>Ga0181612_172472_pt1 | contig 11846 bp, 5 predicted proteins | sample HoacroProtozoa21_FD_119630 | JGI IMG/M metagenome (GOLD analysis project Ga0181612, IMG submission 119630) | Hoatzin crop microbial communities from Cojedes, Venezuel. Combined Assembly of Gp0051906, Gp0051904, Gp0051908 | reverse complement strand
ATTTGAAACTCACGAGGCTACTTCTTGAGTACCATATCCAGTTTTGGGCTCCCCAGTACAAGACAGACATTAGCAAGTTCAGTGCAGGGCTGCCAAGAAGGCTGGAGGCTAGAGCACATGGCATATGAGAATAGGCTGAGCGAGCAAAGGATTTTAGCCTGATGAAGGGAAGGATCAGGAGGGATCTTTCTTCTGTCTGCAGCACGTGATGGGAAGATATGGAGAAGACAGGGTGGGACTCTTCTCAGAGGTGCGTTGTGGTAAAATGAGAGTTGACAGACACCGGTTGGAGCAAGGAAAAATTCTGACCAAATGTAAGGAAAACATTTCTCACCATGAATTTGGTTAAACACTGGAACAGGTTGCATTGGGAGGTGGTAGAGTTTCCATCCTTGGAGATACTAAGAACATGACTGTAGAAGGCCCTAAACATCCTGATCTGGTTGGACCTGCTTTGAGCTGGCGTTGGACTAGGTGACCTCCAGGGCTCACTTCCCACCTAAGTTTTTGTATGCTTTTTGTAATTATTTCCACATAAATACTAGGCAAATAGGTAGAGAAGATTTTGATTAAACTTTTGACAGCAAATGCTGTAGCTCAAAACTTCATCTCATTCTGGAATGTGTGTTTGCTTAGTAGTTCAGGAGCTGGGTAAGCTTCGAGTTTTGTCACACACTGTTGCTCATCTTCATTATGGATTGTGTGAAGCTTAACAAGTCATGCTTAGGTGAACTTCTGTCAATTGAATTAATCAAAAGTTTATCTGAAATAAAATAAAAAATGGCAATTAAAGCAGGCAGGGTTTTGAAAAAGTGAGTTACTGAAAGCGCTCCTCACAAATTGTACAACTCTGCATATTTAGCTTTGGTAAGATAGCATTCTGTGGGGGCTTTTTGGTTTTTTTTGTTTGGTGTTTTTTTTTTGGTTTTTTTTTCTGTTATGTCACAATGATTTTCTGTTGCTGTAAGTGACCAGTTCAGGTGGAACCATTTAGAAGGATGCAGAGACTGCTCCACTCCTGAAGAGCAGCTAAACATAGTCAAGAAGGGAAGATACCAGAGAATTCAGGGTACAACAGGCAAAGGAATTACAGTCAAAAGCAGGAAATTTCCAGTTTGTGTACAGACCGGCAAGGTATATGAGGGCACACACAGTCTGCAGTGGATGTGAGGGAGCAGCCAGCCAAACCTCAGAGTAATGGAATGAAATTTCTAAGGGCCAAGTACGACTGTCTAGATTTGCATCAACTCAAACATTCTTCGGTTGGCTAAGAGCAAGTGACAAAGCAAGGACACAGCTGTGAAGACACACAGGCTAAAGAAGAGTGAGATCTAAACCTAGAGTTGTCTGGAGGAGAGGGTGTATCTTTTTTCCTGAGATTTTTTAAAATAAATGTTAAGTTTCGGTTTTCCACTCTAAGAATTTGTGGGGGAAAATGAGAGTTGTGTAGAAGCCTTTCAGTTGTCTTTGGAAAATATCTGTGTACATCTATCCCAAAGTTCTGACTAGTTTGGGATCCTGTTACAATTCAGAAGTGTTTAACGGCAGTACTTTGTAAGGGCAGAGTCTATTCACAGGTGATTTCCTTCTGTAGTTTTTGAATGTATGACAAGTAAGAAAAACATTTTCCTCAATATTTTCCTTTCTCTTTTGCGGTCAAGAACATCTTAAGAAGATTTCTCGTAGTGAAAAGGAGGTTAACAAGTCCCCCAAAATCCGTAATAAACATACAATCTTCTAGTCATTAAGTTTTACCACGGAGCTTTGTGTTGAACAAGAACTTCTGACAGCCAAAGAGACTTAGTACAGCACATACAAGTTCCGTCTTTCTCAGAAGCGTTGTGCAGAATCCCTTGGAAAGCAGTGTTGGTAAATGTGAAGAACCATTTACTTTGCAGAAATAGATAAACTGTGTCAAATGAGTAATCAGAGGAAGGAGACTTTTTTTTTCCTTTATTCAAGCATTTATAAGTTTGAAAAAACAAATATTTATGCTGTGTCTGCATTAGCAGGAGCGCAGCACAATTCTTGTGACTCAGCAAAAGGAACCACATGGTTCTGAGAACACAGATTCTGTATTGTAAGTGCTTTGAGGGGATTTACAACAGACTTTAGTGTGGTTCCACGGTTTGGCCTGCCATTAGTTGCTGAAGTAAAGCTAGGCTCCTGGAGAGCCTTTTCCAGGTTAGTTTCTGAAAACAAGTCAGTTGGTGTGCCACGAGACCACTTCATGATGCAAACTGAAGCTTGGAAGGTGGAAAAGAGCAGGAAGTGTGCTGCAAAGATGCACTGTTACTTTGAAGGACAGTGCTAATGTTGATGGAACCAATACTGAACATCACTAACTCTTAGAATGCCTCAGTCCAGGGGAAACAAGGAAAATGTTGCACTGGACCTGCTGGTAGCCATTTGTGTCACTTCATTCACATCTATACTGTTTATTATTTGATGGCAGTTCCATTTTAAAACCTCTGAACAGGTACAGACCTTGGGTCTTGGGTTGGAAAACTAAAATAAAGGGTAGGCCATGCATACAGTGGTGTTTTGGGGTGTCTCAAATCTGTCTACGTTGATGAGGAATGTTTTGTCAGTGCTAAGCGTGGTATTATCTTAATATATTTTCACATCTTGTATAAAGCTTGTCATGCGTTGTTGGGCTTGTGGTAAAACAGAATATCTTGGTAAAAACATGTTGCAAGCTTCAAGGTAGTGGAGAGAAAAAGAAAAATATTCTTTATTAGAAAGCTAGCTTTTCTGTTGAATAATAGTGCATCTTTGGTTATAATGCTGTTAAGCCAGCATGAGAATGAAATGAGCTGGAAGAAAACATTCAATTAGATCAAAATGGTGGGAAAATGTGCAAGTGTTTGTTATACCATGATGTTTTCTTTGAAGTCTTTGCATTATTTGAGTTCTTTTCTATCTGTAAAGGCATAAATAAAAAAAATGCCTAAAAAACCAAGCAACCAAAAAATACCCCAAACAAAAAACCCGAACAAAACCAGAGAGATTTTCGTAGAAAAAGATGAAGAGATGGTATTTGTGTCACATTCAGAATCCTTACAGAGTTCATTTGGGTAATCTTAGAAGAAAAGAAACTGAAGCAGCTTTTGTCAGACCACAGCTAAGAATTAACAATGTGGTTTGAATGCTTGGCCACTTTAGTGTGGTTTTTTTTTTTTCCCATGTCGGTTTTTGGTGTATAGCTTAGCTAAATCGTTTAAGGATTCTCCTCCCCCATACCATTCATATTCTCCAGCAATCTACTTACCTACCACAAAAATCTTTGGTGACTTTCTTGGTGTTGGGTTGCTAGCTGATGGATGATGGTCAATGTGCTAATGAGTGTCCGCTGAGTAACAGCTGGAACCCAGCACTTCTGAAAATCAGACTAGTGATTTACATGCCTAAACACAGCGTTCAGGCACTTCTGAAATCTTTACTTGGAAAGAAGACTTTTGTGAAACACAGTGACTTTTCAAGAAGTGGAATAGACAGATTCTACTTGTTGTGACAACTGTTACAGTGTACCAAACCTAATTTCCTGGGGCACCGTGACCTTGATAGTTGATATTGCTGGCTTCATGTGTACTACCACATGTAAGAGTGTTCAGGCCAGAGAATGTATTTTAGAAGTAAGAGTAAGTGACCAGGGAAATACCGAGGTCTGTATTTTCAGTATTCCTGTTTTACTTGCTACTTGCTATCTCTGTCTTTTTGACTGAGATGTAAAACCTGAAAGGTTGTGGACTCTGTATCCTGTTAGACTTGCTCAATAAATTAGTTTGAGACCACTACCGAAAATGGAAGATTTTAAGAAAATGTTCATTATAGGAAATAAATTGTGGTTGGAGCAGTTGGTACAGTTCATTTTAATAATGATTAGTTAATTATGTTGTGCACACTGACAGTTTATTGGATTAAAACATCAGACTTCTCATCTGATCATTCAGAGCAACCTGATACAAGGTTAAGTTTGAGCTAATCTGTAGTCACTATGTGAAAATCCAGTATTTAGGGAAATGATTTAAAAAAAGTGCTGAGAAAAGAAGTTGTTACAAAACCAAGAAAATGAGCTAAAGTAAGAAGTTGTACAACTTTTTTGTGTTTCCATTAATATAACATTTGTGGGGGCTTCGTGCTGGTTCTCCATAATGGGGCACATCAAGAAAACAGATGAGTCCTGTTGATCCTCTACAGGGAACTAACCGGTTTCACAGTTTCGCAGCAGATAAGCGTCTGTTGCTGAAAGGCAGTTTTCCAGCAAATATCCGAGCAGTCAGGTCTGATGTGATTTTCTTTTTTACAGTACATCCATATCTTTTACAATAGTATTGTGGGTCGTATCATTCCCAGATAGATGTGTCACTGAGGGCACCAACTCCAATGACTTTTAAAACACCCCCTTCACAGATGCTCTCACTCTTCTTCTGCTTGCCAAGTACTCTCCTGAGATATCACCTCCATGAGAGCAGTGACACAGTAGTATTCAGCGTTGCCAAACTCAAAACACTGGCATGTTTATGAAATTAAGGTATCAGATTTTATTTTAATCTCATCAAAGTTGCTGCAGAGAAGCTATGACAATAAGGATATAGATATTGTTCTCTTTAGTGCTCTAAGAAAGGGTCTTAAGGGTGAAAGCCTTTTCTGGGGCTGCCAGGTGTCACTTAGATTCTCTCTTATTTAGCTCAAGTCTGTCATTGTTTCTTCTGTTTCACTAATACCAGGAAAAAGAAAAAACATAACCACAAAAAAGCAGAATGATGACAACAGAAAAAACAGCACATACTTTACATACCAACATTTCCTGATATGTAAGCCAATGAAGACTGTACTCCATAGTGTATTCTCTACATTAATGCACTGCTGGCAAGATACCAAGATATCTGATAACTCCTTCCAATTATTGCATTCACAACTTAAATGTGTTATTGCAAGCCTGACACTTGAATATTGCACTAATTTAAACATGGAAATAATGATCTTAGGTAATATATCGATGTTAATGTTAGAATTGGCTATGTCTTACGGAGTGAGGTTCTTCATTCAGACTACTTTTGACAAGCCATTTGTTGAAAAATTCGAGCAATACAGTTTACCATTAAGGATGGATAAGCACTGTAATAGATTGCCTAAGGAGACCATAAAAACTGTCATTTGAAGCTGAAGGACATATAGAATATCTATCAAGAATGGGACACAAGTGACAAAGCTATTTCTCTACACCCCTTCTGGCTCTCCTCTTTATGATACCTTGCTGGGCTCTGCTTTAATAATTTGACAACATTCTTTTTGTCCCTGTCCGTACTTACCAGACGTTGAAATGATTTTGAATAGGTTTGGAAGAAGGCAAGATTGAGGATAATGCTGAGGGATAGTGCCTTGCTTTTACAAAGTTCTTCTACCGTGTTTGCAGGAAAGTTTGATAAAACTTGTCCAGAAAAGTTAATTTCCAGCACTTACTGCTTGTGGGTCAAAGGTACTAAATACCATTTTTGTGATATCTGAGAAGTAGCTAATTTACAGCTGAGAACAAGTTCTGTAACATGGTGACAGTATTTAATGAGTATGGGCAATTGACATCAAAGATTGAAACAGAAGTAACATATCCAAGGTGCTTCAAGGAGTCAGTTCTGAGGAATTATGGACAGAGACTGTAGTAGGTTCTGTCATTAATGTTGCCTGCTGGTTTGTATTAAACCAAGATTTCAGTTGTTGCTTGTTTGCCAAGCTGCACCTTCCAGGTTGAATATTTCCTGCAGAAGATGCCCGTACTGAGGTTTTGAAGGAGATTTCAACTAATCATCATGACCGTTGTTGTTGTTATAGATTTGCACCAAAAGGCCTTGCTGTTAACAGAGGAACTAAATGTACTTGTGCACAGTTACAGAAGTGCATCTGTATTTTTGTACAATGCTTGTTGCCGCCTACCGAATCTGGTGTGCGATGGGGCAGGATACTGGAGCTGGGAGGACAGCCTCTTCAGTGTGATCCTGTCCTTCCCTCCTTGTTGTCAGGGTAAGTAGGAGTCCTTCTGAGTCCAATGGTGAGAGGTCAAGAAGCAGACCTCCAGGTGCATTTAGCATCCAAGTTACAAGCGTGTGTGGGGGGAAGAGTTGGGAAGGAGGAACCTTTGTTCAAAACATGGATGAGGCATCTGGAAGAACCCAGATTCAGTCTATAAAGTGAAGATTTGTATTTTGTGGTCACGCACCAGAATCAGAGGCTCTGAGAAATGAGGAGTGGGATGGAGCAGAACGAAGAAAATGAAACAGGGGCAGAGTCTGGAGAAGGGCAGGACAGAAGGATAAGGCAGAGGAGTCAGGGAACCATATTATGCTCTGCTTACCGCTGGAAGACCAAAGATTAAAGTTGAAAATACCCCTTTATCCTGGCTACTCAATCTGAGAAATCTAGGGCTAATGGCTGAAAACAGAGATCTTACGGGCTTCGTTTGCTTCCATGAATATTCATTGTATCTGTATGTCAATTACTGATCTGGTTATTAGGATCCCTGCATGTCTAGAAGGCTGTACAGAGAAATGAGAATTAGAGAATACCTGACAAGGATTCAAACCAATCTTTACAACAACAGAATTAGGCAGCAGAAGTTGATACAATTCCACTGAATTGCCTTCAGCTATTACAATCAGATAGCTATTTCTTTTCCTGATACACATTTTCCAAGTTATGAAACTCCATTGGTAGACAACAGCGTCCCTCCACACAAACATGATTTATCCCCAGAGCAGTTTGGAAATTAAACGTTCGTGAAACAGAAGTTGTGTAACAATGCGTTCGTACAAGGAGTAAGTCAAGATGCAGCCACCTGAAGGCTTCCCAGAACTCCAGACAACCCCGTTTTTTGTTTTGTTTTGTTCCACAGATGAAGACAAAGCCTATCTTGTTGCTATTCTTGAGGAAACAAATTCAATTTTGCATCGAGTTGCAAAGAAGTACTGTGGTCAGGCATAGTTTTTTCTCCCTTCATCACCCCTACCTTCTGCTTCTCACCATCTGAGCTTGTGTGGGTTACCTTGACTTCTACCTTGAGTGTCCTCTCTTTTGATACCTTTCTTCTCCATTGCCTAAGCTTATATTCCACCTAACTCACTAAACACTGCAATTTGCCAAAATAAAGCCCTTACCTCCTGCTCTGGGCACTTCCTTGCTTTGGCAAGTGCTGGTCACTTTTCACCAAGTGCAGAAACGGGAACAGTTACTAATGCTTCCTGCCAAAACCTCATCCAGGCTAGCTGATCTGGCCCCAGCAAATGACTTACTTTTGCAAACTGGCTTTGTTTGCGTTCTCGGTTTTAATAAAAACATAGTTGTTTTCCAATGCAATCTTTTAAGAAACTGGAGATGTTCAATGAAAATGCATTGGTGGAAGTTACAAAATTCTCATCAGTCATAGCTTTCACTCACTTTTTCACTCATCTCAACAGCAGTAATTTCTGCTGTCACATTGAAAGTGGATCCTGTGTGTTCTCATTATCTGTCTTGCTACAAAATCGTTTTTATTGTATTTAGCTGTAGTGTTTGATACAGGAAATTTAAGACTTAACAATTCACTTTGAAAATATTTGGGTTTGGGTTTTTGTCGGTCTTCTTTCCCTTACTTTAGAAATTAACAGTGCTATTACTCTTAATTATTAGGTGGTCTCTCCTTGTTCATGTGTGATAATGTGCTCGGGAATTGGTCCTGATTTTCATTTGTGTTGTCTGTATACTTCTGACGGACTGACAAACATTTTAATGGTCCTGCTTCAACTGTGACCGCTCTGTAGTGGCAACTGAGGTATGCATTCCTTGATACTTGAGTATATCAAATATCCAAAGTGCGCAGGAAGTCTTACTAATATATTTAGTTGAATTCCAGGAATAACATGAATGAACACAGTTCTGTTTCCACAGGCATCTCACAATTTGATAGCAAGGAACTCTGAATGGCTAATGTTGTGTGCTCTCTAGGCACGTTGCCGTTTCAGCAGTCAAGGAAGATTTTATAGATTTTAATACGTTAAAGAGGCTTTTAAATCCCTCATGCTTTCAGCTCATAGTAGATGTAGTCTCAGCTACTGCTAATTGTGGATAAATATTCTGCTTCCTTCTGGCTTTCCTCTATCCATCTTATATTCACCTTGTTCCTTCACACTGCTAACGTGCACAAAGATTTAATTAAAAAGCAACACAAAAGAAAACCCACAACTTTTGCACTCTGGCTCTCTATAAAGCAATATCCCCCAACTCCCCAGGTATAGAGAAGGAAGACAAAGTACAACTTAAACATTTATATGCACTCTATTATCTTGAAACAAGTAAATCAAGATTAAATAGTTGTATTTTGTTTTCATTTAAATCTTCTTTCTGCATTTTATTTTGAAAGTTGTCACCATAAATGTTACCACACAGATGGCTGTGAATATAGCTGGGATAGGATTAGCATCAAACTGAGTGCAGTGTGAAGTTTGTCTGATTTCAAATACCCTTTGACTGTCACCTTCAAGGTTCTCAATATAGCTACTGGGTTTTTCTGACTGTATTCATGGATGGCTGATATAAGCCAGTGACTACCTTGAAAGGAATATCGTTAGCCTAGATTAAAATACTTTCTTCAAAGCTTATCAGAAAAAAAGTCATAGGTCCCACGTACTTGGTAGAAATGTTATAGCTTCAGTGGGGGCTTCAGCTAGCTTCACAGCAATGGCATTCCTTCCCCAAAAAATCAGACATGAGTTTCGAGGACTAACTTTGTAGCAGGTTGGGTGGATTCTGGCCAGTGTTCCTGCACCAGCTGCCCTGCAGGGTTATAGCAATGCTCTCCAAACTGTTTTGATTCTGCACCCGTATTAGTAACACATTTTTGAGCATGCACCTGCAACATATGGATATTTATTTATAGAGTATATACATGTACTACTGTACTAATATATAATGAATCTTATAAAACAGAAAGAAAAACAGAAACTGAAAAAGAATGAGATTAAATAAACACTATTTTTTATTTTCTTTTAAGTGTTAACAGTACAAAAATATTTCCTTCCTGCACTCCAGTAACTTGTCATGCACAGTGCCCGGCGTGTGTGCACACCACTTGGGAGACCACTGGGTTGGAGGAGTACTAATCTCACGGTGGTAATAACTTTTCTGCTGAGGTGTCTGATTGAAACCTGGTAGAAGCAACCCTGCTTCAGGTCAGGCCCTGGAAGAAAGGAGTCATGGACAGCAGCGTCGGCAAGATACCTTTGCTGGCTGAAGGCAAGGAAGCGGTAGGGGCCACGAAGGGCAACACTGGCAGATGGGAGTTCCTCCCTCACCTAGTTCATCTGAGGGCGTCAGTCCTCCTTTCACAGTATTGGGCACCATATGGAGAGTGCAGCAGGAACAGTCACACCAAAGTTTTTGTTTTCTTTCTTTTCCCCCTTCTGTCACTGCCTTTTTCCCCCAATCTCCCTCTGTAAAAGAGAGACATCATTAATCCTTAGTTTTTGGCTCAGGTTTATGGGTGTACTGCATAATACACATAGAGTTATCTTCACAATAAGTTAGTATTATATCTGGGGTTTAACTCCTGGTGCCTGTGTGAAATTGCCCTCTAAAGCCAAGTAGTCGCCTGTGCTGAAATACCTTCCCTTCCATAAACTGAGTCATATATAGTTGGGATGGTGTAATGCAGTTAATCATTCCTTTTTACTTTTGTACTACTCATTATGAAATTTGTTTGTAAGTACTATTTTAATCTAAACCCATTTCAATCACTTCAACCTGAAACAATAACAGCACTTCAACAACATTGAACTGGAAGTATTATTCTATATTGAGTCACTTTCAGTCAAAACGCTAGGCTAGTAGATATAGAACGTTACAAGAATTTTCACTATTACACTTATAGGACTGATCCAATTATAATCAGTGCTTTATAGTTAAGCTATACAATTTTCCTCTTCTAGCTGATTAACAGAAAGCTCTGGCAGATCTTTGGAAATTCATGGCCAAATAATTTGTCAATTAAATGTAGTGTATGTAAATTGATAAATGTAGCTGTTAGGAGGAAATAATCATTGCCAGTTGCTGATGAGAAGACCCTATTAATAATTCGAAGTAATCATCACCTCTACTTTCTATCCTAGTCTGCTAAATATATTACATCACAATATATTGCATTTTGCTTCCTAGAGATATGTAAGCATCAGGCATAAGTTGCTTCATATATGAAAAGCTTTTGCAAAAAGCTTTCTAAGTTTGTCTGTCCAGTCCATGTTAATCCTGTTGAAGAAATGAGAAAAAAAGATACAGTTTATCACATGTGATGGTGTTTATAAATCTGCTCTTGAAAATGGAGGTGTAGCTTATGCAGTAAATTACAGAAGTCAGTCTGAAACAGCTTCTGTAGCAGCATTTACATTTCCCAGATTTTTTTTATAATTTAAAACAATACCTAAAGTTAGATGTTGAAACAATAGTACTTTTGGACTGTGTATTCTTCTCTCGTCAATCCCTTCTCCCTTCCTTTCCTCTCTACTTCCCTCCTCCCCAGTATTTTCAGTTAGTACTGTAATTAAGAAGGCAATAGCATTTATATTTTAAGTTAAAGGCTTTTCAAGGCCTTCACCTTTCTTGAGTCTTTATTTTCGGCTCTGTTCAGAAGTTAAATAGCCAAAGGTTGTGCGTTACCCTCCTTACCACTACAAGAACCTGATTGTGCTACGACTCAATTTTTTTCTGATTCTGAACTGTTTCTTAAATCCATGTAAACATTGCTGCAGCCCACTTTACTATTAAAATCTTAGTTTTTAGCACCTATGAAATGAAGAATTAGCAAAAAATGTTTTTCATGCCTTCCGCTTTAATTTTTAACTAATTTCCACTTAAATCGCTTAGCTTTTTTCTTTACTGATCCATATTGCAGAGAAAGGAGCAAAATAAAAATAATATAAAATCCGTTAATGCCTCTAAATGTGTTTATTTTGGTGGTCCAGGAATACACAACTGTTCCAAGATTAATCTCTGTTTCAGCATTGGGGCACTGATAATACATCGCTTTATTCCTTTGCAGTGAATTCAGATGACAGTTTATATTCAGCTTAAAAAAAAGACCCCAACAACAGAAAGGGATATTGATGTAGTTACAATAAATGCCCTTGTTCACATCATTAAGAGAATCTGTGACATGAACCTTCTAACTTCAAAGATGTTTAAATAATCATGATTTTTATTTCTTGATGAGTAGAAGTTAAAGCAGGCCCTGTTACTCTACATAATATAACCCTTGTCAAGTTTTGATTATTCTAAAGTGTTTGCTGAAAATGTAGTATGTGGATGACTTCTGTTTTGTTTATAATAATGCAGTTTATACATGGTGAAGAGATATAATTGTGGCTAGTCATTTAGAAAAATATTATGGTTAATGTACAGCTTTCTGCATTAATGCTGACTTTAGTGAAAAACAGTACTACATTTACCTAAGGATTTTAACAGGAGCACATCATTAGTTAAGAATGCAAGAAGCCTGGGGGACAATTTTTTGGATCTACTATTTTTTTTTAACTTTATCCTGCTATAATTTAAAGCTATGTTAAATGATGCTAAGCAGTAATAATGCTAAATAGCCTTAATCTAATCCAATTATTAAGATAGGATTTTGAAGGTTTATTTTGCCTTTTTTTCTTCAAATTACAGAATGACAGAATGGTAGGGGTTGGAAGGGCCCTCTGTGGGTCATCTAGTCCACCCCCCCTGCCAAAGCAGGGTCACCTACAGCAGGCTGCACAGGACCTTGTCCAGCCGGGTTTTGAATATCTCCAGAGAAGGAGACTCCACAACCTCCCTGGGCAGCCTGT
>Ga0181612_137734_pt1 | contig 11847 bp, 9 predicted proteins | sample HoacroProtozoa21_FD_119630 | JGI IMG/M metagenome (GOLD analysis project Ga0181612, IMG submission 119630) | Hoatzin crop microbial communities from Cojedes, Venezuel. Combined Assembly of Gp0051906, Gp0051904, Gp0051908 | reverse complement strand
TTTTTGTCCCGCCCCCCCCCCCCCCCCAAACAGCTGTTTCTAAGAACAAGCACTTTGGTAAAATTGATCCAAATTAAAAAAAAAAATACTTCTGTAATTCTGTATAAAATCTTTCTCACTTGATGTTTCAGACAAAAATTCTGTTCAGCTATGATCTGGATGTTACAGGAAACATTAATAATACTTTACCACCTACTGCCCTGCTTAATCCTTCAAATGTCAGGGTGTATACTGGCCTAGAAAGGTGTTACCCAGCAAACGGGTAACTCACAAGAGAGCAGAGCAGCAAGATAGGCAGCGTGTCAGTGTCAGCAGCAAGGTATCAGTCTGCGATGGCAGAGCAAGAAAATGTTTAAATGGAGCTATTTGTCATGTACTAATGCAGTGATGAACAGCGAAGTCTGGCTAAAGCTGAAGCCTGAATTTCTGGTATGTAAAAGGGGTACTTGTTCACTGACTGTGGGAGACTGAACATCACTATGTAGGCAAAAGTATCTCATCCTGAGATCAGCTAGAGGAAGCAATAGCAGAAATGTCGAGAGTTCTCAGGGGAAACCCTGTACCCCTTGAACTGACTGGGAAGTTTGACATATGATGTACTCCACTGCCTTCCGCTCTGTTACGGGACCCAGGGTACTTCTGGGTTTGTGAGTCTGAATGTGCCTCCCATTTGCATACCAAATAGGAATTTACTTGGGCACACATTTAATTTTCTTCTTTGCCTGTGTCCGCTCCCCTGCCCTGCGCATAGGCTGTTTCACACTGAAGCCCAGCTTTGAGGTATGTCAACCCTCTTCACGTTCTAACAGGTCCCTGTCTGGGTGACCAGCAGACCAAAATGATATGGTATGCCATAGCAGAACATCATCTCCCTGGTGGCAAGGAGTGGAGGCAACCAGAGGAACCACGAGTCTCTCTTTCCTGCCCCTGTGCAGGTTTTCCCAGGTGGTCTATAGGCAAGTCTTCTACAAAAACAGATCAACAGCAAGGAAATCAACTCATGTTGACTATTTCATGTTGCATGAATGCATTCAAAGTTTGCATATGTGAGGGGCAGATTATTTTAATCATGAAACTTCAAGATGCTGTTTATAACAACTGGAGCTAGCTACATCTGGTGCCTCTGAGATGACCCCCTTCACGCAAGGGTTAGTGTCTTTATTTGCTGCAGAACAATATGATTTCCACACCCTCAGAGCCAAGGGCTGTGATACCTCACAAGTGTCTCAAGCTCAGATTGTGGGCACCTACAATTTACCCTTGAGCATGCTTAAGTCTTAAAACAATAGGAGCAACAGAGAGGAAAACAAGTGGGGGAAATTGACTTTAGGCATTTTGATCTTGCCAGAAATTCCTCCCCCCCCCCCCCCAACATGTCATGGGGACAGAGTGATACGAGTTCCCATCAGCCTTCACCAGTTGAATCTCTATGACAATTTGCTTGGCTTTTTAGCATATTGCTTGTGGACCCTTTGCATAGGCACTGGATTTGTTTTAATCTCAGTCTCTAAACTGACCAAAGAAATTCTATCAGCTTGGCTGGAGCCCACAAATCGGCTCTCCACAGTTGAGAACTCGGGTTGTATCGCAAACTGACCTGAGGATGTTTATCAGTGGGTAGCTTATATTTACCAAGTATTTCAGGCTTTGCCTGTGTCTTCTAATTAAATCAAACCAACATAATCATACAATTCACATCATAAAAACCAGGCCAGTATATACTACTCATAAATTATCACAAAGCATCTGTTGCATGCTTAATCTGCTTTTTAAAGTGGGGGGCTGCCCTTGCATAAGCCTGTGTCTCAAGCTACTGCTTTAGCCCCCTGTTGTTTGGCAGTACATGATTGGAGGGCAAGACCACCTGTGCTTCAGGTACAGCATGCAGTGTAGAAGCAGCCAGCTCATTATTAAACAGTATCGCTAAACAGGTTGTTTAAAGCTTTGAACATTGGTCCTGAAAAGCTAGGATCCATGCTAGCAGCCCCTCACATTGAATAATATTTATTCCTAGAATTGAGAGGGAATAGAATTGTTTATTTGTTTAGAGATAGGGAAAATGGTTACTTGGAGCTATACAGAGAGTGTTAAATGAAAGATTAAAGTTTTAAAGATAAAGTGGAGGTGGGGATTAAGGAATTGCTCACTCTTTGGTCTGCAATTGTCATGTAGTGTTTTAGGGCATGGAATTCTGTGTGTTACTGGATTCAGCCCATGTCCTTCCATCTCTCAAAGTAAATTGTACAATTTCCCTCTTCCCTTTGGCTGCTGCAATCGTGGTAAAAATGAGAGGCAGAGAAAGAGATCGTGCTTTATGTCGCACGCACTGGGAAAGGGGGAGGAAGATGTAGTAAAAACCATGTGTCTGTTGACCTCTTGCCGCTGTACCTGTATGAGCTACCAAACCTTGGAGGAAGAGAGCTGCAGAATATTGCACACCAGTTCTTTCTCCTCCTATGTCAAGTGAGGGAATGGAATAACAAATAAAGCTTTCTACCCGGCCTTAAACTCACCTGCTCCTGGAACAGCTGCAGCAAGGGGGTGATACCTACGAAGGTCACTGTTGAAAAGAATGCCTTCGGTAATGCCTCTTCTTCTAAACAGTCTAGCCCAGACTGAGCAGATAGACAGCAGACAGTGTTGCATTTCATTTAAGGAGCAGCATGCTAGCTGCCTCAGTCGGGACTATCCTGGTTGGACCTTCATCGCAAGCACCTGACCAGCACCACTAACAAGCAGCCAAGAGAACGTAACTTTGATCACACCGGTTTGTCTTTTGCATGTCTCCATGAGTACAAATGGAGAATTGATTTTAATAAAGGTGTCTTTATAGGATTCCTCTATGGTGTCCTGAACAGTGTCTATCAATAGAGGATCTGACCTTTCTGGTAAACGGCCATATCGCTTTCACTTCATATCATCTTCATTGTCCAGGCCTGATTCCCTTAAGGACACACCTTATTGTTCTGCAATCAAACAGGATCAAGAAAAATGTTACCAGAATTGGGAACTGCTGTGTTCACTGTACTGCTTCTTGTACTCAAATAATATTCTGCTTTATCGGTGCAAAAAGCAGGCAAGCAGCTTCCATAAGGGCTGTGACAATGGACCTGTCAGTCACCTCAAAATTTTAACTCTGCAAAAAGTAAATGGGTTTGTTAAAATCTTCTAGGGACTTCTTTCACTGCAGTTGCATATATTTGCATAGTGATTCACAGATAAGTGCATGCCAATAGCCACTTCTGTGAACAGATGTTGACAGAAGTATCAAAAGAAGTATCAGAGTTATGTGAACAAGTATGTCTTTTTGCATGCACAGAGAAATGCATAATCCTAGTAGTAGGCTGGAAAATTCAGCTAGTTCTGCCTTCCAACATGTGTATCAAGTCACTGCATGCTAACCAGCCTTTGCAGAAGTATCAATGCTTCTCAGTAATATCAGGCAAGAATTTAGAATAAGAAGGAGAGAACCAGAACAACTGTGCTGCAGTAATATTGGTAATAGAGACATTGTATGCGTATTTACTGATATCTTATTGAAAAAAAACAACATTCAATTTAAAATGGTGTATTTGTCAAACAGTGCAGTTATTGAATATATTCTTACTGTTTATCATAACAACAATGTAGCAAATACTGAAATAATTACCTAAAACTTCAGACATTCAATATGGGCTGTTTTAGTAATAGGTTTGAAAGAATCCACTCAGCTGTGTATCTCCCTTGCACGTTGACGTTATCAAGATGAATCCTATGAAACAGGGACATTTGGTAGAGAGCTGTCACAGACCAACACAATATAGTGGAAAAGAGAACAAGTTTTGAATCAAGTTTCAGCATCCTTTATGCAGAAAAAATACTTGTTAGCTAAAAAGTAGGGAGAACCTATTTTGCCGATGACAGAAGCAAAGCAGGCTTTTATAAATGGTAATACATTTCCAGACACTAATATATTTTTCAGACCAAAATGAAATTTAGCAGTATGTAACCCAAACTCTGAGTCAGGGAAGTGAAATGCATGTAATTCTCTCTGCTTCTGTTCCTCCTGTGTTATTCTGAAGCAAGTCAACAGTGCTACTCCAGTAATAGATCAGTTTCTGTAACTGTATACAAAATATGATATGCACTTAGACCATGGATTTCTTTCAGGCTTCTATTGTGATTAACAGAGATGCTATCCACTTTTATGTTCTCATTACTGTTTTCTTTCAGATTATACATAGCTAGCATTCTTGGAACTTTGCTTGTGTTTCATCAGAGCATGAGATACTGGAAATCTTGTTTCTCCTTCTTAATACTCATCATGCTTTTGCTTTCAATTTGTGCCCAATAAATCAAATTTTCTATTACTAGGAACAGTCTAGTAAAGTTTTTTTCTTTTTAACATGGCAAATGATCTGAAGCGGACCCTTACCCACCCAGAGCTCTCCTTTTGTTGCAGACAGGAAGCAGGTGGCTTGATGAAAGCATGCTAAAAAGGAAGCAGAAGGGCAAAAAGAAAAGGGAGGGGGGGAATATTCAATTCTAGAAGATTTGTACTTAAGACATCAGGTTCAGAAGTCCTATCCTGAAGGTTAATTTAACTACTCCAAAAGTATACTGAGAGTTACTAGCAGAGGCAAGCTTTTGCTAATGGCTGTTAGGTACGTTCTTTTTTTAATGCCTAAATGGGTTTCCACATGACTCTCTGAATACTTGTCCGAAGTTCTGTCCCAATTTGCCAACCTTGGTATTTTGGGGATAGGAAGGAAGGAGGCATACAGTGTCACACAAAATTCTCAGGTTTAAAATCCCAGTATATTTTTTTCCCCGTTACTAAAAATCGTAGGCCCCATTTACAGATGTGCTTGTTGCAGATGAACAAGAAATTTCCCTACATGTCATAGCTAAAGCCAAAAAGTAGATTGCATTGCTACTTCATTAGAGCCCTCCTATGCCTAAAGCAGGGGATCAGCTCACATGAAGGAAAATGCTGCCTCCATTCACACAGATAATTATGTATCTCCAAGAGCCTTTATGAAAGGACATGTGAATTTCCTTGCGGTTCTACTAACTTGGGAGATCTCTTGTGTTCCCTACCTACAGACACAAGAATAGGGCTAAAGGTCTTCTCTCTGGTCCTTTATTATGGGCATTTTTTAAGATACATGTGCATTTTATTTCCTCCAAATCTGAATAGAAACCACGATTCATATAAAATTAATGAACTTAATTGTTTCACCATGTCCCTTTTCATTTCAGAAAATTTCAGCAGGATTAATTCCTGTCATTTTTATGCAAAAGTTTCTCACAGGTTGAAATTTTTATCTCAGTGACTTTGACCTCTTTCAGAGACACAAACTTCCCTTGACACTGCTGTTGAAATATAACTACTAACCTTAGATTCCAGCCCATGTTCTTTTTCTTAGTTACTTGGTGTTTCAATCTCCTTCCTGTATCTGAAAAAAGTAAAATTAAAATAGTCACAGAGATTTTGCAAAATCCTCATTTCAACATAATAGTTCATACTAGTGAGGGTATCTTACCACCATTTAGTGTAACACCTGAAAAAACCTTGAGTACTTTGATTTTCTTCAGTTCTCACTGTGGATTGCCCCCTCAGTAAGATGCCGACAGGCTTTGATACCATTTGCATGCTTGCAGCTGGCACAGACACAGAAAAATAAATTTCAGCCTTTGTAATTATATACGTGCTACCTCTTTATTTCCTAGGAATGTTATACCGTGAATTGTCTTGTTTGTGAGATGGTCGGGGGTGACTGTGGCATAGGATTAAAGCAGAATCCCAAAAATTAAATTAGTAACCGTCTCTGCTGCTGCCGTTAGCTTACTGAACTACAGTGATTCTGTTCTATAATACAATGTTTGCTCTATCAGGCTTTATAGGACTGACTATCACACACATCACCAAGCGCAGTGATGGATAGATATGCCAGGTCAATTAGTAAAATCATAGACTGGTGTTCAGCAAAACATACTTGGACTGATGACTAAAGCTTTTATATCTTGAAGTTTACAGAATTGCAATACCTTCCTCTGCCAGGGCTCTCATAAATTTTCTGTATTTTAGTATAGTCAAAATGCAGCAGCCTGCATCCTTGCAGGTATTCAACTAACTTTACTTTCTTTTATTTACACATACTGAGTGCCAATTCAGCTTGTTTAGTCACTTTTCCAGTCTTTGTAGTAGAGATCGGGCAGTAGAATTGTATTTAGAGATAGAGGGCTACTTCTCTGACCCATCCACATATTAGATGAAGTAAGTAGCATTAAGAGTCTCCATAACACATGAAATAGCTAGAAGGAAAACAAAAGAGACTATAAGGGAAAACCCGCTTGAACAAGAGCTTTGGCCTTCTGCCATAAACATAGTCCTGACTCTATCAAGGATTTCTGGGAAGCACAAGGACAGTAACTTACCTGTAGATTTCTCATCTCTGTTGTTTCTGGTTACCTTCTTTAGCAATTATGTTCTGCTAAGTAGAGGACTGAATGGTAAAGTATAGAGCAAAAGTAATCTTAAGATTTGTTGAAGATGCTAAAATATGAAATGAATACTTTGGAGTACAGTGAGTCTGAGCTGGTTGATGTCAAGAAGTGATATTTAATAGATTCTACTAAAAATAAGTTCATAGCTATTTTCAAAAGTCTGCTTTCTGGAACTATTTCACTGACGAACCTCCTTTCCTTTATCATAAAAATAAAATCACTTTTTGGCAGGGTTCTCTATAACCAATTCACAAGTCTATTTAAGTCTGCTTCCTAAAGTTTTATTTTTGTATCCTATTTGCACTGTGCTAATGAGCAGTGCAAAGTATCAGTCGCTGAAGCATGTGGTTTGAGCAGCACTGGACTTGCTGGGCACTGATTACTAAACCAGAAGTTAGTTGGTAGAGCTCCGACAAGCAGCTGAAACTTGTTTCTGAGTGTTGCCAGAATCACTTCCATGTGTTACCTATGAATCAAATGAGGTATTTTTTTTAAAAAAAATATCCTCGGACCTTTACCAGGTGTTGCCTCATGACGGATAGAAACTAACAAGCAGATTAAAACTCTCATCTCTTATGCTCTGTTAAGTTTTTTTTTAACAAAGCATCTAAAAACTCCAGGTATGCTTATAGGACTGTATGCACACAGGAAAAGAGTGGTCCTGCCACCAAGAGTTGATAATTAAATATAAGAGGTAAAAGGTGAAAGTGAGAATGCAGGAAACACTGACAGCATCACAAAGGGCTTTTTGTTTAAGACTACTGCTAAAGTTGCCAAGTTATTTTTTCTTTTTTTTTCTCTCCTTTCTTTTAGAAAGCAAATGAAAACTTTGTAAGGATGGATGAGAAACAGGACAATGAGGTAATTGAAGGGGCAGACTGGTGAAAGCAGAAAACTTTTTGCCTGACAGTCTTACAGTCCAATAATGGATGAAGTAGTATGTTTGAAGGAAATAAACTAGTCAAGCATCTGTTATTCTAAGTACAGTCTTAAATCCATTCTTGTTCTGCAGAACAGTGGAAGTAGGTATGACTGAACCATAGCCTTATATTTACGGAAGTGCTGTACTGAATAAGAGTTCTGCTGAAGTTTGTGAAAGTCTGTCATCAAAGTGCCACTCCATCCTATGCAGTCCTCCTGCTCGAGCCCGGGACTATTACAGAATCCTCTTTAACTAAACAGAAGAGCATTTTGCCTATTACAATGCAAGTAGCACTTTCGACTAGGTAAATACTTCCTAGTTCTTAACGTGATATTTAAGACTGTAATTCCCATTTCACACTCTATAATTTAGGTATTAATCTTTGACTCATCCTTGACATTCTGCTTTACACCTACAAGTACTTTGGTGCACAGTGTGTTTTGGAATTTAAGAAAATTAGATATACTGCACTTTGCCAGAGAATGACTAGAGAAAAAGAGTACTTTTTTCCTAAGCTAGCTGAGTAAAAAGCACACTTCTGCAGTTTTAGCAAGTCTGTGTGTGTCAGGGCAGCTATTTCACCATTTCATAGGGGGTCTACATCCAACAGAGATGAACAAACTGTGCAGAAAGGAGAAACAGTTTTAACCTATTACCTAAATTTTTTTTTACACACTTTTCTATATGTGTGTGTGCACCTCTATGTATATATTTACTCCCTATAGAAGCTTTATGCTACAGATATTTCAGATGGGAACAGTTCTATTTCATGGATGGTTTCTGCACCTTATCCAGTTCCTTGGGACCGCACCTCTCCAATTAATTACTTGAATCTGTACTTCAGGATCTCTCCCAGTATTTCTTAGCCTTATTTACTGACTTCTAAGGCATAGATCTGACAGAGAACGGTCTGGCTTCTGTTTTTCTTTTCCAGGTTAGATTGTTTATGTGGTAGTGGAAACCCACAAAACTTTAATGCTGTGTAGTGCATCAACAGCATCTAGTTCAGGAGCCAGAAGCTGATGACGGCTGCCTCCTAATGATGCCTCTCTCAGTGCCACTGCTCTCTTTGTAGCATCTTTTTAGATACTCTATCTGGCACCCATGTCATAGCTGCCAACTCCTGCTCTAAAGCAGAGGTTGATGTGTGGCAGAGATCAAGACCTGAAAGACATTGTCCTGCCTGTAATTAGAGTGCCAGTCTGTGTGCTGGAGCCAGAACAGCTAGGTCCTGGAGGAAATAGCTTGCTCTGCTGCTTATGCTGCTTGACTTTAGCTTGAGGTATTTTTTTGCCCCTTCTTATCATCAAAACTTAGTGTCCTGAATCTCATGTGGCTGGGTCTTTGTGTGTGGAGGAGCAATACAAGCTGAAAATTTGCAGAAAGGATGAAATGTAAAGAAATCAATCCCAGAGGAGCAGCAGCAATGAAGGAAGTCTTGGGAAGGGGGGAAAATGGCACACGGTCACCTAAGGAAGAAATATGGTGTAGTTATACCTTACTGAAACGTAGGGAGCACTTGTGTATTGTGTCCATGAGTTAAAACAATGGCAAGATACAGCAGGCCTGCCCTGGTGTCCCATCAATGGTAACGGTCTCTCCTTTCCTCGTGCTCTCTTTGCTACTCCTCTGTTTTCTTTTGTGGAGCAAGAAGGCCTTTCTCCCAGCAGCTTTTCCTACTGATTTCAATGAGAAAATATTTATATGGCAGATTCTTTCAGGCAGGGATTATTTCTTCATTGCCTGCCACAGTGGGACATTTAGGCTATGACTATGGGCATTAGGGACTCAAGCAAATTATGAAGAAGAATAGTAGTGGAGTAGCACAAATTGTAAATTATTTATTCCATGAAGATTGTTTAAAGTAGACATACATCTGCTTAGCTAAATCTTTCAGCGAAATCCAGATCTGTGATGAATTGAGGAACAAAATGCAGCTGGGACGGAGCTGCCCCTTCTAATCGAAGTCGAAGGAATCCATTCAGTTAATCACCTCTTGAATGATCTTCTCAACCCCACTTCATGACCAGGCTCCTCACAGCCAGCTCTTGGTGTGGGCAGGGCAGAGTTTCACAGCAAAGCACACTGCCAGGGAGGAGGGGAGCCCATGTAACAGCAGCGGCTGAAGAGCTCTTTGCAGGAGCTCCACTTCGCCTGTTCGCTTTGCCAAGCAGCTATTGCCAGGGGGTGTTGGTCCCTCCCAGGAGCAGCCATTGCCCCTCCAGTTCCTGCAGTGGAAACGGAAACACAAGGCCAGCTCCTGTGGCAGAAGAGACCCAGCACCCACCGGGCTAGTGGCTGCTGCTCTCGGGAGCAGCAGCATTTGCTGTTGCCTTGCAAGGGGCGAGTGCAAGCCACTCTGCTCTTCACTTGCCAAGTGTTAGCTTTTATCCCGCTCAGAGTATTTATTAGCCAACCCAATGTGAATCTACATTGCTGTGGTTACTCTTGAATAAACTATCTTTTTTAAGGGGGGGAGTGTGGGTCTTTCCACTGTGATTGCCTGTCACCTCTGAGTCCTTCTATCTTCTTCCTTTGGAGTCAGCTGCTGAATCTTGGACTCACCATTGCCCTAGCTCAGATTCAGCTGGTGAATATGACTTACAGGAACAAATCAAAGTGATGGTGATCGACATCCTGAAAGAGAGAAGATGGCAAGAAGTCTGTGACTAGATGACAGGAATTTATTACAGAAACATATATGAGTTGTAAGAATAAAGAAGTCATGGATGTGAAAATAGAAGGACATCTTATTGGAACAGTAATGACAAATAAGGCTTTTTTTTTACCAATAATGACAACATCTGGCTTTGTCACAATTCTCCAGGTGACTGGGAAGTCCAATGGATTATTAAATAAATTAATTAAACAGCATCATTTTCTGAGGTGACAAAACTCAGTAAAAAAATTTTTGCAGAAGACAGACAGGGCTTGAAGAGCAGAGTGCTTGGGGGGGCTAGACAAATATTTATTTTAAGTATCTCAAATGAGTTTCTTCATTCAGAAGAAAATGGTCAATTGTGTTCTTCAAAGGTTCTCACATTTCTGAATATCATGGTGGCTTTCTAGTCACCTACAGAGGAATATAATTCTCCCTTCATCAAAGTAACTGAATACATTATTTCTACATGAGGCATTCTAGTTACAGCATCTTGCTCATTCATGATATGCACCAGAGGAAAAGAGGAAAAAAAATTCAATGTGCAGCAGAGAAATTGGGAGATTTTAAGAAAAGAAATTATAAACCTACGGACATTGTAACACTAGAAAGGCCTACTGGGGAGGTTGTGCTGTCTTTCAAGGGAGGTTTTAAAGTGTAGGTTAGAGAAACGTCAGTGAAGAATGAGCTTGGTGAGGCTAATTTTGCCTCGGTGCACAGGGATTAAATAATTTCTCAAGGTCCCCTTCTGTCTTGTATTTTTGTGAATCTGTCCTTTTGTTGTTGTTGTTGTTTGCTGTCCTTTTATTGATCTACCCCACAATGCTGTTTGTCATTTAGACTGCAACTCTGCATTAAGTACTGCCTTCAAAGACTTTCTCCTTCTCCAGTAATCCTTTTCCTGGAGAACATGCTACATTTCTTTTATTAAACGCACACCATTTGTGCATTCCAGTTCTCACCTCCTCAGGCTTTTACAATTGTTTCCAGCAAACTGCATTTTCTCATAGGCTGCAGGCATTGAGGGGAAAATTACAGCCTAGTAGTGAAAGTTCACATAACTAAAAAATGTTAATGTCTTCTAACGTGCACTCTCCACATGGGGTCAACCAGTGAGTTTGCAGAAGATGGGTATAAAACTCTGGTTGACTTCAGTAGTGGCAGCATTTGGCTAAAGGAGCCTGTTGTATGCAATAGAGAGCTGTTATAGATACTGTCCAACTAGTCCCTTTGGTTAGAGATACTTTAATTTAGTCATACACCATAACTAATTTTCAAGCTAAACTAAGTACAGCACATTCTGCCTTGTTTCTGCAGCCAGGCAACTCGTTCTCACTTGTTATGAGATTCACTGAAGCCTCCCTGTGAGTCGTGGATGCTCAGCCACCATAGAAACAAAGTAGAAGCCCCTTTGGGCTTGAAGGAGGAAAAGGAGGATTCTCACGGACAGCTCGTTTCTGTGGGCTCTTCATATAAGCAGTGAAGAAAGTGAGGGAGGATTACTGTGAAGTAACCTCCAGGGTAATAGATTTTTGTTGGCTGCTGACTACATACAGAGCCCTGGGAGAACAGCTTCCCAGCTGAAGGACCTCCTCAGCTGTGAGAACCTGGAGCGGGAGGAGGGGTGGTGACCCAGTTCAGGCTCCAGTTGTCCCCCTGGTCCAGCCCTGAGGAGAAATTTGGTTTTGGACAACTTTGTGGGAAGTTGTTCACGGAACTCAGTGACAAAGTGCTTACATGGCTTGCTGGCAGAAGCCCTTTTTATCCTAATACTAAA
>Ga0181612_125461_pt1 | contig 11847 bp, 8 predicted proteins | sample HoacroProtozoa21_FD_119630 | JGI IMG/M metagenome (GOLD analysis project Ga0181612, IMG submission 119630) | Hoatzin crop microbial communities from Cojedes, Venezuel. Combined Assembly of Gp0051906, Gp0051904, Gp0051908 | reverse complement strand
TCATTTAATATCAACTCGCAACTACTAGACACTGTTTCAGAGGTGGTTTTAGGAAGTGCACTTGAGCTCTAGAGTGTAAGGAAAATATTGAATGCTATTATTGTCGTTCTATACCATGGAAAAATATGTAGAGCCTTACAAAACTCATTCTCCTATTTACAGCTACAGCATGGCTACCCACTTTAGCCATGAATCTAACCTTAATATACTAATACAACCAGCCCAAAAAAGCATCTAGTCTAAACCGTTGATGCGATTAAACTACAGAGTTATCAGAGGGAATCTCAGAGACCACACAGTCATCCTCTGCCAAAGGCAGATACCATTAGTCCCCTGTCTTTCCTGGCAGTTGTTGAATTATCGAGCTGAAAAATTTCCACTGATAAAAAATCCACAATTTACTTTCGAAATAGGTGTGATGGGAATAATACAGGAAGAATAAAAAGGCTAAGGACAATATAGCCAGACTCTAACATCGTTCACACTTGATGGTCATAATGATTTACCTAACAGGAAAAATAAGGAAGGCAAAGAGTCATTGAAGTGCTCCTTGTGGCTTCTTGTGCCGATAGAGACCACCTGCCTGGCCCTTGCACTGCACCAGAGGGGCATATATCTTATGTTGTGTCTGTTAGCCCTGTGTGGGTGCCTCACATACCCAGAGGTCTTACTGATGCATCATAAGCTTACGTGTAGGCAACTAAACTGAAGCCCAGCCAACAGCTTTATCTATGAGCTGAATTAGTCCCTAGGCTTCACTGACTTCATTGCCTGGCTCTGCTTTGACTGTAATGACAGCCGTGACTGCTGGCTGACATATGGACACCTACATATAGTCATCTCCGTTTGGATATCTCACTCCATAGATGACTTCCTGAGCTTTGGCAAATGAGTATAGACATGACGTATCATGACAAGAAAAAGTATACAGTCATGTGCAGCTGAAAGGATTTCCTGTGTCACACACATACATTCATGTTTGCATACATCAAACCCTCATTAGCAGATCATGTTAGGAATCAAGATTCTTCTTTCTCACTTCTATAAAAATGACATCTTTTTGAAGTGGTCTGCTTGTTCTGAATTTCAGCAATTGAGGAGACAGACAGCCAGAGGTCTCATCTGACTTCAAGGGAATCAATGCCTTAGCCAGTCTAAATGAATGATTAAGAACCAAACAAACAGCTGAGGGTTTTTTCTGTTGCAGACTGTGTTCTCTAACTGTACTGAATTAGATGCTCACTTAACAGGGGATTCCCACATCGTCAGATAGGCGGGTACTACAGGTGCAAGACTGCATGTTAAATGTTGCATGCAAAAAAGTAATTATAATACTAAAATACAATGCTACTTGAGACATGTCTGTCTCTCTTTCCTGGAAATTGACTTGTTTTCCCTTCTTTTTTCTATATTAAATTATGAGATTATCATTGTGATACTATGAGTACATCATTGTGATTGATGTACTTGTAGTGGGTCTGATTGGAGTTATGTGCTGCCGTTTGCTTTATTCTACCTCAGTCAAACCTATATGACATTAGAACTGCTTCTTTTACTTTGTAGATGTAAAATCAAATGGAAATTATAATATGAATCAATTTAATGACACTATTAGAAAAGCCAAAGAACTTTAGAATCTGTGTTTTGTATCTGTATCTCTTCGCATTTTGTCTTAACAAGGAACACAAAGAGAAGCATAAGGAAGCCCACTAACAGCTTAACGTTCACTGATTTATGGCATTGAGTCCTTCCTATTTGTTGATTAACTGTAATGTTTCGTAGTTTTCTCTCTATAAAAATAATGGGTGGAAAGAGTGGTACAATTGAACCTCTAACTCTTTCCATTGAGGTGAAAATATGTAAAAAATGAATGTTTTTGTGAATTTTAAGATGAATTATTTCGGTTGGAACCATATGAATAATACCCAGTGTTCACTTGTTTGGATCTGCAGAGGGTTTGAAGAGAAGGGGACAAGAAAAGAGGAGAGTTACATATGAATTCTGACATTTTAGAAGCCTGACTTTAGTCTTGAATTTCCTTGTGAACCTTGGGCACCTAGGCATTGCACTCTGAGAGCCGGCACTGGTATTAACTGGAGACTTAGCCAAAGCTTCAAACACAGTCAGCTTCTGCTGATGGTTTAAGGAGATTTCAGGGTGAATCAGATTACTTTGGCGCTGTGGCTGGAGCAGATTTTACTCTCTCCGGCATGCTTAAATCTTCAGCTCCCTTCTGCAAGGGCTTTGGGTACAAGTGTGTAGACTCCCTGTGCCGGTCTAAGATTTATAAAGACTTGTCTGAGGCTGACTACAAAGCTTCATTCTTCCTAGGGAAAACCTTTAATAATAACCTGGAATTTCATTCACTTGACCAGTACTCAATTCCCAAGACACAGTCAGCATTCACACTTGCTCCTGCACCGTACCTGAAGTTCTCTCTTCCCCAGTGAGTTTAGTGTATCCCCACTCCTTTGGTTAGTGCAGCCTCCATCACAGGTTGCCTGAGAGAGAGAGAAGAGAAAAACTGAAATAAATGCCACAGGCCATATTTTGCTAATATCTGATGAACCAGTTTTACAAATCATTAACCTACTCCCCAGTAACAACTGGTCTTCGTTTGAATGTTCTGTCATCGCAGCCTTTACAGATTGAGCACTAGTACCGCACTTACTATTTCAGTGATTCTCCATCATGAAAACACTTCCCTGACTCAATTTGTAATACTGTCCGCCCCTAGACACTTGCAACTCTGTCCTCAAATTATTGTGGTCTCTGTTCCTGTGCATAGTCTCTTGTGAGTGCCAAGCCAGCAGAATACACTGGGAAAGTTTACAGCTAATCTTGAGCTGACTTGTTTTCCTTGCCTAGGAACTGCAAAAGTTTTGGCAACACAGATATTTTCACTCTCTAAAAAAGAATCTTCTAAAATAATGATGGCATTGCATAGCAATACATTATTTCAGTCTATAAGGATGGTGTTAATACATATTTAAGAAACGAAATTCAGTATTTGCTCCTAGGATAAAGGATGTCTCTAGCTGGATGCCAAATATACATCAGTTCTCCACAGTGCAAGCCTAACACGAGACACCTCCTGTGATATCCTTGGCATGTAGATGCTTGATCTGCTCCTATAGCTGTTGGGAATGTTTGAGTGTGATGGTAGAAACTTCAGGTGGGAGGGGATTATCTGTTGGAGAAAAGAGGTTTTTCATTCATTTCCAGTGTAAAAATGTGGCAGAAAGGATGCCCTGGAGGAATATAGTTTAAAATGGGTAATTCATTATCTCAGCTGGTGTTTCTGAATCCTTGGCCTAGCTTTCAGCCTAACTCTGATGAAACCTTTCTCACCATCAGCAAGGACATCTCTGACTAACATAACACAAACGGTTTTTTTACTGAAAATGTAAAGGTATTCTGTTTTAAATGTGAAATAAATCAAGACTGTACTGATCACAAGCAGGAAACCTCCAGCAACAAGCTTTTAAATCTTTTTTTCTTCAGTACTTTTTTCAGCCACTTTCACATTCATCTTAAAATTATGAAAACAACTGCAAATCTTTGCTTTCTCTTTCATACTTTTACATATAGGAACATCATTGTCTCAGAATAAAGATCCTGGGGGACTGTTACTACTGTGTGTCAGGGCTCCCAGAACCTCGCCAGGACCATGCACACTGCTGTGTTGAAATGGGTCTCAGCATGATCAAAACTATCAGGTAATGCTTTTTTTTTTTCCTTTTTCTTCTTGTTTCATTGTTTCTGACAGTGTCCTGAAATTCTTATATGAGAAAGCTATTGCCAGACAAGTAATTCCCATGGTGGTTCAGAGACCTCTGGACTGTCACTGTGAACAGGGCAGGACTTTGTAGATCCATGTAATGTGTGGGAACAGATACTAAATACGTTTTACTAACTTGTGCTGTTTCAGAGCATGTAACATGATAGCTGTGCGTGCATTGCGAGTGATAGTTTTCACAGATCTTAACAGTTCTCACTTTATATTGTTGCCATTTTTAAGAGGAGGTTGATGAGGAAGCAACTGAATTGCTTCCAATAATCCTTTCTAAATAAAAATATCCCTTCTATATAAATCCCATCTGTATAAAGACTAAACAGAGAGCTACGGCAATATTTTAGCTTGGAAACTAGGTCATAGACAAACTCATAAGCACTAAGATTTGCCAGATGAGCAAATTTTACTTAAATTGCTTTAGCACTTAAATCCACAAGGGCTGGAAGTATTTTAATTAAGGGATGTGTTCCCATCATGTAAATATAGTTGCGTTTCTGAAAGGATTATTGTATTTTAATACAATCAGGACTAATAATAGCAACGTTTCAGCAGTCCATGTGTAGTGCTTGTCCAATAATTTACTCTGACATTGCCCAAGATCTAATGCTCCAAGAGAGGTTTTCTCCATTTTTTTTATCCATTTTTTCTCTATCTCAATGTTGCTGAGTTGCCCTCCTCCAAATCCTTCTTCTGTTGTTGTCTTCCCTAAAGCAGTGTTGCCTAATCTGAGCACTCTCCTCTTTACATGGATGTTTTGCTGTCCAGTCTCTTTGTCTGCTTCTTTTCCAGGCTGTTTTCCACCTTTAATCTGAGTGTGTCTCATTATGTACATGAAAGAGTTAATGTGTACTGCAGCTATACTACTGAGATCTTAATAGAGGAAGAATTTGACAAAAATTATTTAATGGAAAATGTAGCTGAATAATGATTATGCAACAATGATCCCTAAAAAGATTAGATTCAATTATCACAGACTAAATGTTGGACTAAGTAATCAATATTTTTCTTTTGGAATCCCCACAGTGAAAGGGAAACATGAATTAGAGAACATACACAAATGAAAAAAGCTACCAGCATTGTTAAAAATTCCTGGAGACACACATAAAATCATTTCCATTTTCTTGGTAATGCCATCTGCAGAAATTCCGTTGTAAGTCGTTTTTCCTCTAAGATAGTAAATTTCTCTGAATCTTCTTATATTTTTGGATGTCTCTAACATCCCAGTACCTTTTTATGAACCAGGTCTCAAAGGCAGAAATCCAGTAGAAATGCTACTGTAGTTCCAGTACTTTAAATTATAGTTATATTCAGTGAGAGCTGAGATAACACAGTCTATTAGGACTTTGGTCATCCTAGGCTAATTCAGTTCATATTGCCTCCAATTTATTTGATAATCTTAGTATCTGAATTTCTGGCCATTCAACAAGTATCATTTTTTTCCCCAAGCTTTTCTGTTCAGAGAATAGGAGCCTTGTGTTACTTATTTTGTGTGCTCAAATAGTTGACAAGGCGGGCCAGTCCTTTCATGGGATATTACAAATACTTCAGCCCATGTTTCTGAGAGAATTTGAAGTTATCTACAGTCTATTAATTAGCACTTAAATTAGTAAATATGTCTCACAGTGAAAGTTAAGAAAATTCTTTAGAAAGCTGTTATTCTACCATATTGGTACAGTGCAGAATTTGATCAGATCTGAAACCTGCTAAAAATTACATTTTGATGATTATAGAATTTTTTATCTTCATCTGAAGATTTCACAAAATATTTTGTATGTCCAAAGTAATAGTGAGATGATCCAAGATTTGAGCAACCATCGTTCAGATTTTGTAGTTACACTGAATTTATATAGATGAACTCAAAGCCTTCTTGCAATTCAGAGGATATTTACAGGAAATTTCCAAAAATTTCACTACTTAGAAAGCCTGCAAGAACAGTTGTTTCTTCTCCTTCTTGCAGAGCTGTATCTTAGCTTTCAATTCTTAGCTATATTTTAGCTCAAGCATGCAGCCTAGCTTAAGAATTAGACAGTAAAAAAAAGGCTAGTATTTATGCTACAGCATCCCACCTGTAACTGGGATTCAGACACCAAGATTGTGGAGAGAAATCCAGGTACTTTCAGAACTCCTGACTCTTGCACTGGTTTAAATTCTTTATGCAATTAATGTAGAAGGAAGCTTTAAAATGGGCAAACCAGATTTTCCTCTGCAGATTCTCCAAGATTCCTATTCTCTCCAGGTAGCGGGTAACATTGCAAGGAGTTGTACCAACAATTCTGGTGATTCAGTGCCCAAAAATCTACCAACCCAGGGTACCTTTATCAAATTTAACTTCTAGTCTTCTTGATGACTGCATAGTCAGCAGGAATTGAACAAGAAATTCAAATCTATTCATTACAAAACACGTAAAATAAATCTACATGGACGGATTGACTCACAAGGGACTTCTGAATGTTTTAATACAGCTCGTATCAATACAGTTAAAGTGTTAAATTATTGTTAGATGAGACTCCGCAATATAGTCTTATGATCATACACCAAGGATCTGGATCCGAGTCTTGCTGCTCTTCTTCTTTCTTTGCAGCTGTAAGAAACTGTTCAGAACACAACAAAACAATCCAAGATCTTTGTTCCTCTGTAATGATTTTTTGCATCACTGTGTCTTGTTGCAGATCTTATAAAAGAAACTCTGTTATTGTTATTCCTCTCTGTCTTCTTGTACTTTGCTCCCTTAACCATTGAGTACAATAGAAATACAGCTTTCAGACACAGGAAGGTTCTATGAAACCTAATAATTACTCTAAATCAATGAGTTTTGTCTCATCACATTTGTGTGTGAGCAAGAATCCTAACTCTAGCTGTCTTGCAAAACCCAACCTCCTGTAAACTGTCTTTAGTTACAGATGGAAATGTAAATTAAAACAAAAAACCACAAGCTCTTCACAAAGGTTCATTTATTCAGCTGATTCTCATATCTTTTCACGTGCAGCGTAACATTTCCTGTATTTAATTTTATTGTATTAATGCCTGTCTGTACTGACAGTTTATAGAAACGAGATGCTAGTGGAATGTTTAGTCATCAGATTATAATGTTCCATTTTAACAGTTATCACCCAAGCTAAATGGGTGTCAGAATTGACACTCAGGGAAACTAAATCTGCAGCTGCTCTTACCTACAAGAAAGAGCCATCCTATCTTTATGTCTATATAGAGAAAGAAAGATTTATAAGAAGAAAGCAGTCATTGACATTTTTCATTACACTGTAGTGAAATGCCAAAGCTGTGCTGGTGTGCCAGATGGATGGCATTATAGATGGGATATGTGATAAAATTCAAGATGGAGTTATTATCTATTTACTGACAGTCAAATATGGGACATGAATGTAAGGCCTAAAAATAAAATGAGGTTAGATTTTGTAAAAAGATTGTTCTCTCAAATATATTAAAATAGATGTAAAATAGAGAAGAGAAACATACAGAACACATAAGTAATTCTGAAATGAGATAATTTTTAAATATTACATTATGCACCAGACAGAGATTAGCATGCCTGTTCATTGGGGTTTTAAATTCTTTGGGTTGAGCTGTGAGGAGAAAAACATTTATGTAAAGCATCTTGAGGAAATTTCAGAGGGAAAGTGAGGTGAACGGGAAAGGAGAGGAAGCATGAAAGAAAGTGGAAGACTGTGAAGACAGGTGAAGGAAATTTTCTTATAAAAGTGAAGAGAGTACTTCCAAAGTGGAAATTATACCACCATAGTCTGTCAATGTCAAGACTGTGATGAGAATAATGAATCTTGATGTGGTGGCCTCGTTTTACAAAGCTTATTAAACATTTTTATAAGGGTGCAGGGAAAATTCACAAAAATAATCTGTGAAGCAGAAGTGCCTTTAAAATACAAGAATTGAGAAGCTTGGTCTGTTTAGCTGAGCGAAAAAAAGGATTGAGAAGTTATTTGGTAGCAGCACATAAAAATTTTTATGGGCAGAAAACAGTAGATTTAAAAATGGATGACGGTGCTACTAAGAGAAGCGATGGCTTATCTGTCCCTCAGTGTTTTCAGATCAAAACTGAATTTCTTCCTAGATTAAATACTTCCATCAGACACAAGTTACCAGAATACAAACAAGCACAAATGGGTAAAACATATTAGCCCATGTGGCACGGGGTAACAAGGTGGACAATGTAACTGTCCCTTCTGCTCTTCAGCTTGGGACACCGTGTCAGCATAATTGACAGGGGATGCCTCCAGGGGTTAAAGGCTACTGCTTCCACCACCACCTTCTTAAATGTCTTTATTCCTAAAATCCCTGTGACTGAGGAGAGAGGGAAGAGGGAGATTGTGTGAGGCCCAACTCCTCAAGGACTCACTCAGATAGTACAAAGATGGAAATCCAACAACAACTCACATAACAGTGGAAATTCAAACAAACCTTTATGCTGGTATATTTGTTTGGTAAGTCAAGGAGTTCTTATTTAATCTCTTGGATTATTTCCCACTAAAACACCAACTGAAAGAGTAATTATTGTGACAGAAAAAATAGCCCCAGCATACAATGTAAGCTAAATTCCAGAAATTAGATAACAGCTTGTCTTCATTAAAAGTCTGTAATTAACTACTAATGTTAACATCAGTTCATGAGACAGGAAAAAATAAAAGAAACCCAAACAAAAAAAAACCCACAAAAACTCCAAAATCAAAGAACAACCCAAAACGCCACAAGTATTTTGGATGATCTCAGTGACCGACCTGGCATTTTTCCTCCTTTTTTGGGAAAATCTGCTTTTAACTTCATCTGTCGAGTGTTAAAAAAAACATAAAGTAATCTATGCCTGCTCAAGAAGTTATTTAGGCAGTGAAACTGCCAGGAAGTGCTTTCATATTCCATGACTAATAAATCATTAATTAATTATATAATAATATAATATAATTGATCCAATTCTGGGTTCCTTCTGCAAGTTATTTCTTGTATAAGGTACAAGGCTCAGCCTATGTTGTAATGAGCCCTGATTCACAGAAGATGGAATAATGCTTCACAAAACCAAAAACTATTGCTTTCCTTTATTTCTGTATGATGGTAGAAAGGAGCTTTGCAAGATATTCACAAGTTTAGCCAGCAATTTTCAGACAGGCCACACAGTGAGTAAGTTTCACACTGGGACTGGATCACATCATTACGTCCATGTGTCTGTTTCAGCCACTGACTGTGAATGGACAGAGTGTAAGACCAGTATACCTCTCCCTGTTTTTGCTGTTGGGTGACTATATGAATTGTACTGGGTAGAGATTAATAGGTCCATGTACCTTTGAGACATCTTTTCTTTGAATGTGCCACCAAATACAATCAAAGCTATGTTGACAGGATGGTTTAGGATTGTATGTATTTATATAGCTTTTTACACTTAGATTTCAAGTGAAAAAGCAGACTTCTTATAATGTTGTTTGTGGTCACTTGTACTTTATTAGTTTCCTGCCTCTGAGAGCAGGCAGACACATGAAACAAGAATATAGTAGTGGTTTAACCCAGTTCATATTGCTACAGTATCCACCTGAACTCAGCAAGTCAGTTATATGGGTGATAAGTCTAATGATACGAAACTTCTGCAGATAATAGTTTCTGCTGACATTGGAATCCAGCTTTAATTCCAAGGTAAACTCATCCTGGCTTCTTGGGATAATATATACCATAAATATATACCATAAATCGTAAATTCAGTGCTGTGTTAAGTCCAACTACAAAGTGTTATATCCTGTGAGTCATAGTACCTGAACTGTTTTCTTCGAACTGCTTAGTAGTTTAGCGCACCCTGTTACACAACTTTTCGAAAATAATGGATATCTCCTTCGCAAGCATCACACAGTTCCCAGAATCACACCAGAAAGAGTGCTTACCTCAGTTCACCTACTACCATCTCATGTCAGCACAAAAAAGCACTTGCGTTCATTTAGGAAAATTCCACAGATCTGCTGAGTCCAACAAAAAAGTTGTCCATGTAGTTGAACCTTAGGATTATAGGAGAGTTCAGTCTGGAGGGGACATCAGGAGACCACTAGTCCCACCTTTTGCTCAAAGTAGGGTCAGCTATGACCCATACTTACTTCAACCAGACTCCGTAGACTTTCCTGTTACATCTGCATGAGGATGATAGTGGCTATGTCTTGATGAGCAGATTAAACAGCCCCACGGAATGTTAGCTGTCAACATGAAGAAGTAGCACAGACTGGCCAACTCCATTCTTCTAAACTATTTTTGCTTTCAAAACCAGTTGCAAACTGCCTACTGTAAATGGTCTTTGTCACATGCAAACTCCTGAACCTGTGGACAGGTTGAGAGCGAGCTAGTTAGCTAGGAAATTTAATCTGGGGGCTGTTTGAAGTATCTCATAGCATAGACAGAACCTTGCACAGTAAAACTCGTCTGCACAGACAGTGTGTCAAGGTCTGAACCTCTAAGGTGTGAATTCCAGGGCATTCAGGAAAAGCAGATTTCTGGCTTTTGGCTCACCTTCTACATGCAAATAGGAAAGCCTCTGTTTAATAGCACAAAAATCAAGGACCCATCAAAGAATGCTGGCCAGAAGGAAACGCCAAGATCCAATTAAAATAAATGAAATTATTATCACTGTCTTGACTGAAATGAGATATGGCATGAATAGCATCAATCATATTTGCCTCAATCTGGATAAGATATCAGACAGTCTGTGAGGTAAACAGGGCTGCTTTATAGGTCATCAATAATGCAGCTTCATGCGCACGCTGTATCAAAGTATTTGCAGAGGGCCTGTAAAACAGTTGAAGCATTTTTTTTTATTAGACTCTTCATTGATAATTGAATAAATTTAGGAAGCAGAAGAAACAAAAATCTGGAACACCTGAGCTGATGCAAAATGAACACTCTTCATTTTTAAGTATCAAGTACATGCTATTATTTATGAGAACTCTTTTTCCGAACCAATGAGAACTACCCCTATTGATGAAGGTGATCCAGTGTTTGTTGATTCAAAGTTTTTAATTGCTTTTTTTTCCTATAGCAGTATATAAAAAAGACCCATTAAAGTATGTGGTAGTCTGACTATTAGGGAGATTGATTTGACTATGGTTAAGTCCCCCTCTCTACATAATTCAGAAATTTGTTTCACCTCACATCACTCCAAATTTTAAAGAAGAATTCCACAGCTTTTCACATACCAATCAACCACCTCACTTTTAAACTACAACCATTTATGCTTTATTCAGGTTAAAACAGACGTTTGGTGAAATCCAGCGTCTTCACAAACAGGTTCTCAGCCACTCTGCTCTCAGTCTTGCGCTGCAAATAATAAAGCAACGGGTGCAGAACCAGATCACTATTCTGCTTTGATTCATGTTCTGGACAAGGCCTGTTTAAATATATCTCAGACTGCCTGTGGCTCAATTCAGTCAGGTGCCCTCATGAAACTAGTTTCCTACCTATCAACATAAGAGCACATTGCTGTGAAGGGCAAAGAAGAGGAGGATGTGAAGAATGGGGCCCTGTAGGTTCACCAGCACCGCAGCAGACAGAAAAACAGAACAGCCTTCAGTCAAAGGATGCAGGCAAGTAGCCAAATCCACACTGAGTGCAGATGAAGAGCTTAGATGAAATATCACCTAAGTGGCACACAGGAAGAAGTTGCTGGTAGGTTGTGAAAGACAACAGGTGAGGCAAGGGAGATAGGACCTTGACAAGGGTCTGCAGTGTCATGCAAGAGGCAGTGTGGACGGCACAGGTATGTGAAGTTTTTGTGACGTCCTGTGTGGCTGATTGAGGCTGACGAAGCCTTCTCAGGCCATCATCACATTTGTGTGACAAATGAAAAGTTAAAAAACAGCAATCCTTTGTGAACATACTGGAAACAGAGGGATGCATTGCCCACTTGCACCATCATTTGTACCTGGTCTGTCCAGTGAGATCTTTGTGTGTTAGTTCTCATATAGGGTGCAAATACAAGACCGTAATTTATAGTATTTAACTGAATGGAATGGAATGGAATGGAATGGAATGGAATGGAATGGAATGGAATGGAATGGAAT
>Ga0181612_116200_pt1 | contig 11847 bp, 9 predicted proteins | sample HoacroProtozoa21_FD_119630 | JGI IMG/M metagenome (GOLD analysis project Ga0181612, IMG submission 119630) | Hoatzin crop microbial communities from Cojedes, Venezuel. Combined Assembly of Gp0051906, Gp0051904, Gp0051908 | reverse complement strand
TGTAGTGAAGGGCCCAAAACTGAACACAGTACTCAAGGTGCGGCCTGGCCAGTGCAGAGTACAGGGGGACGATCACTTCCGCAGTCCTGCTGGCCGCAGTGTTCCTGATACCAGCCAGGATGCCGTTGGCCTTCTTGGCCACTTGGGTACATTGCCGGCTCATGTTCAGCTGACTGTCAGCCAGCACCCCCAGGTCCTTTGCTGCTGGGCAATACAATAGAGAAGAACTGGTATCAATATAGTAGAGAAGAATGGATATCTTCTGTTTACTTTTTTTTTTTTTGTATTGAACATAGTTCCCAGGTTTACCTGGTTAGAATTAGCAGAAATAGATTAGAAGCCTCAAAAGAAATCAGGGAGTTGAAAAATTCAGTTCTTAAGACCAGGGTCAAACATTTAGGTGAAGCATCTAACAACAGAGAAAACCAGAAATTTCTAAGTAAGAGAAAATAAATGTCATCTGTTTGTGTGTGTGTTTGTCTTGCCACAGTTGCCTTCTGTAGCCTTTGCTGGAGTTTTCTGGGAAGCCAGTTAGACAAATTCTGAATCGCTTGCTTAAAAACAAAGAAGGCAATAAAGCTAAATCAATTTACTTTCATGTAGACTTCTTTGAGATGCATAGTTTTCTTTTACTTTACATTTATTAGAATGGCTAAGTTGTTGTCCGTTCTGAAATACGGACTTATATTGTGTTAAGTTACACTGTGATCACTGACATTTTTGCCTGCTTTGGGCCTTTTTTAATAGGCTTTCAAATAGTCGGTGGAGAGAAGACGGGGAAACTTGATCTGGGGATTTTTATTAAGTCAGTTATTCCTGGAGGGCCAGCTGATTTGGAAGGATCTCTAAAACCAGGTGAATAGTGTCGATAAGAAGAGGTGTATACATGAAAGAAAAGGCCAAACGCGTATGTAGTACCATTTTCATCTATGGCTGCAGACGTCAGACCCTGACAAATGCTGACCTTCAGTTACCGTGTGGATAATTTCTGAAAACTGGTGATGCTTGTTTGTTCAACTGTATGAAAACAAATATCATTTGAATTAAAGTGAAAAATATGAAGCTTGAAGTAGCAGAAAATTTAAGTTATGTATAAAGATGAGGACTTCCTTTACTATAGTCTCTCTATAGATACTTTGTAATTTGAATTTTTTAAAACTACAAATCCGTACTTTTGTTTTGGAAAAAGTGAATGTAACTGTATGGCTACTATGGGGGGGGGGAAATTAATTTTATTTAATATCTGCTTTTTTTTTCTTTTTCATTTTAGTCTATGTCTTGAACTGAATTGCATATTGCTTATTTCATTTCTTGACTTTTGCTGTTGCATCCGTTTTTCTTACAGCAGAAGAGAAGGTAGAAATCATAATATGGAAAGGTCTGGCAGGTTTAAAAGGAGGAAACACTCATAACCAGTTCTTGTGGCTTGTTTTGGGGTGTTTTTTAATGATAAGGGTTCATTATTCCAGTATCACTTGAATTTTAGTAATTTTTAATCCGTGCATTGTGTAGAGATTTTCAGACCTGTGCTCCGCATTCTCTCTGATAGATAAAAACGTAGATGTAGATTGTATCTGAACAAACCCTTCTGTGCAGGACACCGACTAATATCTGTAAATAGCACAAGTTTAGAAGGCGTCAGCCACCATGCAGCATTAGAAATTTTGGAGAATGCACCTGAAGATGTCACACTTGTTATCTCTCAGCCCAAGGACAAGCTATCCAAAGGTACAGAGAGAAATATTCCGTATTATGAAAGAGTTGTTCTTTGAGCACTCTGCCTTCTCTGACACCCTTTGTAAAGTACTTTCTGTGTTTCTTTAAAATTGCTAATCTAATCAGCTGAGATAGCTGTAAAACATCACCCTAACGGAAGTCACTTCTGTAAGCAACCCCAGCTAGTGTATGCTTGAAACTGTGTTCTGAGACTGAATGAAGAAGTGTGTTACGGTAACCTTTTAGTGAGGACACACCAGTTGCGTCATAAACAGAAGCGTTCTGCATAAAATGAAAGGGTAGTACCTTACGTGGCTATAAGCTGAGAAATTTGTTTCAGACTGAAGATCAGAGATTATCAGCTACTGACGACTGTCTTGTGTCCTGGTTTTCAGCATCATCTAGTGCTGCACACATCAGTAACGGAACCAGAGATTATTTAAGGAGGCCATCATCGGTGCAGGACAATGAGGCAGAGTCCTATTCAGAAGAACACAACCGATCCCGTGGTCATCAAAGGCCTGTTTCAGGGAGTTTGTCTGGTTTGTCGGGAGGCAAGCGGGATGGAAGCGTGAGCTCTCAAGATTCTAGAACCGAGAGCGCCAGCCTGTCTCAGAGCCAGACAGCCAGCTTGTCTGGCAAACGTGCAAGTGATAGAGCACAGCAGGATTCTCAGCATTACAGTGATTCACAGTCTGGGCTTTCTAAAATGAGCGAGAAAAGAAGATCCTCGTCTGACAGTACTCGAGCGAAAAATAAAAGGCCTGGGGTAGCGGAGTCAGTGGAATATTCTGACCGAGGGGATTCTGACATGGATGAAGCAACTTATTCCAGCAGTCAGGAGCAACAGCCAGCTAAAAAGGCATAGTGTATTTCATATAAATATTTCCCATCAGTGTAATAGTGGTAGTGAGATAGCAGACTGTGGGTGTGAATAAGGTGAAAGGATATGGGAGAAGGACAACCTAGCCTCCAGTTTATCCTTCGAATGGCAAATGCTAATAGCTAATTTCTATTAGTTTGGTGATTTTGTTCAAAATAAATGGAGAAAATCACTCCTGTAACTTAAAACAACTTTCCAGCGTCACGAGAAGGGCATGGCTTACTGGAGCCAGTTTGTGTTTTGGGATGAACGCATAGTGCACATATTGGTTCTGTAGAAAACCTCCTTTCAGTTCTGTGTGTTTGTCCACAATGATCATATTCTAGTGACCACCCATAGAGGTAAGTTTGTTCACCTGGCAGCTAAATTAAGTTTTTCCTGGATTAAAGTAGTGGTGATGCATCTGGAATGGATCCTTTGGGGTTGATCTAATCCATGAAAACCTGCTTTGTGTGGTGAAGTTTAGCAATGAGCTGTGCTCTGAACAGAGATAGCTTGCTGCTTCACTTTTCTGAAAGTACTTAATGGCAAGTACTGCAAATTAGTTCCTAACTTGCAGCAATTCCTCTTTTCAGCTGATGGAGGTTATTCAGTCAAGTTGTGGCAGCTCCTGCAAATTAATCCAACAGAGCCTAGGCTGCTGTAATACTAAAGTACTGTAGTTTCTGTGTTCTGTGACCAGCTCACTTTGACAGTAAAGACTTGGCTGCCGAAGGCCAAGCATATTTCTGTGCTAAACGTCTTCAGTGGCAGCAAAGGAAGAGTTAAAGCAATGGCCTTACTAACTGGAACTTTGCCATGTGGATTCCTTTTGGCTGCATCTGACTCAAAAACACACCCTTTAGAGTCCTAAGTGTTAACTTTTGTTCTAATGGCAAATCATTCTCTCTTTTTGCTTTGTTTTTTTCTTTTTTTTTTAATACAGGAATCTTCCTCAGCGAATACAGCAAACAAAATGAATTCTAAAAGGGTTACTGCAACACTTCTTAAACCTGGAGATATCTTTGAGGTTGAACTAGCCAAAAAAGATAACGGCTTGGGAATAAGTGTCACGGTACTGTTTGACAAGGTTTTCAGATGTTTTCTCTTTTTCTGTACTCCCAGCAACCCATTAAATTGCTAAATTACAAGGAAACAAAATACTTTCTGGAATCACTGTTAAGTACATAGTTGTACTGATTTGTGATTAATCTTACTAAAGCTGAAAAGTAATGCTATTTTATATCCCTTTTTTTGTCATCTGCCCTTTAAGTAACTCCTATTTGCTGTTTTATGGTGGAGGCCCAAAGTCCTAATAGAATCTTATCACAGACGGTGCTTTGTGAGTACAAAAAGCAGGATGATGTTTGTCCTTGCTACCTAATAATGTAGCAAATTTACGTGGGAGAGAAACAAGACCTTACCTGACTGGTATCACAGGCAGTGGAAGGGGGAGTGTTACTTAAGAGTATCTATGCACATCTACACACATACACTATGTTTGGTGTTCTCCCTCTGCTGGATAAAAGGCAGAAAGCAAAAAAAATACTTAAATCTAAGTAAGACCTCAATGACACTGCTTTCTTGCAATATGAGACAAAAATGTATTTTTAGTGGACAAATTTCTTTTTGGGCTATAAAATTTTGAAGGTAGCTTAAGTTGATGGCCTACCATACTGCAGAGTGACACTTCAGGGAAGAAGAGAATGATTTAGAACTGAGATGCTCACATTTGTCACTGCTCCTGTTCTTGTGTTGTGTTCAAAAATAGGTTTTAGTATTTTACTATTCAGATAGTATCTCTGGTTGGTTGATTGCTGGACTACACGGTAATTTGAAAAAGGTAAAGCTGCTTAAGTTATACTAATAGAAAGCAGTTATTAGCTGTAGTTCAAAATTGGTGGCTTACGCTGGCTGTTTATACTTGAAACAAATTTGGCCTTTTCCTGAATGTGGCTGTATGGATAGACCTGTAGGTGGAGTGCCAGTTCGCAAGCCTAGCACTGTTTTCATATGCATGGCTAGTATTGTAACAGGAGCAGAATGAAATCCTATTATTTTAGCATCCCAGTCTATTCAAAGCCGTATTGCTTTGTCAAGTTTATAACTTGAGGCAGCTGAAGGAACAAAGGTTCAGCAGGAGTTGGTTATTGAATAGCATCAAGCCTGCTCTATGTGTGCATTGGCTTTGTAGAAAACGTTAGAAGATGCCAACTGATGCAAAGATTTCACTTAAGGGATGGCCAAGTGGTGTCTTCATTGACCTTTCCTTTTTCAGCCTCCATTCTGCCCCTTGCATTGCTATCCTGTACAGTGGTGAAAATAAGAGGTGTACAATCAGCTGTGTTTTCAGTTTTCACATGTAGTTCTGTGTGCTTTGGGAGGGAACGTTAATACACTGTTGGTCTCCCTGTTCCCTCCGTGTTTATGGAGAAGCACTGATAATGCAGCAGTGAGCCGGAATCATACAGTGGTTTGGGTTGGAAGGGACCTTTAAAGATAATCTACTCCAACCGCCCTTGCAGTGAGCAGAAGGGCTAATGCCCTCCAAAAACAATGCCATTTGAGCTCGAGCAGAATTTTTCAGCTTAGACCCTGAAAGGATAAGATGAAAGAAAGCAGCAGTCCTTAGTTTCCTGTTACATCAGAGAGGGTGTATTGGAGTAGGACACTGTATGGGTATGCATCTTCTGCTTTGGCATGCTGTGCTTTCACACGTCTCTGAGCTTTGATATGCATGCCAGCATGTAAAGTCTAGCATAATGCAGACATGTTTCTGCTGAAGGACATTTATTTGGTTTGGGTGCATTTGCATTATGATGCATCGTGTTTTTACAATCTTCCCACCCCAGCTTTATTTGTAATAAATTGCATGACTGTGAAAACATGCTTTATGTAACATTTTGGTTTTGGTAGTTTGGCTGTTATTTTTACATGCCAGTAGCCCAAATGCTTCCCGAGTACAGTTTTCCGTGTGTGACACTAAGTTTAATTACTATGTAGTCTAACTGCAGCAAGACTAACAAATCCTATTTTTGCTTTCGATTTAGGGTGGTGTAAATACTAGCATACGTCATGGTGGTATTTATGTGAAAGCGATTATTCCTAAGGGAGCAGCTGAAGCAGATGGCAGAATAGAAAAAGGTAGTATTTCAGTTCTTTCAGTTGGGTCTTTTAATGTGAAAAAAGGGCAGATAACCATGTCTGTGGTGGACTTGACAACACACTGTGGCCTAGAACCTAGGAACTCTGCCTCCTATCATTGTACCTATTTCACTGGGAAGAAGAACTGTTTTTCCAAACTACTACATTTGCAGTTGTCTTTTTAAATATTGGCTTGATAGCTAATTCTGCAGGTGAAGATTGAAAAAAGGTGTAGAACAACTGCAGAACCAACAGAAAACTGTTGAAACTGTGGAGGGGAAAAACAGGAGATGGGCTGCAGGATTTTTATTAGATTTTCATATAATCATTTAGGTTGGAAAAGACCTGTAAGATCATTGAGTCCAACTGTGTAGTTTAGTTGCAAAGTTCTATTCTTGACTTGGAATGTGGAGGGGAGGGAGAATTTACCTCAATTACTGTCCTTGTTAGCTGAGACTTGAAGGTTTCTGTGCATCATATACATTTTATAGATGATGTTCTGCCTACTTTTTCTTAAATTATTAATAAATCATTTATAGGTGACCGTGTGCTCTCCGTCAATGGGATTAGTTTGGAAGGTGCTACCCATAAGCAAGCTGTTGAAACGCTCAGAAACACTGGGCAGGTAAGTGGCTGCTGATTCTACTGCTATCTGTGGTAAACTAGATGTTCATGAGTGGAAAGAAGTAAGGGAACCTGAACACAAATTCTTCCCAGTCACTTGGTTGCTTCAGGTGTGCTTTCTTAGACTCCTTGGCTTCCTGGGCCTCGAGTCTCGCTGCCCACCCTAGTGAAATTCTTGCTCTGTGTGTGTTTGGGAGGTCTGCATGAAATTGATTTCTCCTTGTCCATGGGCTTCGTGGCAAGGAAGCCCAGGTGCATGGGTTGAAAAGCAGCTGTAGCAGCATGCTGCAGATGGGTCCTGAATCTGAACCACTGAGGAGACAAGGGGCTCTATATATGCAGCTGTGCTTGCAGCTTTACTTGAGTCATGGCCTTTTTGGATAACGCTCAAATCTGTGAATGGTGTCTCCTCATTTAATAGTGCTATTTAGGGTGGCTGCTACGTATGTGGAAGTACATGCACACCTGAAAATAGCCAGTGAATGTACACATTCAGAGCTTCTAATGACTCTACTATTTGTGCTCAATTTATAAAATGGTTTTAACTCTATTCCCTGTATGCATGTGAAAATGACACTCTCTCTGACACTTCTTAACCCCCTCACAGCCTTCTTGGAAGAAAATCCTTTCTTACTCTGTGATGGGAAGCATCTTGCAAGTCTGCTGCTGTTTTTTGGAGGTTGTCACTTCCAGCCCTTAAAATAAGGAACAAATAGAGGATGTGTGGGGAGGGAAGGGTGTATAAAGTTTGCTGCTTAGGACCCTGATAAGTTAGAAAGAAACATGTACTCTGTACTGTGCTGTCTCCATGACTGTTGCAGTTAACTGGAGAATGTTTGATCCCTTTAGGTTGTGCATCTGCTGTTGGAGAAAGGTCAGCTTTCAGTGGGCAAGGTTCATGTTCCAGTAACACCACAATGCACACCTCCAAATCAGTCGGGGCAATGTGAGCCACAGGAGAAACCAGCAACAAAAACTACAAATGCCAGAGATTACAGCTTTGTCACTGCAGGTCAGGTCACATAGCACAATTGTCTGAATTTTCAAAGTATCCTTTAGTTTTTATAATATTTTTCTTAAAATCTTCTGTAGAATAGGAAGACAGACAGGAGGATAGAGCTGGTAGGAATCTATACCGAGCCCCTGCACATAATGCAGTCTCTTCCTTTTTGTGCTGTTGCGTTTGGTTTTGAAAATTCCTTTCACATCTTAGTGACTTTGTTTACTTACTGGTAACTGTTTTCTCTCTCACTGCTGCTTGTTGTTTCCCAATTTCGCCACCTTGGAGGCCAGGGATGTAGCAAGGTTGGAGTAAAAGGGGTGCTGCTGTCTCTAGTGCTGCCAGGGAACACCAAGGGGAAGTTAAGATACTCATATATACATGAGAGCTTCTGTAGGTCCTGCTGTTCCTGTCTAGGTGAGAGAAGACATCAGGAGCTGGGTGAAGAGAGAGGAAGAATTTGTGTAGGTGGCTGGAGGTTGGCCTGTTTCAGGTTCTCTTGCTGGAGACCTATGAAAGTGGAGGGAAGCCTATCCATGTGGGGAAACCACTGCAGATACCTTTTCGTGCATGGGGTTTGTCCTATCTGTCAGGAACTCCATTTGCTGCTGTCACTACTGTCTGATCAGTGGCCAGAAAGGTTGTATCAGTCTCTGCTTTAACAGGCTCCTTAATGTTCTTGGGTACAGTATTTTGGAGACACCTTGACTTTCTGTATAGTGTGGATGTTGTGAGGGCAAGCCAGGAGACTGAGAAGTCATGATCAGCTGTTTGTCCGCTTTAGCTTGGAGGGATCTTTCAGATAACACTTGTGTTCAGTGAAGTGGAAGAACCCTGTGAAGGAGAGAGTGCGTGTTGTCATGTCTGGAGTAAGAGCACCAGCCACTTTTTTTCATGGCCAGTGTGCTATATGAAATAATAAGTTAATGTTTCTTTTGCAGAGAACACATTTGAAGTAAAGCTGTTGAAGAATAGCTCAGGCCTTGGGTTCAGTTTCTGCCGTGAAGATAACCTTACCCCAGAGCAACTGGGCTCAACTATTGTCAGGGTGAAAAAGCTCTTCCCTGGGCAGCCTGCCGCAGAAAGTGGGCAGATAGAAATTGGGGACGTCATTCTGAAAGTGAATGGGGCATCACTGAAGGGTTTATCCCAGCAGGTTGGTATCTTAGTAGTGAAACTCATGCTGTGGTAATCTCTACAAGTCTTGGGGATCTGTGTCTAACACTGAATCCTGCTGTGGCCATAGGAAGTCATCTCTGCTCTGAGGGGAACATCTCCAGAAGTCTCTCTCCTCCTTTGTCGGCCACCATCTGGTATACTACCAGACATCGACCCTTCTTTGTTGGTAAGGTGTATGGCATATGTTTTGTTTCTTTGTTTGTTTTTTAATTGCTGCTTTGAAGGTTCATTTATTTGATCTGTTGAGTTGGTTAGTTAAATGCAAGATGCAGATGGAAAGGTGCGGAGGGTGCTCACAGAAGCATGGTTCTTACAATAAATAACCCTTAATAGTGTACTAAGCATTTGGTGGAAGTGTGAAAAGAGTGCAGGGTTTTAATATTCCCCGCTCCATTTTGTGGCTTAAGACACTGGAAATTGGCTTAATACATTGTTTCTATGGCAGAGGTTTCTTTTCAGCGCAATGATTTGGAGTTGGTCTCAAATAGAAATTGGATATTTCTGTAACGTCTGATGACGGAAACTTAAATGTACAAATACAGGTTCAAGGGAAGTTAGAGTATGAGATAAGCAACTGAACAAACTAAGAATACCAATAACTAGTCCCGTAATTAACCTGTTTGTAGTGTGGAATGAGTTTAATAGAATAGCACATATATTAAAAGAAGAGAAAAACCAATAAACAAATGGCTTTTTTTTTTTTTTTACAACGTTATCACAGATCTGTGTGTTCGTGAGCACAAGAATCTGTCCTTAAAAGTGTAAATGAAGCTTTTAAACTTCGTGTGTCTGCTAGCTGGTATCATTCTTGGGAATATGTGATTATTGGCAAAACTGTTCTTCATTCTCATGGGATTTAATAACTTGGCTGAACAGTGTCCATTTGGCATAAATTATAATAGTTTTTGTAGTGTTATGTAGCTTTTTGCTTGAAAGCTTCCCTGTTTCCGTCCTGTGTGAGATTAGTTTGACTTCAGCTGCACTGTAAGCATCAGCAGTGTGTTCTGGTTGGAAGGGGTTTCATGGTAATTGCCTAGATGGCTGCTGGGCATAGCTTAAAGGCATCTGTCACTAGGCTCTCTGAGGCTAAAGCCAAGACTATATTTGTTTTTCTTAGAAGAATTTGCAGTTCTTTAGCAGTATATGTTTCAAAGTTTTGCACGTGTTGTCTTGGCCAAGTTGCATTGAACTTTGTGAAACTGTGCTATGTTACATTTACACAGTTGAGGCAACATCTGAATGGAAGGAGCCACTGCCTAATTGCTTTTGGTAATTTTATGCAGTATTTGCAACTTTCTCTTGTCATCAAGACTGGAGTTTGAAGTAAATGTCCTTGCTCTCTGTAGACTCCCATCCATTCACCACACCAAGTATTTCCAGATGTCAGCAGAGAAGTTTCTGGTCTGTCAAATGGAGAGCAAGGTGACAGCTCAGATGAAAGTGAAACTGCTGATCTGAGCAAGAAAAGGCTAAAATCTCCCTCTAGAAGAGACAGCTACAGTGACAGCAGCAGGAGTGGTGATGAGGAGGTGATAGACTCGCCAGCACAGGTGGACTTTGGCTGGAGTTCCGCGCTGTACCAAACTTCGGATGAAACTATGGCACAGGCACATAGTCAGTATGAGACACATAGTGGTCAGGAGGAGGCTATTCGCACCATCTTGTACTCTGATCAAGAAGCTCCTAGCAAGTCAGAGCTTGAGAACAGGTATGCTGTTTATAATGATCCTTGTAATATTGCAGAAAGTGTTTACAAAATAGGTTTACAAAATAGTTTATTGGACCTATTAATAGAAATACCTTATGCAGATCTAAAAAGCAAAACAAAAAAGTCAACAATGGTCCATGTATTCATTTCTGGGTGACAGCCACGTTGTACAAGCTGATCCTTGTTTTTTTGCTTGTTTTTCTATAGTAATCTGCCATTGGATTTGCCATTGATCCCAACCTGTAGAACTGTTCCTGATGTTACTGCATCTGTTTTAATAAATGACTGTTATGCTGCTTCTGATTCTGAGCTGACTCCGCACCTGGGAGGAACAGATTCATCACTCGGCCAGCTGGAAAAAAATGCTGAAGAATATGAGCCAGTAATTTACTATTTCTGTCTTCCAGTAGCATAAATGTACCTACTGCTGTGGCCAACTGGAAGTTTTTATCTGTGGTATTAGGAGTGACTGAATAGAAGTTAGTCATATTAATTTACTAGTGGGGTAGTTGTAGGTGATACTTGCACTAACCTTGGGTGTGTGCCTTAAAAGTGGCACTCATACATGTGCCATTTGTAACCAGTGAACTGCAGCTGCTCATACAAATGTCCACAGGCATTTTCTGTCTCGGGTCTTGAGGAGTTGATATATTTCCCTCTGTGAATGTGGATGCATCCATGTGTACGTAGCTAGGTGTGTATACACCTATTTCTTGTGTCATTTCAGCCTGGAAAACTTGGCATTAAATATTTACCTACCTCTAAACCATGTACTCGGATGAAGCTTAAATGGCAGATATCTTACGTCTGCCCTGTTAGTTTTTTCTGTGTGGTTGCTCAGAGATCAGAGGATAAATTGGGGCAGCAGGAATATCAGGAGTCGCTGTTCTTTGCTGCAGTTATATCTATGAATCCCAAAGACTTTCTGCTCTGCTGCAAAATGCAGCAGATTTTTGAGTGTCTGCTGAGGTAGCTTAATGCCAGCTCAAGAAATATGTCGTGTATCAGAAAGGACTTCTGCTCCCATATCCTCACGTAATCTATTCACAGATTGAAACAAATGAAAATTCAGCCTTCATATGTCTCAATTGTGAGGGTCTTATGGGTTACAAAGCTATTCTAGCCCATACTCCATTTTGAGTTAGTCCCTTCTTCAGAAGTTTTTCTCAAACCTTCCTGGTGTTCGGTGAGTTTCTATGCAAATGAGGTAGATCTGTAGCTTTCAAATGAAATTTCATCAAATTAAAATATGCAAAACATGTCCATGTGTTCAGTTCTGAGATAAGCTATGGTGTTCTGTCTCATTGTAGGAAAATACGTTCACCTGCTTTCTTCAGTTGAAGAATTCCTGATGTGTTCTCTTACTTGAAAAATACAGAGCCTTTTTTATATATGGCAGCTATTTGAGGGTAAAATAAGGTGTCAGTTTTGATATGTGCCTTTACAGTTTTGTTTAGATCATAGGCCTTTGGCGCAAGGTTAGCTCCACTCAAAGCAGTAGTCCATCTGAATTGATTAGAGGTGCTTACTTCAAGCAGCTAAGCTGAGCCTGCTGACACACGTCTTGGTACTGTCTAGGCTTGTGTTCCTCTTACACCAATAGATAAATCACTT
>Ga0181612_106764_pt1 | contig 11847 bp, 7 predicted proteins | sample HoacroProtozoa21_FD_119630 | JGI IMG/M metagenome (GOLD analysis project Ga0181612, IMG submission 119630) | Hoatzin crop microbial communities from Cojedes, Venezuel. Combined Assembly of Gp0051906, Gp0051904, Gp0051908 | reverse complement strand
TAGGTCTAAGCAGCATTGAAACAGTAGAGTACAAGGGGCAGTGTGTCTCAGAAATTCAGACCACATCGAAATCAATGATAAATGATTCATGCACTGCAGAGTTGATAAATGACACAGCAGAGCCATTTTAGTTGCAGAATGGAGACATATTCCTAGCTGCAAGGAACAGGATAAGCTTGTGACTCTTAAACTGAACAAGATTTTATATAGTTCTGTAGGGATCCTCCCCACTTCAGCTGTGTGAATGCAGAGCATTTCCCTGTTTCTTAGGCCAACAAGTTAAACAGCATTAAATTTATTCAGGAATCAGTAGATTTCCCCAGCCTCTGTCCTGGCCTCTCCCAAATATGTAGAAGGAAGAAATAAAAGTAGCATTACAGAATGCTTTGAAACAAAATGTGATCCTGGCTCAGGGTGATCTGCCTCACTTCAGCTTTATAGGGAATTTTGCCAAGCACATTACATTTATGCTATGACCAGAAATTTATTAAAATCTCACTTCTTGTAAGAGGTTAGTGCATCAGCACTTCACCTTCTGAGCCAGTCCAGTCATCCTTTAACATCAGTTCTAGAGTCAAAGATTGCCCTAGGCTCACGCCACTCCTCTCCCCAGGGTAGTCAACCCTACTCAGCAGCAGTCCCTGGTAGTGCATATTGGTGCCAGTAAAGTGCTGGAGGAGGAATCAACCCATTGGTCTTTGCTAGACAAAGATGATCCTTTGGGTTATCTCTATGGTAAGCAGGTCTCGTGAAGCACACTGCCTGCTTCCTGTGTAATGCAAGCCACCTAACTCGCTTTCAGAAAAATGGATCCTTACACTGACTTAGAAAACAGAGAGAACAATCAATTAGAGCCTCTGTTCTCAAAAGGAGTTTGAGCCAGCAGAGAGGCCTGGCATCAACCCTTCTTTCAGCTAGCATAGCAGCAGTGGCCCCTCCGCTCCCCTCAGCCCGATCTGGTGCCAGATAGGTTGCAGGGACCTCTCTTTGCTGGGAGGCAGGCACTGCACCAGCAGTCTGAACTCCTGCTTGCTCCACAGCCAGGAGAGCTAGCATCATGAAATTCTGACTTCAGAGGTCATTAGGGACCTATATCTGAGCAGAAAAAGTCCTAAACGGTAGCAGACCTGCTTCTGCCTCAAAAATCAATTATTCGAGACAAAGGAGCTGCTTTTAGAACAACCAGATTATTAAGCTTTATCCTGTGGCTTGAACGAGTGGAATACAGCAGCTTTAACCTTATCTGCCATCTGAAGCTGTTCATTAATTTTTGCTCATCTTGACAGTAAATTTCTCTCCCAGGTGCGATATCTCGATGTCCAGTAAGACACTTTTCACCTCATTGCAGCCAGTTAAATAAACCATCAGATAGGTAATTCAGAGAAGGAATGCATCTGTATATATACAGGCAAGTTGTTAAAGTCAAGTTTCTTAAATGTTCTGGACTTTCCAGTAAGGCCAAACTCCATTTGGCATTGCTCACAATACTATCACGATACACTGCTTTGCAAGCAGTGCGTCCGCAGGAATCTTTCCGCTATTTAAGTTATTAGTGTTGCTTTAGTCTAGAGTGAAAGGAATGCAGATGAGCTATTAATCATCAAGAAAGGACAAGGGACAATTTTGGCAATACTTTAATCCTGTCACCATCCGGGATGAAATTAATCCAGAATTTATAAGTGAACTGATAATACTTTTTACTTTGTTTTGCTGTTACAATATACCAATACATCGTTTGCCTGAAGAGGCACCTATGATTCATGGCCCTGCATCTTCCTGTGCATGCCACATTGTTTATGCAATATCAGTGTCTGGTTTACAATAAAACAGTCCTGCATTAGCCACTGTGAAGTAGGAAGTAAATCCAGAAAAACCTATTTGTAATCTAGGGAAAGGAGTTTTATGCTCCTGCCAATATCCAAAAATACAGTGGTTCACTGCCATATAGCACTCTGGCCATGGCTTTGCCGCATATGGCACGGCCCTGAATCAAGCCTAGGGAAATAACTGATTAATGGCACTAAGCAGAGCCTGTCAGGCATTTATCATTCGGAGCACACTAACAAAAGCACAAAGCTGCTTCTAATTTTGGGGGAAACCGTAACTGGGACTTGGAAAGTTTGGATTTAGTATTATTTTGTGTCATACCATTCCTGTATGCAGGGCAGCACAGTGAAGGACTTCTATTCTTACAGGCTCTATCCCACGCATGAATAGTAAGAGAAGTAATTCCCAACTTCACAGTGGTATTGGAATTATAAGTATTTCAAAGTGGGATTATGCTCTAATGCTAGAGCTCACATGGCAGTACCTGTAGCTGAGGCAGCTGTAGGGTGTGAGGTTATTTATAGACATAGCCATGGTCAAAAGTATGTTTGCAGGTCAACTCCCTCTGCACTGGGCTTTCCTCCTTCCCACTGCCCTGCCCAGCCAACATCCTCCGTCAGGAACATACCAGCTGTTCTGGTGTGGAGCTGGTGCCAGCATGTGCTGTTTGAGAACAGCAGGCACTGCTGTGGAAACATGATGGGATTTAGTGAAACAGGAGAGCAGGATACCACTCAGAACCAGGAGTTTACTGCCAGTCCATCTGCTTTACTACAAAGTCTGCAGATGTGATATTTAATGTCAGTTTTGCCTTTTTGTTTTTTAATAGTGAAATACTCACCTTTAGAGGAACAAAGCAGGATAATCACTGCTGGTGGGGGACTTGTGGAGAAACAAGAACTTGTATGCTGACATTTCATGAATTCATACAAGGAAGCATGCATTGCCTTTCATTCTTACTGCATAGCCTTTAGTACAAAGCCAGCCTACACCTTAATAAAGTAGCAAGTTAGCCAGAAAATACTGGTATTTTTTCAGAAAGCAAGAAGAGGAGCAGGAATACTAGAGAGACAAGCCATAGTAACCAAAACCATGTTATTACTGACAGGACATTGGACTCCAAGGCAGGGTAGGTTTTTATGTTACATGAAAGCATAAGAGAAGTCCACATGATGCTACTAGGGAAGAGATTTTACTACACAAGCTCTTCAAAGACTTTCAGAGTCCTGTTTTTGCTCCTACCACACATGCTAACAAAGCAACACTGACTGTCTCCACACAAGTTTCCTCCCTAGTCAGTATCATAACTTTATAACTAAGCTTGAAAGAGTTTGCAGTCTTAACCTCAGGTCCTGTTTCACAGCCAGTTGCATCGGTAGCTCTTCAAGGCAAAGTAAAGCAGAACAGAACTCAGCATGAAAAAGTAGAGACAACAACGTAATCAAAGGTTATAAATTTGTATATGCTTGTTGTAAGCAGTCATGCATTTCTACATGCCACGTCCAAAACACATACTATTTCTTGCCCTTATCTAGCAAAACCCACTGTGACAACACATATAGTTCTCTTTCATTTCACTGGGTCCTGAATAGAGAAGAGTTGCAAAAACTCTTCTACTTGAGAGAAGCAATGACAAGGTTTATAAAAAAAGGAAAATAAAATGGAAGTTTTACCATACAGAACATCACAGCTTTCTTTTACAGCTGTGACAATGAACCTAACGACTGTTCTGCAGTAAAGCTGCTGGTATATGCTTACTGAAGGGCAGCACACACTTTCAAAGCACTATGCTCTTCCAAGATGTGATTTTTACAGGAAGGAAAAACTGTTCTTCCTTATTTCAAATGCTAAAGCATACATTTTTTAAAATCAGTACTCAAAGATTCTTGGCACTTCTTTAGAAGTGTTACCTCATGACAGATTGTCAGAAAAGGTAACAATTCTCCTTAGACGAATGGAAGAAGTGCAGGCTCTGTTAAGAAAACACCTTTGGTACTCTATCAGTTCCTCAGCAGAGGAAGATACCTCCAAAACAGACCTCCCTCCTCCTACACAAAGACAAGTCATTCCAGTGCAGCTAAAAGGTGAATATGACCCAGTTTACACAAGACTATGGGAGAGGACTCCAAGAGTGTAAGCTGAATTGTTTCAACACCAATTCAGATACATCACAACGATTAAGGGGAACATATGTATTAACATACTTCAATTTAAATTAGAGCTTAGTATCCTAACAAACTTTCAAAACCAACTTGCAGTCCCATCTCAAAGGAAACAAGCTACAAAGTCATCACTATTTCTGTAGCAAAAACTTTTCATACTAATGTACATTTCCATCCAGAGATTTCAAGTCCAGAACTTGACTGAAACCTAACTAAAACACACGGGTACTATCAAACCATACTTTTCTTCATTGCTACTTGGGAATTCTCCAGCACATTCAGGACCAAAATACCAAACAAAGCCCTACATAAAACAGAAGATACAGAGCTAGAAAATTTGAAGTGCAATAGATACTGGTGAAGTGGCCTGTCTAGTAGAAATATGGAAAAGACCACACAGGTACCCTACATTTAGCAGCTTCTGCCTTTCCCAGACACAAAAATACTAAAGCACACTTTACAAAACATCTCCCGATATTAGGACTGAAGTCACCTTTCATTAGCATAAGTATAGTTACATGCTCTCACATACTCAACCAAGTATTGTCTGGTCAAACTACCAACACTGAAGAGCCAACGCTGCAACTTCAGCCTAAGACAGTGTTAAAATTTGTATAGAAGTAAAAAGGAATTAGAAAGGTAGTCAAACCTCCCAGTCGGTCTTGTTCCTCCCAAGAACAACAAAATAAGTTATACAGTTAAGACAGCAAAGCATTTCATCATCTTACCTTAGAGTGGGATGCCATTCTTCAGAATTAAGTCCAACTGGATTTCCTTCCCAGAACAAGACTGTTAATACCACAGCTTCTCTTTTTATAACCTCTTTTAAACTATCAGACCTGGAACAGGATGCTAACACCTTGTATTTTACCCTTCTGGCCCTGATTGGCCTTTGCGTCTCCCGGACCTCCCAGTAATTAGAGAACTAATTCATATTGGTTTCACCTGGTGCTTGTTGCGCTGGAGTGCTCTTTCTGAGAAAATTGTGGGTGTTTACACTCAGGGTCCTTTCACAAAGGCGTTTTCTTAAAATTCCTGTTCCCTTAGTTTTAATTAGTTACTGTCTATTAGAAATGTATTTCTCCAGGTTTCTTTGTCTGAACCTTCCTTTCACCTCCTTCCCTGCCCAATCATTCCAAGCCCTTCTTCTCTTAGCCTTAAAAGCCAAAAGAGATAAGAAAACACACATCCTATGTAATAGGAAAGATAGTATTTTTCACAGGCTTCCCCAGGTGAAAAACACTGAGGTCAAGAATTCTCAGGGACTTCCATATCATCAGTGTGTTACCTAAAAATTATGTGTCTCCCCTGGCCTATTTATATCTTAAAATATCTGTGCCTGAAACAGTAGCACCTTTTTGTAAGATAAACGTTCTGGGAAACCTTTCAATATTAGCAATGAAATTGCTGAACTAACACTAGTATTAACAGTCAATCGGGAGAACAAACCGGGGATCAGAGGAGACCACTGTCTGAAGCTCTCTCTTGGGCTGGTCTCAGGCAGGAGAGAAGGCTCTACAGGCTGGATTAGTGCTCCTGGCTGGCTATATCCACATTACATGTTGAAGCAAAGATATCTGATTTAGGCATTTGGATTGCTCAACATGACTTCTCATCAGAAGTTGTGTTTTCCTAGTGAGAGCTCGGTGCCTGCTCCAAGTTGGACTCCTTGGTATTTACTGTGTTCAGTTCCCAAAACAACTGCTCACTTTTGTTAACAGCAGCATATTTATTACTAGTTTCATCTCAACAGGATCTTTAGATATATTATTTTTCATTTCAGCTACCAAAATACGCCCTACTACTAAACTAAAAAACCTACAGGGAATTGATGAAATATGTGCGTTTTACCTATGCCTGTGGCTGAAAACAGAACCATTTTTGTAAAATGGAGCCATGAATGGAAAATAAAGCACAAAACATGCAAGTGGCTTAAGGTGTTGAATAGAAATAACAGAAAACAATTGCCCACAGAGGCTTTCTGTTTGCTATCCTGAGTCACAATCTATTACCAGAAGATGAAGTGATCTTCAGCAGAATGAATGAAAGACATGGTCGCAAGCTGCAGGTGACCCTCCACACATAAGAGCGACAGACATCAGTGGTGGGCAGCAGGGTCCGTGCTGCGGGAATACCAAGGAAGGCAAAGCTAGGAAGTTCATGCTTATTCACACAGCAATGTAAATTTATAACTACAGGAGTGGTAACACAATATGAACAAAGACATCAAATTGTTGCTAGCAGATTTTCCATTAGAGTGAGAGGATGAATTTATATTTCTAAATTATGCTGATCCTTTTGCTAGTACTTTGTATTTTGCTTGAATACTCAAAACTCAGAAAGAAGGTTAAATAAGGTTTCTTCAGACAAAAAAGATAGTTAAAAATTAGGAGACTAGAAGCACAAAAAAGAAACAAATAAAAAACACCCCCCAAACAGACTGAAGTCAAGTATCTCCCTTCAGGGGGGACTCTTATTTCTGACAGTCCAAACCAAAGATTTGCTACAGTTAGTTTCAAGACAAGAGAAAAAATATGTATAGTTGGGATGGCAATATCAGAATGCTCTCAGCATTATTTTGGGAGACATTTATAGACTGTGATAGGTTTCCAGAAAGACAAAGTATTTTAGTAAATCGTCTTTATATCTGTCATAAAGAATCTTGCACAAGTGCTGTAAAACCCCTGGTCAAAAAACAGTGCTGAGTCTCCCTTTTATAATTTTCATTTGTTTGAATGATAAGATTCAATATCTACGCTTTGGAAAGTAGCTTACATCAAGAAGTTACCAAATCATACAATAACGGAGACGGGTAGAAAGACTCATTACAATCATGTCTTATTATGGTGAAAACTATGTTACTTTATACACATGCTAATTATTTAATACTGTACAGCTGCTACATTAACTACTACTATTTACTATTAGAAATTACTACCAGAAGCTCACAGCGTTTTAGAAAAGCAAGGTATAAGTCTTGTATAAGTGGGAAGCAAGTATACATTTCCCGTTTTGCCACTGATCTTCATCTGCACCATTTCATCTGTGAAGACATACCATCACATGAAACATTCCGCTATGAAGAGCCTAACATTTGACTTCCTCCAAAATGTCCATCTTCGACTTAGGAAAAACATAGACTCTGGTTTAATTTAGGAAAACATTCAAATGCCTGCTTAATTTTTCCCCAGTCACAAAAATTCTCAGCTTCTATTACCTTTTGATTTAAATAGGACAGTTTCATACATTTAAAGTTAGAAGCATGCCTAAGTCTGTCCCGACAAGTTTCTTTTCTTTAATAACTCTATCTTGCACCAGCTCATGTTTCTCCCTTCTCTAACACCCGAGATCATGAACAAGTGTCTAACTTTTCTCAGCTTTGGACACAGGAGAGGAAAGACACAAGGCTCTGTTCTCTGAGCAATGCAATATCACCCATTGTATGCCAAATTCTTTCCCAAGCCAGTGTGAAGGAAGACACCTGTCGCAAGCACACCTAACCTCCAAAGCATGCACCACACATCAACATTCAAAGGCCACAGTTAAAGATGGGTTTTCCTCACGCAGTGCCTAAGGAGCGTCGGGTGGCTTGGGACAGGCTAGGGAAGTCCACATCATGAGAGCAGAGGTTTTGGTAGGCAGTAAAGCACCCCAGCAGTCGTTAGAGGAGCAGACATGCTCCTACCTCTCAAATCACATACCTGGGAGCACAATCCTGGGTGCCTGATGACTAAGAATCACTGAAAAATCTGAATAAGGAACATTTTCCTAAAAACAGCAGAGGAATACAGGACTATGGTGTCTGGTAGCTAAAGCACTTGGCCAAGGAGTTGGAGGTAGGAGTTTCAGAGCTTTCATAGCCTGAGGGAATTCAAACCGTCTCCTCCTGTAGAAATTTAGAGACCAGGAAACAAAGAGTACACAGAAAAGTAAAAGTAGCCCTAGGGTTTCCTTTGCAGGGAACAGAAGAGCCCTGAGCTTTATTTCTGCTCCTTTGATGACAGATTTTGTTTTACATCTCCCATGACTTCATATAAATAAATACTCTTGGGGTCTAAGACCTGAAGTACACCGTGTGATTCTTTCAGTACTGTTAGAAATATATTGAAGTAAATTGATTGCCAGTGCAACCTTGTACTCTTTAGGGTGGCATGACATATATTCAGGAGCCGTACTATGTCCTCTCCGATAAAATGTACTGCTGACTTTCTAATCATTGAGATACTGAACCCATCCATCAGACTTCTAATGAGCAGTAGGCTTGAAAGTTTAAATGCTGTGCTGCAGAATAGGTAGGAGATTTGTAAGAAGTTATTTTCCTGGCAGAACTCCTCCTAAACAAGTTTCCATTCTTACAATAGATGTGGAGGTTGTGAGGTTTAAATGACACACACCCGTAACACGTCTTCTTGAGCAGCTCAGCCTAGGCTGCGGTCAGAAACAGAGAGGCAAAGCCAGCAGTCCTTAGACAAATCTAATGAGGTTTACAGTTTTTGCCGTGCTGAATCAGGGTTGGGCCACCTTAGCACAGCATCTTGTCTCTGGAAACAGATGTCTTAAATTCTTCTGAAGACAACTCAAGAAACTTTAGACAGACCCGCTTTCAAGTAATCTGCATCAGGAAAATTTTATCCTAACTACAAGACACTGAGTTGTTTTATTCTATGAAAAGTCATCCTGTATTCACCGATGACCACAAGTCTTCTTATTGACATCAAAGGGCTCTGAATCTTACTGAAAATATATAACAAAAAATCATATTTACAGGTGAAGAAATTCTGCAAAAGCACTAATATTTTTTAATTCTTGATTAGATAGGAAAATCCAGTTATGATTAATTTCCTAGTGTGTGATGACTCCCCGTACCCCGTCTACTTTCTCTGGGAAACATTTTGCTGTTCCTTTAATAAGTAGAGAGATTTCACAAACAGAGAGCTTTTCATAAAATGAACCTACTCAAGGCTATTCTGTGAGGAGTATGACATTCATTTTGCATTTATGGTAATGTTTAAATGAATATGCTCCCCAACGTGTTTCGCAAGACCCTGGGGTGCTGCACAGAGTGGATAGATGGCTTCCAGTCATCTTCATTACGGAAAGCAGATTAACATGGCGGAGTAGCCAGGAGAGGAACATGCGGAGAACATACAGAATGACACTCCTGATTTGATAAAGATGCTGACAACAGCTGTTACAGCAGTCTAAATAAAAAGAGACCTAGAGAAAGAAGTTGCAATAGCTGGAGACTTACAACTGTTCTCTTACCATCTTCAAGCCTGTGCTTTAGATCACAACCACCACAAGCGTGCAAGGCTGCACTGAGGGACACACATTTATCCAAGCAGATGTGAGGAGGGAAAGAGCACTCTCATAACAGAAATAACTGTGAACTGCACAAATTCCTCTGAAGTTGAAATAAATTCTCCAGGCGTTTGTTTAATCAGAAATGGCGAAAGCACTTCACTGGTTCTCCTTTAGTTCATTGGGAGGATTGAAGGAAATGGGGCTGGGGTGGTAATTACTGCAGCATCTCTATACCTCAAAGGATGGTAGTCCTGCAAAACATTATTTATTTAATAAAAGAAATAAAATATTCATTTTATCATCCTGGCAAAGCAAATATATTGAGCATTTTCTGTTGCATTTGTATTGAGGTGAGCCAAGGGGATTGGAGATTCAGTCCTATTAATAATAGATAAACTTGAGATTTTTCTTGCAGAGTTTGGAGAGGTGCAGAAGGCTTAACAAGTATGGAACAACACTTTCCCTCGTCTTATTGCATAAGAGAGACAAGATGCAGATGTGGCGTTCACAACAGGCCTGGAAAGAGGTTCTCTGTGGACAGAGCAAGGAGAGCTGTCGGGGTTGGCCAAAAGCCACTAAGCCCAGGAAATGAATGCCGCATTTTGACTTGAGCCTGAAAAAAGAGTAATAGGTAGGATGGGATGAAAGGAATAAGAGCATCATAACAATGAAATCCCCAGTGCTAGTAAGAAAGACTATAGTGCACCTCAGATTAGTTTTAATGAAAGGAAAGATATTCAAGAAGGATTACTTTTGAAACGCAAGGCTCAGAAGAGGGTTTTCCTGCCATTGTATTAGGATGATAGAAGAATAAAAATTAAAAGACAAAAAAGACAGCTGTTGTCAAGAAGAGATGCCAAAATTCAGGTCAGGATTTCAGAAGCACAGAAGTGACAGAAGTGCAGATTTAAGGGTCTGAAGGATGGACCAGAGATTTAGCACTTGGAGGATAAAGAAGAGAGACCTAAAAATGAGCACTAAATCAGTAGCCAAAAGAAGACCAGTGACTGGCACTGTAATGAAAAATATGGGAGTGAAGGCATGACAGAAAATGCTTGAAAGTCTGGGTTTGACGATGGGGTAGCACTTTAAGGTGGCTGAAAAGGACAGGTACCAGAGGCGACAAGTAGACAGAAAAAGCCGGGAAACAGACACCAAGGAGTGAAATGAAGTGGAAAGAGCAAATCCGTAAGAGACAGATACACCAAGAGCTTTTACTAGCAAAGAGAGGTGCTTTGCTTTGTCACATTACAGTTAGCAGCCAGGCACTACACAGAGCTGGTAACCGGCTGATAGTGCTGTGTTTACTGCAGTGTATGTCTGTGTTACTGCTCCTTGTTCAGTCACAGCACCCCCAGCTTCTTTTTACAAGTCCCCAGCGACAACGGAAAGTGCAGTGTTTTAAGGGGGATACTCCTGCTTTCATAGCTGGAGTTGCAGGAGTGACAGGTCTGTGTGTTAAGCACTATACCCCATTCAAGGTGGTGATTTGGTTTCACATGCGTCATTCAGCAACCAGCAATTCACAGCGACACTTGATACCTTTCTGGCTGCAGTTCCCAATTAATATGAGATACTGGAGAGGGCGGCTGTTGAAACAGCAGTGCTGACGGTGTAAACAAGCCAGTTCAAGTGTGTCAGGCTTTGTTCAGCTAGGAATCACATCCTTGTTATGAGCTGAAACATCACACCTGCTTCTTTTAGGTGAACTGACAAACTGCTGCTATTTAAATCTGCACTTTAAATATAATAACATGCCTCTCCTGGGGCTGAATGGGAGTAAGATGAGTGAGAAAGTGAAATTGAAACAAAAAACCAAACACACAGCAATAACAATCACACTTGTGATATCTCACATGGCAACATATCCTTCCACTGGGTAAGGTAACTGTCCTTAAGGCAGGATTGCTCACAAATGCCATACATACAGTAGTGTCCCAAGACAGTCGGAGAAGAGATGGGTTTCCCTAAACTGTCTTAGTAACTGCAAAAGCTGAAACATAGAAAATTGTCAGTGCCACCTCTGATTCCTCAGATAAATGAGTTAAACGATCTCTGGCAGTCATTACTAATGTTGGAGCTTCATTCCAATCCTGCCTCTAGCAAAATGGCCCACTGTAATTAAACACATGGTCACACTCTTTATATTATTTGTGAATGTGTAGCAGTGGGGGACTTTTCCCTTTATGAGCAGTGTTGTTCTGAAAACTCCAGTCATCATGCCAAGGACCTATAGGAGGCTGTCCTGGCATTCCTACCCCATCTGAAGCCACAAATTGGTTATGCAGGTGAACAAGCAATGAAAATAATGGCTAGACTATGATAATAGAGTCTCTTCCACATTGTGTGGCAACCCCAAACACAGCCAAGAAAGATGCAGTTCCTGCTGTACCAGGAGGTCTTGGCTCATCTTGCTAACCACCCTGCTCGTTTTGGGGGTGTATGAACAGAGTGGAAGTCCTGAGACTATCAAACTGCTTTTGACTTCCTCAGGCATCAAAAATATCTGAATACTGTTTGGGAGTGTGAAAGTGACGGCGGAGAGAGCTTTCTC
>Ga0181612_182940_pt1 | contig 11848 bp, 10 predicted proteins | sample HoacroProtozoa21_FD_119630 | JGI IMG/M metagenome (GOLD analysis project Ga0181612, IMG submission 119630) | Hoatzin crop microbial communities from Cojedes, Venezuel. Combined Assembly of Gp0051906, Gp0051904, Gp0051908 | reverse complement strand
GATTCTAATTAGGCAATTATGCTGTTTAACTTTGATCTAAGTATCTGAGAAGAAAAATAGCGAAAAATTTTAATTAGGTTACTGCAGTACATAACTACTTTTCTTCTAAACTGGTGGGTAATTGACCTTGCATTGCCTAATATGACTCGCTTGGTAGTTGATTACTGCACTCACTGGACAAGCAAATGCTTGTAAGCAATTATGTCATGATTCCTTAGGGAAAGAGCACAAACACGAAGACGTTCACCTTCTTTTTACCATGTGCCTTAGTGAGTTTTAAACGTGCACCTAAACGCCCAGCCGAGGTGCCTGGCGCTGCTGGTGGGACAGGAGAGCTGTGGTTTGCGGACACTGAGCAACGCTTGTGCTGCAGTGGAGCAAAGATACGGTGCAGGCTCCATCCCTTAACCCTCTCCGCTGGTCTGTGGCATAGGAGAAGTGTAATTTAGGAAATCACAAGCATCTGTGATACCATTAACGATCCTCTTGTGGCCTAAAATAAATCCTCGAGCTCCAAGCTGCTGCCTACCAGACCCCTTCGTGCTCTCCCTGCGTACCTGTGGCTCAGGTCAGGTCATGGTCCTTGGGCAGGACCTCAGCCAAGGTTCCCAGCTCTGCCCAGCTGAGGCCCCAGTGTCACATAGAATGTCCTGGTTTTGAGGCTATGGGCAGAAATCAAAGCTTTCTAGGGAGAAGCCATCAGTGACGCTCAGCTCCCGTCCAGAGGGATGCTGGGTTTCACCTGGCAGAGGGGACCGAGCGGGAATGTCCCAGTGCCCAGCCTGGGGAAGCCGCGGTGCCTGGTTTTCATCTGCCACCTGAAAATTTGGCCTCTTACAATCTTTTCAAGTGAATATCAGTAACTTCTGAGGACTTCAGCCCGGAAGGACGTGACTTGCCAGTTTAGCAAGACTGGCATGCTCTTACAGCAGCACCACGTACTTCTTAAACTTAACTTCTGCCCTCTTCACGACCTTGTGTCTTTAATAGCTTTGCTGTTATTGATTTTCAGTCTCGTTATTGGTTTATTTTTGTATCACAATGAAAACAGACAGCCCAGGAGGAAAATACAGCATGCATCGGTAAGTCCTTTGTTTGCTGGCATTAGTGAAGGGTCTGTCTCGATCTTTTAGAAACAAGCAGCAGGAAGAGCATCACAGAAAGAAAATCAGCGGTGAAGCAAGTTGTTATATTTTGTCATAAAGCATAAGGCACAGGCAGGGGAAAGGCGACTGTAAGACGTGATGCTGCTGCCTCTCTGCCCTCTTACTGGTTTTCCTCTGTAACTTCCCCCTGGTAAGCTCTGCTGGGGCTTTGGAGTGGAGATGTCAAAATAAAATTTAGGAAAAAAAAAAGCATTGTCAAGCCTGAGAAATGTTATACTTTGCTAAAATGAAATCAGAGATTATTGAAAGAATGTGATGCTTCTGGAGAGCTGCTTGTCCAGAAGCAGAGGTGGGTACGAAATGCAGGTATGGGACCTGGCCTGGGGGATTGCTTTGGCCGTGCTGGGCCAGGCGGTGGGAACCCCTCTCGTGGTGCCCGTCCACCCGCTGACCAGGCGATGGGCTCTGGGAAGGGCTGCCAAGATGCCAAGCAGACAGCTACGGTGTTTGCATAAAGCTGCCGAAAAGCCTTTCTGCTCTCTGTACTTTTCCAAGCAGAACTGGGGAAGAGAAGTACTTACTGGGAGCAAGGATAGGATGTCACCTACAGCAGTGAAGAAACTTCATGGCACGTATTCCAACAAATGTTCATGACTCTTTCGCACTTGGTAGTTTTCGTCCAGAGCCAACATCAACAGCAGAGAACTGCACTGGGTTTCTGTGCTGTAAACCACCGCTGTAGAACATGTATTGACTTTGCAAGTCAGTAGATCTGAATAACAGATTTGGACAGAAGTCACTGTTTGCATGCGCTTTTTTTTTTATTAATGTGAAAAAATTAAAAGCCGATGACTTTCTGAATAATTGGCTCAACACATTTTTTCTGGGCAAGTGGGCTACATGGCTATTTGTTTCACTACTGATGTGTGAGTCCACAGGAGTCAAACCGACCTTTAAGTCCATTGGGAGATGCATATAAACTTGCCAGGACAAAAGGTTTACTCATGTTCCTCCTTATCATTTAACCTTCTTTTTCACTTTAGTTTGATTTTATTGAGCTTTCCGTTTCCTTTTTCATTTCAGTATCCCAAAAAAGGTGTCATGAATATTCAGTTTTTGCACTGAAGAATACATATTTATAGATGTATAAACTTTGTGATTTAAAATATGAAGTAAAAGGGTGTGTATTTTGCCATGCTCTTTACTGAACTGATGTTTTCTCCAAACTAGCTGCATGGCTTGTGAACTTCAACACGTGTTTTCCAGTTGCCGCGGTGAAACCGATGCCTGGAGGCTGCTCAGCCAAGCGCTGAGGGAAAGGAGCTGGACACAGAACCCTCGTCTGCTGGGCAGAGCCTGGGGCTCCTTCCCTTGCTGGGGACAGTCTGAAGCTGAGACCAGTGCGCCTGGGTGATGGACCCACCTGGGGTGATGGACCCACCAGCACCCCGTGGCATCCCGGGGGCCCAAGCAGCAAGGCAACAAAGGTGCGTGCGTATGTGAATTAGGTATTTGATTTGTTGCTGTCACGTTAGAGCCTTTTACTGCACAAATGTGTACCCCCAGAGACTCAATAAATGAACATGGTTTCGCTTACACTCATACACGCAGGTATATATACACCTATAGATGTACAGGGAGGGGACTAAGCTAATGCCGTGGTTCCAGGTGTGAAAGAAAATTGGGGTCTTCTGAAAAATACCGAGCTCTTCTATTTCCCATACAAGTTGCTGTCAGGAGTAAAGTGGAGGATGGCAAAGACCTCTTGAGCCTTAAAACAGCAGCAAAACTGAGCAGGTGATTGCCTCGTGGAAGGTAAATAAGGTAAGATGTTGTGGAAAGGGAGATGAGCTGTGTGTTGGATAAGGTGAGGTAATCAAGAGTGTGAATATGCTGTGGAAGATGTATGCAGATTAGGTGCTAACACACATTAATTTATGAGTTTTGGACAAAACCCAGGAAGGAAGAAAATTGCACATGGGATTGAAATGCCAAAGCAACAGGAAGGAGTTTATGTCTGAAGTCTGAAAGCTTCCATGAATGATATGCAGAGAAATGAGCACTGGCCCATCTAAATAAATCATCCTCAACGTGGAAGGAAGCTGAGCTCATGACCAGTCCCTGCAGTAAGAAATCCCGGCTCTGAGCAGAGCTGCTGACCGAGCCGAGGAAGACCTGGCCATTGCTCTGGCTTTGCTGTTTTGCTCAGGTAAAGAGCCTGAAGCGAGATCCGTTCGGCTCCCGTGCAGAGCTCATGGCGTGATGCTCACAGCACCACGGCATGATTCTGTGTCTCTGACAGCCTCAGAGACAAGACAAAAAAGCCCCGGGAGCACTTTTCCATTAACTGTTCTGAACCATAACGTGGCTTTGAAACGGCATGACTTCATCTTGCGCTTCAGTCTGAACACCAGAAACGGCCTTGAAAAGAATTATTTTAGTTTAGATCTCACTAGTATGGTTACATAACTAAAAATATTCTATGGTAAAATATTTTGGAGCTGGAGTAAGCGAGCTGGGCATGGGGGAGCACAAAGCCTGCATTCTGCTGCGGGCGTGCCCGGCTGCTTGACATTAAACACCAACAGCTATTTTCCAGCTCTCTGTAAAGGCTGAGCATCTTGTGGGGACTTCCAGCTCCTACCGCTCCATTCATGTGGTCTGACCCAGAGTAAATCACCACAGGGAGAGGGGTTTTGCCTCCCTTTTGTTTTGTTTTGTTTCGTTTTGTTTTTAAATACAAAGAAACCCAGTCATCTTGCAGTCTTTTGCTTAAATTGGATTTTATTCCTCTTTTAGCATGTGTTTCATTTCTCTTCACTGCTGGGACATGTAAAGCAGCAAATCTGCATGGGGTTAATGCCTCAGTACACTAAAAAAAGCAGAGGCTGGCAAGGAGGAGTGGGAGAAAGTAGATCAAGAGAGAGTGCTTTGTTCCAGTTCGAGTGCTTGAAGTATGAGGGAGCAACTCGTGCTGTTACTGGAGACTGAGAGAATTTTGTTAAAGGGCTGGGGTCTGATTTTGTTGCAGTTTAAAATGTAATATCTCCGACAACCAACCCAATAACATGGGAGAGACCCTTTCCACAAATCTTCTCATGCGTAGAGACTTCATCTGCTGCCTTGCACGCTATTTCAGATGGTGGTGATAACAAATTTGTTTTTGCAAAATTAAAATATTCTTGTAATATTGAGGAAATTCACTACTAGGAAATCACTAAAATCTCAATCCTGATGACTGTGGATATCACTAACAACCAATCACTTACGTATTTTGCGGATAGATATATTGAACTTTGTCAGTTGAAATGCTAATTGAATTCCCCCCCACCCTCAGGAATACAACAGCGCTGGAAAGACATTGGAGCGTATGAATTATTTCTTGCTCCTTTTATGCTTGCAACCTACACTGTAGATCTCCACTCCTACTAGAAACAGCATTCTATTTTCTGTCCTTGTGGGGAGAACTGGGAGGACGTTGGGAGAATGGAGGGGGAGAGGCTTTTGCTTTGTAAGAAAGGCACAAAGGCAATTTAGGGACTCTGGAATATAACCAAGGCTTTAGAGGAAGGAGCTTCCTCTGCTGCAGCGGATTGTGCCCAGGTGTGCGCGCGTGCGAGCCGTGAGTGTGTGCACGCCTGTGTGCGTGTGACCTGTGCACACGTGTCCACGCGTGATGTGTGCGTGTGAACGTGCTCTCTCGCAGCGCCGGCACCACTGGCGCTCCCCGGGGACTGCTGAAGCAAAGGGGAGCAGCAGAAACAACACGGCCAGCGCTCCTCTCCCCGAGCAACGCAGAAACGTGGCACGGAGGGAAGGACGAGGGACCTGGCATCTGTAACGCGAGAATTACCAGAACTTTCTCCAGAGTGGTATTTTGATTTGCTTGTTGGTTGCAGGGGATGGGGAGCCGTCCAGGCTTGGCAGATCAGAAGAGTTGTCATCTTCTCATTTTCATATACTTCAATACTTTGCAATCTTGGCAAAAGGAAGGTGCTGAAGGGGGTCTGTTCTTGAGTTTCTAATTCTTGCATTTCCAATGTTGATTAAACAAGAAAATCTCCTACAAGCCTCTTCTTGTTAGATTCTTCAGTCCTGTTTCAAGATCAAATAGGCTTTAAAACAGGTCTGGATAAGCTCACAGACCTAATCTGCTTGAGAGGCGTAGATTGGGCAACACGCAGACGGGCAAAGGATCACTCTGCGGGTCGCAGGTGCCCTCCTGGCCGCTGAAGAGAGCCCGGTCGTTATCGAAGGCTGCCTGGGACACGCGCGCTCGGCAGCTTGCTGCAGGGTTTGCACGGCACAGCTGTACCTGAAGGCAGTTGTTCAGTGGAAACATTCCGTTTGCATTTTTTGCCACTAATACTTCAGCGGGATCGACATTATTGAGGCTAATTAGAATTCAGCAAGAACTGATTGTTCATAAGAGAGAGGAAAAAATGTTCCGTGGAGCCCTGGGTTTGGTAGAACTATTTCTCATAATTAAGCCATTCCACATCCTAGCATTTTATCCCTCTTGTTATCATTGCACTTTGATAATAAGTTTTTAATTGCAAATCATCTCTGTGACACAAATTACACTGTGTTTACCGATCAGCAAACACGACAAGTCCCTCCAAAACACCAGCTGACAGCTTCTCTCTCTTGGCTTGGCACTAAAACATCGTCAGGTTACTTCGAATACATTGATTTCCACTTTAAAGTGTTATGGACTGCACAGCTCCTTGGCTAAGGCTCCAGCAACAAGGCAAGAATAGCTTTCATAACCAAAATAAGCTTGTTTTTACGTTGCAGACCAGCAAGTTAATCTGTGTCTCCCTGATGTTCTGTTCTACATCCTGCGTTGCTGCCAGGTGTGCAGTGCTTACCTCAAACTTACCCAAAGTGGTTATTAATACCATTGTTTAAGGCAGTTACATATTCACAATTACCCGTATAGAATTTGTGCCAGGTTGAGCAATAATTTATCTTTAAAATTCATATTGTTTGTTTGTTTTTTATGAAGTGTCCAGGCTGACTGAATTGTTGGAAAAAGTCTGCTTTCTCTTTACAAGGAAAAGACTCAAAAAGCTGAAGGGAGAAAGCGCCTTCATTGCTCTTAAAATCTCTGCTTCTCACCCTCAGGTATAAATGGACAAGCCTGAATTCATTTTTGTAACTGCTTTATTCTAGAATGTAGGAAGGAAATATGTGAATATCTATCCAAGTTGAGGTGTGAAGTTTCTGTTCAATTGACCTATTTGGGACTTCAGTTAGCAACCATTTTCATTGAAAAAAAAGAGTATACAAATTTTGGAAAAAAAACACTGAGACTTGCGTTTGTTTTAGAGAGGGTTTTAGCTTTTGAGATTTTTTTAAAATATGCAAAAATCTGTTAAAGAGGTTTCACTTCGAGAGTTTATGTAGATTTAGATACCAAGCAGCAACTGAAATGAAAAAAATATTAAAAGTTTGAGGTCAAATAAAGTGTTTAACTCAAATTCAAATAAAATCCCTTACACAGTAGCGGTGAGAATTCAGAAAACAGTAAAGCATCGGTGTCCTTACGTCGGACTGTCAAAGACAAACAGCGTCCTGGGTCCCCGCTTCCTGGCCCCTGACATAATGCAGAACACTTCTGAAACATTCGGGGGGTTAATTGAGATTAACTTATTGGCTATTAGCATCAAGCATGGCATTTGTCCCTGAGCGCTTGCGTGAAGATGAGTTTGGGTTTCTTTGATCCCGGAGACTGATGACAACACCATTACAGGGACCTCCATTTTTGTCCTAATCTGTGGAGTCTGTTGTGAGATCTTGAGCAAACATTATCCCTCACGGTGAAGTGACTGCATCTGTGAAATATTTAAACACTGTTCGTTAGAGCACTGGAAGAGCTGTTGACAAGAGCCTCTCGACTCTGCTCCAGGCTCCTCTTGCTCTGCTGCCCTCAGCCAGGCTGCCCACGGCCCTTGCTTGGATGAGGCACACTCCGATTTTCACAGCTTACCTTTAAAGTATTTAAACGCAAACGCAGTCGTTCCAATTTCAGCTAACCTTAATGTGTCCATTTCTTTCTCAGATTATAAAAAGAAGTGCCTGGTACATGCTTTTCCGTGTGGAAAGTGCACTCTCAGTACACTCCTCGCTACTGCAGGGTAAATTACAATCCCCTTAAATCATTTCCAGTTATCCTAAACTTTCAAAATACACCGCTGGGCCTCATTCCTTTATCTGAAGTAGCCTTCCCAGAAAATAATCTCACAGTTCAGATAAACAGAGACAGCAGGTACACAAAGCACTGCTGGATTTTGCTTTTTTGCCACCTGCTTTCCACAACGCGCGTTCTCCCCGGGGCTTTGGGGGTTGGTTGCTCCCCTCTCGCTGATCAGACACGGCTGTTTCCTTCACCCCAGTTTTGCTTCTTCCCCTGCTTCAGCCCTCTCCAGTCCCAAGGACACCGTGGCACGCCTCCAACGGACGGAACCACACCAGAGCAACCTCTGTTGCTCGCTTTCCTTCCGGAGGACGTCTTGCTGAAGGAGAGCTGAGCTGCGCGCAATGAAGGGTGTGAATGAAAGGTGGGCACAGCGGTGACACCTCGCACTCCGCGGTAACTCTGTTTTGTTAGCAGGGTTTGTGGAAGCGCTTAGCCCTGTGAAACATCGCCTCTGCCACATATACGTGCACTGAGTTGTTTCATTTGTAGAACATACAGGTTACTGCTGCTGTTTTCCAACACCTACAACTCCATTCTTTCTTACGCTTCAGAAGCCTTTTTGTTCCACCGCTGTGATTCGGAGGAAACCGCTGTTTTCGTTTGGGCTTCATCACGTGCTTCTCTGCGCTCTTCCAGTTCACAGATGCTAAATTATATGCACTGGAAATAAATGTTAGAGTTACCTGAGCTGCTGCTGAGGCTGAAGTGTGCTTTGGCCTCAGTAACCACACACTGGGGAAAGCTCGACAAGGCTCCACTGTCTTCGTATGTACTTCGTTTCCTTTCGGTCATCGCAGGAATGGGTTTTCCTGGTCAAGGCTGAAAACATCCCTTTAGGCAATACGGTTTGCACAAACTATGTGCACGTAAACTTACCCCAGTTTGCTACAAAATGAAATTATAAAATACTAAATACCAAGGGCAAGAAAACAAGTACAGATACAGTATCATCCCATTTAAAAATAACTGATGTCTATCGATCCCGAGGCTGGAATTCATCCCCATGGGCTATTTCTTTGAAAATTCAAGTCTTTGAAATACCAGCTACAGCACGTGAGAAGAGCTCCATAGCAGGTAAAGACAACCAGCTCCATATTTAATATTCCTAGAAGGTCAAGTAACTTCAAATTAAAAATACAGTGTTTGAGTTCCCTTTTAACTGGATGTAATTAATTAGATCAGAATTGAAAACTGTTGCTCAAGTACTAGGTGATACAAGAGGAAGCACCCTGCAAGTCATTATCGTAGGCCCTGAATAAATTCCTGTAGTAGTGTCAATCTAATGGTTGTCAGCAGTGTAACTAAAGCATCAGTCACTGGCTGCTCAGAAAATTATATGTTTGGAACAGGAAAGGTAACCATCCATAATTCATCCTAAAGGACATCCTTTATTTTTTCCATTATGTGGAGAGCAGAAGGAAAGCTAAGGGAATAAAATAGTAAAAGCCTTTACAGAGTCTACACTGTGAAACGTGACTGTTCATATAAATATTACATTAGTGCAGAATTCAGCCTGAAGACCCCTTAATCTTGTAATTAAAAAATTAACCCAAAATCAGAAAAAAAGAAAAGAAACAATTCTGGGTGCTTTCCTGAGGCTGCTTTGTACCCTAGGGTACAAATAACGCGATTACTGCAAGTGCATCTTCTTGCACCGACAGCTCGAATGAAAAACCAGTGGAACGGAAGAAAGTTCTCCGAGGCACCCCTCGCAAAGAGCAGTGGGAAAAGTGCATTTCTCGGAATGAATGGCGATGCTATTTTGCCTGTATTAGTAAAGACAGCAATTATTATTGGCATAAGGCTCGTTGCAGTTCACACAGAATTTTCTCAGCTGCCCTTGATGGATTGTCAGCTGCAAGGCAGCCAGCAAACGGGGCAGATATCTTAACACAGACCTTGGGAGGATGGTTGCTGAGAATAAAATTCTTGAAACATTTTTTGTGGCCAATCGGTAATCCAAGAAGTTTTCTGTCGGAGCGGCAACGAGCGCGTGCCTCGGAGTCTGTGCAGAGCCATGGACACAGCGAGGGCCCCTGAGGTACCAGGGCCAGCAGCGCCGTGCCCTCAGCTGAAATTACCTCTCCGGGTGAGCTGGAAGTGCCACGCTGGCCAACGGGGAGTTACTTTCTCTTTCAGTTAGGGGAAAATTCACAGACTTTGGCTGAAAACGCTGAATTTTCTCCCTAGCTAACGATTTGCCAAGGCATGGAAATTTTCACTGTGATGCAGTTTAAAGGAAAACTTTTTCTGTCGGCTCTGACAGAAGGATGTAGACACAGTGAGTTTCCTCCAGGACTTTTCTGGACTGAAACTTTGAATGAGTGAGTACAGGCCCCAGGAGCCTTCCCACGCTCGGGCTCTTGACTTCTATGAATCTGTAGGACTTGTTCTGCCCAGTCCAGCCGCAAACGGAGCAGCAGCGGCAGACGGTGCTGTGGGTGAAGCAATGTTGTGGGAATGCAAACACTTGGTACAGGCAAAGATGGTAGCAATTAACTTCAAATGGAAGCTAATAGCAATGATACAAGGAAAGCATTTATTAATTGCTGTTTAATGATGCACTAAAATTTATTTTAAAATTTTCATAGGGATTTTCACCATAATCTGAAGCTTTCAATGACTGTGTTGCAAAGAGAAGTGGAAGAAGAGCAGCAGCAGAAAGATTCAAAAATTTATACCATGCAAAAGGAAATGAGTTCACCTAAAAGTGCCTCTTAAATAAAATATTTTCACTGATTTTTCACTCACTACCAGCCTATTTCCATCCAAGACATGTGGTCATTCTGATAATGAAGGCTGCTGTCATTGATCTGTGAGAACCATGGAGAACTGCACTTCCATTACTCTTCTTTGGAAGAGAGGAAGAGATCTGGGGAGAAAGAGTTGGTTTTGTTTAAAGCTTTGTGCACACTCTGCTTGCTGGGCTGATTCTGCATTCAGCAGGGGAGGAGGTGCTGTGTTGATTAAAAAAAGCCTCAGGCAACACCAGAATTGAAACACAAAGTCTTCCTCCCAGTTTGAAAGCTTAGATCGAAACCAAAGCCTGGCTAGACTTGAGAACAAAACCCAGAACTGGAAATCCTAAATGATCCTGACTATTCCGCCCTGGTCTCCCAGCCAGCGCATCCGCAGCCTCCAGGTTTCTCGGGGGTAAGGGCGGGTGGGCTGGACACCTCTCCAGCTGCCACCGAAGCGGAGGGGATGGGCAGGAGCAGCTCCCTCTGCCCCCACAGCTCCAGCCGCCCGGTTGGTCTCCCTTTCTCCCGTCCACGCAGGCATCGTGGGCAGCAAATAACTGTATGGCCTTTTGTCTGGACCAGCAGCTACACAAACAAGTCATGGGATGTAAAATTATTATTTCTTAACACTTAAACATAGATATAACATTTTTACAAGAATCAGTTAATCTGCAGATCCTTGAACCAGGAGATCCAAAGTCCTGGAATGAAAATGGATTCAGCAAATCTGGTTCATGGATAACGGGTACGTGCTACGACTTCCCCCAAACGTAAGATTTCCCAGGTCTTTCACTCAGGATTTTAGAGTCATTAAATAATTACGAAGGTCTGTGGAAAGCCCTCAAGTTCGTTCCCCCAGATTCCTTCTTTCTCTGTGGTTAAGAGGACCCCCCTTGCTGCCCTTGCAAGCGCACCCGGTCTGCCCCCCTGCCTGCCCCCCGCATCTTCATCCTGCACCCGCGCATCGCCGCGGGAACAGCCTGGGTCAAAGCACGAATTCAGAGCAGACCCCAACACCCTTTCCTCGGGGCACAGAGCATGTCCTCCCAGGAGATGGCCTGGGGCTTGAGGGAGGGGCTGGGACTGCGACAGGGTTCCCCAAAAATCAGAATACCCTCCGGGTCTCCAGGGACACGTGCTGGCATTTTCCAGAAGCAGCCAGAAGCTCACCCTCCACACCCCACCCACCAACTCCGCTTCTCTACGGTCGTTTTTTATCTGCTTCAGTGGCAGGACAGGGTTTCTTCTACAGGTTGAACTGTACAAGTGCACTGAGATTACACTTTGTGCTCTCTATTTTATTTACTATTACAATTCAAGGTAAAGTGCTGACATATTCAGGAGGATATTGTAATTATTTTTTCCTTAATTTACCTATTTTTTCAGAGGGTGTGCATCAGAGGCTGTTTATTGGATTTTGGGAACACACTGAGTAACCCAAGCTTTAGTGCATAATGCAAAATCTTTACTATTTTTCAGGTGAGTGAAACTATTTTTCCTGCTTCTCTTACAAAAGCAGGAGGTTACAGGCTCGAAGGAAAGATGAGGAGCTGGATAGCCCCCGTGCAGGGTTCGGTGAGAAGGACGTGCAGATGTAACTAGAGCTGACCACAGTGCCGATGCGCTGCGATCCTGGCACTCTGCAGCGGGAGTGCTGGCGGAAGGCACAGACCCGGGGCAGAGCCGAACGCGCTCCGTCGCGCTGCTCCCGGCCCAGACATCGCCTTTGCTGCCGCCGGCTGCGGCTGGCCCCCTTCCCGCCCCGGGGCCCGGGGGGGGGGGGGCGCGGGCGGGGCGCG
>Ga0181612_158878_pt1 | contig 11848 bp, 11 predicted proteins | sample HoacroProtozoa21_FD_119630 | JGI IMG/M metagenome (GOLD analysis project Ga0181612, IMG submission 119630) | Hoatzin crop microbial communities from Cojedes, Venezuel. Combined Assembly of Gp0051906, Gp0051904, Gp0051908 | reverse complement strand
TAAATCCCTTCAGACGTTTCACCTGAAGGTATTTTATGGAAGTGACAAATAGTAAAAATGAAAACCCGTTCTAACTTCCTTTTATGTTTAGCATGTAATTTTTTCCAGCTTGTTCTTTTCTGAGAGCAATTAATTTTATAAGCTAACTAGCTATCATGTGTGTGCATCCAGAACTCCCTCTACAGAAGCTGCAGATACACCTTAGGCTGTACCTGGACTGTGGTGATGCCAGGCTCGCGACCAACCAGAACTCGGCCGTCTTGAAGCTTAGCAATCTTGGGTTCTTCTACTTTCATGAAATCAGTCACAAGGTCAGTGATGTCAAACTGCCACTCAGAGCCTAGCATATAGGTCAAGTGGCCTCCAAACTCAGAGGATTCAGCTACAAACTGTGTGAGGACTCGCACCATGGCGTGCTGATACTGGAGGGTGCAACCTCTTCCTTTTTTCTCATCATCCTCTTCATCCTCACTGTCTCGCGTAGGCCTGTAAGTAGATGCAGGTTTGTTATCTGCATTGCCATGATCTCCCTACAACACCGCAGAGCTTCAGCGGGATGGTATCTTCAATTCGATTAATGCTATCATCACCTGCTGCTGTGTGAGAAACAGGAAGCCAGATTTTGGATGTGTAGGTTACTAAATCTGGGTGAGATGCTTGTACAGCTTTTTTGTGCTGTACAATTTAAAACCTACTGTCACTTCTGTTAGTGAATTCTTCTTTTGAGTGGGATTTCCCAGCAACTTGAAAACATGTCTGCCATTGGCGAGATTTCAGTGAAACCACTGCTTGTTCACCGTGCCGCCAACTGGCAGTCAAATCTTGCAGAGGGCTAAGGAAAGCAGCATGAAACATTTATGAGAGGGCAGTTCTGGAACAAACTCCTGCAGGAGCTCAGCAGGGATGGGAGCAGATGTTTCAGCATCTTTGCCTCCACCTTTGCCCATAACATTCGTATCATTTTGCTCATCTCTCCAAAACTGTTGTAACACATTCAGGATTCCCTGCTTAGGTAATGCCACCCCACCTCATCCCACATCTCTCTCTGATAGGTTCACTAAACCCTCTGCATTTGAGAAATATACCATGATTTCACCTTAAATCTCATACAGCTCCCGCAAGTGTCTGGTATATTGGGTCATGTAAGGACCGCCTGGGGCTTCCAAAAAGCCAAACGAGGCCCTGAAGTTACCACGCAGGACATCAGCTACTCAGATGTACCAGCACCAGGCCAGACTGTTGAAACTGCCGCTCACCCCACAGAAATAACTGCAGCATTAGACACATTTTATTTAACATTTTCTAACTACCTGTCCCCCTTGCAAAATATAACCCGTGACAATATCACAGCTTTCCATAAACCTTATATAAGGAGTCCGAGTAATTGGTACATGACAGCAGTGCTGTCACACCTCACAGAATTTTGTCTGGTTTAAAATCCAGCTTCCTATCAATTCTTTTTTTTTTTTTGCTATTGTTTATTCTTTGGCACAGATACGTGGATCCTCTTATCTCTTTCATGTCAGGTATTAAGCACTAGGTGGTCACACTTTTACTCATTATGCCCCCATGCTGTGGCATTCATCGCTCAGAAATAATTTGCCTTTTTCCTTTACTTATGTTGAGCCTGAAGCCACCTCTATAGCAAGGGTGGGAAATGCAGGGTAAGCCTCTTATTCTTCACAGTGTTTTAGGAAGTAGTTTTGTGTTTACTGTGTTCCTTTATCTTCTCCTTTGAAATATCAGCTATGAAAAACTATTATAAAACAGAATTGCTTTTGTTATAAATTGTTTTATGACAAAGTTGGCAAACAGCGAGCTGAAAACGTATCTAGGAAAAGCCCTTATGCTCTTCAAAATGATAGAAAGTCCTGGTGTTACAGAATCTAATACACTGGAAATACATTTTCAATGCATCAGTTGTTAGCTGCATATGTATATTTACCCTCAAGTAAATGGTATTTGGTACAGCCTTTTTAGTTTTGTGTGTGTAGAACAACAGTGCCCATCATTAGTCGCTGAATGACACATCATTGAATAACCACTGAATAGTTAAGAAAAAAATAGGATCCTAAAATAGGATTTCCATTATACAAAGAAATTAGTCTTATAGAATTAAACTAGCTGCATATTTCAGGGAACTTTTCAACTGTCTCTCCTTCCCAATACAAGTGTCAATCTGGACTATGAGCTGAAGCCAGCCAGTCAGCAAAACAGCCGCAAGGAAAGTACTAGAAGGGGGATATTCATGGAGCGTACGTGGCCCATGCCTGTTTAGATTGCTTTTGGCTTTATAATGCTATAAAAGAGTTTATGAACTCCTTAACGTTCCCACTTCCAATTTATTCCTGTATTCTGACTCTCTTCAGCTCATCTGTACCATAACCCAGCTCTGAATAATCTCATACTTCGGGAAAATCAAGTTTAGCTCTGAGATTTCAGGATTTAGCCCTCTTTTAGTAATACAGACAGTAACGGTAGCATCTGTGCAGAATTGGAGAACAGCATCCAGCAACTATTCAGGTAAGAAGTTCTTACAGGATTTGGGGAAAAAGAGCCACGGAAGCAGTGGGAACCAGTTTTCTTATGGGAAACGAGACACAGAACCAGTGTTCCATGGCTGAAGAAGAAAAACGTTCACATGTCCAACATTCACATGGACTTAAATTTTTTTTTACAGAACTGTTTTCTGTTTCTGTTACATAACCACATGTTTTTCTCAAATCCCACGTGTTGCTGTTATTCATATTTTTTTCTGTGCTTATTTATTTCTATTTTCACTGTTTAAAACTTTAGACTACTGGACCATTCAAGAGGAAATACATTCAAAACAACTTTGAGAAAGAATTTTTCAACCCTAGTCCCACGCGGCTCAGCAATGTGAGTTGTGGGAAGAACAACCAGAGATCAGGAGTGTTGCACAAGAGCAGCAAGGGAGCACTCCTGCCCTCACCGCCAGGCTTTGGACTCTAGGGGCAGCCAGCAATACCAACCGAAAAAAGATGATCTGAGTCCAGTTCTTTCCTTGGGGTAGCTCTCACAAACAAAGGTAAGGGCTCCATTTCATTACAAAAACATTTATAGGTGTTTGTGTCTGTATATTTCTCCTTAGAAGTACGTGGTCGCTATTGCATGCAAATGTGGCACATCAGAACATCTCTAGCCCACGGAAGAGGCAAGGCACTTTCTTATGTCAGGGCAAAGCAAAAAGCAAGGTATTTGAACTTTCAGTACAAGCCTTGCAAATCTGATTTACCAGGTACCAACTCAAGTCCTTTTTTTTTCTAAACACATGATATCCATTTCCACTTCAAAGCCACATACCCACGATTCAGTCAGTAAAGTCCATTTCAGTCTTTTGTCTCCATGGGCCCAACAAAATGTTTGAGATCCGTTGAATTGCACAGTTCCCCCTGGACTCTTAAACTTCTTGTTACAGTGTTTTCAAGAGGCTTAAAATCCCTCATTAAGCAGTGAGCTCTTTCCTTTTTAAGCCATGTCTTCATGAATATAAGCTATTGCTGCATATTGTGCTTTTTTTCCCCTTGGTCATCTTCAAGGTTAGCTCTGGGTATCTCTCAGAATCCTTCTTATCCTATTTCTTGCTGTTTGGCAAACTTGCTTGGAAAATTTTTGGCTTTTCTGGAGTGAACCAAGGTTGTCAGAATTACATTTAATTCACATTTCACACAGAGAAAGCCTTTGCCAGAGAGATGAGTTAAAACAGCAGCCCTGTTACAAGGGTGCCTGCTAGCACTCATCTAATCAGCGATCTGTCGACTTCATATTACAGACACTGTCTGTGAGCAGTTTCAGTGTGCCTCCTTCAATCTGCACCACTCTCAAACCAGGCATCAATTTCTTGGGCCAGATGCTAATTTTCTCTTAAAAAACCTCTAAAGAAATCAGTTTTGCTGGTTTTGAATTTAAAAGAGTCATGTATTTAAAAAACCTTTGCATCACCCCCAGCTGGAAAAAAAAAATCTTTTTTGGATACAAAATACAAGGCACTACAAGTTGATTTAGTGGAAGCTACAGAAATAAGTTGCACATAGCTCCACTCACAGGTCAAGAAGAAATGCAATTTGGTACCTTAACAGATCTTGAAGATACAGTCAACTTGTTAACAAAAATCTCTATGGCCTTACCTCCATTGGACATTAAGTCAATTAACTAAAGGATTGAATTTCCAGTGTGTTCAAGCTTTGTGCAGATGTTGTTATTCACACATGGAATGGTTTGAATCCAGTTTCACTTTATTCGCCTTCAAGTATGGCTTGCTTACTGAGTGGCAGCACTCACACAGAGGTTTAACTAAAGCAGTTTATTTTTTCCTGCATTTAACTTAGCCTAACTTTCCTGCTTTTTTCTCTAGTACTAGACAGCACCGAAGTAGAGCTACCACTTAATTAACCATTCGTTAAGCAGACTGCCATTCATGAGCAATACCCTGTTTCGGAGGTTTCTGAGGTTTTGAAGGTCTAAGTTGCTTGGAGGTCTGCAGTCACCACGACCTGGTAATGGCTTTATCAGCTACTGTTCAGCAAGGCCAGACACTGGTAGAAGTCCAGTAAACTTATGTGCCTGATGCAGAAGCGTATGCTGGAGTCACACTGTGTGATGGCTGCCTCCCTGGGAGCCTCATGAAAATGATGTGCTTATCCCAGTTGCAAATATTTACTTAAATTTGCAGCTTGTTCTGTAAGACTTTAGCCATGCAACGTCTATTAATGCAAGTTGAAGCCACTCATCCCAAGTAAATGTATGTGCATAGAGCTAGTGCAGGAACTTCAAGAAGGTAATTCTTTTGCAGATGCACGAGGAATCAAAATAAATGTCCTTGTTAGACTAGCAGAATCTGCCTGGACCTCTTCTGTGCTCTAATATTTGACTTTAATTTAAATATACACCTTTCGCTTGCTGAGATTGTGGGCTTTTCTGCAGCCCGTTGCAGGAGTAGGGTTTCTGTCAGCCCGTGCGAGTTCAAGGACCGCATACCATGCATTAGTCATGAGCTGATCCATGGAGCTGACTTTGATCTGGAAAGGGAGGCTCTTCATGCCTGCAGTAGCACACACCATAGCTCAAGTTCTCCTCTGGACAGCAATAAAGGTTTGCCATATATTTACAGACTGATCTGATAAATTGTATTACTGCTCTCACATAGGGGAGACTTTTTTTTTTCCAGTTTCTGGCATAAAAGCAGCCTGTTTTTTCTTTCTGTTGCCCTAGCACGATCTTGCTCTTACAGCAGTTCTCACCAGGTGAAAACTAACACAGTTCAAACTGAGCTAGGCATGTGGCAGTTGTGAAATTTTTGTAAAGACCCCGTCTTCTTCATTGCTTTGTGGAAATTATTCGGGAAGTTAGGTGAGCAAACATGTCTGTAGCCACATGTACTTTACAATTACAAACATGACGGGGCTTATAGGGAGAAGCAATACATTTTATTAGATCAACAAACATCATTGGAAAGAACAGATGTGATTTGGGGCATATGAACACTTTTTCAGGTCTGAAATAGAAGCAGCCATATTCAGATGAAGAACAGCCATGCCAAGGCAGTAGTTTCACAAGCGTTTCTTTCATCAAGAGCATGAATAAAAACATTTAAAAGATTATTGTAAGCCCAGTTCTATCTTGCCGTCTGGCTCAGGCCCTCAGAGAACCGAACCAGCACAGCCCCGCTGAGGAGGTGGGAACGGGGCAGTGGGGGAGCCAGCAGAGAGGAAGGAATGCTTGGAGGCTGCTGAAGTTGTCCCTGCACAACTCCCAATAAGAAATGCTCAAAAATTTTACCTGCTGTGTATTGATGAATTACTTTATAGCACTGTTTAGTTCTTGCTGAGAAGAGCAGGGAGTGGTGTTTAGATACCGGCCCCAGTGAACAGGAGGAGAGCAGCCAATTGTTTTGTCCGTGGTGAGGGGAGGAAGGAAGAAGACACACTACAATCCTTCCATGACTAGACCTGAGGACAGCAGCGCAGCTTCAGCTGACCTGTGGGCCATGTGCGACTGAACCTACATTTAATACTACTGCCTAAGTTTGTTGGCAGGGACTTTCAAAGGAATACGAGAGTTCGATGCCCTCTTCTTTTCAAATTAGTTTCCTTTAAGTCTAGATATCAAAAACCTCTTGGAAATAGCAAGTACTGGCTCTTACATGGAAATTAAGTCGAAGCAATATGCTATGGCTACCACACCTGCCAAGAAATGCTTGGATTTTGTTGGGGTTTTTTCAAAGATTAAAGCACGCTCTCTTTCAAACCTATTCTCAAGTATCACACAAGACAGCCCTCTCACTGCACAGCACTAACGCACACCGGGAGGGCACTGTGAAGAATTACAGGCTGAACCATCGTTCAGAATAAGCGAATGTGGCCGGCTGACTGTGTCACCGAATGAGGATTCAGGAAACAAGACTGCAGCTCCTGACTCCAGTCCAATTGTCTTGCGTGCTTCAGGTCACCATCTAAAAACTCATCACAAAAACTCCCCTGTGTTTAGGATATTGGGGAACATGTAGCTATGAAGGAGATGGAAGTATAAGCAGATTAAAAATTAAAGAGAAAAATAAAAGAAAAAAAAACAAACACAAAAGGAAAAGCCACTAAATCTCAGGTAAAACCCATCCAAATCTAAAAATAAAGGAAAGGTAAAAACCATACGTACAAAGTAAATGTCAGAGTGAGCACAACTAATGCTAGTCCTAGACTGCCTATTGATTTCGAATACGCCCTCAAAGTTAAAAAAAATCCACATGAATGTTCCATAAAACAAGAGATAATTTATTTCTAGTTGAAACCTTTCCCGTTCACACGGACATGGACTGCTGACACACAATGTCATAAACTACCAGCTGCAATTTTGCGGAATGATACAGTGTCCATACTTTCACTTCCACCCTTCATGGGAAATGCTGCGGAAGATGTGCCAGCAGTTCAGATGCAATCTGAGCAGCAGCAAACTCGCACCGCTTGCCAGCTTGCAAACAGAGCAGACTCTCAGACCATTATCTTTATATCAACTGGCCAAATAAATCAGAACTAGACACCGGGGGGTAAATTTCCAGCACTGTGTGTAATGGGTTTAAAGTCAGAATGTCCACAACCGTTAACCACAATTGAATGTCTAGCTCACTGAGCTCGCTGCTGAAAGTTGACTTCCATAATAAACACCAACAGCCTAATCCTGCAGCCTGTTACTCAGCACCCCCCCCGCCCTGGTTTTAGCAGGGAGTGTGGCAGCTCTAGCCACACTACAGGCAGAAGAAGGCAGGTTAAGTGAAACCTGAAGCAGCCGGCATATGTTCACTCCTCACCCAGCGCATCTTGTCCTGCCACAAATGGCAACTGTGCCTTTATCACTGAAGCAAACACACGAATTTCTCGTGTGCCAGATCCTCATCACCTCTTCTGTCATAGCCAGAAAAAATGTCCACACAACCAAGAGGTAAGTCAGTCCACTTCTTTGACACTCACTATCTGAGTGTCCTGTAAATTGTGTCCTATTGCCCTTAGTTTTATGCCCCTCAAAAATGGTAGATAATTCTATTCCACTGCAGTCTGTTTGGGCTCTTCAATAGCAGAGACTTTCTCCTGGACAAATCGAGTGCTGTAGCTAGAACTGCCACAATGTTTAGCACTACCGTTACTGTTGCCAGAAATGCTTTTTCACTGTATTATAAATTCAAGCTGGTGTCATGCCTTGTTCTCTAGTAGTATTTTTAATTTAGCCTGTAATCCACCAATATAGCAGTGTTCCTGGAACTTCTTAATCTTGCAAATTGTCCAAATGATGGTTATTCTAGAATGGGTATTTTCAGTAGGGAATGATGGGAACAGAGCTCAAAATCCCTCCCCTCCTCCCCTTCCTTTTATCCCCATCCACATTTGTCCTGGTAGACTCTGTTCATCAGAATATTGCCTTCAACAGGAGCTAAGTGGGTTTCTGCCTAACCCAGATCTGCGAAGTAGCGCTTCAGCCAGGTCTGCTGTACAGGGCATCTGTACACAGGCTGAACAATCATCCAAACTCACAGAATCACAGAACGGTTTGGGTTGGAAGGGACCTGGAGAGATGATCCAGTCCAACCCCCCTGCCTTTGCCCAGTGACCGGACTCCCTCCCTGGCCCGATTTTATTTAGCACTCCAGACAGAAACTAAGCACTGGCAGTGCTGAATGTCGCACACGCAGGTTCTTTTCCTCAGATTTGCACACAGGAGTGTGTGATACGATTTCCTGAGATTGCGTGGAATTGATTAATGCTCCAGGCAAAGCCACTGACTTTGAAACTATGTGGATTAGGATAAAATGTAGCCTACTGATACCATTGCTGGATGTTATAATGAAGGCTAAGACAGACTGTAAAGCTAATTTTAAGCAGGAGAGTTTAGATTCTGAGAAACACTCTAAAAATTTGCTGTGTTCAAAAATCAGAAGCCTGGGCACATATCTGGATGGTGCCAATGCTGTAAACATACCTTTTATTGGTGGTGACAGGTATCCTCCAGCCTTTGATCTGGCTAAGCTCTGTATCAGAGATTTCTATCTGCAGCGGGAGCCGTGGAACCCAGACCGTCACTTCTAACTGGGTGGTAAAATGCTGGTAAGTGAAGTTAACAATAGTATCCACTTTGCTTTTCATTTCCTTGCCATTAACGAAGATGGAGTCACATCTGTCAGAAACCTTAATAAGAAAAAAAAAAAGAACAAAGATTAATTAGGAAATTAATAAAAGTTCCTAAGGAAGCGCAAGGAATGATACATCAGTCCAAAGACAACACTGATTATGTGACTCATGCATATTGTATTTTCAGTTTTCTAATTAGTAGCAAACAGTGATAAACGGACCCCAGGGAAACAGTTCTGCTTTCCTCAATGGATACTACTCAAACTACAAAAATAATTTCATCATGTTATATAACCTACGCAAATCTTTTATACTAGGCAAATTAAACTCTCCATGAATCAAACTCCATGTGCTTCCAAGTTTATGTTTACAACTTGCTTAAAGAACCTGGAAAAAATGGGGCCATATGTTAGTAAGAAAAAGACTGACTCAGAACCATAAAACAGAATCCTTTCCTTTTTCCTTGAGCACTGTAATGCTGAAAGACAAAGATCTCCTTATGGCTCATGAACAGAAGTGCAGTAGAAGCATTAATTTTTAGAACTTCTCAGTAATTGTTTTAGCAAAATGTAGTCATAGTTTATGTCATTCTATGAAGTTACTGCCAAAACTAGCACGTGGGCTCTACGCTACATCTCCTCTGCCCTCTTCATCTCGGAGATCCTTTGGCACAAAATCAAGGTCCTGAGCACAGATTCTGTTTATATAAAGAACACAACGTAGCAGTGCATTTGACCTGCACCCTGGAAACATGGAACTCCTTCTTCATGAGGTACAGTTTTGTAATATATTTATGAACATGTGTGAGTATACTTTTAGATTATATATATATACACACACATTTAGATTAATGTGCAACATGTATATATGTACATACATTATATATGCACCTGCATGTGTACATGTATTTGTATCTATATGCAGGTTTGCATTCTGCTTTGAAGTGAGAGAGAGGTGGTAGTCTCCAACAGAGTCCATGTTCTGTGATTTTAATGTTTTAAAACTTCACAAGATGTAGCTGTGTTACTGAAATGGACTTGGTTCTCTCGTCAGGACTGTTCTGTGTCATGTCCTGCAATGCACTGGGACTCAGATCCGAAGGCATTCTGGCTAAGACAGTGATTAAACCCTGTTTTACTGGAGTTACTGAGATAACTTGTGTAGACTTCAGTGGGGAATATGCTGAAACACAGGCTGCTTTTGCTCTGCAAACGTACCTCAAATCTTCTCTTATATTAACAGGAATGAGGGGTTACTGAGCCAAGAAAAATTACAGAAAATGTGTAGTGGCCTTTTTTATTTTCTCAAAGGCTGTCCTCACACCTGACTTTGAAATTGAGTCTGTTCTGCTTTAAATCTGGGAATAACATCGTTTTTCTGTTGAGCTCTAACATGGTATATTGCTGTTAGACGGACAGTACCTGAGTCCTACTATCACATGGAGCACATTTAAATAACAAAAATTTGCCTGAATAGCTCTCCTAATGTTCTTAAGATTTACAGGCAACTGGCCTAAGAATCAGCTACTTCAGAAGCAAAAGAATACAAGCAACCTTTATGCAGGTCATTCAGTGACAAGTTTTATTTCCAGAATTACTGTGACGACATTGAAAATTATGGCAACTCTGAAGCCAAGCATGGAAAGAGAAAGCTTGGGGAAACATGGTGCTAGCTGATCTGTTGGTACACAGCCACCGAACAACGACCATATCAAATGGCTGTTTCACACGTAGTGAGATCACGCAGCCACCCTTTTCAGATTGTCCCTTTTATAACCTCACTGTACAACTACGTCATTCTCCTGTGCTGCTTAGTATTAGCTAACAGCTTTGCCAAAACTATTGCCGAGTGCCTTGAGATTCTTGTTAGAAAAGCTCACTGTCTGATGTTTTTCTCTCCACATGCAATACCCGTATATAAAGTAAAAGTGCTGCCCTTCCACGTTTTCCATTTTCAAGTCAGCTTCTCAGATCCTAATCAATGTGCTGGAACAACAATCAACTGCTTTTTTACAAAGGGACTAAGCCAGGTTGTGAGGGATGGGGCAAAGGAAACTAAGTCACTCTTTGGGGAGAGTATACTCCTCCACATAAATGCTTAATGAGTACAAGAATTTTTTAAAAAAATAAATTTAGCTATCTGATAAAGAGCTTAAAATGGACTCCAGGCTCAGGAGTGCCACAAATGAGATGGAGCACACTCAGAAACTTTGTTTCCCCCTCATAATGTGTCACAAGTGTCTCTTGATAGTTTAAGCACATTAATCAAGCCCATTAATTGAATGAACAGTTGAGATTTGAAATCATAAAGCCTTCATCTAGGGAGTTTTGTGAGAATTAATACAAGACAGAAATAATTAAGAAAACTGAAAGAGGGAGGGGTAAACATCAAGACCGGATCAGGGGAGTAACTAATATCTGACGTGACAGCAGCTAATATTTTAGATCCTCTTCTTGCTGCTTAAAATGTTCTTGTCTTCTTGTCAGCAGGCAAGAAAGGTGCTAAATTAGGGAACTGAAAGATGGGCTTTAATTGTAGCTGTAAAAATATCAGGCTAAGCTTACAAATTTCATAGACTGTATGTCTAGACAGAGCTATTCAGTCATTTATATACTGACCAAGAGGTAAGTATAAATCAGCGTATATAACTACGCTATAGAATTTCACCCAGTGGCCTTGTGTATGTTCAGAGCTCATGTTTCACTTCAGTGTATCTTCCAGAAAATAATTCAGCCCTGATAAGAAAATTTGAAGAGAGATGTTGTTTTTTCAGTTCTCTATCTGGAATTTAGGTTTATTCGATTAAGTACAAGCAAACCAAAGAATTTAAAGGAAAATTAAGTTTGTGCAAATATGGGTGAAAACCATAGCAGTCAGCTGAATCCAGCTGAATGCCATGATGAAGTATGTGAAACCATGCCCACTGGTAACCACTCGGGCTAGACTACAGCTCACCCGAGGAAGCCTCTGTCATACTCACACGCGTTTAACTACTGCCACCTTTCACTCAAAACTGGGAGGAGTGGTGGATACACTGGCAGGCTGTGCTGCCATTCAGCGAGACCTGGACAGGCTGGAGAGTTGGGCAGAGAGGAACCTGATGAAATCCAACAAGGGCAAGTGCAGGGTCCTGCACCTGGGGAGGAACAACTCCATGCACCAGTACAGGCTGGGGCGGACCTGCTGGAGAGCAGCTTGGTGGAGAGGGACCTGGG
>Ga0181612_104775_pt1 | contig 11848 bp, 5 predicted proteins | sample HoacroProtozoa21_FD_119630 | JGI IMG/M metagenome (GOLD analysis project Ga0181612, IMG submission 119630) | Hoatzin crop microbial communities from Cojedes, Venezuel. Combined Assembly of Gp0051906, Gp0051904, Gp0051908 | reverse complement strand
TTGAAGATGTCCCTGCTCACTGCAGGGGAGTTGGGCTAGATGACCTTTAAAGGTGCCTTCCAACACAAACTATTCTATGATTCTGTTTCTAAGCTGGAATTTTAGAGACAGATTCTTTAGCTGGTATTATTAATTCACTTAAATAAGTGGAACTACACCAACTGACAACAGTGAGAACATGGTCTTATTTTCACTTCTAAAAGTGAATCTATCGTTATTTTTTATCTTCTGTCTCTTCTGTTCAGTTTTATCACCAGTTCCAAAGAAAAGAGGTAGAAGAATGCATTCAAGAAGAAAGCTTTTCTTAGCTTTCATATAACTAGTCTTAGAAAGTCTTATTGCTTCTTTTACTGCAGTATTTGGGTGCAGTCATGCAGATGTCATAGTGGCTTTATAATTGATTAGATTGTCAGCTTAACATAGCAATTAATTTTTTATTTTTTGTGTAAAATGGTAAGACATACAAATGATAAATACCTCAGATAGAACTTCTCTCTAAAATTAGTTCTGCAACAAAAAATGCAGAATATTCCACTATAATTTGCTCTCTACAAAGGCTTACTCTGATTTTATTGTCATGATTTTAACCTCTTCCTTTTTCAGAGGCAGCACTTCTACCAGATCAGACTGCTGTTACCTCCTGCAATTTTCACTTTGCTATCACAACAGACAAGAAAATGTAGAAATTCAGATCTTTGAAGGAACATATACACACATATTTTAAGATCTTTGCATTAAGAATTCCTTAGCTCAGCCTGATGTCCAGGTTCCAAGAGAATCACCAAAAGAACCACCATGTTTGGGGTAAATGGTAGTAGGAGACAACAAATGGGAGCAAGAAATGAAGATCCACAAGACAAACCACTAACATTGGACATTTCTAGCCAAGATTTTTTTTTTTTCAAATGGAGATGCTGCACCCAGTCTCCATCTAGGCATTTTGGCATTCTTGCCTAGTAAGGCTTTAGGGCAAATAGAAGCCACTGGAAAGCACCTCCTTCCAGAAACAAGCTTGAATCCTAGCTTTTAAAATCGGCTGCATTCTTAGGACCAGAGTCAGGATATTAAGACAGCTTTGTGGCTTGTCTCTGTGCAGTTAAAATGACCAGTCTTAAGAATCTAGTCATTAAATACTGCCTTTTTGCATCTTTTTTTTTTTTTTTTCAACTTCCTTGGTTCACATCTGTAAATAACAACCATGTCTAACCTAGCAACCTCGACTTAGAGGTACTGGGTTATACCCAGGGGATCTTATTTCACCATAAACCCTCCTCCACATGTTGGAGTTTCTCATGTTTACAACCTGTTCATAAGCTGTGTGGAAACAGATCTTGTTCTCTACATGCCACCAATCGCCTGCTTTCTGCTCTACTGCTGTGTTTCTAGACTGACAGTATTTTTGTCAGTTAATTTCTGTCAGCATTTAAAAAAAACCCAGCTTTCCTCAGAGGATCTTTCAAGGCTAAGCAACTTGTGCTGCAATTTCCACTATAAATTATGAAGTCAGGAGAGTTTCTCTTCACTATGGATGATTAAGCTAGGGATATCTTTCTTGCCAAAAATGCTGCCTAACTGGCCTCTACTTGGAGTATTCTGATTTGCAAATGGACTCTTAGAGATGTAGTATAAATAGAGGTAAACAGGGACAATGATATTCTGATCATGCAAACAGCTTGTAGTCAGAAGCACCATTTCCCTTCTGTTCTCCTTTTTTCCTGAAATCCCATCTTAAATATGTTAAGCACAAAAAAACCTGATGTCCCTAAGTTTTTTTGTGGCATAGCTCCAATACTACCTACAAGTTTTGATGCTTCTTTTTAATCTCCATGACTAAGGACAATACAGCAAAAAAATACATTTTGATAAAAGCATAAAATAAGAAGACACACAATAAAAAAAAAGAAGAATAGTTTTAAGTCTTCGAGTAAGACACCTTTTCTTTATCCTCCTCTGACAAAAAGCTGCACACCTGTTGATATGTGTATGGGTCCATTACCTCTTTACATACTCCAAGATTCCACGATAGAAATACAATATTGCTTTTGCAAATCATACCATGATCCAGTTCTCCATGGGTTTACTCTGATTACTCCAGAGTAACCAGATATTACATATTGTCTCACCCTCTTCAGGCAAGTAACTGTTTGGGTTTGTTTTTTTCTATTCACCATATCTATCAATCATTGCTTCTAAAATTTCATCCAATATGATCTTTTTCAGAACAAAAAACTCTCTCTGCAACAAAGTGACTGAGACAACTCCAGTCTCCATTGGATTGCACGTGAAGTACTAATTTTTGCCTGTGACAAAATTAAAATTTAAGTAAAATTTCAGCCAGGACATTTATCAGAAAAGGGAGCTACAGATAAAGGGAAAAAATGATCACAGGCATTTCATTTCAATGAGAACTGTTGCCTAATCACTATCTTTATAGAAAATACAAATGTCATAAAACAATCCATATATAAACATATCTAGAACTCTTAAGTTTCAGCTTGCTAGCTTTTGCAGACACAAAATCTCACTGAGAGAATTAAGTTAGTTCACAGTTACCAATTTTTCTCTCAAGAGTTTTATTTCTCTAATATGACAGTGCAGTGCACTGTATTGCTAAAATCAGCATTAATATCCTTTTTAAACCATTACAACCTGCAGATTTCAGAGAAGGCACTAATATGTATACTGCATAAAGATAAAAATATAAAAAATACAATGGATATATACTGTTCATTAAGTGAAAGGTACAATAGAATATGATTGGTATTTCTACGCATATATGTTATGTCATATGGGGAATGTCTCATTTTTCTCACCTACACTTAATAAGTATTTTTCCTTTTAAAATCAAATTTAGGCAACCTAAGTCTCTAATCAAGGTAACTTCTTGTTAATCCTGTCAGAGAGGTTGTCAAACGTGCGAGAAATGTCTGTGTCTCCTGCAGCCTGGAAATCTGCAGTAGGGCAGGAATATTATTGTGTTTTGGACAGATTTTTTTTTTTTAAACTTTCACAGTGTCACACTCCAAGTATTTATGTTGTCTCTCCCTAAAATTTTTCAACTCATTTACCAGTTTGGAACAAGCTTAATAGAGGGTAGAGGTCTCAAAACTCTAAACAGGGTACACTAAAACTCTACGGTCAGTGAAAATAGTTTCTATTTGCACTAGCCGGAGTGGAAAACCTGTTGTAACATACTGACGGAGAAAGAAATGAATGAGAAATGCATGAAATGACAAAGCCATACCCATCAGTCATTGTTTCTACAATTTTTATCTGATATGACCTCTTCCAGAAGTACTTTTATATCGGTTTAAATATTTGTGTTTTCAGATTAGAGAACAAAGTGTTGACAAGAAGAAGAAAAAGGAAGAGATAGGAGCTCTTTATTCTCTTTTGCCCAGGACTGGAACAAAGATTGACAATGCTGGTGAGGTACTAAGACAACAAGGTGTAGATAGTAATTACTATGATTGTTATACAAGAGCAAAGATACCTTAAAAATATAGAGAAAGGGCAGCTTAAAAAAACCAACAGCTTTCTGAAGAACTAGCCGCTCCCTGCTCTGAGTTTGAAGATCTGATTTGGATTACAGAATGCATAAAAAAATAGCCCAAGAGTACTTTGCTAAAGGAAACCACTGGAATAAATGTATGTGTATGTATGCACACATACATAGCTTTATCATCAGGTGTGTGAACTTTAAAACCTTCGCATTTCCTAAGTGACTTTTCAAGAGACATGGTCATCATGTTTTAAATACAGAGGTGTTACACTATTTGACTGATGGTTTAAATTACCATTTGCCTAAGGGAAGAAAGTGCAGCCTCTGGTGATCAAATCTAGTGACATATTTTCCCAAGAACTTACACTCCATTTGCTGGCTGACATGGATTGAATGAATGGGTCAGACGGCACATCTCTCTAGGCTAACTGTCCTCCTCAGGTTTCTTTAACCTACAGTTATGAATACAGTAAATTACATTTCATTCTGGATGATACTGTAGCTATTATTCTATCTTGATTCAAGCCTAGACTAAACCTTTGGGAGATGGAAAAAACTGTATAGTATTTCGTCAGAGCCCGAGTTATAACCTCTGGGTTACAATAAATTAAGTCCTTTCTGCCATTCATTGAAATGTTTGCCTACTATCCACTAAAATCTAGTAATTTATAATAAGCCCACTGTATCCTGACTCCTCAAGTCTTCTCTTCTGTTTCTCAGAAATTCTACTTCGAAACAGAATACAAAAATAAGGGAGCAACTGCAAGCGATGAAAGCAAGCTATGAACATCCAGTGCAAATGCTGTATTATGTTGACAAACTATTGAGAGAAAAAAGTAAAGCAAGGTAAACGTAGGGGAGAAAGTTACCAAAATTTCATACCTCTAAAGCAATCATTTCAGGAGATTATTTTAATTATATTAAATTACTGAGTATATTAGATGATAAAGCTGGCGACTGATCAGAAACACAGGCTTTATAGCAATGATTATCTCAGCACCCAAATGATTCAAACTGACAGCGCACAGAAACTTTACCTTGTTTAGCCTTGTATCTTAAACAGAGTATTATTCGTAGTATGTACTCTAAGAGATACCACTGACGTGTCTTTGTTAGAAGAAATAAACAGCACAGTAGACTAGGAGGCAGGCAGTGTATTTTTAGCTACTGTTAGTGCAAAAGCCTCTCGGAAGTGTCTCTTACCGGTTCTCCTGCACTGCCTGCTGCGTGATGGCAATAACTGATGAGACCAGGGATGGGCTGTTCACCTTTTGCCATGATAACAGCTGGATTGGTGTAGGATGGATGCTTCTAATGCACAACACATAACAACTATGAATACAGTGACTGGAAAACATAAAACTATACACGCAAATGACTCAAAGGGAATGAGGTGAAAACAAGTGTGACACTGAAATGCCAAGCTCTTATGAACACAGCCAGTTTAGATCTCAGGTATTTTCTGCCTTTAAAAATTGCACATATTATTTATCTTTGCCTATACGAAAAGAAATGAATTGATTTAAAATTTTCATTAAAACTGAAACTTGCAAGTGATAATTACCTTAATTCATCTCTGTAAAGATATATGTAATCAAGATTTTCTGTACATGAGGTGATCTCCAGCTGCAGCTGCCTTAGAAACGTCAAGATCTCTCAGACCTGAATTCACATTTCTGGAGTTAGAATGCTTCTGCTTTGGTTTAGAAATTCTTTAACATAATTTTGAGTTACTTAGACTTTCAATTCCCATAATAAGAATTAGAAGCACAATTTGTGGAGTAAATACAGAACAAAGCAGTTTGGAAAAAAAATCTTTCCAAACACATAGGAATACATTGTCTTTCCATTTGAAAACTGAAGACATAAACCTGAGGTAAATATATATATCTCAAATAACATGATACTGCTCTGGAAAACGTCTAAAATTTGAACTGAAATAATTTGCAAGTGTTATCTAATTTTTTTCGTTTTGTAGTCTCCAACTTATTATTTTGGTTTGAGTAATGTTGATCTATGATTACTGGTGAAAGCAAGGCTATAAACATAATGTGACGACATTTAGCTTTGCAGAGGAATTTCACACCTCTTATGTGGACATGCACACTGGGATACAGTAGTCTGGATAGCTTATTAATTGACCTGCTATCTATCTGTCATACTTTTTCTCAATGTTTTTAGAAACCAACATTTTCTTTTCAAAATAGATATTATGGCTTAAAAAATTTTGTTGTGATTCCTTAATATGCCACCTACTGGACTTCGCAAGTTCAGGCGTGTGAGTACTTTGAATCAAAAAAAACGCACTAAGAACAGTCTGCCACATCAGAATGGTATCATAAAAATGCATGTTATCATCAAACATAATAAATAAGGTATCTCCCACTGCAATTTGAGATCATCTACCGAAACGAGATTCATATCTTTTTATGAAGCTGTATTTGTACAAAATGTACCTAAAATACATCTGATTTACCACACAGACATCAATGTATAGTCTTAACTTGCAAAGGAGTATTGGTGGAAAGTACCTGAGACAGAAGCTAAAGGGTCGCTTATGGAAACAAGCCGGACTCACCTTAGCTGCAATAGCTGCTGCTGTTATATGTGAAGAAGAACTGTCCTCTGTTGAGGCAACTCCACTATCCTTCTTCTCTTCCTCCTCTTCCTCACACTGTACTCCTTTGTCTTCTGTCTGCTTGTGAGGGCTGGTGGTTGGAGGAGGAGAAAGAGGAGGTGGTGGTGAAGGTAGATCTTCAAGCTCATCGTGTACCTCCTTTACTTTTACAATGGCATCCCGCAAAAGATCAATGGCATGAGGTAGGGCTGGCAGTATAAACTGAAAGCATTCCTATGCACAACAAGAAGAGAAATGACTATGAAAAGTTACCTGCAGAAGTAAATACAGATTTTTTCAGATTTACTCTTAAACGATAGTCTGGGTTTAGATGTATATTTTCACCCGATCATAAATAAAACCTTCAATGCCCTATGCAATTGCTCATAGAGGGTAAAAAAACCAAACTCAGAACCAGAACTGGGGACTATACTATAAATTTTTGCCTTTTTTTCATGCAAATACAGTAAGTTATAAAACAAGGCTGCTGTAATTAAGCTAATATTGGATTAAAACTTCATAAAACAAGAGTTAAATTTTCATGAATATGTAATACAGAAAACAGTTCACAGCAGTTGGTAGAATGCTACAAAAATGCAGAACGAAAACATTAACTCTCTCCCTGCAGGGATATTAGCTTCAAATAATTCCTATTATGTTCTTTCACAATTAGAGAACAATTCATAAGGGTTTCCACAATTACAATATAATTATCTTCTTTTTTATTCATGGACTTATCCTATATACTGGAATAATGACAAACTATACTGCTGTCGTTATAATTTTATATAACTCAGAAAAAATGTTCATAAATAATCCATTTTTCAAACCTCTCCTTGCTCTATGATCTTAAAAACAATTAGAAAGCGTATTTTATATGGCTGGAGAAAGCAAAAATACATATGCTGCTCAGTGCAACTGTTCTTGTTCCACAATGGGCATACACGTATATAGCTACCTCTGCTGCTAAAATATGCTATATTTAATCAAATCAAGGAGGAACGTCAGGATGTCACGCCGTGCAGGCTCCTGTGCAGATCTGGGTCAATACGAAATTCAGACAGGTTGCTTAGGCTTTTGTTCAGCAAAGTCTTGAAAAAATTCAAGAACAGACTCCACAACCCTTCTCAACAACCTGTTCTAATGCTTAATTACCCTCAAAGTGACTTCTTTTTTTCTTTTTATCCAGCTGGAAGCTATCTTCTTCAGTTTATGACTATTGTTGTCTCATCCTCCTCCATGGCACCTCATTAAAGAGTTTTCTTCGTGTCATTTGAGCAGACAGCATATGAACATTAAATTATTGGAAAATGATGGCAGGGTCACAAGAATGAATTGCCATGGCACTGCAGTTAGGCAACACACAATTTGACAGAGAAAGCTGACATTATTCCTTTTGGTGCACTTCATTTTCGGTCTTGTTTCAAGCATTAGGAAGATTTTTAAAAATGTATTTCAACACTTTTGAGTATCCAGAAAAAAAAAATTTTGTAAACACTGTAACAAATATTTTCAATATATAAAAATGACTATGTAGAGTTTATATAAGTTACTCAAAAACATGAATCTCAAACACTGTATTTCCTCAAAGCTTCTAAATAAGAACCCATCTTCCAGGCGCTCCTTTAAGAGTAATGAAAAGTCATACTACTTCATAGATATATAAATTCTTAAAACATTCAATCTGGCACTCTGAAGAACTGGAGCAAACTGTATGAGCATAAGAGGCTGTATATAATGAATATATATTAAAATATATTTTCAAACATAATGAAGAACTGTAAGTTCTAATGCAAGTGTAAACCTCAGAGTTATTGTGCTTCCACAGTATTCTTTTTAAAACGGTTTAAAATACTGAAGCATACAACCATCATTACTTCAGTAAAAAAGCAGACCTCAAGCAAGCGGTAAACAAGGTCATCAATCTGTGAACTGACCAATAATCATGGAAAAGTACATTAATGATTAACTCATTAGAGAAGCATGTTCCCCACTCCTGCCGCTGAAATGAACCCTTGTTGGCTTGACTGTTCATGAACAGGTTCCCAGGAAGTACTCTAAAAGCTCATGCTATTTGTAAAATTAATTGTTTTAGGCAATTGCTGGTACAATTATGAAAATTGCCATAGACCCAATGATTTCAATGAGCATCTGGTTATTTCACACTTCACACTCTTTCATAACATTAAATACCTTTTGCAAGGCTAAAGGAAAAGAAAATAGACCAGAACAACACAAAAATGGAAGTATTCTATACGTCTTGATTCAGTGGCACATGCCACACAAACATTCTCTGGAGAAAACATGTTTGGCATGCATTGTGTCCATTTTTGAGATGGAGCATTTACATTGCTGTCATTTTCTATTAATATTTTATGAACAAAATATGTATACTGCTGCAATTTCATAGCTTTATATGATTGTATTAATATGACGGAAAGGGAATTTGCAAGTCTTAAAAGAGAGAAATGAGAAAAATTCCTGGTAGCAACTCGCCCTATTTTGTTCTTGAGATCCAGTCTGTTATAGAACAATTTCCTTATCATTTGTCTTCAAAATCTTTGCTGAAATCTGATACTTTAAAGACATTCCATATTAAAATAAATTGTGACAGAACAGAGTATCAGCATGATAGGAACAAATAAATCATCAGTTTATAGAAAGCTTGCTTGTATAACAAAATGACATTTTTTTCTTTTCCAGCAGAATTACCTTTTTTATTACTTACTTTATATTGAATTATTGTTAAAATACTTATTATCTTTTTTTCCTTTCTTTTCCTGATCTTCTTTGTACAATTTACTTCTCTTCACAGTCTGAGTGCCTCAGGGCAGAAAATGACAACTTTGTCTCTAGCATGTTAGGAGTGCTACTGAACACAACGAAAAGCATTAGAGATTGTAGGCTATTTCATCTCTTTCTTAATTCAAGAAAAGAAGCATAGACTTCTGAAAAAAAATCTTACTGGGGTACCATGTCTCTAAGATATGGGGGAGGCCCACTGCTTTGTTAAATACATGTACATACATACGACTTCCACTCCAAACTGGAAGACTTTCAAGTAGGCATACTCCTGCCTAACCATCCTCCAATACTTGTTGCATGTTTTGAAGGTTTTTTAATTTATTTTCAACTACAGAGTCTCATTAGATTTTCTTAAAAGGCTCTAAGGAATGGCAGAATCATAGAAGGGCTTACTGAGTCCCCGAACTGAAACATGTAGATAATGTATCTCAAAACCTGTGATGGCTGCTTAAGATAAGAGTATCAAAATAGTTCATCTTCAACTTCCAGGTGACAGCCCACATAAACATTCTTTATCTCCAGACATAAATCTTTCAAGCAACAGTGACTTCAGGGCTGTGCTGCCAAACACATTAGTACTGTCTCCTCTGTGACTGGGTACTACTGGTTTAGAAGATGATGAACGACCAGGCACGCATTTGTTAGAGACCAGAAGTAAAGACATTTTTTAACAAGGCCACTGACATAGTCTGAGCCCTGGAGAAATATGTTCTCATGATTGACACGAGATCTACCTTAGCAGTCTTGTATCACGTTGTACAGCCCACTATTCAGCTTAGCAGTATTTGTGTGGAGAAGGCTGTTTTTCTGGATCTGTCAGCCAACTACACAGAAAGAAAGAGCACTGGAAAGATCTAGCCTTACTAACACAAACGAAAACAAAATCCTGATGTTTAATTGTATTTCTCTCAGCTCTACAGTCAGAAAGTAAGCATGAATAAAAACATAAAGCTTAACTTCCCTGCCCAAACTGAGCAAAATGCAGGAAGAAAACAAACTGTATAAAGGGTGTAAAGTCTGATACCCATATCCAAAAGACTTAAAAAATCCTTAAGCTCTTAAAAATGATGTTCCCTTTTTTCCCCTCTTGCTGACCAAAACCAGCAATATTCTTCGTACTCCAGCAAGTTCTACCATACGCTATGTCTTCCTCTTACTGGATGCTTTATTGAAAGCTGTGGACAACACAGGAATCGGGTACAGGCAGACTAGAGAAGCAGGAGGAAGTCAGGAGACCATTCAACTCTTCATTAGCACTGCCTGCTACACTGAGCGCTCTCTTGCACTACGTCTAATACTGTCCTGGTCATACAGTACCTTCAATCACACTGGAATTGTATCATTCCTGACTGAGAGTTGATGGGGTGTTCAGTTACATGAATATGCATTTCAATTCACTTTCGTAAAATTTGTTGCAGTGGGTACCATCTACCACTCAGAACAATGGGAGGTACTCATCATGGATCCTCAGTAGCAGATCAGTAAGAACACTTCTTACCTGTGATCCTTTCTTGCTACCTGGCAGATTAATTATGAGAGTTTTCCCTCTGATTCCACACACAGGTCTGAAAAGAAAGAAATCCAGAGTGAAATTCTTGCATGCAACTCCCTCCACTGTAGAAACAAGAACAGAACATTTAAGACAAATTCTATTATTTATCAGAATTTATAAACTCAATTTCAAAAAATATTTGACAATTGTATTCTCATAAAACAGCTCCGGAGAAGCAGTGCTGAAAAAGGCCAACGGAGTCTAACGTTTAATTGCTAGTACAAACACTGGCTAGTTTTCCCTCTTTTTTAGATCTGTGCAGCTCCCTTAATTCTTTTGTTAACTTGACTCCAAAACATTCTTTGATATAGTCCCTATTTGCTCATATGCATGGTTCCTTTGTAATGTAAGTCATGGTGTCAAATACTATTTCTCTTCCCAGGTAAAAATACTAAGCCATGCTGGTTGCATTGATTCAAATATGTCTTTTTTTTTTTTAAAGATGCAACATAAGAAAAACACAGAGGGAAGTAATTCTGAAGTGAAAATCGCACTTATGCAATTCATATCTAATTCTTCCTAACAGCCTTCTTTCTCCCTCAAAAAATGGATGAAATCAACTATCAAAGACGGAAGATTTTATTTTTTGTCTTTAGAGAATTCCCTTGGTCTTGATGCAGGGCTGAACTCAGACACCCAAGTGCTGAATGCTTTCTGTTGTTTAGTTTGCCTCTTCCTCCTTTTAGCTAAATATTTATCAAGAAAAAAGAATCAAAATTATTGGATTTTTGTCTTGAAGTTGTAAAGAATGTCTCCTTCTTTTCTCCACTGTTCACAAAATCAGTGGTGAAAAACCCAGGGCTGGGATACAGGGATAAGAAAAAAGTAAAAGGACGAAACCAAACCACAAAGATATGGAGACTACAATTGAGAGAAAGTGTGTAACAATCTCTGTATCAAAGAAAATCATGAGCCGTAAGTGAAGACAGAATAGAAATGAAAAAAATTTCTTGATAGAGCACTACCAAAAATTTTGAGCCAAAGCACATGGTTTGTGGGGTAGCCATCTTCCCTGGATTTTTCCTTATAGAAATAATTCTCAGTGATTAATGTCTTTTATTGGTAGCATGGCATTTTCTAGCAGGGTAGCAAGTATTTTAGTGATAGCTCTCATAATGCTCACAATTAAATAGCACAGAGATTGTTTTTGTGCCACAGAATTAACTTCTGATCTCACAGTGTTATGGGTTTGCATGGCAAGGTTTTGGTAGCGGGGGGGCTGTAGGGGTGGCTTCTGTGAGAAGCTGCGAGAAGCTTCTCCCAGGTCTGATAAAGCCAGTGCCAGCTGGCTCTAAGACGGACGTGCTGCTGGCCAAGGCCAAGCCAGTCAGCAACGGTGGTAGCACCTCTGGGATAACATAATTAAGAAGGG
>Ga0181612_183582_pt1 | contig 11849 bp, 5 predicted proteins | sample HoacroProtozoa21_FD_119630 | JGI IMG/M metagenome (GOLD analysis project Ga0181612, IMG submission 119630) | Hoatzin crop microbial communities from Cojedes, Venezuel. Combined Assembly of Gp0051906, Gp0051904, Gp0051908 | reverse complement strand
GCACAAACTGAAGCAGAGGAAGTTCCGTCTGAATGTGAGGAAGAACTTCTTCCCTCTGAGGGTGACGGAGCACTGGAACAGGCTGCCCAGGGAGGTTGTGGAGTCTCCTTCTCTGGAGATATTCAAGACCCTGTGCAGCCTGCTGTAGGTGACCCTGCTTCGGCAGGAGGGTTGGACTGGATGACCCACAGAGGTCCCTTCCAACCCCGAACATTCTGTGATTCTGTGAATGACAGATTATGCTTAAGTTGAAGTGCTTGACACTCTCCTCCTTACTTTCAAATGGCTGAAAGATTTGTAGGAATTTAAGTTTTCCCAGAGGGTGTTTTACAAGTCTTTCTGTTCAAAATTAAGGTAGAATGGGGAGTACCCATCTTTTTCCAAACAGTCCATTGCAAGTAAGAAAATGAAGATATAAACTGTTGCCAGACCGGTAATAAAATAGTCTGTTCTGAAGCTTTGTAAAATTTCTTTTGACATCTTTGTCACACTGAACTAACACCTGAAATACCACTGCTTTTCATGAGGTTGTGATTTTGTGGTCTCTTCTAGCTGGGAAAAATCTGAGTTACTTTGAAACAGGCAGTTCCAGCTGCTTGCTCAGCATGCTCCACCCCTAATGTTCATGTGGTCACACAGCAAGCCATGTCAGGGTACTGACCCAAATGAAGACTAGATTAAAGTGAGGCAAATTTAATTTTAATTTTGAACCATTTAACTTGTAACATTAGTGCTGACAGCAAGCGTGGGATGAGCGCAAGTAACTGTGACCTTAGTATGTTCGTCACAGGTAAGTAGCATGCTGAGTATCATTTGCTTCGTGGAAAAAAAGGATACGTGTTTGGATGCTCTTACAAAAAAGACTTGAATATTTAAAAAATATAATTTAAAGAATACCTTATTAAAAAAAAAAAGTAAATTTTATAAAAATCTAAAAATTCGAAGAAAGCTTCTACTCCTAAACAGCAGGAAGTTGAAAGAATGTCTGTGACTATGCATACCTGTGATTTCATCTTGTAAATGGGAGAGAAGCCTTGCAGATCACACACACGCAAAAATCTCATTCTTTGCTTTTTCAGAAAACACTCAAACCCTATGGTTGTGGTGTTTTTTCCCTTGTTTTGTTTGAGATGGGGTATTTTTATCATCATAAGACACTTCAGGCCTAAGAAGATTCCTTTTGTCACATTTACTAGCTTCAACTGACAGACTTGCATTTGGCACGTTTGCTTGTGTTTGCTGAACAGAAAATCAGAAGATTTCAAGGGGTATGGTCTGTGCGTGTGGGTCAGAAAAGAAAGCTGACTATGCAGTTGTATGACTTCGGGTGTATTTCTTATTTGCCTAAAGAGACATGGTGTTTTCTTTCCCTGGGATTATAAAAATACATTCAAATAGGTATTTTTCTGTCCTCATTTAAACAGTCCGTAGGCTGATGGAAAGCACACTTAATGAGAGATGTACCTCTACTCTGTTCTATATTTACGTTTGTCTCAGTTTTTTAAAATTGTCTTTTATTATAGGTGCCCACAAAGAATATTAAGATAAATATGTATTTGCCCATAACTTTTCTCTTGTTGCTAGCTGGTGCTCCTGCATCCAGGACACTAAATTCTGTGAATATTTTCTCCAGCTGGGATTTTTCTCAATTCTTTTTACCAATATGTATGGATATGGAATGTTGCTGCAGGGAAATATGTATCTTTTCATCAAGATCTTTTTTTGTCGTAAGTTCTGTCTGCCTTTATCACCCAGCCCCCCTAAAATGAGTTCTGTCTGCCTTTGTAACCCAGCCCACCTAAAATGACTATGTAGATGAAGGTCATTATGTCCAGTTAGTGCAGTTCAACATACAGTTTGTCACTGTGAATAATTGGCTATGGAGCTAGAATTAGATGTTTTTCTGAATAGCTCCATCTGCTGTCTTGATACTTTGCAGCTAGGGGAGGTGGTAGCATCTGAAAGAAGAGTGTTTGTTTGGGGGGGGGGGGGAAAAAAAAATTTACTTGCTTCAAAGTGTGTTTTGGCACGCTGTTATGCTGATCTTAAAAATACTTACAAATAATCTTTTTCTTTTGTTATACGAAGATACTTTACTGTTCTGAAGATGAATGGGCTGGTTGAAATGACGTGAAACATTACTGTATCAGGTAGTGATGGTACAGAGAGGGTGAAATTAGTGATACTTAAATATAATCTGTTACTAAATTTGGAAGCTATTTTTCCATGTGTAGGAGCAGTAGCCTAATCAACGCATTTCTAGAAGTTTAAAACTGAGAAAGCGATTGAGATTGGTGCCCTGTGGTTTTTTAATTCTTTAAACTAGGCTGAAAAACAAGCTGAAGCTGAGGAAGCAGTAGCAGTGGCGGCAGCAGTGGCAGCAGCAGTGGTGGCAGCAGCTTCTGTGCCAGTGTCTCCAAGAGTAAGCCCCAAAAGAGGAAGACCATCAGGTAACTTTAAAAGAAAGATTTTGTTTTTTTCACCACAGAAATATTTTAGTAGAATAGTCAGAAAGAGCTGACTCTTTCCCCTAAAGTACTTTATCATGCTAAATGTAGTCTTTGCTAATAGACTGTGATGAGAAAACACCTTTTGTGAAACTGACAAATTTAGGACATAAATTGTTAATCTTAGTGCTCCGTCCTCTAAAGAAGACTCATTGGTTTTGGGTATGAGGATTGGTTTTGGGTATGAGGATTGGTTTTGGGTATGAGGATCGCCTTTAGAAAAGCCTTCTTCACAGAATGCTGCCAAACTGTAGATATACGGTAATAGCTCTTTGTGCATTGTTGTTCCATAAAGGTTTATATTCATTAAAGATCTGTAAAATAATTGTGTTAGAATTTCCATAAAACACAAGTAAGAGAACTGGGGGGACACTGAGCCTGTAGCTGTTGCACAGAGAACAGTAAAAACAAACAAAGAGCTGGTGAGACTTGTTTAAAAAGATATTTAAGGCAGTCTGTGTAGGTTGATAGACAAATGAAAAGAAGATATAACTGCTTTTTCAAAAAAAATGTATGATTAGAACCATTCTGCAGTGCTTCTTTCTTTCAAAGTAGCAGTGATCTAATGCATTGGAATTTTTGTGGTAAGCTTGCAGGTATTCTTGAATTGATCATTAAGTACGACATCGGAAAACAGTTCTTGCAGTAGTTAAGTATGTTGTATAAGGGTCTAGTCTGGGAAGCAAATGATTTATACTCATCTGTATGTGCTGACAATATGAAAATAGTTTCATTACGTGCACTAAATGTAAACGTAATGTGTAAATATTTGTATGTGGTTTTATCTTTACAATTGTTTGTTTTTACCAACTACTGTGTAAGAGCAGGAGGGGATCTATAAGAGGTGCTTTCACCTGCTGTTTAAAATACCTTTTTATAAAATGTACTATGCAGCTTTTTCTGGTGTTGATATGATGCATGCATCTCTTGCTTAACAGTGCTCCATGCTGACATCAATAGGAGTTTAAAAGCTGAGTGTTAAGTTTCCTAACCACATGTTCACTGTGGTGTCGGACAAGCATTTGAGGGGTATACGTGCGAGGAAGGCAGATGAACTATTTGTCTTACTCCTGACAATACAGTGAATCTGAGGAAATGTGAAAGTTTTGGTCTGTAGTGTGGTGTGGTGGTAGAACTTCTTGACAGTGTTTTGTTGTCAAGAAAAGTAATGGAAGCCCCATGATACATGTAAAAATAATGGTAAACAGGCTGTGTAGATGTGGACACTAAATGACTTCTTGTCATTCTGTAACTTCAGACTTCCTTATTCTCTAATTTGAGACTTGTTCATATCCGTTATGCAACATGTGAAACAAATCCTAACTGCACAGAGTGCAACAAACAGAAGAATTGGTAGTTGGAGCCTGTGGCTAAAAAAAACACCAAAAAGCTGAAAAAACTACCAACACTTTGATTTTTCAAAGAGATCTTGATTAAAGTTTGTTGCTCACTTAACACTTGAATTTTGTAAAATGAGGGTATATATTTTGATTTAAGTGTACCTTCTGTTTGTTGAGTAAGAATCTTACCTCAAGGAGCAGATGGTGGCTGACGACTTAACCTGTTATTTCTGTATAAATACTAGCCTCCGAAGTAAAGGTTCCGAAACCAAGAGGGAGACCCAAGTTGGTGAAACCGTCTTGTCTTTCAGAGAGTGACTCGTGAGTTGTTCTGTTTTGTTTCTTAATATGAAGCTTCCTGATTCTAAATTATGTTGTTCCGTGTGTTAAGACTTCATAATCAGTACTGAGTTCCTGACAGGTTTTTGCCCCTTTAGTATTCAGTATGAGTTACTGTTTGCTTTGATGTTGTTATTTACAGCTCAGGTAATTAATATATAGTAACTCAAGGTAGTACATTTCTGGAACAAGAGGCAGAAGATCTTAACCTTCCTAACTTGTAAAATCTGTACAAAATTCCTTACGTAATTGTATGCTGAGTGAAGGGAAAAAAATACTTATTGAGAGAAGACAAGATCATGCAAACCTAAAATACTAATTTTTTTATATATATTTTTGTTTCAGAAATCTCTTCTGATGGAATTCCAACACTATTTGTTACCTAAACTTTGATTTTACCCTCTTCAGTTCTTGTGTCAAGTCCTAAGTGGTTCTAGTAACTGAAGCAAAAATTGAGCATGAGCGTAGTTTTCTGTAGATCAGCAGATGCACAGCTTCAGTATATGTACACCTTGCATAAAGTATACTTTATAAAACTAGCCTACAGTGTGTGCAGTCTTGGTCCTGCAGACACATATGTGTGAGGAGAGCTTCTGAGCATTTAACTTCCTGGTTTTGGATCTATGCACATACATTAACGTTAGCTTCAGTAGGGCCTCCATACTATTTATTTTTTTGCCTGTGTATTGGTCTATAATTTTAGAAGAAGATTGGGTATTGCTTGAAGAGTCATTAAATGAACTGAGAGTGAATTAACTTCATATTTTTAATGTTTTGTGGTAAAAAAAAAAAATCAACTTCCTGAGTCTGATGTTTTAAACTCACTATAGATAATGGATATGATGCCTAAATACTGTTCGTGTTTTAGTGTTAATGAGGAGGAGAAGGCAAAGAAAAAAGGACCAGAAGAAAAGCCCAAAAAGCAAGGGAAAAAAGACGAGGAAAGTCAGAAGGAAGATGAGAAATCAAAGAAGGAATTTGACAAAAAGGAAGGCAAGAAAGAGGCTGAACCAAAAAGGAAAAATTCTGCAAAAGTGGGTTCTGCATCAGCTTCTGATTCTGAAGATGATGGAGAAGAACAAGAAGGTGACAAGGTATAATTTTCCTTTCCTGATATATATATATATAATAGAGGAAAGGAGTATCACTGAAGATCTTTCTTGAAGTTAATGGCAGATATTAGTAAAGGTTGGAGTGCTGTGGCTGGCTAATATATATCTACAGAATAAAAGTTGCAGAACTTCATTTTGTCAAATAATTCTTTAAGCATATTCTTTGGTATTTTCTAGAAAAGCATCTTTTCTAGGACATTTTTTGTTTTTAACAAAGGACTTAAGTGTAGCAGTTATTTATTTTGTCAAAGGCTTTTTGCATTTATGTTCCTTGGAACGCAGACTTTTTTTTTCCTTGGGTGTGTCCAAGGGAACATTTGGCTTGAAATCAGATTTTTGAAAGGTATAAAGCTGATCCTAACCAAACATTTGGAATGTTTTCATTTTTCTGGTGCTTAGCATATTTACGTTCTATTAGATAAGGAAAAAGAGAGAAGGGACTAAAGAAACTCAGAGCTTATCAACATGTGAAGGTCTTGTATTTAGTTGCAGGGAAAGCCAGCTCTTGTCAGGTTGTTCCATGGAGCAGAGTTGCTTCAAAGATATTTAGTGTAGGTAGGGTTACGTGTTTAGAGAGATAATGACTTAATAATCTTGCTTTTCAGTAATCTAAAGACTCCTTTTCTCTTTCCAATCATAAAATTCCAACTTAGAAGAAAAAAGGTGGAAGAAGCTTTCAGGCAGCTCATAGAAGAAGCATCGTAAGAGGCCAACATGAGAGAGAAGCAACAGAAAGAAAGCGTAAGCAAGAGGAACAGACTGAATCTGAATTGTGAGTATGTTTTAACATGGGATGTAAAGCAAGTTCTAGCAGACAACATTTTTCAGATATTGTCTCCTCCTCCTCTGTTGTCAGGAGGGGACAATATCTGAAAAAAATTTCAAACTGGTTTGCACTGTGTTCTGTTGTTCGTTTCCCCCACCCTTTTTTGTCTATTTTAACTCCTTTTGAAGTGAACAGTGAAAAGCCCTTCTAAACCTGTATGTTCTGTTGTGGGAGGATGGGAAGAATTGAACCTAGAAACAGGCGATGGTACTCTTTCAGTGACTTAGAATTTCTAGCAGAAGACAGCTGGCGGATTCTGTTTAGAAGTAACCTAAGAATATCCATGTGAAAAGGGATCAGTGTGAAAAAGTGTTCAGGACAGCCATATATTTTTCTTTAAGTTTTAGATAGGTCCTACCAGTTCTCACTCTAATCTATTAATCCGTGATTATGGATTTTGATTAGGCTGTGGAATGCATAGGGCTACCTGGAAAAAACATTTCCTTCTCTGTGTGGCAGCTGGAGCACACCCCGTCAGACAGAGCAAGGAAAAAATTAAGAATTATTCTATTCTAGCACTGCAAAGCCAGTTGAGTGATACCAAGAGCAGTCTGCATTCTGAAGATAAATTATCACAAATGAATCAAGCATAAGAATGGAGAGAAGATCCTGCCAGAAAATGGGGGGGGTGGGACAATAGGAAGAAATCTGACTCATTCTCAAGAGCTATTCTGCAAATGGGTGAAGAAGCCACCACCACCAAGATCGTGATGTTTCCATCCCCACAGTTGGTGGCAGGGCAGAAGACAGGGAAAACAAGGTAAAAAACTGGAGGAAAAGGAAGAGGATAATGGTCCCCTTCACCTATAACAACAAAATTCTACCTTTTTCACATTCATTAACAAGAATCTATTATGTTTGGGGTTTTTTATCCTCTAGCCCTTTCTTCTCCTCTGCTTCCTGTCACTCCTTCTCTGGAAACTTAGATAATTACTCTACTTGCATGTGGCAAATCTAAGCATTTCCAGCTCCAGAGACACTAAATTGTCCTTAGTATCTTTGCAGTTCTTAATATATCACTGTTTAAATCTGACATACGCTGATTGATTTCTGCAATCAAACTGTGTCGTATTGATTTGGTTATAATAATAAAATCTCCTCTGCTTTTAAATAGCTGTCATATTTTATGCATTGGAGGGTAGATAGAGCTTTGTTTCAGTAGGATAAAGGAGTAGTAGTTAATGAATGCATAATAAATGTAATCATAGCTGATGATTAATACCACAAAACTCAATATTGATAAAAAGTAAAAAGACTTCTTTTTGTGCTGTCCGTCTTCAAGTTCCTCTACTAATACACTGAATATAGGCTGATAGCTTTTTTGGTTACTTTTCTCATCAGTCCATTTTCTAGTCTCTGCAGCTGCTTTGTTAGTATTTATTTAAGTCTAATAACGGTGCTTTGCACACCATTCTATACATATGCAAAGTTTACATGTACCATTTAAATGGCATGAGCTTTTGCAGCCAGTTGAAGTAAAATAGTCTTACATACTTGAAAATCATTGATACTGTAACTGGATGGAGTGTGAAAGGAACATGGAAGATGGTAGACATGCAGGGCTGGGCGTTTTATGGATACGTATTACTCTGACAGGAGAAAAAGGAGTCACAGAATATTTAATCATGATGTGCTGAAATATGCAAATTGTAAAATGAGGCTTTGAAACCTCTCAGAAAGACAAGATGAGGAACTGCTAAACAGGGGCTTATGATCTTCTCTGAATAAAGAATTCAAATGCTTGCTTGAAAGACTTCTGCCTGTCTTTATCCTGTAACTGAGATGGAGACAAGTCTTTGTTTTGTTATGTTTTTCTTGAGTGACAGCTTTATTTTTAGTGATGCAATTAGAGAGAGAGAGCCAGGAGATCTCAATGAAGTTGTAATAAATCTTTTTCCTTCATTACTATTTACTTCAAGAATATTTAAATTATCACCAATACGTTTATGGTCAGTTGTAGGATACTTATACTGTTATAATTAATTAAATGAGAAAATAAGTCACATAAGAACTGATATCTCTCCATAATTCCCCATGGTAATGTTAAATAGTCTTGCTCTTTTTGTCATCGTAATAAAAATACTTTATTTCTCAGTAAGTTAGTTCCGTACAATGCCATTTTACCAATTTATACATGCAACCAAAACAAAATACAGTTTAGAAATGTGACTTGTTTTTAAAAGCCTTGAATCTGATGCTTCTAGGGATTTATCAGCAGTATCTCAGCTAACTAATTCTGTTAATTTATTCCAGTCCTTGAAAACCAGGGTTTGGCTCTGTGGTTTTTGCATGCTAATGTTCTACTGAGGTAATACCTCAAAACATTGCATCTCATCTAAAAATTGGAAGAAAAAAAAAAAAAAAAGACTGAAAACCAGACTTTACAATGTTGTAAAAACACTTTAACATTTTTGATAGGCAGAGTAAAGAAGAAGGCAAGAAAACAGAAGTTAAGAAGATGGAGAAGAAGAGAGGTTAGTTTAAAGAAGCTAAACAGTATTTTTGGTCATCTTAAATTTTGAAAGGAGTTACCTGCCTCTAAGTTACTGCTAAGGGTGTCTGTGGGGTCTCAGTCTGAGGTGTTCAATCCATGACTGCTTCCTTCAGACCTCTGGAACAGTGCATTGTTCTTCTATGTTTTGTCTTTCTTCAGTGCATTAGAACAGGTCTTTGCTATTCCCATTTTACTGTCACTTGAGCTTTTAAACCTCGATGATCCCTCTGTCTGTGAACAAGAAACAAAAGCTTTTACTCTTTGAATCAAATCACTTTAGTTTTTTTTTTTTTTTCCTTTCTGTCTTATACCACACAAATCTGAGGGACCTCTTGGAAGTATTTAGATACTACCACTTACTAAGCAAGAGGCTTGCTAAGCAAGAGGCTTAGATTCAGATTACTGTGGTCTTGTCTACTAACCCAGACTTGCAAACTGACCTTCATGGGGATAAGTCATTCCTTTTTTAGTACTCCTGTCCTTAAGGGCAATCCAAACCACTGGCTGTAACTTGTAGTATAGTGCGGATCCAGTGGCAGTGGACTCCAACCAACCCAGTGTTGGCAGGGGAAGAAAAAAATAATTACCCAAACCCACTGAAGATGGGTTGGACTTGAAGGAAACTCTGCTTGCAGTATTGTTCAGAATACGTATCACTTGTGTGTGGAAAAAATCCAAACAGGCATTCAGCATGTGAATAAGATTGACATGTTCATTCATCTTGCAAACGTGGTGGAGCATGTGTACTGGGAACATTTTATTTGGATGTGTTTGGACTGTAACTTGAATCATGTCAAATTGACTGAAAACATCCAGGTGTCATGTCCATAAAAGGTTTTCTGGCTTTGTAACTCAGTGTTTATTGAAACTTCCTTTTAACCTGGCCCACAAATAGAGGGTGACAGCTGTATGTTGGACTAGAAAAATATTTTTAGCTTGTAACTCCTAAGGAGAAAACTATGTAGATTGCTAATACTGTTCAATTTTAAAATGCCGAGTACTTTATTTTTGATAGTAAACCCTGTGGTGTATTTATGCGTGCACCTGCATGGTTATCTGATGTAGAGTGGCTGCCCATGTTTTTCTGCATTCTGTATGAAGTTCAGATTTGTAGAAAGGTTTCTACAAAAATAAACCTGATGTGATGATCAAATATTCATGCATACTATTTTTAATCTTCAGAAACATCAATGGATTCTAGGCTTCAAAGGATACATGCAGAGATTAAGAACTCCCTGAAAATTGATAATCTTGTAAGTATTCTCTTTTTTAACTGATTTATGTGTAGGAAATGCTTGACATGCGTCTTTGTTTTTAATTAATATTTTGAGAATGAAAAGAATTTTCTCAGTTTGAAAGATAACTGCCGCTTAAATGCAGTTACTGTTGTCATTAAAAGATCAATGTCAGCAAGTAAAATTGGTTTTGTTTGGAAATACTTCGTAACTATGTATTTACCAGAAACATTCAAACAGAATTCTGTCAAGTGAAGCATCTGTGGCAGCACAGCCTGAGCCCTGCAGAAGCACCAGGAGGACACAGTGAGTGCAGGTAGTGGCAGACTCCCTGATGCAAGGGATGGCAGCCCCCATCTGCTGACCCCGCTCATTGTCGAGGGAGGTCTGCTGCTTGCCGAAGGCTTGGATTCGGAACATCACTGACAGATGGCCGAGGCTTGTCTGGCCTTAAGACTATTTATTAACTGCTGCGGGTTTTCTATGTTGGGCACCAATGATATGGTCAGGGGAGACCTGCAAAGTATCAGGCATGACTGCGTGACTCTGAGGGTGGTGGTCAAGATATGGGGATCCAGGTGGCGGTCCCTTTCTTGAGGAAAGGAATGGATAGGACTGCTAGGAGGTGCCAGGATCTGCCCCAAAGTAGTGCTGCCGAGAGGCTGGCCAGCCTGGTTAAAGAGCTTTAAACTAGGAACAGTAGCGCAGAGGAAGGTGAGGAAGTTGGTGGAGCAGGATGGCAATCGAGTGATGCAGGGTGATGCAAACAGAACTGGCCTTGTCAGCAACAGAATTCCTCTGACGTGACATTGCCACAAGCATATGTACAGAAATGAGGAAGCGCTGGCAGCATGGCACTATGAGGAAAGCTGTCATAACCTTTCTGGAAAGTCAGCAGAACTGGGTGCCTCTTTGAAGTGGCTAGTGCATACAGCATGGGGAACAAACCAGAGGAACTGGATTATCTGTCAGCATTTGCAGGGCTATGGTTTTATTGGCATCAGAGAGATCTGTTGGGATAGTTCATGGGACTGGAGCCTTGACATGTATGTATACAGGCTCCTTAGGAGAGATGGATGCTGGAAGGCAAGATGCAGGGTAACTCCTTACGCAAGTAGAGATGCCTACTGCAGATCACCTGATCAGGCAGAAGTGGAGAATGAAGTCAAGGCAAATGCGAGATGCCTCCAGTTCAAAAGCTCCTGGTCCTCATTGGAGACTTGAACCATCCTGGTATCTGCTGAAGGGGCAACGTGGGGATTATACAGCAATCCAGGAAGCTTCTGGAGTGCGATAACTTCTTAACGCAGGTGATCAAGGAGCTGACAAGGGAAGACGCCCTGTTGGACCTGATTCTTATAAACAGGGAAGATCTGGTCAGGGGTATGAAGGTCAGGGGCAACCTTGGCTTCAGTGACTGAGATGGTGGAGTTCAGCATCATAGGAGGAGGGAGCAGGACAAAAAGGGTCACAGTCCTGGGCTCAGGAGAGCAGACTTTGGCCTCTACAGGGATCTGCTTGGAAGAATCCCTTGAGAGAGCATGCTGGAGAGAAGAAGATCTGGCTCACTTTTAGAGATTACCTCCTCCTCAAGATTAATTCATCTTGACAAGCAGGAAAATAACCAAACGTGGCAGGAGGGCTGCATGGATGAACAAGGAGCTCCTGACTACAGTCAGGACACAAAAGAAGGAAGCATACAGGACGTGAAAGCAGGGACAGGTGACCTTGGAGGAATATGCAGACATTGTCCAAGCATGGAGAGATGTGCTTAGGAAAGCCAAAATCCACTTGGAGTTAAATCTGGTAAGAGAAATGAAGGACAACAAAGCTGCTTTGAGTACCTCACCAGCAAAAGGCAGGCTGGGAAAACATGGGCCTGCTACTGAATGTGTTGGGGAATCTGCCTAGAACCATAGAATCATTAAGGTTGGAAAAGACCTGGAAGATCAAGTCCAGCCATCAACCCATCACCACCATGCCTGCTAAACCATGT
>Ga0181612_177030_pt1 | contig 11849 bp, 6 predicted proteins | sample HoacroProtozoa21_FD_119630 | JGI IMG/M metagenome (GOLD analysis project Ga0181612, IMG submission 119630) | Hoatzin crop microbial communities from Cojedes, Venezuel. Combined Assembly of Gp0051906, Gp0051904, Gp0051908 | reverse complement strand
GGGAGCTGTCTGTTGTTTTCTACGGTCCGAATAAGCTGCGAAATTCACAGAAGGGACCATCAATGATGAGGAAAGTGGACACCAGGAACTGTCAGGCAAAGGGCTACAGCTTTGCTCATGTAAACTAGCACAATTTCATCAACTTCACTGAAGCTTCCTAAGTTCATACCAGCTGACAGTGTCACATGTACTTCAAAGAACTGCTATGCAGAAAGATGAGAAAGAATAAAGGTCGTGCAACAGTGAAGTCATCACCTACAGTACCCACTGGGAGAAAGAAAAGTAAATACTTGCATTTGTAAATCTTACGTATCCCCTTCTTTCACAAACACACACACAGAGTATGCAAAAGGATAATTATCTTCCTATTTCAAAGGAAGATAAGTAATCCTCTGTAATCAGATCTGTACGAAGCTTCCATTTTTTCATAATAAAACATTCATGTTACAGATGCCCTGACAGATTTTACCATCTTGCCATTTTATTGATTCTTAAATAGGAAAGCTATCATACTTCTGACTGCTTCTCATGAGGTGACTATTTAGATTATTTCATCATCTGGTTCATCAAAGCAGGAAATACTTAAGTGTCACAGCTTGTCTCAGACTAAATATCTACTACCAAGATTTTAAATGAAAACTATTACATCTTCAGTAGGTAAGCATTTCATAAACGGCTAGACAGTAAAAAATGATGAAGACAACAGATACCATCTCACATCTCCAGGCTTCAAAGGGAGTCTTAACTCTACCAGTGCATTTGGATTTATTTTCGCTTGCTTTTGCTACTACTGTCATGCAAAGAGGCTTTGCATAATGAACAGATCTCGAAAACTCAGAGACTTCTTTAGATTTCCATCAAAGATTTATCCCTGAAAAATAAAAACTCAGAAGTAAGTCTTCCTTTTAAGGGAGCCCCTTGTTATTGACTCAAGCTCTCCAAGCAGACTACTCACCGCTGCAGAAGGATCAACTACAAGGAAGCACATCCCCCATGGAGAGGACCAGTCCCACTGCCTGATCACTATTCACTGCCCATCATTCCTCTCCAAATTTGCAGGATATCTTCTTCTTTTGCACACACCGCTTTGGAAAATAGTCAAATCCTTCTGTAAAGAAATAGGTGTGACAAAGCCAGATATCCAGTTTTATTTGGCTTCCCTTTCTCATACATGTGTGCAGGGGACAAGAATAGATAAGTTACTAATTTAAAAGAAAAGTTTGTTCACCATAGTGATTTGGAGTGAAATTGCCAACTATCACCAGCAGACAGCTAGTAAAAGGCCTCGGCTTTGAAAGTCTACTGAAGACCTCAAAAAGAGCAGTGTGATAATGGGTAAATCATTTCCTTTAAATAGCATTCTCAAGAAAATCATATGTAAAAGTAGAGTCCTGGTACAATACCAGAACCTCAGTAACTTTGTTATGGAATAATATAATCCTGTTTCTCTTACAAACCTATAATGTTATTATGTAAATGGCTATACAAAGCCATGATTATATCAACAAAATGAAATTGTTGTGTAAGATAGTTACCAGTCTTTGTAAATGAGGCTTTTCAGCACTATAAAAACAGAAAGTTTCCTCCTATAATGTTAGGGGGAACGCTAACATTGTTGCTTCCTGTGGCATTTTTTACCTTGAGGGTTCTCACAATTAACCTTGAAGATCACAGGACCAAAAAATAATATATATGCGAGTTGCACCATGCAGTGAAAATTGTAGTAATATTTAGATTCCGTCTATGTTCTGCATTTCTGTGACCTTATTAGAAATCTAGAAAACCTTGTAACTTTGCCTGCCCATTAGTTGGTCAGAAATAGCTCTTTGTAATCTAAACCCTCTCGGGTTTTTTTAATGAGTTAGGCTGTAGGCCTCATAAAATTTTAGATGGAAGTTTTGACTGCGTCACTTTGATGGGGGAAAATGTCATTTCTATGTCAGAAGTGTTTCTTTGAAGTCATATGAACCAATAGATGAACCATGAACCTCAGAAAAAGACACATACTTCCTTTCTGAACTCAGCCTAACTTTTGGAGTGCACAAAGCAAGGAAATACACAAAGGTCACATAGTTAAAACCACATATTGAACAGTTTGAGGGCAGTAAGAGTGTCATAAAAATATTTTCAATAAGCTGTCTCCTGAATTAACAGCATATAACTGTTACAAGACAATATTATTAAATAAAACAGTAAAATTCAGCTTCAAACTTCAGTTAATGATCCTGTAAAATCATGACCTGAGTTGCTGATATTTTTAGCCTATTACTTTATTAGCAGTTCTTTCAGTTTCTAACTTATATATAATAATTTCTGACTCCTTTATGCAGACAAGAAAACTATGACATTTTTCTCTTTGCAACCCTTGTCTTGCAATTTGCGTGAATAACACAATTGTTTACATGGATCCTTCTTTAAGCAAAATAGTTTTTAAAAAAGGAAAATATGATAGGGGAAAAAAGGTCAGAAACGAAATTCAGATTTTTGTACTTTCTGCAGCTGACCTGTACCAGCAGTATGCAATGTCCACTGTGTGAACGATGCTGGCCAGCGGAACTGCCCTCACTCTTCCATGTTGAAAAATGCTACCATCTCCAAAAAGGCTGAGAGATGGATCATTACAGATTGTAAAGTTGCAAAAGACTTTATGAGCTAGTCCACAATGGTGGGTTAGACAGCCATGAGCATTGCAGTGCCACTGGCTGCAGACTAGACTACGAAAGTGTACATTTCTCTTCTTATTATTCCACTGCATTTTGGGCATTGGTTTCCACTTTGTTACTTCCTCTTTGTAGTCCCTCATTTTCTTACACATTAACTGTTAAAGAGTTGCTGTTTAAGGAGGGAAAGAGAATGGAAAAAAAAGGAGGTCTAAGACGTGCCAGGGTGAGGAATATCCTACTGTTTCCGGGTGCTTACAGTACTGTCAGCTCCACGAGGTTTAATCCAAGGCAAATAGCAGCAAAGTTATAGACAAAACAAGAATGTCAACCTCCATTTCCTTCAGCAGAAGTTGTTTGGCTTCTACAGAAGTAAAGGAAAACTGAATAAGGATGCCAAATATTCCAACTAGCCATCAGCAATATTGCTATTTTATTTTAAGACAATTTACTTGACAACAGGGGAAAAAGGAAGGCGTGCCACCGTATATTGAATGTCAGGAGAAAAAATCTTACTCAAATATTTGCCTTCATAGCATTTTATCAGTAGTACATTAACCATGAATACTATCTCCCTAGCTATTCTGAAAAAAAGTCACCTATATTCAGAGGCAGGGCTGTTATTTCCATTAAGGTCATCAAATGAGGCCTCACTTTGGTCTTTTTATTATCAAACACGTAGCACCAGAAAACTGAAAAATAAAATTCCAGTTGTGGAAAACAAACCTTCTACGGTACTGTTGTTCTGTTTATCTTATTTACTGCTGATTCTTTTCTATCCTCATTCCTACAAATTAGGCAACACAGCAACTATTGGAGAAATCACAGCTTTCTCTCACGTGGCTTGTATATTTTTATGTCCTTGTGACAGCAGCCAATTTCCAGCTACGTCCACAATTTCAAGTCCTCAGCTGCAGGACTGTGGCCATGTGGTACTTCAGATGCCTCGGGACGGCTGTGGTTGCACATTCAATGATGTTGTTGCTCGCGTTTACTAAGCAGCCCCTTTCTTCCCTCACCTCCAGGTACTTGTTTCCAACCCCATGTTACACTCTGTAATGCACAGTTGTTTGTGTGAACAGGTAACAAATCAATTGAAATCGGGTTTTCCTAAACCACACAATTTTATGGCTAAGCCTTCCCAACAGTTCCACGAAATCCAAGGCAATTCCAGTAACACCAATGACACTCTGATATAACAAAAATAAAGTTACTGATGTGTGTAAATGGATTTTTGATTGAAGCAAATCAGTTGCAAAACAGAAGATGGAAAAGCAAAAAGGAAGAAGAACAAACAGCAATAACCAGAGCTTATGGAAAGTCAGACTTATTTTGTCTTCAGTAAATGGCAACTACTAACTAAAATGTGTAAATGTTCTGAAACGAGTAACAGAAATTTCAAATGTTCTTATTATAGGGAAAAGATTGAAAACGCCACTTTTCTTACAGAAACAACACTGGGATTCCAGTGCCAAGACCCCAGTGTCAATGGTGCATCCCAGCACTTCTGCTCATAGGACTGATAGGGAGCCAAAAAGCCAAAAAGCCGTGAGGGAGGACCACTGAGGAGGACCACCTGCAGTCTGGCAGCCAGAGTACTTCCAGGAGAGGATGCTTCGAAACCCTGAGCATTTTGGGTCTCAGCCCCACAGAGCAAGGCCCATAAATCTTCAATCCCAGGATAGCCCACATGGAAGGCGCAGATCCAAAGCTGAAAGCCCAGGCTCTGAAGCACACCATCGGAGTTCAGAAAGTTTAGTAAAAAATGTTTGCAAGTGAGAATAAATTTTTTTTAGAAAATTATCAATCCACCCAAAGAACCACCCTGATGAGGTGGTGGCCTCATGTCCTTTACGCCAGCAACGAAAATTCTCATAGCTAGGCCCAGCAAGGTGACCCAGCCTAGTCAGAGCTGCTTTGATGGCATTTTAGTGATGCTAAGGCGAATCGAAGCTGCTGTGGGACCAGTGAAGCCACCCATCTGCCCAGCCCTCTGCATGCTTCCTGAGCTGTTGAGATGTGGCCAGGGCCACGGGAACCCACCATGGCAGCTGCTCTGCTGTTCATTTATCTGTCAATGTTTGGCCTTCGAAAAAACACCAAGCAAAAACATATCTATCATGCAGTCCTTGGGGCACACTTTTAAACAGTGTGCATTATCAGGGCATCTCTAACCAAATAAAAAGTACTTTTTCCCCATAAATTAGTAACATTAGGGCACTGACAAGTAAAAATGCAAAGGTATTAAATGTCTAGCAATGCACAACTCTGGTTCTTATTCAAAGGACCGTATATTCCTGATTCACACTACTCCAACAGAGCAGCATTGCACTTACACACAAATACACGTACACCCACGCAATTCTCCCCACATAATACTGGCAGACCAGTCACTCCCCAGTGCTGTCCGATCACAGCTTTACAAATGCTCTTCTCTCAAACCAGGCCATAGACTTAGCATCTGTTGCCATGTCCTCCCACTTGTGACCACCGGACCACAAACAGGATTATATCTGTTCTCAGGTGACCACCATTTAGTTTGGAGTACCCAAGATGCCTTCTCCAGCAGAAAAGAGCACTTGTGGTTGAGCCATAGAAGCAGCTTTCTGGGCGAGACGACTTCCATCATACTGTCCGGTATGAAGCTCCTTGGGAACAACCTGTAAGACCCAATTTATTTAGGATGACTGTCTTGCTGGAATATCCTCTGCAAAAGGTCTCTAGTTAGGCTGGTCCATGCAAGTTGCTTCTGACAACCAAAATCTCTACTCACTCCTCCCAGCACGGCAATTTTTAACTGTTTGACAACTGCAGGCTCAAGCTTTGACAACGCAACAAAGCAGATTTTGTCCCTAGCAAGGCAAAGGCCATACCTTTATTTTTTCTCTTCCTGGTTGTTTTTTCTAACTTTCCACTATTCCTGAATTAACGTCAGCATTCGACTATCAGCTCTAATGGAAAACACCTAGTCATTTTAGGGAAGGGACTATATGATGTTGTGTCCTGTAACGGCAGAGCCCTTAAATCACGCTAGGTCATAGCATGCATCTCTTCTACCCACACCAACCCTGACCAAAGCACAGTGGGGCTTCTGCTGATCCTGGGAGTCCTTCCTATGGAGTCCAGGTGTATCCAGGGCACACAGCTAGATCAGAGAAGCATTTTTTAGGTCTTCAGGTTTAGATATCAGCTCTGTGAAAGAGCAGCTTCCTTCTGCAGCCATGTTCTCCGCAAAGAGCAATCCCCGTCCAGGTAAGGGCTGAAGAGCATGGGACAGCAATGTGCTGCCACACAAGGACGCTCTTAGTCACTGCAGCCCAAACACGTTACAGTGGTAGAAGTTGTTAAGTCAAGCAAGCTCCACTAGACCATCAGACCATTCGGAAAACACCTGCCAGCTTGGACACCGCAAGACTTCTTTCAGCAACTTGAACAAACTTTATCCCTTGGCTATTCTCCAGCCATCTTCCATTCCCTTACCGTTGTGTTCATCCCAAAGCAAGCAGTAGATAAATCTCAAATGGTATCTTGAGGTTAATGAACACAATTCTCGAGGCACAGTAGCATTTTCCTTTTGTTATTTTGTCATCGTCTACATAGTTTAGAAATAAATTTTCAAAGTCAAATCTTTACTGCTGCTGACACCTACCTGAGCAGAATCCTATAAAGAGGTAAGAGCTGCTCACTTACTTCACTTTTTAAATAACATTTAATCTTGCAAAAGAAACTTTCCTGTTTCCACAGGAGTTTACGCCTAGCAATCACTATTCCTAAAACATATCTTACTGTATAATTCTTTTTACTTTATAAAACTTTAAAAATACAAGTAAAGGTCACATGCTAATTTGACATTTCGAAATTATACTCAAACCTGAAGCTTCACAAAAGTTTGATTATGACACTTGATGTAGTCTACATATAGGAGCAGCTTACAATTACTTCTTATTGCTTTATGAACTGAGATTTTTTTGCTAGAAGACATGATTTTAAAAGCCCTTCAGTAGTAGAGAACACCTAGCCAAAGAATTTTATCATTTTCCTGCTAAAATAACAGCAGATGTACCAAATAAAGTACTCGCTGAAATTCTTGAGCAATCACAGTTCTTACTTCACCAAACAGCCAAACAAAGAATTTTGAACTGAAAAAAACCCTTCTCTTTCGTCATTGTTGTTAGTAAAACACACACTTCACCTATTTTCTCCTTGGAATGTGTGAATTTTAACATATCAAAACAGAAGAGAAAATCTCTTTAAAAATGGGGGGGAAAACCCCTATCATTTCTTAGGAACACTGGAGATGTGCATAACATGTATTCTGCTATTTACCATATTCACCTCAACATCTCATTACTATCCTGTATTCCTCCATCCTTATCTTCTCCCCTCGTTCTTTCATTTCTCACCAGCAAGTTTGTAAACTCTTCACAGCTGTTTTTTTTTTTATACAAGGCTTGGCACCACAGAGGGCATCTTTCCACCACAAAAGCAATACAGAGCAATGGATGTAAATAATACTATTCTTTTATATCAGGAAATTGGATCTTAAATTGTCCTTTTATCTTAGCTGGCTTCAGTTGTCACTGATTTTTCAGTACGCTTCAGATGCTGCCTCAGAGGAATCATCTGACTGACACTGAAAGAGCTGATGGCTGGTTAGTGACAGCTGGGATTTCGGACAGCTAGAAAAGTGTAAGAGGCTATTTAAATTATTAATTAAGCATAACAGGCCAAAAATTGTGTTTTAAAGATGACCCTGAAACTATAAACTGCTAATACCACCATGAGTTCTCTGAGTTAGCAACAAACTGAAATATATTGACCCTCCTCCCTAGAAAAGCCAGTAGCTTCCGGCTGGCTGCAGATGTAGAATGCCACTTCTGTCACATTCACAAGGTTTTATTCACAGCCAGAGCGCTGGAAAAGCACCAGAGAAAACAGCTGTCCAAGGAACAATTTTGTAACTACGACAGGATCAGGTATTATTTAGACTCCAGTCTTCAACTTTTGATTTCCAGTCTGAAAAGCTTAGAGCCTGCCTGCACATGCCGTCTACATACAAGCCACACTCAGGAGGCTGAATTCCCAGCTGCAGGAATTAGCTGCTCAGCTTCTGAGCCCAGCAGCTCAGAAGACAGAGGAAGAGCTACAGGGCTGGGACTTGCTAAGGGACTCTGCAGAAAAGACAGACTAAATAGGTCATCAAATCTTAAACAGCTTGAAGAAGGTTATTCCCTTAGAAGGGTTCTGCTGCCTAGCTCCAAGGAGGAGAAAGGTAGTTTCATGATCTCTAAGATTGTTCATCCCTTTATTTGCAATTAAAAGATAGTCTAGAGCCATTCACAGCAGTGAATGTGGAACAGACAATATCATCATTTTTTGTGCTGTTTCACAGAGTACAAAAAAAACCAAGATATGTACAGCAGTTATGATTTATTCCGTACTTGAGTCTCTTACACTCATTTAGTACTGGATGAGACCACCCTGGGAGGAGAATTGTGCCTGGGAACTCAGGAGCTCCATGTAGGGAATGTCTTGTAAAACTGAAAGCAAATAAAGAACATTCTTGTCCCTTATAGTTGTAGGTAAGGTTGCTTACATACAGTTTAAAATGTAAGCTAAGTAAAATCATGCAGCAAGAATGGTTTTGCCTTGTAACTACCTTCACTGTTACATTATTTCCTTATTTTGAGTATATGTTTAACTCAGGGTAGTGAAAAGAAAAAAGTATTTTCCTTGTTTTGTTAACTCCACTTCTTTAACTTGCAAAGCATGAAATTGAACAGTAATATAGAAACTAGGTCTGCAAATCAGACACTGACAAGTTTTTGTTTAAATTTTTATTACAAAATTATTTAAAAACAATATGCTAACATTCAAAGTTTAATTTAAAAACCTCACAGCTCAGACTACCAAAAGAGAAATGAATGTAACAAACGCATGCAATGCATTTTGTCCCACCTTATAGTCAGACCTCAGGAGCTTGCCATCAGGAAAATCAGCTTTGCACAGCAGCTGTGCCTCCACTACTGCAAATGAGTAAGTGGCAGAGGCCTCATTAAGTCTCCTTTTTTTTTTTATTTTTCAAAGAAAATCTAAGGGCAGCAAAGGACACAAAGTGTACCATTCTTAAAAAAAAAGATCATTTTTATGCTAGCTGAAAAATACAGCTCACTGGCATTGCTTTTTTAATGGTCCAACAACATAAGGAAAGAATTTTTAAAATACTTATATTCTGTTAAAAGTTCAGTTAAAACTAACAGCTTCATATGCAGAATTTGTAAGATGTTGAGACAGATCATTTACAATGTATTAAAGAATTAACACCATATACTGAAAGAGGGAATTACTGACCATTTTTAAGTGAAATTTTACAGAGAATGCAGTCATTCAACAATTAATTTGCCAATTAACACCAGCACGGCTCCTTTTGCTTCCTCTGAGGTACAGACAGCTCTAAACATGCAGGAAGATACACTACCTTCATTATTATTTTAGGTCAAAATCCACTGCTTTGCAAAAAACAATCTTTAAGGAAACCTATGTAATTCAGAACTCTTTACTTCCATTGCCACTCTTTAAAAATAATACATTATCATTCTTTAAAAACAATACAAGCACAATACTGTAGTACTTATGACGCTCAGTTACGACAGCTGCAGTGAGAATACTTGAAAATATCTTTCTGTTCATGAGGTTTGAAAAACAGGGATGGACTTACACGTTAACATCAGTATTTATTTCAAGATAATCAAAACAAAGGAACAGCTTGTACAAACAGAGATACCATTAAACAGATCTCCTGTTGCTTCAAGAATTTTAACCCAAGTGCAATTGGTTTTATTTCTGTTACATTCTGAGTCCACCATCAGTAATAAACGGAAGTTTGCAAGTCTGCTGGGAAAATGCGGAATTTCAGAATTAAGCTACCAGACCCAACTCAGTTTGCATTCTGCAGAAGAGTGAAATAATCAATGTGCTGGAACTTCAAAACCTCATTTCCCCAGCTGGTCCAGCCAGGCTGTAGGCTGCGAGCAAACAACTCCAAGCATTCCACATCTGGCTTGATAAACTCTGCCAGAACATCTGTGCAAGAGGAAAAAAAAAAAGAAGATAACAACAGTGAGAAAGGACAAAGGTAAAAATCACAATAGTAAACAAATAACATTTCCCCTGTGCTGCTAGTGGGTGAAAACGGGAATGTTTCATTAAAAAAGAGAGACGCAGCAAATTAATTTCAGGGGTTTCATCAAACAGCTGGACTATTTATAGTGAGAAAGCCATTTTAAGTAAGCGCCCTTGAGATTCTGAACAATACTGTCAAGGCCTTCAGTAGTCTTGATTTATTGGTTTTCATTTAGAGAAAGAGAATGAGGATTTATTTCAGCCTCTACATAGATTAGTTCTGAATTTTTCACTAATATCAACCAAACACCTCCTAAAGACTCACTTCATTCCTGTAACACAGGGCAACATTTCTAAAAATAAACAAATAAATAAACCTTTCCTTAATTAAGATCACACACTTTTCCTCTGCATCTTAAAGGCGATAAAAACATTTTTTGATTACAACTTTTAAAAGGTAAAATAAGAAATGCCAGTTAAATAAGCATAGCACTAAAACAGCCATAAAAATGCAGGAACTTTTTTTTTCCCCCAATACCAACTTGGCAACTGAAGAAATATTTATAACTGCATTCTTTCATTCAGTAACATAAACCTCAAATTTCTTCTACATTTGGGCGTTTTTACTACTTAAACAGAAACCAATAGATGCCTGTCATCAATACCAATTGTGTCACTGCTTACAACTGGTATTCTTGGGAGTGGCAGAAAAAGATCTTGCATTTCCTGAAGAGTATTGTTGCAAACAGTTTATTGTTAAACATGTTACTTGTCATACAGAGCCATTTAGTTTGTGGCTCAGTCAAACAAATTCTTAACTAGGTTTCAAGAAATAGCTACAAAGATATTACTTATAAAAACATGCATGAGAAAAAGCAAAGGCTTACGGAGTGCCCAACACAAAGGAGGCAGAAAGACTGAAAAAAATCTATATTAAAAATTAACATGTTGAGTTTAAATTTTTGTTGCCGAGGACAAAAAGAACAAAAGCTATGAAACCATTTCCTTTTCCATTTTTATTCAGATCTCCCAGTGATTTCTGAATTTCTGCAGCTTAAAAATACAGATCATAAATCCAACGTTATGTTGCTTGACTCAGTCTCTTCAGATATGATCATTGCAGAAAGCAAAAATATATCCAATCAGCATACATCAAACATGAGAGGGAATGCTTTTTTTTTGGTGCAATCCCAAGTTCTGACTTTTTGCATCAAGTTTGTCAGTCATAGGCTTCCTGGGTGAGACCCCAGCTGATCCTGTCATGGATTGCTCCTGCTGCAGAAAGATGAGCACCCACTTCACTTTTTAGAGAGTGTTAACCAACCCCAGATGCATTTCCTACCTACATGATCACCTCTTCCAAAGCTTCAATCTCTTCAAAACTTTTTCATAAGTATTTTGTAATGGGTGTTTCCAGACTTTCTTGTATTTTGGCATGGCATATAAAATCTATTCTCCTTCCCTCAATCTTTAACAAATGTCAAATGAATGTCTCAGATGGGTTATCATCAAGGCAGCTTTTAATCTAAAAAATACTGCTACCAGCAGGAATCTTATTTTAAAAACCTGCTTCTTTTAGAGGCAAGCTAAAAAGTTTAAACAAATCTAACATTTGCAGAGAAGTCTGGGAGGTTTAGAGGAAAATGTACATTCTGACAGAAAACTTGCTGCAATGAACACTGCTGTTTGGTATCATGGGAGTTTATCTAATTAGACACCACTTATGAGGAGCTGCTTTTATACCATTTTTCAAACCCACCATATAAAAAAAATGTGGTAAATGTTATTGTTCTTTTTCCATGCTCTATTTGGTTAAGGCTTTCTTGTGCACAATTTGCTGCCAACATGATCAGCAGGGTGGAACACCTCTCCTGTGAGGACAGGCTGAGAGAGTTGGGGCTGTTCAGCCTGGAGAAGAGAAGGCTCCGGAGAGACCTTATAGCAGCCTTTCAGTACTTAAAGGGGGCTGATAAGAAAGATGGGGATGGACTTTTTCGGTAGAGCAGATTCAGATAGGATATAAGGAAGAAATTCTTTACAATGAGAGTGGTGAAACACTGGCACAGG
>Ga0181612_146777_pt1 | contig 11849 bp, 4 predicted proteins | sample HoacroProtozoa21_FD_119630 | JGI IMG/M metagenome (GOLD analysis project Ga0181612, IMG submission 119630) | Hoatzin crop microbial communities from Cojedes, Venezuel. Combined Assembly of Gp0051906, Gp0051904, Gp0051908 | reverse complement strand
AGATGGGGCTTTGCAGACTGACACTGTGCGTGGTGGCAGAGACAGCTTCCCAGTGACACCATCAGCCAGTGAGCGAGGGATTTTGGTAGCAACCCCAGATTTGGATGCCTTTACTTGCAATGAACATACAGTATTCTCAGCAGAGTCCTACTGGCTTGGTGGGAGAAAATGTTGCACAGTGAGAATCCATCACAGATTGGACTATTAGCTGGTGTTGTTCAGCTAACAAAAGCACCAAAAACCACTAGAAAATATGATGAGCTGTGTTTCTACTACTTAAAAAGGGAAGAAAAAGGAGTGCTGATATTTATGACTAGGCTGCAGTCTCAAGCATGATTCTTTATAAAAAATGGATATGCTTACTAAGAGAGAGGAAGGTGAGAAGAGTGACAGGTCTTTGAATTGTTGAAATTCAGAAAAAAAAGTAGTTTAGTCATGTATTACACAGGACATTTTTTCCTCTCCAAGATACATGGAATACTCAGTTAATGGAATATCCACTATTTTAAGATAGCCCAAGGATTTGTGCTGGCCAGGTTAGTGAATCAGTTAGTTTTCTTTACAATCCAGTGGAGCATAACTAAGAAGTGACAAGAGTAGCTGACATCACAAGACATGGTCTGCAGACTTCATAGAGATTTTATTTCTCCACTATGTGTATGATGAACTTTTCTCAGTCATTTCCTCTATTGCCACCTTTATTAAACAATAATAGTCTCATAAAACAAACATGGTATGCCACTTCCAGCAATTATAACCTCTTAATAAGGAATCTATACTACCTTCTCCCATAAAATTGCAATAGAAAAGCCTGGCTCCAAACTTTGTTAACTATAATCATAATCACTTTTTGTTTATAACTCGCCGCTGTGTATTTTTGAAATACTTGGATTTGGGTGGCGATAGTTAAGTGAGTGCACTCTATAAAATGCAAGGCCTTAGAATACTGATGTACTGAGTTACCCAGGAAGAAAATAGGAAGAGATAATAGTGGTAAGTTTGTCACCTAATATAGTGCAGGCATATTTATTACATTAATTAACTTTGCAGACTTTAATAGAATTTTATTTGGAAAGTTACACTTTTTTTCTACTTTCAGAGCTATAACAGTATTTACGTGTTTGCAGATTAGAAAACAAGAACAGTTTTCTGGATTTGATTCAAGTCTTTATAATCCTGTTATAAACATTTTTCTCCCCTGCGTTCATAAAAAGCTGCAAGTTGATAAACATCACTTACTTGGCACAGATCAGCCATTTTCCAGGCCATATACCTGAGAAAAGTACAATCCACAAGCCAACTGCAGCAGGTATTTTAGTTCATAAAATGGAATATGTGTCTCCAACCTCCTCTAATCAAAAATGAACAACATCCCTTGCTATGTGCATTGGGTTTATTACCATATGGTAGCTGATTGGGAAAGTGGTAAACTACTGAAAGTTCAGCAGCACAGTCCTTAAATGACAGGGGCTCTGGTCAGCTCCATGAGAAGAAATGAGGGAGCGGTGCTCTAGTACCCCAGCCATTCATCTGCTCTGTGCCCTCCAACGTTGAATGTTTATGCTGGGAACACAGAAGGTGTATAAAGAATACCTATAGGATGCTGGAGGCGTATTTGCTTCATGAAGCAAGCTGCCTAGCCATGTCTTTTTCTCCTGCTTTTCTTGCTTGTTGACAAAAACTAATAGACAAAGCAGAGGTATCTCCATTTCTGGCCCCCTCAGCACAAGCATGATGTTTAAGAGGCAGCTGACTAAGCTGGTTATTTTTAACAACAGAACTACCAGGGGACATTTCTGTGCCTGTCATGTTATCTAGGGCTTTAAACTAACTTGAAGTATCAATTTCCATGTGCTGAAGAGAAATTGAGACTGTCCAGCAGGCCAGCTTGCAGAAAACTTGGCATTTTAAAATTAAAATACATTGCAAATACTATAGTCTCTCTTCTCACTCCTCCCACAAATTATTCATTCAGACATACAGCAAATTGGATAGAAACTACTTGTGTACAGAGTTCTATAGGGAATGTGCTGTCCAATAAGCTTTATCAGTTAATGGTATAATGTGCAATGTCAGATTTCAGACAACGTTCCACTGGCTAAAATTTCTGTTGCTGAGCACTTCTATGTCTTACTGTGTCCTTCTCTGCTCTTCACCTGGAGAACTAGTGTGACAAAGATTTATTGGATACCTAGACTCTATGTACACAGTAGGAGGTGCTTTTCCATACCCAGCTCAGAGCCTCCATATTAATCTGTGAGTATGGATAACCCTTGATCCGCCGTTTCTCCGATTTCTGGACAGTGTAAAATATCAGTCTCAAAGCATCTGCATCTCTAAACTCTAAATACCAAACTTCACTTAATTAACTTTGATTATCTCACTGCTTAAATTGGTACTGAAAGAGGGAATATAAAAGCTAAGAAACTGTTCATAACATAAATCAACATACTTTCTGTACCAAACACCTTCCATTAAAGCTCACATTCAGTACTTAAAGACTCGAACATTTTTACTCTTCCTTTCAGGGCAAATTTCAGGCGAATAGAGAGAGTGACATTTAAACATCTAAAATCATTAATCTACATTTTAACCTGTTGAAGTTTCACTTCTTTTCTGTTTGTCTTCTCTTTTGGCTTCAGTTCTCAAGGTCATATTCGTCGGTTTCCAAAGGCTCTGTTTTTTGTGTGGCAAGTTAGATGAAGAGCTAAATGATTATTTGGTAGTAAGAAGATGAAAGTTAGATGAACCTTGACATATCACTCAGGGTATAATTCAGCAGTGAATTCATATCATCAGGATTTATATACTTTAGAAACTAAACAGTTAACCTAATCATCTCTTTTTATTGCTAATTTAGAAAAGCTTTTTTTCCTAAGTACACTCTCACTTTTCTGAATTCACTGCATGTGACCTGCACCTTTTGTCCACTGCACCTTTACCAGCAGCTAATCCCTCTTATTTATTGATAATTGGACAAAACTGAACAACATGCCAACTCCTGTAAACTGAACACCACTAAGGCCTCTATTCAGGTTTTTCCCCAAAACCACATTAGTTTCCAAGTTCACTTCCTTTGTGGAATATCAATGGGAAAAGAGTTTGCAATTCTCTCATGGCTTAGGAATTCCACTAATTCTAACCTGCACATTGCATAACAGTGTGAGATGTAGGAATGCGATGTACTTGGGCTCAAAAATGAACACTTGTAAAACAGGAAAGGGAAAACTCATTTAATGTTTTGCTAATCAATTTGGAACTTGCAATGTGCACTTGAAAACAAACGTTCCTTGTTAGAGACATGTTGGTCAATGGGTGAGTGGTAATTAAGCAATCAGTATTTGTGAAATGTGGTCAGGTGCTTAAAGTTTTAATCACATTTTTCAACATTATTGTTTTTTGTCAATCACAAGCTGCATTACTGATGCTCTGTCAAATAATCACTACAACATATTCAAGATAATGTCGAAGTTCTGAAAATCGTGTTGCTGGCAATTATGTTTCTCTACAGATTTATATAGGTCAATTGCTTGGTACACAGTACATGGGTACACACTGGGTAGAAGAAAACAAACAAAAAAGCTGGTTTAGGAAAAATCAGAGTTATAACCAGCCTGCAAGCCTCCTACATAGGAGTTCTGTATGAAAAAGACTGCTATTTAGAAGCAGAAGCACCAGCAAGCCATGCTGAACTTCCCTCTTCAGCAAAATTTTCTTTCATGCTTTTCTTGATTTGTTCCATCTCTGTACAGCCTTTCAAATATCCAGCTATAGTGATCTAAAGTATAAAGATGAAGCCATAAGCCTCCCCTTGCAGAAACCAGAAACCAGGCAAGAGAATAAAACTCCTGTGTGGCATTTGACAAGACTGCCTGTGTGTGAAGTCCCACACAGAGGCACCCAAGCAATTTAGGAGTGGGTTATCTTTGGAGCAGAAGACACTGCATATGGGCTTATTAGTCCTGTCTGTCAGGGCTATGCTACTTTAATGTGGCTTTATAGCTTCTGCGTCACACGCTTATATCCTCACTATACAGACTTGCCAGCTTACTCAGAGTGCACTAGAGTACGTCTAACACAGCCTTTCATTGTGGGGTGTAGATATATTCCAAGAATCTTTGCTTGCCATTACTCAATTTGGGAAATGGATACGAGTAATTTTTCTGTAGTGAGGCTGGCTTTTAGCTAGGGACTTAGGAAGCAGCATCACACAGTGATCACTCAGAAGCAGATGAAAAGAATCTTCTCCATCACCATATTTTTTTTCCTCTGTCAGCTTTCCTGGCAAGAAATCATGTCTCATTTTTAACAAATGGATTTTTTTTAAAGAAAAACTGACTGTTCCCAAACATACAGTCTTGAATGAAGGGGCATAAAGAAACATTATTTACACATGGTGTGAAATGGAGTAATTTACGGTTTTTAATCTCGCAAATAATTTCAATCATATATTCCGAGCATATCACAATTGTCTGTCAACTTTAATTTCAGAAATTGGAAAGTGTAATGGCATTTCTTTTTACTTACAGGGTGGATGAATTGTATTGTTAGGGTTTATTTATGGAGAAGCTGGAGTGTCTCCATAACACACTATGCATATCTGGAAAAGCCAAGAGTAGACCCTTGTCCTCTAGCTCTGAGAGGAGACAAGTTGCCAACAAAGATAACCTCCCCCCACCAGTAATAATTTCACAGGGCCAAAAGACACAAAGATGGTCATATTTTTTAGTTATTTTACACTGACAGACTTACTGATAACACTGATGGAGTTTCATTAATTTACATAAGCAAAAATAGTGATTCATGCTGGTCTCACTGAAGTCAATGCAAGAAGAGGAAACTTTCTACCGCATAACAGGAAGACTAAATTCAAAACTATTTGTACAGTGAACTTAACTTTTTTACAGTGTGAATTTTTTGAAATTTATTTAGCAAATTAATGTTTAACTGAATTTAAATATACACAAGAATCAAAAGCTGAGAAGAAAGAGTTACTTCTGGATTAAGAGCATGCAAGGATTAAGTACACCATACTCCCAAGTCAAAAAAAATGTATGCTAATTCTCTCTAATTTAAAAATTATGTGAGGGATTTTGCCTGAACCTTGTAGAACTTGGCCCTTAACCTGACATGAAAGCTCTGAATAGAGTAGCAAGTAGATTTTACTACGGGAAAAATTATGTTTGAACATATTCTGGAATCTGCATGATCATCAGTAGAAAAGCAATCCCACAAACAAAAAAGGAATTAAATCTTTTTGCCCCACCTATTCCTATTTCATTAGCCTCTTGAGCCACCATTGCATCCCACAAGAAAGAAGAAAGATGTCACTGTGTGGCTGTGAAGAGTGGCCCCCCCAAACTGCCTCTAATCCGGCACCTAGAAGCACTGAAAAGATTCAGTTTCTGTAAAGGGGCTAAGTGAAACTTTAGCAGTGATAAACTGAAAATAATAATAAAAGACTCCATGAGACCTCATGGTTCCTTTTGTGGGTGTGCTGGTAATGTGTGTATGCAGGATGAGCATGGGGTGTTGTTAAAAACAGTATAAATAATGCATATGTTGACTTAGTTGTTATTGTTGTCCACAGGGGAGTACTCTCTGCCACAGCTAGAAGTAATCCATATTCAATAGTTAATATCCTTTCATGTACAGTAGTTGCCAGTGATGATCCAGGATCTTTGTTTTCAAGTGATGAAACAGTGTGTTAGAAATTTTTCTGGTGTTACTAACTTCAGCCACGATGGATTTGCAGGCTTAGTCACATTCAGGAAAAATTCCATGTTGTTCAACTAAAAAAATTATTGCTGGTTTCAACTTAGTTTTAAGAATGCCACTTTCAGAGCACTCCCCATGTATCTAGGAGATGTGCAGAACGACAGTGGCTGGTGTAAACTCAGAAATGAATTATGTTCAAGGGAAGCAGCATGGGCCCAAAATTAGGCACTTTCTGAAAGGCTATGACATGGTGAACTGATTTGGGAAGTTACCAGGTGTCAAGATTTGTACTAAAACATCTCAAATCATTTTTCTTAAATACAGACTTCTAAATTGATAATTGGTCAGCTAGGATATATTCATGTTGCGTAAGTGTTGGTGCCCAGCGTAGATGATGAGTTTTCCATAGAGAAACCTCAAAGTCTGAGGTAGGAGCCTGTCAGTCTCTAGTGACTGCAAGTTTTTGATTTACCAAGAGTTTATAACTACAATATCATGAGTAAGCTACCTTAATTTAACCTGAGTGAACATCTCCCTTGCACCTAGATAAGTCATCCGTTCTTCAGAAAAAAATAAATGCTTTCAGCCCTTGATTTTGAACGGCAAATCAGACTAAAGGGAGCCTGAATATATATACTTGTATGTCTGGTCAGTACCATTTCTATGTGCAAGATATTTCAGTCTATCATGTAGGATTAGGTGGAATCAACTCTAAAATGGAAGTAACACAAAAGAAGTAAGCCCTAAAACAGTTGGCCATTCAGTAAATACAAATACATGCCTTTGCTTTTACAATAATCATAATTATACTAGATTTCTTGTTGCAATTTCCTCTATTGATGATATAAAGCCACTGACAATGTTTCCTTTTAAATTTCAGCAAGTTTCTCTCTTTTCTCAGCTGTAAAGTCTAGGTAATGGGAAAATACTATACTGCAACTGCTAAAAATGCTTTTTCTCCTGACAATGGAAAGACAAAGGGTTCACTAATCCTGTAAATTTTATCATCAATTCAATCAATTCTTGACAGAGAATGAAAGCGGACTGTTTGGTATTTAAAGGGACTGTATGCTCAGGGGATATTGAATTATCCAAAGATCACTGCCAAGGAAAAAAACGAAAATAACATACCATTTACGGATTCTGAAATATTCTCGAATGTAGGTCCTAGCTGCAACTTAACCTTGAGTGTTTCTTATTTCCTCTCCTGGTAGCTATGAAGCCAAGAAAAATGAGCAAAGAGTCCAAACAGGGGATGCTGCATCTAACAGAGAGGGAAAACAAAAATGACTTCAAATTCGTATTTTAAAGAGTTAAAGAAGTAATACTATTTAAACAGGGTTGCAGAACTCCTATTAAAAATGGCAGTACTATAAATGTTCTAGTATTGTCAGGAATGTTCTGTTGGATGACACTATACTGTGATTTGTACACACAGCGGACCAGAGCTGATGGGTGAATGAAATGATCCATAACCCTCACTGACACATTTAGAGCAGTTCAGCTGCACACAGAGAACAGTCCATCATTTGCACCCTTCTGTGAAAGCTGGCTTTACCAAGTGTTTCAATGAAATATGTGCAACTTCCCATTTAAATTAGTACCACATGAACCATGAAGAGCACCACAGGTATCTGTTGTAGTACCAGCCTAATGCAAAAGTGGCCTGTCTTGTAATGCTCTAACAGGAAAGACATACAACCATTCATCTGTAACATATTAAAACCAGAAGAAATAAATTACTCTATAGATGAAGAATTATTGCTTGTGGAGAGAATGTGCAAAGGTAGTTCTAAAAAGCAGCTTTTACTAAAAAATTATTGCAACAGCATTTGAATTCCTAATGCATATTAAACCTAGTTCACATAATCATAAATCATCATTTTTAAAACAAGAAAATCTGCTTGAAACTTTTTAAAGGTTTATTTTACTAGTTCAGAACTATTTCAGCATTACCACTGAGGGAAGTGCAGTACGAGTGACTATAAGGGTGAAATATAAAACTTCACTATTTGCCAAGAAAAAGCTCTTTGGTCTTCAGTTTTTTCACGTTTACCAATAAGAGCTGCATAATTATCTAAAAATGTCTTGTGAACATGCAGGTGACTAAAAAGAACTGAATTCCTATGGGTAGATTTGCCCTCTTGTGCAATAAGTTTTCTCAAATTGTCTCATTAGTCAGTTAGGCAGAAGATTTAGAAAAAGCAATGAATTTACCCAAATGCTGCAAAGTGTATATATTAAATTAATTTTAATGGGAAAAGTAATCTCTGAATGTTCATTCTAAGCATAATACCTAATGCTTGATAAATCCTGAGCTGTACACAGGCTAGCATTCTGGGTGGCGAATACTTAGTACTTTCAGTGTAGTGTGCGGGAGCTGATGCACACATGCCTTTTGCTATTGGATTAGGGAATAGTACCAGTAACAGCAAAGAACTGGCCCTACACCTGCCCACCAGTCTAGATACGTGTTACACAGTGACAGAGACAACTATAAAACCAGGGACAAATGGGTTTATCATATTCTTGTCCAAATTTTCAAAAGTATGCCTTGTATTTCAACTAATGTGTACTAAAGTAGCCTCTGGGAAATCAGTCCAGTTCCAGTTGTATCTGGTTAGAATAGTTCTGTCATTTCTGAAAATAAGACCTTTGTCTTCCTTTCTAGCAGTGTCTATAAAGCTGGCATCATGTCCAGCCTTTCAAGAAAACAGGATATTTTGCACTGGTATCTGGCCTAATACTTTGCATTAATGAAGATACTTATATTCAAATATTCTTAGTGTGATTTTTAAAAGAGAGTGTCTACAAAGTTCAGAGAAAATTCTGCAGTAAGATACTTGATCTGAAACCCACTTTCCAAAACCAGCTTTCTCCTGAACTGATGAACCCATATGTCATGCTTCTCACCTCCAATTGTCTGTAACTGAAAAATGCAACTCAGACCTTCAGCCTCAGGCACCAGGTGAAGACAAACAAACAAGCACATAGCGGGGCTGCATATCCGTTCAGTGAACAGGTGATTTAAGGGGATGCACGGAGCGCAGGCATGAGAGGACCAAAAGAAACAAATCAGTCCTACCTAACAAGTAGGCTGCTCATGCTAAGTAATATGTAAATTCCATGCCTATTTAATGAACTTGTTTCCCCCACGAGTGTTAGGCAGTACCAGTGAAACTCGGATGGTTGCAGAAGTAAGACAGTCTCCTGCAATTTTCCTCAAGCCATGTTCACTGTCCTTTTGTTCATGGCTCTGTGGTCTCTCAAACACAAATGTAAAGTGAAATGAAAAGGAATTTTGCAAAACTGCCACTTTTAGGTTGTGTGCAGTCAATTAAATAGAATACTATCATAAGATATTCAAACAGCACAAGTCTGGAACTACTGCAATTTTGTGAATAATATCTAAGTAATCTGGATGATGGAGAGTCTTTTATACCACTAATCTTACTCCAGCAGCCACAAAATACTGCTCCATATGCCACGAAACCTCTATGGTATTTCTGTCTTTGCTTAACATAGCAGAATTTCATATGCTAACATGTTTACAGTAGTTACTTTTAGCCTTGATTCTTGTTTTATTGCTGTGTAAGTTTATATCCGTATTTGATCTAAATGATCTAAATGATTGTGGTGGGTTGACCCAGTCAACAGGTAAGCCACCTCCTAGTTTCTCTCTTACTTTCCTCCAGCAGGATGGAGGAGGGAATGGGAAGGCAAAATCAAGAAAAAATTGTGGGTTGAGGTAAAGAGAGCTTAATAAGTGAAGGGGAGAGGAAGGGGGAAATAAAAAAAAAACCCAAGCCAAGTGATGCAAAGGTAATCACTCACCATGTCCCACCTGGTGAACGATGTCCTGCCAGTCTCTGAGCAATGGTTACTTTAGAAAAAAGTCCCACTGTCTCCACCACTTTGTTGCTGAGCATGATGTTACGTGGAACGGAATATCTCTGGTCATTTTCGGGTCAGCCATCCTGGCTCTGTCCCCTCTCAACCTCTTGTCCACCCTGAATCTGCACCCTGGGTGGGGGCAGAGTGAGAAACAGAGAAAGCCTTGACACTGTGCAAGCACTGTTCAGCATCAGATAAAACACTGAAGTGATATCACCATTGTTTTTTATCAAAAAAATAAAGAACAGCACCATACAGGCTACTGTGAAGAAAACCAATTCCAACCCAACCAGACACATTTCAACGATTTTTTGTTACAGTCATCATTTAAGAAATCTCCCAGATAAGATTCCCTTTGCACTGACTGGAAGTTTTCACATCAAAATTTCAGAAGAAACACCCTATATTTCAGATCAAAAAAATACATTGAATGTTGCTTTCTATATTTCTTTCTTTTTCTTAGTGGATAGGACAGTAATAATGAGTGTTAAAAGCTATACCAGTTTTATCATTAAAACTCACTGACAGTATCATCACAGAATCAAATAATGGCTGAGGTTGGAAGGCACTTCCATAGATTGTCTAGTCCATTAAGCTATTAGAATAAGACCTTCCTGCTACACTTACAAATACATAGTTTATCTGTAAATCAGTGATGCCTAATCACAAATTACATAGAGGTGCATATAAAGATCATTCTAAGAATAGCTTTTCTTTTTTGTTTTCCTGTATAACGTCTGTCTATATCAGCTGTTTGTAGTTAGACTATAATAATCATCAGATGCATGCTCTCTCTGAAGTGCTTAGGATCAGGCTGAATAGTCACCTTCATCTTTATCATGAGGCATGATATGGACAGTATCATGATCCTTTTTTGGGATTGGAGCAATGGTCTTGATGGCACCTACCATAACCTCCCTGCTCCATTGTGTCTCACCAAGGAGATGAAACAAGAAAGTCTGGAGCACGATGTAACTAAGGGGGAAAGAAAAAAAAGACAGTTCCTTCCCTTAATCTCAGGTATGCTTCCTGGTTACATATCACTAGAGTTGACTGGTTGAGCTTTAACCAGAGCATGTGACAGTCAGCCTGAATCATGGAGAGTTTGGGTCAAACTCAAACCTCTTGAAAAACATCCTTAAAGTAATAGAACCTGAAAGAATATTGACTTAATACATTGTATTAAAAACTAAATTAATGTATTCCAAGACATATGCTCACTGTGTATTTTGGAAATAGAGTAATGCATCACTACAAATTGCAATGTATGTTCAAACAAACTAAAAGGAGTTTGGGGCTTTTTTGTTCAAACTGCCTCTTGAATTCTCAACTGTACATTACATAGGTGTAAAGAGGAATTACTGATATGCCTTACTAATTATGTTGAACAGTTTCACTGTTTTTAATGTATTTTTGTAATCTTTCTGCTGCACACAATTTGTATGATTTTCTATGTTTTCTACACTGTTAAAACTACTCACTACATTAGATGGGATTTGCCACAAGAGATGTATGCCCACTTGTAGTCCAGTAAGCAAATTACAAGTCTGGTCTTGTGTATGAGTTGCTTGGATCACTTCAAAAATCACAATCAAAAGCTTGTCAAGAACTGTTTTTCATTCTTATTAACTTGCAAGCTATTTTGGACTGACAATGCCTACACTGCTGAATATTCATTTATTTGAAGTTATGACCATCTCATTATTTTTAAAAAGGGTCCTGAAAGAACTCTCACTGGAATCATTGTTGGAAGACATTACCCATTTTTCACTTGGCCAGATCAGAGCACATTTTTATATCAATGAAGTCTGTTCAAAAGGCACAATGCCATAATGATAATTCACTACAAAAAAATAAACAACATGTAAGATTGGAGATCAAATATTGGCAGCAAAGTGGCAAGTTTGCAAAGGATGAGTGAGCTTTCCCTGGGCTCCTCTGTTCTTCAGCATGCCAAAACAAACAGCAAAATACACACAAACACCACATAAGTACTTGTTTTCTAAAAAAAAATAGTTTTAAAACATACGTGAGGTTAGTAAGTCAAGCATTGTGGTTGTATGTATAAAAGTAAAATATTCGTGGATGTGTTAAATTAGAAATAAATTGTTCATCCGTGATTTGAGCACTAAATAATATTGATAAAACAGGGAGAATCCCTAACTTTCCAGAAGTTGTTCAACTTGCACTCATTTGTTACATTCACAAAGAATTTTCCCCCTGTACTCAGCACTGGT
>Ga0181612_123284_pt1 | contig 11849 bp, 6 predicted proteins | sample HoacroProtozoa21_FD_119630 | JGI IMG/M metagenome (GOLD analysis project Ga0181612, IMG submission 119630) | Hoatzin crop microbial communities from Cojedes, Venezuel. Combined Assembly of Gp0051906, Gp0051904, Gp0051908 | reverse complement strand
GGTTGTGGAGTCTCCTTCTCTGGAGATATTCAAGACCCGCCTGGACGCAGTCCTGTGCAGCCTGCTGTAGGTGACCCTGCTTCGGCAGGAGGGTTGGACTAGATGACCCACAGAGGTCCCTTCCAACCCCAACCATTCTGTGATTCTGTGATTCTGTAACTCAAAGAAATTTAGGTCAGAAGCAGCTGTGAATTGCAGTGACCAATACGGGATGTGAAGGGACTGATTTTTCAGGGAACTTGGCATTAAGCAGCACTTTGCATGTACAGTGTACAGCTCTCAATGACATCAACTGCAGCTGTGAGTGCTCAGCACTTCTGCAAATCAAACCCCATGATTTCAAACGCATAATTAATATCCATCTGGGAAAAGTCTCGTCTATTGGACTAGCTCAGCATCACACAAATTCTGTTGCTGCATCAGAGAGAAAATCCCGTTGTCTATAGTGGCACTCAACTGGGCCAAAAGACCACTCACACACTTCCTGAAATCTTCTATTTATTTAAGCCATCAGCAGTCTTTTCTTCCAAGAGCCACTGAAGTAGAAATACCACAGGGTATGTCTCTAGCTGACAACTGCACAGGCAGGCAGGCCAAGCTATCATGGATAACAGCAGAAATGAAGACTGGCTGCCTTCTGGGCATGCTACCAGCTTTCTAGGACCCTGTGTACATCCTCTGGCTTCTGCTCTGCATCCTTCTTTTTTGAAAGAATATGAGACATATGCATGAGTTGCATGATAAGAATGGATAGGGACTGATCATTCACAGCAAACCAGCACATGGCAGGCTTAAGGCACGCAGGTGGAGGTGAGCCACGAGCCTTGCCACAGAAGGCAGCATATGGCGAAAGATTAATAGGACTTTAAAGGGCTTAATGGGATGCTAGTGAAGAGAAATCAACTGAGGTTTAGTATTTACATTCAAGACCCCTCCAGATTAGGAAATCCCTGAGCCACAAAAGCATGGCAGTTGGGGGAATACCTGCAGGTAGTATTGTCTTGTCCTTAAACTTTTTTGTATGCATCCACTTTCAAATGCTGTCAGAGACAGGGCACTGGGCTAGATACACCTATGGCTTCAATCAGCATGTCTGCTCATGTTCTCAAATTCCTGTGCTTATGAACAAACCTGTGAGGTACCTAGTTGCCTGTTTGTCTGCCTGACTTGAAAGATTAACGGCAGCAAGAATGTTCATCAAATTGCATCTTAGATGAGATACCTCTAATCAGTAGTCGCCCTTACTGCCTAACCCAATTCAATTCCCAGTGAACTCTCATCCATCTTGTGCACTGAATGAGGCAAATGCTCAGTCAAAAAGTAGTATTAGACTGTATAATTAAAGGTCATGTCATACTGCACAAGTGGGCCAATCAAAGACTCAACTGGAAAAACATCTGTCTGTAGACAGGCCTTTACATGAGTTCACTTGTGACTGCTGATGAATGCTGATCACGTACTTCTGCCAAGGCAAGGGGTGAGAAGGATGCCTGTTTTCACTTGTTAGCTCAGAGGCCTCTTTCATAGATTACCAAGAACATTTGTGGGCATGGAATAAAAATGCTCTTTGATGACAATAAAAATGACTGCCTGGATTTATTCGTGTATAGTCTACAGTATGGCTTTATTCATAAGTGTAGGAATATGCTTGGGTTGCTTATTCTTTCAGAACCAGAGGATGTTGAATGAAAGCCAGACTGAGCAGAAACAAAATTCCAGTTCTAATAGGATACAGATATCCTGACATATTAACTATTTTCTGTCTTATTATCTTAGTGGCATATCTAATTATTATTTTTACTAATACAGCATGAAATATGCCAGCATGGTTGTAATACAAAGATAACACTAGTATATTATGTGTGGGAGCAAGCCAAAGGGATAGCAAGATAATTACAGGAAAAATGTTAAGCATATGTGTGTGTATATGAGGGGAAGGACAGAGAAGGGAGAAAGGGTAAAACGACTGCTATTTTACTCCCTTTAAAACAAGTCAAAACTAGAGCTGTGGTGTTGAACCCTTTTAATTTAAATATAAAGATTTGGATCCCAGTCTGAAGAGACTCAGTTATGTATTTTCAAGTCAGGCATGAATCTTGGTGGGAAAAAATCTGGACAGCATTAGTGGATAGTACTACCAGGAACACACCTCATTGTGCTAAATCACTTAAGAAAAATCTATCATTCTGAATGTAATAGAGTGTATTTCAAAACCACTTTCACTTGCAAAATTCTATCTATAGAAATACCAAACATTTCCAAATTAAAATGCATTTAAAATCTTTGTCTTCTGACTTGGTGGGAATTTTTAATAACCTTGTAATTATTAAAGTTGATTTAGCTGAGGTGGGCTCAATGAAAACCAAAACTCTTTTACTAAGCAAAACTCCAGATGGGTGGTATTTTGAGGAGTGGCAGTCAGTAATGACTAACAGATCTGAACACTCATCCCCACAAATAAACTTTCAGTGATACTTTTTTAGCAGTTGCATGCTTTTACACTTGCTCTGTAAACTATAACCTCTTCCTCTTACCACCTCTTGTTTTAAACAGGGAACTTTCTCACAACTTCGGCAAACATCCTTGTACCCAGAAGTAACTCCCTTCCGCTCTTCTTATGAAAACTGACATACTCATTGAAAAGAGCTACTCATCCATAAACCTGCTTCTAAGTCAGCAGGGGTTTTGTATTGCCAGGTCAAAGGTTAAAAAAACCCTCAGTGTGAGATGTACTATCCAAAGGCAAGGCCAGGAGAGGCAAGACAAGGACAGACAAGGCGGGGGAAGGAAAAGTCAAGTGAACAGTAAGTATATTCTCCTCCTCCACTCAATATCCAGTTTGTCTGTAAATGACAGGTAGAGTGATGCCACCTTTGCAAAATTAAAAATGCAAGGAAATTTCAGTTCTACTTGGAAGAATCCTGCTGGGATCCAATTACCGAGAGACACGTAAAACAAAGCTTAAAAGAATACTTCACATTGAGCATCTTAATTTCCTCTAAAGCTGAAAATACTATTAAATTATTTTCTCTAGTCTCTGCAGGTTTCCTTCTACTCCTTTCTCAAGGCAAATTATGCTTAATCCTACTCTGGCTTTGACGAAGCTCACGCTGCTCTGACTTCGCTACCCACCCAGAGTCTCTGTCTGAGAGTGTGTTTGTACCTTCCCATCTTATTTGTACCTAATGCTGCATTGCCTTCATATAACAAAAGCAGTGCTAGGGAGTTCTCCTGGGCATTGGAATGGACTCTTCTAGACTGTTAAATCATTAGAATGGTTCCTGGTATTATTTGTCCTAGGACAATTAACATTTTCTCAAACAATCCTCAGGCATGATATGGGAAGTAGCACGAGCCAGGAACCCATCCTAATCAGCAATGTGGATGCAACCACTCTGTAAGGTTAGGGTATTTAGTAGTACAGAAGGAGGCCATTTTATACCACTGGTCTCAGTGCTGCAGAGCAGCCTAAGATACAAGCTAAGCTCAGTGGCCAGCTGGCCTGCATCCACAGTATTAAACTCACCTTCCCACTAAAATAGAGGGACTGTATGCAAGTTGCCTACTGGGTATAATCCCTGACCCCCTGTAGCCTCTGAACCATGCACAGGAATTCCTTGGGGAGTGCTAATTACTGTGAGCCAAAGATAGCTGCAGCAATTTAACAGTCACAACAATGGTGGAGTCCCAATGCCCAAGAATGTCCCCTAGCACTGTTTAATTTCCTCAAACTTTTCCATTTTGGAAAATTCAAAGGACCCAAATTTTAGATGGTGATTTTTTCAAAAGTTTTTGCAAGCCAGCTGCCTTGAAAAGGTTGATCATTTAAAAATAGGTTATTTATTTTCTGTTGTTGTTCTACATCTTTATGACTCCTTAAATGTTAAAGAAGGCTATTGCTGTATGCAAAGCCAAAGGAGGTTAGCTCATGTTGGTAAACACTACAGCAAAGTTAAGACATTGAAAAAGCAGTTTATAACAAGCAAATATTAGTTCCATGAAGATGTTTGTTATAAAGTAAGACAATTTAAGCAAAAAGGAAGGATGAGATCAGTTAAGAAAAAATGAGATCAGAGAAAAATTACTGCCTGCGCAGGCAATGCATTAATGGCAATTTTAAGACTCAATATATTGTGTTTCTTAGCTCACTCCACAGTAATGTACATACAAAAAATTACATGTCCTGTGACACTGCCAGCAATAACACTAGGTTTATTTTTAGACTTTATCTTTGAATAACAGAACAAAAGTCTTCAATCAGAATTAAATAAAAGAGAAGACTGTTCTCCCAGCTAGCACATTATAAAACTTCTCACTAAATTTCTCTTCTTTCTTTGCCATTTTATTATTTCATTTTCCTTCTAGCCCTCAACCTTATTTGACTCTCTTTTCTTTACAACTTCTTTCTTCTCAAATCTTGGTATAACTCCTACCAAATTTCTTTCAAAATGTATGAACTTTCTGGGTGTCAAATAATTGTTGTCAAAGTCCAGAATTCTCGTTTTTCCTAGCTAAATATCCAGTCAGAAAGACTGGGTTTGATAGGTTCTCAGGTATTTCCAAAAGATTTTTTAGTTCATCAAGAAGGTTTAATCTTCTTGCCATACAATCGTTCAAGTAAAGAATATTCAAATTTACAATTCATTCATAAACATACCAAAAGCAAAACACTCTGATGGGAAGAAAGACATACTGATGTATGACTTACACCTCCTAGGAAACTGCAGTAGCATAATTTGCAAAGATCAAGTATGAAGTACATAGCAGTTAATGTAATGTTGTTCCTGTTTGGAAAACACATTTTGTGGTTGTTGCCAAGAGTAAATGAAGAATAGCAGTAATTCCAAGCACTTTTTGGCTTCAACGAGACATTTTGTGCAAGTTAGCTTCCACTCCTTTTCTTTTTTCTCATTTTAATTCAAAGAAGGGCAAAGGATGGTATGGTGCATTTCAGATCTAATCATATCTACTTCCTGAAGTGAACATTAGAAACTGCCCAGTATCCCCTTCCTGGCTTGCACATCTGCTGCACTTGGTTCTGTAGGTCACTCCACCTCTTACCAGCCCTGGGACAGACCCTGGGTCCAAGACCTGCCCCCATATTCCCTGGCCCCATCCTTGCTCTGAGCCTTTCTCCAGGCTCACAGGCCTCTGCCCCTAACCCAGAGATTCATTACAAGTTTGGCAGCTCGCCCATTCCTCCTTACAAATTTCTTCATCTGGGAACACTCTCTAAACACAACACTGCCTCCAGACATTTCTTTTTTGACTCTGACAAAATCTTCTCTGAACTTCCAAAATTTCTGGGAGAACTGTACAGCAGGAGGCTCTTGTCCACAGATTTCCATTTCCTTCTACATGCAAATACTTCCTTATCAGTCACTGCAGAAGGGTCCACTACCTTGTTCTCATTTCACCTCACTAATTCTTCCTTTATTAAGTCTCTGTAATTCCAGAGTCCCAAAACTGACTCCTAGTATTTCTCCACTTATTTACTGAGACTAGTGCTGTCTCTGGCATGAAGCCAAAGTATGGTGTAGGGATACTCTCAAGTTTCTTGGTTCTTTCTGCATATTTCAGCTGTTCTGAGATGGAAACTGTTGGGTTTCCTAACAGGAGTCAAACCTGCTTTCACGGTCAGGAGGACGGAGCAGCGGCTTGCTTTCCCTTGCAGACAGGAGAACACCTGGACAGAGGGATGGATGAAGCATCCTGATATCCCAGTGCCAGTCCTGGCAGCATGAACATCTACCCACTGCTTCCTGATAGAAACAAATGTTATGTGCTCTCAGCTGAGCATAGCTCACACCCTGAGAGAGGAGGAATTCATTTTCTAAGCCATGACAGAGAAACCTTGTAGTACACACAGTTAATGCTACTTTGAATCCAGTTTCCACAGACAGCCTGGAGGCATTTACTCTGCCTGTGATTGTCTTTTCCTTTACACTTCTGCAAAACAACAAATCACAACCAACACAAAAAAAGATGGGGAAGATGGGAGAAGATGATCTTCATACCCTTCTCTTTGAAGATCTGAAACTCCTATATTGTCTGAACTACTTGGGGTGCTGGTGGAAGGACATTTAAATTATTAAAGAAGGAACAGATAGAGAAAGTAAGTAACTGTTTGTAGCAGCATAGAAAAATCAGTGAAAAAATGTGACCGTAATGAGTTTGTGCTGTTCTGCTTTCAGGACATTAACTTAATGTTTTAAAAACCCCTATCCATGCTTTTTTTTGAAGTTGCCCATGTCTTTGTTTACGGGGAAAGCTGTTAGCAACCTCAACATTACTCACTGATCAGCTGACCTGAAACCACATATTTCTATCCATTGGTAACAGCCTAAGCACTAGACTCTTTTCCAGAATAGTTTCAGAAACAGCACCATGGGATAGTGTCGTATACCATTTCCCAAAAAGATGTGGGACATCATGCCCACTGGCAAACCATTAGTTCTGCCACTTCAGCAGTACTTAAATAAATAGACGGTGTCTTCTTCTAGCTTCCCAAGCAATTTAAAGGCATGTTGTCTTCATTCACAAAAACATCAGATTACCCATTCACGCCTATAAAATGAGACGTACCTTAAGTTATGCAAATACTGTTTCCAGGATTTTCAAGCTAATTTTGCACATATGTGCTTTTTTAATTATTAAGCTAAAGTACTCACAATGAAGCCAAAACCACCACACTTTTGAACATTCAGTGTTCTTTCTTCTGGCCTGATCTTTCTTCAAGACAAAATACACAGAAGAGGCTTTGAGCTCTTTGAGAATATACACATAAAAACAGTTTGTAATTTTACTCAGTGAATTATTGTCAAGGCAAACTCTTTTTCAAACAGAAATGGTATTTCACAGTAATTTGTCAGGGTTGTAATAAACAATTTCAGAAGTGCAAAGAGCATTTGCAGTTTAATACACGACTCCATTTTTTCTGTAGCAGCAGACATTCCTTCCTCCTTGTGGAAAACTTACAAATCACTTTAATAAAAAAAAGGAAAAAGGAGAAGGGAAAAGGAAAAAAAAAAGGTGGAAAGATAAAAGAATAGGAAAACAAAACAAAGAGAATAGAGAAGAAGGAGGAAGTAGGGAAAAGGCTTTGTTAGAGGAACATACATCAAAGAAATTCAAGAAAATTTCTTGCCTTGCTAGAAAAAGAATTGTATCCCGTATAACATTAATTACTGAATTGCCCTTTAAGTGGCGTAAAAGTGAACATTGTTTTGATAGACATCTTGGAAATTAATAAGGAATACTAAAAACGACAGTTGGCAAGCATAATGTTGTTATGTGGTTAAAAATTGCTAACACCGACCAAAATCCAAACTTTCTAATCTCCATGATAATTGGCTGCAGATGAGCATACTCAGAATAGGACACATATCCCTAGGGTCTGTCATGGTCCCAGCTGGTCCTCATGGCTCATTAGTTGGGCCTCCTTAAGGGATAACAGCTTCTGCAGGGAACAACTGGCTGGGCAGGGGTATGACTGTTATTCAGAGCTTGCCTCCTCAGGCTCAGGACCCTTGTTAGGGGTGTCACAGCTTCAGCACAAGCCAGGCTACCAAGTCTCAGAGCCACAGAGAGAGGGTCTCCCACTGCAAGCAAACCACAGAAGCCTGAAAGAGCAGGGTGGTCTGAGCAAGTGCAACCTTCCTGTTACTGTTTTAGACCACAGCTAGGTACATAATGGACAACAGCTACTGCAGGTGAGAAGCTGACAGCTGAGAGATGAAGATGAAAACAGAAGTTTCAAGACTTGGCATAATATCCATGGGAGACCTCTCAGCTATTGAGATGATCACTTCTGGGAAGCAGGGCGTGCAGCTGCTAATACTGTCTAGAGGCATAATGATTGTAAGATGTACCTACACACCTCAGAAGGAAGAAACAGATGATCTGACAGACTGTAAATGCTTTGCTCTCTCTCTTTTCAAATATAACACATCTATTTATATGGCAATTTTATGTTTTGATTAGAGAGTCTAAACTGATATGTGTTTGATTACCTTGTATACTTATAAAAGTTTGGTTAGGATTTTGCTTACATTTTAACTAAATACGTAATAATTCAAAAGATGTAATTTGCAACCTCTTTCTACTTTTATCTATTGCCTGGAATAGTTTTAATCTCCCCAAATACTATACCAGCATAGTATGTTGAACACATGGTGTAGTTATTATGACAAAATTCTCCCTTCAATTGCAATGGAGACTTCAGTTACAATGAGTCTATTCAATATGTCTGAGGAGAAAAAAAACTCGCAGGGTTGCATTTATGTGAAGAAATAATACAAACACATGATGAGGCTGTGCATGAGTTTCTTGTAGCAGTTGTCATCCCATGGTGGTTCAGCACTCTGCATCAGCAGGATTTAGAGATCTCTGACCAACTCTCAGTGTATAAATGTACAATGAATTCAACCAAAGCTAAACAGAAATTTTACCTGCTCTCCCTAGAGGCATCATGGACCAGGCTCACTTTTGTTGCATATTTTCCTCTCTGATTTGCGGCTAAAACTTAACCAGAATGGTTAACCTGATAGTGTTCTTGAGCATTAAAGTTACATACACACAAGTTTAAGAACTGGGTTGGATATAAGAATGTTTGGAATAATTTTAACTGACTGTAGCGAGTGATTCATGAATTTAGCGAGCACTCTGTGTACTTCATATTACTTCCCTTCACATTCTTTGAGGAATCATATATATACAACCAAGAGAGAAACCATTATATATTTTGTTGCAAAATATAATTTAACACAGAGGGACATTTGCATTTAGCAGCAGTTTCTACTGAACAGGAGCCGAGAACATTTCCTTCTTGGCCTCCTTTCACCTCTCTGTTTCAATTTTGTGTGCTATCATTTAATTTCTTGTAGTTTCTTCCTTCTGGTATCACGCAGTATCTAAAGGAATGTCCCCTAAATTAGCTCTTCTCCTCATATAAACAATTATTTTCAAAAAGAGGTAGGTGCATGTTTAATATTCCTAAGGAACAGAAGGAAAGTTATTGCTTAGAATATTATTCTACAGCTTATTCAATTACTCCCATGCAACCACTTCAGAGCTCTCCAAAGAAATATGCCCACGTGACATGAAATACATGCCCAGTTTACAAGAACAGAGTTCACCAAGGAAAAAAAAATAAAACAAGAACCTGTATTTTTTCCACTATGTTGAAATCTTGCTTTGCTTTGTTTTATAATAAATGATTAATATGTAGTAGGGCATAAGTCCAAAATCCATGCCACCAAAAAAACCCACAACATCAAAACCCAAAAAAAGCTACATCTTGCAAGGAACGGGCACATGTTCCTTCTGAACATGGAACCTGCTGAAAGGTGCTGTGGACCTCTGACCGTGGCCTTGAAATCACAGTATCGAAATCACCACTCTGGACAACTGATACAGCTCTTCCTCAGCATGTTTAGGTGCAGAAGTCCATTTCAGTTATATCTGAAGGGAATTAGCTAATGTAACAAACAAAATTTTATCTGTAAAACCATGCAGCCAAATATATTTCCATTACTGTTTTTCTTTATTATCCAAAAAGTAATGCTAAGCTGGCAAACTGTGCTTTCAGTGGTCAGTGTGTAATCTAACAGAGCAGCTGCGCTCAGCCGGAGCAATGATTTTGTCAGAGCGCTAAGTAAAAACTCCTCGGAGCTCTGATATAGCCTTTGAAAGAAAAGATTCTAAAACAAAAGATTAATTTCCCTTAAGGAATCAGAATAAGGCCAGAGATCCAATACCCAAGATCAAATTGCTGATGAGGGGAAAGAGAAGGCAAAATTTAGTTCATACGTCACTCAAGGGGAGAAGCGACCACCATCTGCTACAGGAAAGACAAATGGATCATCCTACTTCTTTCTGTTATTTCACAAGATCTTGCAGGACTATGAAAGCTATCCTTTAAAAATAAATACACCTACATTAAAACAGTATTTTCCAGCAATCTAATACAAATTCTGCTATTATGAGATATACATGTATACTTTCTATCTCTAAAGCAACTACACATGATCTGCAACTAGTGAGTTGCAAGAAATATTTAAGAAAATTGTAAAAAATTTCGTTAAATTTGCACAATTGACAAGTTTTAAATACTTTGGAATTGATTCGGTGTTCAAAGAAAGAAAAACCTGCAAAGCAGTTTGGCTTTCAAGGGCCACATAGTGACAGTTCCAAAAACTTTATGTCCAATTGCTCCTTGCACAAAAGATTTCAGTTCTTTAACAGAATTTATTAGCTATAGGAATACTAATTTTAAATAACAATATACGATGCAAAGATCTGCCAAATTAAAACAAAATATATTGAGGTTTAGCAGAAAGACGGGGATAAGAAAAACATAGAAAAGGCATAGCTCACTCCTTCTGAAACCTTCATTAAAATGCATAGGCTATTAGCCTTAACAAGACAATTAAGAAGCCTATGAAGTATTAGTGCATGGCTGCCAAAAAACTAAATCCTCCTAAAGCTGGATCCCAAAGTAGTTTTATCTCTATGTGGACAATCCCACAGGATTTTTCATCCATTCCATTCCGCTTATTATTGTTGTCAGTTTGCTGGAGCAAAGACTTTTACTTCTGTACATGGAACTACTAGTATTTTACCAGTAAATAGCTAGCACAGCAGTATGCTTTTGTTTTTAAAATTAGTAAAATGAAGAAAAAAGGAACAAAATTATTTTGACACTACTAATACTTACATAGCAAAATCCTTCATTTTAGTCCTAAAAACATAGAGACCTCCACAAAAAAAAAAAAAACCCACAACTAACCTGAACTTTTATTACTTCTCCAGGTATCTGCTGGTTCTTTGCAGCTATATTGCTCACTTGTGCCTGCCAGCCAAGTCTTTCCACAACAGCAGCAATTGTCATTGCCACCACTATTTATAATATACATATTCTACACAATGGGACAGCTTCCAACCCCTGTTACATTGCTGTAATTCTGGAGTGATTTTATTAAGTCAATAGACTTCATGTCACTGAGATCATGGTTTGGCCCTGCTCTTTCTCATGTCATTTGAGGAACACTACAGCTTTCCAGCAGAGTGGCATGCATTTTACACATTCTGTTCTTTACAGAGAGGCACGTTTTAACCATGCCACTGTTTATCTGTGCTGCTGAATTTGAAGAAGGTGACCTAATTTATTGTAACAGAATGCAAGGCCCAAGAGTCTGACTCCAAACTGCCACGTACTTTTATGGGCTGGACCACAGAATGTCCCAAGTTTCCTGCACAATTTAATGTCTTGAAAAGGTTCTTTCAGCCAGAGCTGCCAGAATTGTTTGTATCCTGCACATGCCAAACTGAACAGGGATCCAGAATTTTCCAAATGCAGGGACCACAAATCACTTGGCTTTTGAAAAAAGAAAAATAATTTAATCTATACATTTTGATTTATATTGAGTGCTAATTCTTTTGATACATTTCCGTAATTTAAAATGATAAAAGAGGCTATAAAAGCAATTTAAAAAATCATAGGGGAAAAAAAGCAAGCTGAGAAATGTGACACCTTTTAGTTTCTCCACATAACACCTTGCTATTGCATTCATTTTCTAGAGAGACAGGTAGTTTATTTCTTAAATAATAAGTTCACTGAAGGTATTTGCTGGGGACCCTAAAATATTCAGGAGGGGCTGCTATTTAATCACATTTTAGAATTTAGGATTTTAGAAAGTTTGAGAGTCTTGCTGAGTTAACTGTAAATACCGGAATTTCTCTTTGCTGTGCTACATCCATATTTTCTGATGGACTAGATCTCCAGAGCTGTGGTGTTCATCTTTCAGTTGCAGAACCCCAAGTGTCTCAAGACCACATCTATTAGTTTT
>Ga0181612_102390_pt1 | contig 11849 bp, 7 predicted proteins | sample HoacroProtozoa21_FD_119630 | JGI IMG/M metagenome (GOLD analysis project Ga0181612, IMG submission 119630) | Hoatzin crop microbial communities from Cojedes, Venezuel. Combined Assembly of Gp0051906, Gp0051904, Gp0051908 | reverse complement strand
GCCGCAGCCACGCAACCCGCTAAGTAACGAATGGACCTGAAAGGGATACTCAGCACCGTGCGGCGCATTCTTGCAAAGTTCGTCAGCAAAGACGCGCTTCTCTTTCTCTTCTTCCTCGCGCTGTCCACCATTTTCTGGTTTGTCATAACGCTCAACGAGGTGGTGGAGAAAGAGATAAAAGTGCCCGTCTGCATCGTCGATGTGCCGAAGAACGTGGTGCTCACTTCCGACGAGTTCGACACGCTGAAGGTCGTCGTCCGCGACAAGGGACTGGTAGTTGCCGCCTATTATTACGGAGGAGTGAAAACGGTGAACATACGTTTCCAAACCTACGCTAAGGGCGACGGCAAGGGCAACGTGTCGGCATCGGAACTGAAGCGGCTGCTGTCGTCGGAACTGTCGGCATCCACATCCGTCACGTCGGTGAAGCCCGACCGCTACACCTTCTATTATAACTATGGCTTGAGCCGGAAGATACCGGTGAAGTGGGTCGGCATGGTCATTCCAGAGTCCACTTATTTCCTTGCACGCACGCAGATTTCGCCCGACAGCGTAACGGTGTTCGCGTCGAAAGAGAAGCTCGACAGCATCACCCACATACGCACCGCGCCGCTCAATCAGGTGGGTTTCCGCGACACGCTGCACATCACGACGCGCCTTGAGAAGATGGAGGGAGTGAAGTGCGTGCCGTCGAAAGTCGATATCACGTTTTTCACCGACGTGCTGACAGAGGAGCGCATGGACAACATACCCATCATCGGAACCAATCTGCCCGAAGGCAAAATCCTGAGGACTTTTCCAGGAAGGGTGGCCGTGAAATTCGTCGGAGGCGTCAACCTCGTCAGAACACTGCGGCCGGAAGACTTCATCGTAACGGTGGACTATCGTGAGATTGCCGACCATCCATCGGACAAGTGCAGCCTAACCATGAAATCGGTGCCTGCCGGCATATCGCGGGTGAAGCTGGAGACAGAACAAGTGGACTATCTCATCGAGGATGCGCGCTGAACGGATAGGCATCACCGGCGGCATAGGCAGCGGAAAGAGCTACGTGTGCCGACGAATTGAGCAACTCACTGGCGCAGAGGTTTACGACTGCGACGCTGAGGCGAAGCGGCTCATGCTGACCTCGCCCGACATTCGCAGCCGTCTCACCCAACTCATCGGCCCCGACACATACGGCCCCAGCGGGACGCTCAACAAGCGTCTCGTCAGTCAGTTTCTCCTCCAGAACGAGCAGAACGCCAAAGCCATCGACAGCATCGTCCATCCTGCCGTATTCGACGACTTTGAGCAGTCGGGCAAGCGGTGGATAGAAAGTGCGATACTCTTCCAGTGCGGCCTCGACAAGCACGTGGACTATGTTGTGGCGGTCGTAGCTCCCGAAGATGTGCGCCTCGACCGCATCGTCGCACGCGACCACATCACTCGCTCTGCCGCCCGTCAGTGGCTCGCCCGCCAGTGGCCGCAGGAGGAAGTGGCCAGCCGAGCCGACTACATTATATATAATAATGGTGAAGACGACATCGACCAGCAGTTGGAAGAGATGATGCAGAAAATTGAAATGAGGAGAGAGGAGTGAGAAAACTTACGAACTAAAGAACTAAAGAAAAGAAAATATGTTACAAACAATCCTTTCCGTGTCCGGCAAGCCCGGACTCTACAAGCTCGTTTCTCGTGGAAACGACAGTCTGATAATCGAGGCACTCGACGAGACGCATCGCCGGATGCCCGCGTTTGCCACCGACCGCGTTACGTCGCTTGCCGACATCGCCATGTACACCGATGCCGACGACGTACCCCTGCGCGACGTGCTGACCAGTCTCGGCAAGCTTGAAGATAGCAAGGAGTGCTCGCTCAACTATCGCAAGGCCTCGCCGAAAGAGTTGCAGGACTATTTCGCAAAGGTGCTGCCGCAGTTCGACCGCGACCGCGTTCACAACAGCGACATCAAGAAGCTCATCCAGTGGTACAACATTCTTGTCGCCGCAGGCATCACCGATTTCCAGGAGGCTCTGAAACCAACAGAAGGCGACAATGTTGACGACCGTCTGGAGGAGAAAGAGGAGAGCAAGGCTGAGAAGTAATCCCCTTTTTGTTTAAGCTTAAAAACAGACTACAATGAGAAGACTTATCTTGGCATGGCTGCTCGTTCCTTTCGCGGCCGTTGCCCAAACGGTTCATCCCGTTTCGATGGAGCCTGCCGACCAATGGCGCGCCGAGAAGCAACGTCTCGACCAGTCGTCGAAGGTCGTTACCACTATGGGCGCGCGTCTCACGCCTGTCATTCAGTCGGTTGACCAGCCGGCATCGCAGCCACAGCGCGTGCGGCAGGCAGCAGGACGGAGAGAGGCCAGTCAGCGCATCAGCACCATCTACGGCATTCTGCTTTACAAAAACACGTGGGGCAACTCTGAGAAGTATGCCGTCAACTCGTTCCAGCCGTTAGAGTCGTCAACCGTCAAGACGGTTTACAGCGACGCCACGCGTCTCGGGGCCACCGGCGGAGCGTGCTACGTCAACGGCAAGTATCACGTGGTGAAGTATTCCAACATCTACTCCATCACTTTCGGCAACTACTACTTGTTCAATACTGAAGACTGGTCGGTGATTGAGGCTACCTCTATTTCCGACAACTATATGGTTGGCACCGACCCGACCTACGACCCCGCCACCGGCAATGTCTATTCAGTGATGTACACCGAAGACTACAGCGGCTTTGTTTTCGGAACAATCGACTATGCCACCAAGACGAGAAAGGTGATAAGCACTGTTGACCAGAACATGCTTGCAATGGCAGCGACCAACGAGGGCACCATCTATGCCGTCCGTGCCGACGGCAAGCTTGTGCGTTTCGACAAGACCAACGGAAAATACACTGTCATTGGCTCTACAGGCATCACGCCGATGTATCTGCAAAGTGCCGCTGTTGACCCAAAGACCAACAAGATGTATTGGGCTGCCTGCACATCCGACGGTTCGGGCAACGGACTCTATGAGGTGAACACCGAAACGGGTGCCGCAACGCTCATCCTGAAGTTCAACAACAACGAGGAATATGGCGGACTGTACATCCCCGCACCGCTTGCCGACGACGAGGCTCCCGACCAGACGAAGCAACTTTCGGCCACATTCCTGCGCGACAGCCTTTCGGGAACGGTGAAGTTCACCATGCCCACGCTGACCTACGGAGGCGACGAAATCACCGCCGACATGCAATACAAGGTGATGCTGAACGGCACAGTGAAAGCCAGCGGAACGGCAGCTCCCGGGACTAAGGTTACAGAGACGGTAACGGCCGACTCTGCCGGATGGTACGACATCACTGCCTGCGCCGTCAACAGCGTTGGCGACGGCCCAGCGTCGAAAGTCTCCAAATGGATTGGCATGGACCACCCGAAGGCTGTGGGCTCGCTCAAGCTGAACATCAGCGACCAGACCGCCAAACTCACGTGGACTGCGCCCACAGCAGGCGTCCACGCCGGATATATCGACAAGACGCAGCTCAATTACAGCATTCTGCGTCTGCCCGACTCGCTGATCGTTTCCGACCATCAGACCGAGCGCACATTCACCGAAACGCTCTCGCCCGCCGACCGCACCAACTATTATTATGAAGTAACAGCCTTCGTGGGCGGCATTGAGGGAGAAAAGGCAGCGTCGAACCGTGTGGCCGTAGGCGACGGAGTAAGCATTCCGTATTACGACGGATTCGACGACCTGACAACATTCACCAATATGTTCACCGTAATCGATGCCAACAACGACAAGGTTACGTGGACTGCCGACAACTACAACGGTCCGGGTCAGGCTGCCGTCTATGAGCGCAACGAAAACAAGGACGCCGACGACTGGTTGCTCACTCCAGCATTGAAGCTGAAGAACGACCGCTACTATAATTTCGAGTTCCAGGCGTGCACGTCGTGGCTCACCTCCAGCGAGATAGTCGAGGCGTTTCTCGGCACCGACAAGACCGTAGCCTCAATGACCACGCGCCTTGTCGAAAAGACCACCGTAACGGGCGAGAACCGTGTAACTCTGCGCGGAACGGCGAAAGTGCCAGCCGAAGGACTCTACTACATGGGCATCCATGTGTGCAGCCCCGCCAGCGAGTTCACGCTCTTTGTCGATGACATCAGCGTTACCGAAGGCGCACTCTTCATTGCCCCCGACAGCGCGACGCAGCTCAGCGTGGCAGCCGGAAGTCGCGGAGCAGCCAGTGCTACGGTCAGCTTCCGCGCTCCCACCACCGACTGCAACGGCAAGGCACTCACCGCCATCAGCAAGATAGAGATACTGCGCGGCGACTCCATCGTCAGCACCATCACGCAGCCGGAGGTTGGCTCCAGCCAGACGTTCACCGAGACAGGCGTGCCTACCGGAACGGCACGCTATGAGGTGAGAGCCTACAATGAAAACGGTGTGGGACTCTCTGCCAGTGCCGAGGCTTGGGTGGGCATCGACGTTCCCACTGAAGTACAGAACCTGACACTCAAATCCACCGACAGCAAGGCTGTGCTGACATGGGACGCTCCCACCACAGGCATTCACGGAGGCTACATCAATCCGAGCGCACTGACCTACAACATCGAGGACAACCGCTACTACATAAAGGGCGACCATCGCGCCGGAACCACTTATACCGAGACCATCAGCGGCGAGCAGCGGCTGCTCTACTACCGCGTGGCAGCGCAGTCGGCCACAGGCGGAGGCAACTATGTCTATTCCGACACCGTGCTTGCCGGAGCGCCCTACACGCTGCCCTTCACCGAATCGTTCCCCAAAGCGTCGGCCACCCATTTCTGGACAGGCCAGCACACAGGGTCGATGGAGATGGGCTACACCGAAGGCGTCTGTGCCGACAACGACGGCGGAGCGGCCATCATGCTGCCCAAAGCAAAGGGCGAGCGAGGCATCTTCACGTCAGGAAAAATTAAGATCAGCTCGGCAAAGCAGCCCACGCTTGAGTTCTACTACTATGCCGTTCCGGGCAAGCAGGTCAACCTCAGCGTCTGCGTTGTGCCAGATGGCGACAGCAACCAGCTGGCTCTCCTGAAGAGCATCGACTACACCGCACTCAGCGGTGAGGAGGGATGGCGCAAAACCTCTGTGCCGCTCGACGATTATAAGTCGGCTTCCTACGTGATGCTCACGTTTGTGGGAACTGCCACAGGCGCCAACTACGACAACATCGCCTTCGACGCCATCACCGTGCGCAACCAGTATGACGCCGACCTCAGCGTGGAGGCCGAAGCACCCACCTTCATTTCCTTCGGAACCAAGCCCGTCATCACCGCCAGTGTGAGCAACGAGGGACGCCAGAGCATGGACAACTATCAGGTGATGCTCTATCAGGGCGGAAAGGCCATCGACTCCATCGCCGGACGGCAACTGCCCGTCGATTCGTCGGCCACCTATGAGTTCCAGCTCGCCCACAGCACTGTTGACAAGAAGACGGCCACCTATCAGGTGCGCATCACGGCCGACAACGACGGCAACAAGAGCAACAACCGCAGCTCCTACATGCGAGTAACATTCGAAGAGTCGCCGCTGCCTGCACCCACAGCTGTGGACGGACACTATCTGGAGAGCAAAGAGTCGTCGCTCACGTGGACAACCCCCGACTTCACCACCGGCGAATATCGTCGCACCGACGGCTTCGACGACTATACTGCCTTCAGCATCAGCGGCTTCGGCCCGTGGACAACCATCGACAAGGACGGCGGCATCACCCACGGCTTGCAGACGAGCGACGGCAGCACCATACGTTATGACCATGTGGGAGAGCCAATGGCATGGCAAGTGTTCAACCCGTCGGCGGCCGGCATCAATTCCGAAGCATTCACGCCCCACAGCGGAAAGCAGATGCTGGCATCTATCGTTGAGGCCAACGGCAAGGCCGACGACTGGCTCGTCTCGCCCGAACTCTCTGGCGACGCACAGACCATCGACTTCTGGATACGCAGCGTCTCGGCCGACTATCTGGAGCAGTTTGAGGTGCTTTGGTCGGAAGACAGCGACGAATACCAAAAGGTCTCCATCTCCTACGACGCTGCTCCAGCCGAGTGGACCCACGTGGAGGCTGAACTGCCCGACGGAGCGCGCCGCTTCGCCATCCGCAAGACATCGGCCAAGTTTATGCTCATGCTCGACGACGTCAGCTACGCACTCTTCAACGCATCGACGCTCCAGCTGCTCGGCTACAATGTCTATCGCGACGGAGTGAAAGTGGGATTCGTCAAGACACCGTTCTTCGCCGAAAAGCTCGACACCACTTCATGCAAATATCAGATTACGGCCGTCTATGAACTAGGCGAATCGCAGCCTGCCGACTGCGACATCGATGCCGTAACCGCAATAGCAACGCCCACGACGGAAGGCTCGGCAGAGCGACGCATCTACGACCTCAGCGGCCGACGCGTCAGCGAGCCAGCCAAGCGCGGCGTTTACATCATCGACGGGCGGAAGACGGTTGTCAACTGACCGTCCTTCCCCCGAAGCCAAAGAGCCCCGCTGCCCGAAACGTCTCAGGCAGCGGGGCATTTTTTGTCCCGGCCATCGTCAGCATACGTTGCTTCCGGAACGGTCGCAAAGAGAGAGGGCTTGCCCCGACCTGTGTCGTGAGGCAAGCCCTCTCTTTATGCTTTGTCAGCGATGTGCTGATTAGAGGTTGAAGTAAACTCCGAATGTAGAAGTTGCGCCGCTCCAGTCGAGACCGAAGGAGTTGCTGCTCTTGCCTTCACCCTTAGGAGAGAAGGTGTTGTAGCCAACGAAGCCGAAGTGTGCAACGAGGCTTACGCTCTTGTTCAGGTTGAGGGCAACACCTGGTCTCAGACCAATCTCGAAGTTGTTGCCATAGTCTTTGTAGCTTGCGAAACCTACGCTACCATCAACGAATACGTTCAGCAGATTGCTCTTCAAGAAAGTATAACGAGCGTAAGGGCTTACTGCGAATGCCTTGGTTTTAACGTTCTGATCAAAGTCTAAGAGTCCATTGCCAAAGGAGGCAGCACCCTTCATGTAGCCAAGAGCCACACCGACAGCCCAAGAGTCGCTCAGATTGTAGCCAACCTCAGGCAGAATCTTATAGGTAGATTCGGAATCACCACCTTTTACCTTAACAGAACCGATGCCGACTGATCCACCGACATACCACTGAGCGTTTGCTGTAGTTGCAGCTACTGCAACCAGCAGGGTAAGCAAAAACTTTTTCATTTTCTTTTCCTTTCTTTTAAATGATTAAAAATGTTAATTCTTTTTTTCAGGCTGCAAAGGTACTTACTTTTGATGCACGGTGTTCTGTTTTCGCACACAGAATGACGAACTCCCGCCTTTTTCTTGACAAAAATCAAGTTTCGGAGGCCTTTTCCACTCCAAATTTTCTGTTTTGAGTTTCTACATTCTTCGACGGGCTGGCCGAAGGAATATCGATTGACATCATAGCAAAAATAACGGGACTTTCGACCGATGAAATAAAAGACATATAAAGAAAAATGAGGGAAGCGCCGGTGCTTCCCTCATTTTTTTGCCCATTATCCGTCTGCTCAAAGAACCTTACAGTCTATCGGCGACTGCAAGCGGCCGAGCTTCAGCCCACCGACTGGCACAACCATCTCCACGCGACCGTCACGCAAAAGCGTGAGTCTATGGCCGTCGCTCTGCAGCTGAAGCTTGAATGATTTGAGAGGCGTGAGCCATGTGTCGCCATTGGTGCCGTTGGAGTTTTGCGCCCATCCGTCGCTGCACATAAAGATGCACTGACTGATGTAACTCTTTCCGCCGGCGGTGAGTTGCAGCCGGTTGTCGGCATTCAGCTGGAGCGACAGCTGCTTGCCCATTGTGAGGAGCGTCTCGCCGGCCTTTGCCTCGTGGTCAGAACTGAGTTCTATGGTGAACGATGTGCGCCCTTTGTTGGGTGCCAACACTCGCATGGGGAATTTGCGGTCGGCGGCCAGCTGCGTCGTTACAATCGATGTGGGATAGCCCTGCGGATAGTGCTTGTTCACCATCCAGTAGTAATAGTCGCCGTTCATCCAGTAGGGCTGTCCGTCAACCACAAAAGGCCGGCTGTTATTCTTGCCCGACTGCCGGGTCAGCTGCTCCGTCTTGGCCACTTCGCCATTCTCGCCAATCGTAATCCGGAAGATTTCATAGACATTGTCAACAGGCCGCGACACATAGACTTGCTTTGTGTTTTGCTGGTCAACAGCCATGCCGCCACTGTAGCACCGCTCTGTGCGTTGCCAGTTTTGGTGGAAAGCGTGGCCCGCCGGTCCTAAGTCGGTCATTTTCCATTCCGAGCCGTTCCAATGGGCGTATAGGTATTCGTGGCTGGTCTTCAGCGAGTCGATGTGCACCATTGCCACCACCGGCCGCTCCTTCTCGTCGAGGGCAATCTGCCAAAGCCAGCAGCGCGCACGCTGGGGAGTGTCGATCAGTGTGGATGGGAATGCCTGCCGATAGATGTGGCGTTTGGAGACGTGGAATGGTCCGTCGGCAATCACGCTGAGAGCCTGTCCGGTGAGCGAGCGGAGAATTGGGCCGTCGCCATGATTGATGTCAACGACATTGAAGTAAAGCCAGTTGGGCCACTCGTTGTCAGGATGCCCGGTGGTATAGGCCAAGTAAATCTTGTCGCGTCCGTTGGAGTAGTATTTGGCGTATGGTCTCGCCCCCGTCGATTGCACGATTTGTCGCGGTCCGTAGTCAACCGTCACGCTGTCGTTGGCATCGGGCAGAGTGATGCGTGCTATCGTGGGATGCCATCCGATGCCGCGCCAGCAGAGATAGATGTGCTGTGGGTCGTCGCTCAGGATGAATGGCGACGGATAAGTGGTGTTGTGCTTGGTGGCAATGCGTTTCTCCTCGCCCAAGTCGCTGATGTCGCCAGCCCGCCGCGACACGCGGTACCAGATGCAAGGCTCGTCGGTGTGGCGGGTGTAGAATATCATCACGCGTCCGTCGGGCAGCACCTGAAATGTGGGATTGTTGTGGTCGTCGGGCTGGAAGCCGCTCCTTACCAGTACGTCTGTCTGTCGGCGGCTCTTGCTGTCTATCTGCGTGGCGCACACGTTTCCATGCACGTCGATATATCCCAGATAGGTATAGTTGCCGTTGTGCAGCGCGCGCGGGTCGGCAAACCAGCACCATGCGCCCTCTTCCACCACCGTTGTCTGAGCGTTGCCGACGGCTGCGCAAAGCAGCATCAGCAGGCAAATCATCGTTTTTCTAATCATCTCATTTCGCTTTTATTCTTACGACTGCAAAGTTACGCTTTTTCCCTCGCAACGCCAAAATTTTTCCGAAAAAGCACCGCCGCAGACTCTTTTCCACCTTTTTTAAATTATTTTTTCCGCTTATCCGTTATTTTTTCGTATATTTGCACAACAGAAAACGAAAACCTGATGAAATGAGAAAATCTGTTGTTCTTTTGATATGCTTCGCCGTCATGAAATTCGTGGCAGCAGGAGCACAGCCGGCAAGCATCGCCCCCACGCCCCACCACGCACAGTGGAGCGGGCAGAGCATGGCGCGGCCGGCAGCGGTGAAAATCATAGGCGAGAATGTGGCCGACAGCGATGCCGTCAGACTGCTACGCAAGAGTTTCGCCAAAGGAAAGGGAAGCACAAAAATCATTTTGGGCAAGCGTGGCGACAAGGCTGTGAAGCGATTCACAGAGAAAATTCCGCAGCACAGCGAAGGCTACTATCTGAGCATCGGGCCAAAAACCATCGTGCTTGCAGGCAACGACGAGCGCGGAACCTACTATGCAGCGCAGACTCTGGCGCAACTGGCCTCGCAACCGACGCTGCCAATAGGCGAAATAACCGACTGGCCCGACGTGGCAGAGCGCGGACTCGTGGAGGGATACTACGGCAATCCATACAGCGATGCCGACCGACGGAGCATGTTCGAATTCTTCGGCGAAATGAAGATGAACACCTACATCTACGGACCAAAGGACGACGCCTTCCACCGCAGCCGCTGGCGCGAAGCCTATCCCGAAGCCGACGCCAAGCGGATAAGCCAGTACGTCAGCGAGGCGCGCCGGCACAAGGTCAACTTCGTCTGGGCCATACATCCCGGCGGCGACATCAAGTGGACGCGAGCCGACAGCCTCGCCATCGTGGGCAAACTCGAAAAAATGTATGAACGCGGAGTGAGAGCCTTCGCCGTGTTCTTCGACGACATCGGAGGCGAAGGCACCGACCCGAAACGCCAGGCAGGACTGCTGAACTATATTTCAGAAAAATTCATCGACCGCCACAGCGACGCGCAACCGCTGATTCTCTGCCCCACACAGTATAACCGGGCATGGAGCGGCGGCGACTATCTCGACATACTCGGACAGACGTGCCGAAAAGACATCAGAATAATGTGGACAGGCAACAGCGTGGTCGATATGATCGACCGCCAAGACATGGAGTGGATCAACGCCCGACTGCGCCGAAACGCATACATCTGGCTCAACTATCCGGTGAACGACTACTGCATAGGCCACCTGCTGATGGGCCGGACCTACGGCAACGACCTCGACATAGCACCGCTCTACGGCGGATTTACAGCCAACCCGATGGAGTATGCCGAAGCATCAAAAGTGTCGCTGTTCAGCATTGCCGACTACTGCTGGAACACCAAAGCCTACGACAGCCAAAGCTCGTGGGAGAAAGCCCTCCGACGACTCATGCCAACCCACACCGAAGCCTTCAGACGATTCTGCGAGAGCAACATCGACCTCGGAAAGACATACCACGGACTGAGGCGCGAGGGCGAGTCGCCGACATTCCGCGCCGCCGAAGCCGAAGCAAAACAGCTGATGGGCAGCGGCGACACCGCAAAAGCCATAAAGACCATGCGGCAGGAGTTTCAGCAAATGGCAAGCGCTGCCGACGAACTGATGCACAGCAGCGAAAACAAAGCTATGGTTGAGGAGATAACGCCGTGGTGCAAGGTGATGAAAATCGTGGCCGAGCGCGGACTGACACTACAGACAATGGAGGAATGTCTCATGCGGCGAGATTCAGTGAAGTTCATCGACAACTATCTGAAATACCGCCAGCTGGAGGAGGAACAGGCAAAAGTGAGGTCGCGCGACTTCAAAGGCTCGGTGAAAAGTCCGAACCCCGAAGTGGCCACCACCTACGTGATGCCCTATCTGAAACAAACCACAGCCACACTGATACAGCGATACAAGTCGGCAAACAGCTACCGACGCGACGTCTTCCCCGTGCAGACGGTGGAAAACGGCATCTATTTCATAAAATACAACGGCCGCTACCTCACCAACAGCTCGCCCAACGCGGGCGGCAGCTCGCCCACGCTCGTGGCGCGGCGCGACGACATAAAGCCGCAGAGCCAAGAGTGGTCTATCGCCCTCGACCCCTCCACCGACCGCTACCGCATAGTCAGCCAGCTCGACTCACGCTATCTGAACGAGGCGGCCCGATTCAGCGTCAGCATGGAGAGCAATCCTTACGACGCAGCATGGCACACCTTCACCATCAGCAAGCAGCCCGACGGACGCTTCGCCATCCGCAACGGCGGCAGTGGCGGCAATGCCTTCTGGACCGTCGATGCCGCTACCATGACCATCGCACCCGCCCGCGCACAGACCACCGAAAAAGAGGCCTCCGTCTTTGAGATAATCCCCGCAGAATGAAGGCCTTGAAACGGTCGAAACCACTACCCTCCCCGACGGCTCTCAGTAAATCAATTTGATTTGCTCAGTAAATCAATTTGATTTAGTCGGTAAATCAATTTGATTTGCTCGGTAAATCAATTTTATTTACTGACATAGCATGGGGGGGGAAGTTTCAGGGCATCGGGATGGGTCTTGCGAAGCATCGCCG
>Ga0181612_125747_pt1 | contig 11850 bp, 3 predicted proteins | sample HoacroProtozoa21_FD_119630 | JGI IMG/M metagenome (GOLD analysis project Ga0181612, IMG submission 119630) | Hoatzin crop microbial communities from Cojedes, Venezuel. Combined Assembly of Gp0051906, Gp0051904, Gp0051908 | reverse complement strand
TAAAAGTCATTATAACCACAATCACTAAAGTTAGTAAGTTGACTTAAAAATCATGAATAATTTCCAGCATTATTACATTTGTGTTCCTTTAATTTACTTCTTGGTTTCTCAGCATGTAACATTACACTTAGATCATATTTTCCAGCTTTTCTGTCCTATACTGAAATTGGTTTCAAATTCCTTATATTCAGAAAAGTTTATCTGGATCTTTAATAACTTACTTACTCTCAGTGAAATGAGAGCTGTCGATACGTGGTCAGGGTTTTGATTTATAAACAAAACACTTCTTTTCTCTTTTCATCTGTTAAACAAAAAGTGCCCAACATGCAGAGTCAAGTGGACTTTAATTCTCCCATCTTGTTCTCAGTTTTGTCATTCGTTTTGTCTGGTGGTCTGAGTGAGCTGCTTCATGTAAAATGTTTGGTGATGTTTTAAAGAAAAACTGGCCTGGGAGACATCTCAGAGGTTATCTGATTTGTTCCTTACTCTCAGCCAAGGCCAGCATTCCCAAGAGATATTTGCCCAACGTTTTCTTAAAACGGTCTTCTATATTGTGAACCAGATAATATGTTCCAGTATTTAACTTGCCTTACAGTCAGATTGTCTTTTCCTTGATGTTCAATTTACCTCTGTCACTATAATTTCTGCTTACCTTTTAACTTTTCATGTGCTGGGATTCTTTCTTTAAAAATTGAAACTACCATTCCTTTCCTCTTTCCTGCAGGTCAATTTCTGTAGAAGTTCGATCACTGCTGTAGCACTCATCTGAACTCTCTTTGATTCTTAGACACAAAGCTTCAGTCGGAGATTCTCGAATGCTTTGTAGATGTAAACTATTACTTATGGATCCTACTTCTGTTTACACACACCTATTGATGTTTTCCTGTTTTTTCACAAGCATAAATGTTGGGTTTATTCTCTTTTTCGTCTCTTATATCCCTAGATTATTTCACTCAAAAAAGTGATCGAAATCACTTCTTCATTCTAAATCTGTGCTGTTGACTTCTCACCTAACTTTATATTTTTTGCATTCTTCCTTGCAGAACTGCATCCTATTTCATCTTTTCGGAACAATTCTTCAATCTGTTCCTATAATTCCAATTCAGTACATCAATATGACACCAAACAATTTTAAATGAGGGACATCTGTGATTTAACTGAGCAGACTTTTTATTCTCTTATCCTCGTCATTAGTGAAAACAGAGCAGTATGCAACACAATAGTGACCCCAGAAGTCTACAGAAATGACCCAATATTAGGCATTCTCTAAGTATCTGCCTGTAGATCCAAGCTGGCAAATAGTTAGCGTGCTTTTGAGCAGATCATACAGGACATTTTAAGGACCTTGTTCTGTCTGAAAGACATGAAAAATATGGTTTCTCCTTTGTCTGCCTGAGTTTTCAAATGATATACGAAAGTATTTTAAACTGTTTATTCCTGGGAATCAATGTTGCCTCTTTCACATTTCCTGTTATTTTCTAGGATAACTTCTTACAAATAATTTTAGTAATTTACGTAGTATTTTTCTGTAACTGAAAACAAACCAAATTGCACATCTCCTCCTTTTCTTCCTCTTTTAAAGATGCATGTTACAATCCAGACCCCCATCAAAATATTTCAGTTATTTATCTGTGGTTCCCCAATTAAGGATCTTGAAAAATTAGGCACCTCTTGTAATCACTGCAGAGAGATAGACAACTTTTATATATTTGGATTAAAAGCTAAAGAAGTGTAGACAATTAGCTAATTTAGATGTCTGTATTAAATGCTTAATGTTGGGGACCAGAAAAAAGCTTATGTTTCTTCACGAAAACATCACCCATCCTCCACGAGATTCTCAATTCTTCATTAATGTTTTAGAGGTTGTTTAGGTTACTTCTCTAACCAATGCAGAATTAATTTCACCAGACTCAGTTGATCTGAAGACATGCATCTCTTTCAGCTTGATTTTTTTTACAACTTATTTTTTATTATGTTCAATCAAGGGAAGCCATTTGAAATTTTACTGAAGCATGAAGTAAAAATGACACTACACACTGTATTCTTCACAGTATCATCCACCAATAGCTTGCTTTACTGAGTACTAAACAAGGTCTTATTCTTTTGTCATCTTTTCACCACAGTATGCTCATTCTTTCTCATTATACTCTATAGCCTTTTCTAGTTCCGTATTATTTTGTGCTTTGGTTTTCTCATTTTTGTTCCTAGAGGCTTTCTACTGCAGTTATCTGAAGTCACTTGACTTACTTTCCCATATGCTTCCTTCAGTATTTGTGATCACTGAAAAGCTGATGGTGTAGAAAAGTTAATAATTTAAAATACTTTTTAGACTTCCTCCACATCAGGATGGTGGGCGCTTGTATGCTATTAATATAATTTCCTTTAGGAATTTCATGAAAATTTGCACCACCACAATACAAAATTAAATTAAAGTCGCATATAAGACTTTGATGGCAGTGATGTGTACCCTATAGAAGAATGGACAAATAACAGAAAAAAATGATATAGTAAAACTCCAGAGCATCAAAAATTCCTTTCAGCAGGGCTGCTTCCAGGTAAACTCAGGCATCTCACCATGAGTGGCTCTTATACACACTTAATAAATATTTAATTGCTAGTGTTCAGTCTACTCAATCCATCCCTTGCTAATTAAACAGTTGTTTTTGAAAGCTTATCTATTTATATCCACCTGCTTCACATGCATCAGCAGAGTGCTTGATATAGAGAGATGACAGAGATGTAAATATAGATGTACGTTAATCTTATTTTGACTGCAGTTACATTTGGTGTTAATGGAATAAGTCTAAATCTACAGATACATTAGTGTAAAACCAGTGCATTTGAAATCAGTTTCAGACATGTACTGTTATGTTGCTGACGTGTTTGTTCATCATGCTGAATTTCCTTATAAATTGAGCATTAGGAACATAATACTCAATCTGGTAAAGAAAAATCATTAAGTATACTTTACTAAAAAATTCCTTTTATATAAGGTTTTGGTATTGTTTCAAGATTTTTATGTCTATGTCTTTTAAAGGAGCTCAGGTGGTTTAGGATACTGTCCTTTTTCTGCATCTTTTTCTCTATGTATGACTTCAGACATAAAATATTATGATGTCTGAGGTATTATCTAATCCTTTGTCTTTCTTATATTACATGATCAAAGGCAGTACAATACTAATGATGAGAGTAACTTGAGCTCTGCTTTATTTCACTTAAGTAGAGAAAATGCCTTTAAAAATGTGTCTGGTTTCAAAGCCTGAGGAAAGTTGAGGTCAGTGTTTCTGAACTATCTTGGTCTGCAAGAAAAAAGAATTCTCCTTTCTTGTCATGAAATTGTCATCTGGACCTTGACACTTGATATTAACACAGAAGCAAAGGGATAAGATTCCATTCAAAAATACATTTCAACAGTCTGTGTTTGACGCATTTTCAAGTTTTTAAAAAGAGGATATAAATCTACTCATCTGTCTAAATTCTTAAGCTCTGTAGTCATAGAAGTTTCCCAGACATTTGCAATTCTTTGGCCTGTGTTAAGTAGAAAATCAGATCACACTAGTGTCTCTTAACCTTAAAATTTATTAATGTAGTATAAAAATTAGAAATAGTAATTGTAAAGATTATAGTCAGACCTTTTCCATGGAGTGGAACTGTAACATAGGACTGTAGAAAAAGATGAAATGCAAATACAAATTCACAGAAGCTGTTCAGAGTGGCACAAACGGTTCCAGGTGTAAGCCACAGAGTGAATGTAAGTGAGAAAAAGATGAGATTTGCACACCACTATTACCTTTTGGAGAAAAACTAGGAAATTATTTATTTTTATTTAAGTAGAAAAGTAAAAGGAATTAACCAAATGGAAATAACTACCATAAAGTACACCAGGGCCTGTCACACAGAAGGGATAGGTACCTCATTAACACTTAAGTCGCTTATCGAAAAGACAGGGAGAGCTGAGTACTGGACCATACTATCAGGATTGCTTTACTGAGTGTTGCATTTACACTGAGTTTTACATCGGAATATCAGCAAATAAAAATAGGGGGGAGGGAGGGTTCACTATATACCCAAAACCAAAAGCGTCTGCCTAACAGCTAGTCTAGTTCACTCTGTCTCTCAGTTCACTCTTTCTCTCCGTCAAAAATTTCTTATATTTGCGCACTCCATATTCCTATCAGCACAGGTGAAGGGCTCCTTCTCTTTAGACTGTTTTGCACTCTGATAGCTAGCAAAATGAGAATTTGAACAGGCTCAGGTAGGTGAAGGATCAGCTCAGCTACCTTCTCAGAGTGGACTATTTCCCCAAGGAAAGCAGCAGGAGCACCTCCTCCAGCCAGCTTTAGGCAGCACAGCACTTCTCATCGCCAGAAACATGGCTCTGGAGAAGGCTTAGATTCTGGGAAGAATAGGGGTATCTGAATGCTAACTTGCCAGAACATCACAGGGAAGAGGAACTCATACAGACTCTCACAACCAATTGTCTCCTCTGCAAGTCAGCATTCAGAGTGGTGTTTGGGGCTTGTGTGACACTTTCCAAAAGTGCCTGACTCTTTCTGGGCACCATGTGTGGCGTGCCTTTTACCTAACTTTAGTCGAGTGCTGTGGAGAGGTCTCACCTAATCTGATTGTCTAGCTCCCTCTATAGCCAACTGAGCCAGAGACACTGCCAAAGGGTGGGGACTCATCCTTTCTCAGGCAGGGACATCAAGGGCTGGTGGATGAATCTCCTCTGGGCTGGTCATTTCTGACTGAAGACAATCCCTGCATCTTCAACTAAATCCTTAACTTTTAAATGACTTAAATTATGAAATGTATTCCAGCCCAAAACTGCATATTTTAACAGTAGCTATTCATCTACTTATTGTAATATCTGCATTGGACATTTCCAGCTAGGCACTCTGAATCTCACTTTATCTGTTCTTAACGACATAGCACCAGTTAAAATGTCTTACAGCAGCATCTTACTGACATCTGCCTGAGTTTTCAGATATGTTACTTACAGCTTGGATGAAAAAACTTAAAAATTGATACTCTTCTTAGATTTATATTCATTACCAACTTTTTATACTACAGAGTCATTTGGCCCACTTGAATGCCAGACTTCTTAGACTGTGAATCTACATGCTTTAATAAGCTCAGATTTCCTCCAGCATCCTTTGACAATACCATTAAAATGACCCACATTTCCCTGAGGATTCATGTTATGCACCCCAAGTTCCAATTTTTAACATGTTCTCAATAAATTTGGATTTAAATTCAACTCCATTAAAGCAGACTTACTTTTCACCTTCAGCACATTCCCTTTATTATACTAAATACATTCCAGATTTCATTTAAACAAAAACAAACAAACAACCTTTGTTTCTTATGATGTGTTTTGTATTCATGGGGTGAGCAAGAAAAAAGTGCATGTTTTCACTTTCCTATGAACCCTTCAGAAAACAGAAACACAAATTCTTATTTATAAAGCCAGAGGAAATTTTTTTGCAGAACCTCAGAATTTGAATGTGTTGCTCTGCAGTTAAGTGCAAAAATATTTATGTTAAGGACCTCAAGTTAGCTAAACAGTTTTTTCGTTGTTTATTTGTGTGCATGAGTGAGAAGAAGTGAGTTATTGTATATGGGATTTCTTGGTTATTAGTATTATACTAAAGTCAAAAGTATTATTTGCTCTCATGATCGTGGGATTTGGGCTGCAAAACCAAGAAAACAGTATGGTCCAGATCCAATAATCTATGTAGGAGAATACAACTGGCTTTGATGTTTAAATACTTTGAATACCCAACCTTATGAAAGGTTTTGGGACACTAAAGTCTTATATCTACATAGATTTAATGATCTCTGACTTCCTTGACACCATGATCAGTCTTCACAGGTATTGTTCACATACACTCTTAGAACAAGAAATAATTTTGTTTAACTGATATTTATAAAGGAGATGAGAATCACCCTTCATCTTAAGAAAAACAGAAACTTAAACAGAGAAGTACATATACTACTGCTACTGCAAATAAATTTATAACTTGTCCTAGTCAGAGGCTGAAATAATGCTGACAGTATCCATATACATTGCTACTGTCCTTTTTAGATTTCTAGCTTTTTTTCATATAGAGTAAGGGCATTATACACTTCATATTTAGACACTTCTTATAAAATACATTTTGAAGATATTGGCTATAATCTGAGTGGTTGAATCAATACATGGTTCATGGCAATGGTTCCTGCTTGGAAAGCAACTCCTGGTTCCAGCAACAGGGTTTCCGGAAATATTTGGATCCCTTTTGAATCTGCAATAAATAATTTGTGGTTGTTAGAGGTTTCATCCCTTCCTTGTCTGTTGTGTCTTTCTGTTGTGCAATATGTCATTATCTATTAAAATTTGTCCCAAATGTAAAACCTTTACATAAAGGAAAATCAGACAGAGTAGTAATGCAAAAGACGACTCCTTTTACAACTGCCTGAGGACACCACCAGTTTCTTCTCACATTTTCACTATAGGTCACCATCTAACACTGGCATTTGTGTTAGAACCACAGTTCACACATGCATTGGCTCAATGGGACTGTTTATTTTTAAGTGAATAATACAAAGAGAACTATTTAGGTTAGCAATCGGACACCTGCACAGAAGATATTTAGAAAGTAAAATCACTTCTGAGGCATTATATGGAAATGTTTTGCAAACAGCATGAAAGACAGTCACATTGAATCCTAATTTTTAACTACTGGTTTCTAAAGAGGTAATGACTAGCTTGCATAGTTGGATGGCTTACTGGGAAGGAGAATTTAGATTTTCATGTAATTAAACCATGGAACATTCATAGCCTTAGCCAGTGTCAGCTGAGGCCTCTTGAAACATCTTTTAATTAAAACACAAGATTTAAAGGTAAAAACTGAGTATGTTCCTTTCACAGCATTTTAATTACAGTGGGAGACAATGTCATTTGGTGACATATTACAGTGCAGATGAGCAAGATGATCAGACCCTTGCCTGTCCGGTACTTGATGGTCAATTCAGATGCTTCAATAACTTCATTGTTTATGTTTAGTCGTGAGATGCACGGAACCACATCTTCTTAAGGTTTCTTTCCACAAAGACATCTGTACGCTTCCATTAGCTTTATAGTCAACTTCAGCAAATGTATTATCAATAACTAGTGAATCATCTGTGTTGATGAACACATGCAGAGGAGAGACAAGGGAAGAAAAAGAAAGCCACTGATCTCCATTCGGGTTCCTACTCCAGTCTTTCACTTCTTTTCTGTGCCAATAACTGTGTTAATACGACGCAGACGAGTGCAAGTTAAGACATGTAACTATGTGAATGAAGTTTCCTACCTATGTGATTACACTCCACAGAATCCCACATAGAAAAAAGATAATAGTATCTACAGTTATGTGTGCATTGACATTGCCAGCTCTATTTATCACTGAAATGAATAATACAGAGGGTAAGATAGAGCAAAGGATGTGTGTGCTGTTCATTAAGTCTCAGTCCAAATTTAAGTGTGTCTTTCGTCACAAAATAATAGGATCCATCACACCAGCTCATTGTGAGCATGGTGGAGCTCAAGGAAGAGCAGGATAAATATCTTCCTGAAGTTTGTACAGAATTTAGGAGGTCAGTATATTAGGCCAGAATCACCACACTTCAATTTAAAGACCTTGAGGTCACTGATTTACGACAGAAACACCATCCTTAGTCACAAGTAGAACGAGCCATTTGCTGGAGTTGCTTATGCTGATGTTCACACAGGAAGGTCAGTTCAGGTCAGGCACGTACTGCTGTAAAAAATTTCCCAGCTTACCAGTCTTAGGGCCCAGACTCCTTTCAGGTAGAAACTAAACAAGAAGATGCTCTCCAGAGGGACTCCTAATGATTCCCAGCTCTTAATGGGCCCCTAGCTTGCAGAATCAGACCAAAGGCAATCTGACCTGCAACCCCAAAATGCAAGTAGTCTGGATTTCTGGGTCTCATTGAGAAGTGTTTTATTCTCCAGATCTGCTCTTGGTGTAGTGCACTACTTGCTGGCATACATATAGCACCTCTCTGTGTCTGTGGGCTGAACAAGAAAAACAGCTTTCTAATTAAAAATAAAGTAACTAAAGGGACTAGTTTCCTAATTCAAGATTCTCAGTGAAGTACTTTAAACTATCTGTAGCCACGTGGTTCATATGTCACATTTTGAAGGAATCTGCAGAGTGTTTTAGTGATTTGCCAAAATCAGAAAGACCCTTGGCTGTGTCTGGAAGCAAGTGTTTCTTGCCTGATGTATTACATTAGAGAGGGAGCATATGCTGAGCCCAAAGCCTATTATGGCAAATATTCCACATCCCTTATGTTACCGAGCTGATTAGAGTATGTTTGGATTGCCCTGTGAAGATAAATATTGCTGCTGCAGTACTAATATGAATCAATTTCAGATCAGTATCTCCGCCAGAGGAACTGTGAAGCAGAGAACAGATCTTACTTTTGCCACCCTTTAAATAGGGCCAATTACACTGATGCAAGGTGGTCTTTTGTTAGACTGTTCATAAATACAATTTCAAAACAAAACAGAACAAAACACAAAATATTGACCCTTGTTGCTTGATCTTTTGTTTAAATCTCTTCTTCTGAACCAATATATTAGCAATTCTGATATATTACTAAAATTAAATATTAGACTTTCATGTAGTTTTATTTTCTTTAAAATGCATAAACCTTTTAATAATGTATTATGTGCTTAGGCCCTATTTGTGCAGTAAGACTTGTGAAAATGACACCTTTGGAACATACACAGGTGCAAATGTATTTCACTGCCACTCTTAAAATAAATATAACCCAGACTTCTTCTGAAAAAAACCCTTGAATTATGCATTACTTTTTATCTCATTATTTGTTTAAACATTGGCACTTTTTGCAGAGCTGACGTTGAAGCAGTAGTTTGTGTTTCTGTGTCCTGAAGGCATTGGTAATTCCAAAGCACTTGGGAGATTTATGAACTGCAGTAGACAAGTTTTCCGAGTGTCCTTCGAAGACCACACAAATTTATTAGCATGCCATTGTGACTTTTTAAAAATTAAGGACAAAATAATAAGTTTTCTCATCCATCTACTAAGACAGAAATTACGTTTTCATCATCTCTTGTAATACTTTTCATGTCATATTCCTTTTATTGATCATAGACTACAATTACATGGGAGGTTTCTTAGCAAGATTTATGAAATATTCAAATAGGACATCATAATCTGTTATAAAAATCTGTTCCCTTTCTTTGATTTACTGATTTTTATGTATGCATGCTACTATACTAAGGCCCAACCCTCAGCTGATAAAAAGCAGTTAATAAGCCAAAGTGATGCAACAGAAAGTAATAACAATTTTTACTGTACTCATGAACCAATTCCATTTTCTACCATTCTGAGAATTTTGTCTTGTGTACTAGCTGTTCCACCCGCTAGCTAAGAACAGACATTTTCTCCATTATGTTTGTTGTTAACGTGGACCACTGAAGCTTTGTCTCTGTCATCTGAGAACTACATTGCACACAGGTGGTCTCCTGGAAAATCAAAATAATAGATTATTCTGATAATACTTAATGAAAATTTTAGGATGATTTAATTCTGTGACCATACCATGCCATGGATATCATCCTGGCCACAAGTATGCCTAAACGACATTTCATTTATTTGGGTCAAAAGTGTTAGATTTCCTTTCTGAATGAAGGACTAGATAAGATAGATTGAGTATCAAGATCAGGTTCTTTTAAAATAATTATTTTAACATCTTCCTTAATTATTGATTAAGAAATATACGAGGTGAATCCTGGCTCTCTGAAGACAATGAGTTTTTCCACAGTCAACATTTTATTCTCGGATTAAAACTGTTCAGAGTCCTCGTTGTTGGAGTTTATAGGATGCTGGAATCCAAATTTCTCTGGAACTTTCTCCTTACCTTTGATTGCTATTTTTGTCAGTGTCAGGTGTACACTGACATTAGCATCTGTTTTCATCATTAGTTATGTGTGGATGTTGCATTTGACCCTGCAGTAAAATCCAAGTACTAAACTCTGTTGAGCCGAAAAGGAAAATCTCTTCAAATACTTGAAATAGTCATAGAGAAAATGCAAGAAATTAGTACAGCAGAATGTAAATTCTTTTAAGGATTGATTATAGGACCATTTTCAAAGGCAGCAAGAACAGTTAGTTATCCAGTTCTCATTGAAAATTCATGGGGCTTAGGTACGTAAGTCTACTTTGCAGTGTGAGGAACTTCAACAGTGGCATATTTTGCAGTTTTCCATGTGCTTGTAAGTTTGAGTTTTGGTTACTGTGTCACATCTTTTTCCTAACCTTTTTTCTTGAATAATTTTATTTGTGAGCTTCTGTTTTCATTTAAAAAAAATCCCAAACCTTAATTTTTTCCCATTGTAACCTTTTCCTGAAGATACAAGAAAAAAAATAAAAGAGAAAATTAAACAAATCAAAAAAATAACTTACAAAATATTGTTTTGTAACAAATTAGCTTAAGCAATACTGGTGATTTTGAGAGGGCTTTCTTGATTTTCTGAATTCTAATGCTCAACTGTAATGTGCTTTTTCTTTTAAATTATCCAAAATTTAAATTTTCACTTTAATTTTGATGCAGATGCAAGAGGACCAAAGCTAGATTATCTGAGTGGAGGCAGCACAAGAAGTAGAAAACTCACATACAGATCAGCTTGTACTGTATCCCTACTAACGCAGCTGGTCAGCCTTGCAAACCTTTCAGACATTTGGAAGGCTGCCATTGTAATTGTTTCTCCTGACACAGTGCCATAAGTAGGTTATTCTGGATATCTGTCACACAGTCTTTTTCTACTGTCTTGTGACACCTGTAACAGAGAACAATATATTCATGTTATTGCTTTTGACAGTCTTTATTTTTTTAAATTACTGCAGTGGTCTTCCAGATCATCCCTAGCATGTTTGTTTTCTTGTTTTCTGTCAGCAAGCCATGTCAAAGTATCTATCAGAACTATCCCTACTCAGACAGAAAGGCATTGCAAATGTAAATATCCACATCTGCTACTTATGCATCTTTGCTTTCCAACATCACTCAAAAAAATCTTCTTAGCAGAAATTCTACCAAAGTAGAAATGGGTGCCTGAAAGGAGGAGTGGTGGGTACCGTCATTCAATACTTCTGCTCCCAAACATGATCAGTGACTTTAAAAAACAGATCTCTGCTTGCTTTTAGAACCTCTAAATGCACTTTTGACGCTTGTAAAGAATGTCTTTGGGTGTCATATTTTCTCTGCCTGCAAGAGATTTTGAAGAGCTAAGTAAATACCTACCTGGATAATGTTGAATGTTTCTTTTCCATATCCTGGACAAACAGTCATTCACTCAGTTGTTCTCACTGTACTAGTGATTTTTAATTGCAGAATAACTTGAATAGGAAACAGAAGTCCAAGAAGAAATATCCATGTGCTGTGGATTTAGCCTCAGACTACTCACCATGAGTTTATATTACCTATCATTTAATATTCAGAACCATTGTAGTACCAAAAATAAAAGGGGAAAATGTTTTTAAACTTTAGCTTTTTCTGTGTTTTAGTTCAGGCATACTTAAACACCACAACTTCCACATCCTATTTAATTATCCTAACTAGGCTGAGTATGAATAAAGGAGTGATAGGTGGCAGAGCCAGGAGGAATTCGGGGCATTTAGGATCTGAACAAGAATTTAAAGAATAATTGCTGAGGAATATCACAGAATTACAGAATCACAGAATCACAGAATGGTAGGGGTTGGAAGGGACCTCTGTGGGTCATCTAGTCCAACCCCCCTGCCGAAGCAGGGTCACCTACAGCAAGCTGCACAGGAC
>Ga0181612_133510_pt1 | contig 11851 bp, 8 predicted proteins | sample HoacroProtozoa21_FD_119630 | JGI IMG/M metagenome (GOLD analysis project Ga0181612, IMG submission 119630) | Hoatzin crop microbial communities from Cojedes, Venezuel. Combined Assembly of Gp0051906, Gp0051904, Gp0051908 | reverse complement strand
GACCATACAACATCCTGCTCAGCAATGAAAAGCTGGGGGAAGAGGGGGGAAGGGGGGGACACTTGGAGTGATGGCGTTTGTCTTCCCAAGCAACCGTTGTGCGTGATGGAGCCCTGCTTTCCTGGAGATGGCTGAACACCTGCCTGCTGATGGGAAGTGGTGAGTGAAATCCTTGTTTTGCTTTGCTTGCACACACGGCTTTTGCTTTGCCTGTTAAACCGGGTTTATCTCAACCCCTGACATCTCACTTTTACGGTTCTGATTCTCTTCCCCATCCCACCAGCAGGGGAATGAGAGAGTGGCTGTGTGGGGCTTAGTTGCCAGCTGGGGTTAAATCACAGCACTGGATTTTTTTTCTCCTTTGCTTGTGTTTCTTTATTTTGTTTACTTTCTTGCCCATTTCTAGATAAATGAAAGTGTGTTCCTACATGCTTTGCTTTCACCACACTGACCTGATTAGGTCACTTCTAGAAAGAAACACAGGCTTTAATAATTATCAAGCTTAGTGTTCCTCATTTCAGACATCTATAGCATAGAGAAGTATGTTTGAGCTAGCTTTTAGGATTCCTTCTACAGTCAGCAGAGAAAGTGGACATTTGTTGGGTGCAATTCATCATGTTTCAACAGAGATATCTATTATGTCAATGAATACATGGCAGAATGTCTTTCCCCATTTGAGCTGACCTACATGAAACTGTCTCACAACCACAGTTTAGATGTCTCATTTTACATCATGGGTGGATCCCATAACTCACATTCCACAGCTCAGAAAAAAAGAAGGAAAACACAGCGCAGAGTGGAAATGGGAATCAGAAGCTTTGTAAGAAATTGTAATGATTTAGGTATCGTGGAACATCACATGAAAGAAAGGTCAGCTGAAAATGTAGAATTTTAGTCAAGTTACAACTTTCTCAACACAGTCTTGCAGAAAAAAGCAGTTTTCAGCAGATACATTATAAGCTGTTTTGGTGAGATAAGTGAGCAGTGAATCTAATTCCCTTTAGATACAGAAATGCTTACTTGTGGTTCTTGTCTGGACAAAAGAAAAATTCTGAATTTTTTTCAATCTTGTCCTTCATTTCATTAGCTTTCCTTTTAATTATTGAAAAATGAAAGTGGAGACTTGCAAAGTGCTTCATTTTGACACCCGTGATATGCTTCTCATGTTACACTTCTGCATGATGATTTTTAGCTTTCCGATATGGGTCAAAACTGTATGGCAAAATAATCCCAAATTCACTAATTATGTAAGCTATGTTGAAACTGCATTTTTATTAAAACCTTTCTCATCCCAGCTGTGATTCTAAGAGGTTGGGTCAGCTTAGAACACATTTAGAATGAAATTTACTTATGACAGATATCTAAAGAAACTTTGTCGTATTAGATTATACCCTTTCTTAAACAAAATTCATAAAGATTCATAAAAAACAATGTGCATATAACTCAATGTGTCATTTTTTCTATGTTATAAAAATACAATATTCTCCAGAAGAGTCAGCTCCCTTTGAACTCTATGGCATTAGCCCTAGCGACTTGAAAGAAGAATTCAACATTTCTAGGATATCCTGTATTAAGTTTCTGGCATAGTCCTAGTCCCTTTTTCAAAAAACTAAACATATGCCTTTGAAAATCTTAAATAGGTGTGATAAAAATCAGAGATAGTACAAGTTCCATGCTACCTCAGCAGCGCCAATATAACTTTTCAGCTCATAAATTTTCCCTGGCCAATCACTTTTTTCCAGAGGTCACTGGTGACGCCATTTAAACTGTAACACAAGGAATAAACTTCCATTTTTCCACCACCCATAAGAAGAAATAGTTGGAAAAAATCCCACTAGAAACATTCAAGACAAGTTTTCAGACTTTTCCACAGTTTTATTCCTAACTGTTCTTATGGCCTTAAAGCAAAGCAAACATGGCTTTTTTTATATGTCGTTTTTCTTGCTCTTGTTTGTTTAGACTAGAGAGTTGAACATGGTGTGGCTTGTAGCATATGCCTCAACATTTTTTTTCCCAGTATGTTGTTTGACATGCTCTCTGGATACTCCTGAATAACAAATTCCTGTCTCTAAGCTAATCTGATAATAGTTATATGGATAGGTCTGCAATATTTTTTGTTTGTTTGTTTGAAATAGTTGTATTGGTATTAGTTCCTGAGGTTTTGGAAGACTTTTCAAAAAATTAACTTACATGCTCCTGAGAAGTGTCACTGAAATTCAAGTTTGGATCTTGAGCAAAGTATTGTGGAGGGGTATGCAAGACTCTGAAAAGCAAGCAGAAAATACTTTTCATATACGAGAGTGTTTTGTATTTTGTAACAAAAGATTAATTTGACAGTGTCATTAATACAGCTAATATCTTTGCATCTGAAGAAAAACTGAATTAATAGTGTAATTAAATTCTGTTACTACAAAGATATTTGCCAAAATAACTAAATGACCTAAGAAAGCCTTGTGTGCTTGAAAGTTTGCGTGATTTTCCAGCTTCAGTATCTTTCCATTAAATGGTATTGCCTTTACCTGTAAGGCTTGTCTTGTCTCTGTCCGTAGTCTGTTCTGAGGTCATTGCTACCACTGATTTTACACTAGGTCAGAAGGAGTATTTTTAAAAGTGAAATTAGTGCTCAATAAATGTGCCAGCTTTCCAGCTGAAATCCATTATCTAGAAAATATTGAGGAAGACCAACAGCTAAAACAACAAATCTCACGATATTTCTCTCCCAGTACACCTTTAACTCTTCTAGGAGGCAACCAGAGAGAAGAAATGAAGCTTATTTTTCCGTATCTGTTCTTCGACATAAAATACGGCATTGCTGTGTTTGGCTAATAGTAACAAAGGTAGGATGCTTTCCTTGTGACATGGACTCCTCTCATATAAGAACGAACTAAGACTAAAAGATCCACATCCTATAGGCCAGTGATTGGTTATTGCTTAGACTCTGACAGAAGACCTGAAAATAAAGACGCTTCCACGATGAGAGTAAAAAACTGCCATTGGTACATAGACAAGCTGTATTCTTGTTAGGTCTGTGTTAGTACAAATGAAGACAGAACTTATCTATGCTTCTTTTGAAAACATACATTGTTGCCAACTAGTGCTTTATTTTCCATTTAACGATATAACCAGTAAAAAGGAAAAAAACTCTATAGGAATACAGCTTAGAATTTCAAAGAGCCGTTAGCATGTAAGGATACTAAGCATGTATCTGTCTGCTGTTGCAGAGGTGTTAGACATACATTACTTCTTTGTATGTCATGTAAATTTAAACTCCCAAAGCTCTTAAAGAGTCTCAAAAAACTCAGCCTGGGTGAAGAACACATCCAAACACAATATACACTGAAGTGATTGCATGTCAGGTAGCACGCTAGGAGATAATTTTAATCAGAAAAGGAATAACTACTGTAACATCCATTTGCTCCACTTTTACTGCCTGCTTTATGGTTTGTAGTCTAGAACACATCAGACTTTGCATTTGTCAGTTTACAAAAAGATGCTCAAGGTCACATAGAGTTCATTAATTCCTCATAACGCTGAAAAAGGACAGTTCGCAGCTAGTTGTGCAACACTTTTTGCTCCTCATATCTGCTAGTCTATCTCCGTACCCATTTTACTGGACTATGTGTCGTGATGCAGTTAGGTGAGAGGAATTCCTGCAGTGCTAGCAATAGCATGACTTTTCTGCTTTCTCTGTTCTGCAAGACTGGGAAGTACAATGTTGTCACCATCTGCCCTGATTATTTAAGAATTTGTTCCATTCTAACAACCTAAGTCTAGGGTAGATGTGGCTTGGCTTACATGAGTGGTAAAAACACCCAAGCATAAGTTCTGGACTGTAAAAAAGCTTCTGACTGTATGAAGATTAGTACATAACGATCAGTGTTGTTTGCTGACCACCAAGTACATTGTCAGTCACAATTGACCATATCAATTTTTTATCATGCAGGAGAGGAATGCGCATCCTCAAACAAGGTTCTTTGGGCAGCCCCTATCAAAGAATAAGTGTCATTCTCTACTGATCAGTAGTTTTTATAATCATGTCTAGAGGTGCAAGCTCAAAGAAGATTGAAACACTTTTTTGTTCATTTTTGAATGCAATATACAAGGCAATGGAAAGCAGGTCCAAATCAGGTTTTATTTTTTCAAGATTTATACTTTGAAGGGAAATGACTGACAAATTCTAAAAAGGCTTTTGGAAAAAGATGGGGTGTTTAAAATTTTATTGTGTGAGAAATGAAGTAATTAAAATAGAATTTATGTGAAAATGGTGATAATAGACTTCTAGTAGAGTGTACATTTGTGAACCACCTTCATTTTTATTATATATTTGTTGTTGGACTCGTTGATCTTAAAGGTATTTTCCCACCTAAAGAATTCTAGGATTCTATATTTTAAGTTATTTCAGTAGCACCCTTTACAGTCAGAACAAAAACTGAAAAATATTCAGGATATTTACCTACGCATAATTAAATCCTGCATGAAACGTTGATTGAAAATATCAAGGGTTTTGCAGACTTATTCTCTTCATGCTGAATAATTTCTTCTCCGTCCATTCCAAATAATGTCTTGAAGTGGATAAATGTCTCTCTCAGGACCTGCCTCTTCTCCTTTAGTTCTACACTGTGCCCTATCTTTCAAAAATTTTTGCTTGATGTTAAACCACCAACTTAAATGCACTATGGCAAATACTAAACACCTCATTTACTTCCATCCCTTTCTTTTCATTATGGTTCTTCATCAGTCTCCTGCCTGCTACCCTCCTTTGAAAGCTGTCAGTGTCTTGATGCCCTACTGAGATACTTTTTTCATTTTCTCCCATTTCTGTTTGTCCCATCAACTCTCAACACTTGTGACATACTCCATTGATAATGTCTTTATATCAAGCTTTTCTTTGCATTTATTTTATGCTATTTCCCACTGAAATCAGTCAAGAATCTTATCCCCCAGATCCACTGACACCAGTGTGCCTGTGGTTAAGGATTCAGTCCTGAGGCTGTACATAAATTCCATCTAATTGCCATTTGAATCAAACCTACCTAAAAAGAGTTAGTCACCTAAACCTGTATATAAATCTGAACTTAAACATTAAGGCAGATTTTATGAATGGGTAGCGTAGTATCTCAGAATCAGTCAGTTATTCTTCCTCCTCTTTACAGTTTCTATTCTCTTTCCTCTACCTCCATTCCTGGTTTTTTGTTATACGGTAGGTTGATATATTGTGGGTTAAGGAGCATGTAAACTGTTTGGCCCAGGAGTAGTCCTTCTTTATCTATAATGAGCTGAAGGTAAATTCAATGCAAAGTTGCACTACAGAGACATTTTTAGCAGGGCATGTAGCCCACCAAACTCATATCTTGCATGAGGTCTCAAAACAGCACAACAACAGTAATCAACAAATTTAGAGGGGAAAACAAATGTATTTGCAATAGTGCCTGTAAATTGTTTAAATCAATATGCTTGGGATCCACTGTCCCAGGGCAGAAGTAATACCTTGTGGCGTATGAGATCTTTGTAAATGCAAATTCCTGAAAACTGTGGGATGATTCTGTTCCTCCCCTATAAACGCTACATTGGCTTACAAAACCCAATACAAACATATTTTGCATCGCCTTTACTCGCTTTCCAGATGTTAAGCATTTGAGGTGCACATGATACAGATTTTCCAGCATCGGTCCTAAACCGGGAAGGGGGGAAATTCACTGGTGTCTCTTGAATAAAAATGATGCTGGTTTCCCAGTACTTACATGGGAGTTGTAGAGTGGGAGAAAAAGTCTTTCTTCTCTTGTCTTCACCCAGTGCAGTGCTCCTGTATGACCGCCAACAAGACTGAATCTTGATTAACATTGTTTACTGAGGTCATTTCTGTAGCTAAAGGAATTGCATTTCCTGACTATACCAGAATAGCAAAGTTCAGACTGGTTACTGGGGGGAAGGAGGAGAAAGGGGTGGAATGAAACTACTAAAAAATTCTCAAATTTCTCTGAGAATTATTTTTCCTTTCTGTCAGGAGGAAAAAAAGGCTTTCCATATAAATGTGCTAGTCTGAGTTACAACTGGATTACATCATACGGTCTGCGTCGTGTGGACTTGGTGAACCTGAAAGATTCTTACCTTTGCTTCATGAAACGTTTCCAAATGACATCTTTCACTCTATCAAAGGCTCTGGGGAAGGAGATCAACAGCAGGTTTGCGAGTTGCTTTAAACGCTCGCCCTCTGGGGCCTTCGCAAAAGACAGTTTTTTGCCAAATATCCCATATGCTGTGGAAAAGAAAGACAACACAGTCTTTCAGATAAGACATAAAACCTCATTCCTGGACAGCCGAGTAAGTCTGCTCCCTTGTCACCAGCCTCCATGAGGTCATTCCTGCAATAATAATAATAGCAGTTAGATTAATGGAAATCAGACTTTTGTCGTTTTTTCAGGAAATATTGCCGCTAGGTTCTGCACGTTGTTACCGAGAACACTGAAAGTCAACCTTTATGTTGCTCAGTGCAGTACGAAGATAAGTTTAGCAAAAGACCCTTGGCCCTTTTCATGGCTCTTTTTATGCAGAAATATAGTCACATGAAACTAATCCATGGCTAAATCCAATGCACTCTAAGAACTGCAATCAAACAAAATAAAAAGGTCTGTCTTCCTCACGCTTAGTCAGCGAAACCTGGAGTTCCTTCTGAATGAAGTTATCGCACAGGTGTAGGAAATTAGGTTAAAATAGCCTTAAAATGTGGTATTTACCTTGATACATATTTAAAGAATGGTTTGTTCCTTCTTGGATGGATTAGAGGTAATCAGATGTATTTTGGCCAGCAGAAGAAAAATGTACAAATAGCAATGCCATCAAGAAAATTGATTCTGATAAGGGCCTGTTTAAAATATTTACCTTGGACTGTGCAAAAGTCAGGAATTTTCTAATCCAGTATAAACACTGAGTTAATACTAATATCTCTGTTCAATTCGAATGCTGAGCTGACAGAAAGATTAGGAAAAAAAAGAGTAGAATTAGAAGTACAGTATCTCCTTTATGTGCTTTTTTTGACGTTCCTTTGATCTTGGAGCTTTTTGAAATTACACCAAAGTTGGGGTTTTCCCTCAGTCTTAGTGGGCTTGTCTTTGATTCATATGGATTGTGTTTAATTTTTATTGCAACAGGTCACTGTTCAAGCATTATATTGAATGGGATATCGCAAATATATAATTTAATAACTGTAACAGCAAGCCCTTTTTGTAATAAGAATCATCCTCTTCACGTCAAGAAGACCAACAGTATCTTCCGTCGGTAAGATGATGCTAATAATTGTGTGACACCTGTTGTAACTATAAATTCTTATTAGAACACTGATTCTCAGTAAGTCAGCTCATAAACCAGGAAATGTAATACACAGGTACTCTCTTACACACTAAGAGAACCACAGAGAGGTCCTAAGCCTATTATAATTGAAAGATTCAGGTCAGAAATTATTCTTAAAAAGTAATACTAACTGCATTTTTATACCATCTACTCAAAGCATTTCTAGTTAAAATTTAGATACTATGATCTTACAATACATATTTGAAAATGTTATTGATCAAACTATACGGTTGGACTTCATGATCTTAGAGGTCTTTTCCAACCTTAATGATTCTATGACACAAGATCTGTTCACTGAATGATAACATGTGCTCTTTACCTGCTGTCTGCCTTCTCAGACTGACCATGGGCTGCTCTCTGTGGCAGGTTCTGCTTGGGAAAGCACTGTCCCAGTGTGCTCTTGCTTTGCAGATGTTGTCCACAAGTTAAGCGTTCTTCCTCTGCTTTTGTACGACACCAGTTTGCCAACGGTCTGCCTTTGGCAGAGAAAAGCTTGGTGTGGCCTCGCACACACCAAGCTTGGTCTGAGAACTGAGCAGAGTCATAAACTGTGTAGCTGTGCCAGCTGAGGGCTGGCCTGGTGCTAAAATGTCCCTGGATTCAGCATCTGTTTCTGCACGGTTCAGTGGTGGGCCATGGAAGGTGGTCCAACTCAGACTGGCACTTCCCAGCAGGTTTTCTACCACTGTCCGCTGGACCATATGGCCATGACACATACTACTTGACTCGGGATTTATTTTGTGCAGAATGGGTGCAACCACATATTCACTGTGTTAAAAAACAACTGAACAGGAAGAAACAAGGAGCACAGATGAAATATAAGAGCATGGAGAAGCAGCCAGTGCTCTGCAGGGAGATTCTGGAAGTGGCTGGTGACAAAGACACATCCTTTCTCATAATCTTGTTCTTCCAAAAGAAACATTTCTGATTTTGTCTTGGGTCTTTCCCCCCCCTCTTGACCTGCAGACCCTCCTCAAGCCCCATTTCCTTCAATTGGTAACAACAGAGGTAGCAAAGGCTAAGAGATGCATCCCGTCAACAACTCAGATAGCAACCTCAAAATGAAAAATTACAGTTGAAAACCTACAAGTTTCCATTTTCCAAGGCGGAATAAAATTCATCCCTTTGTTCTCCTTTGGCGGACTTCAAGCAGAGCTCTGAAATTCATTGTGTCATGTGCTGCTATGTCTGTGTTGTGTGGGCGTAGCTGCTGTTAGTCATGTATTAGTCTAGACAACACTTCTCTCTAGACGAAGTTTTTATTCTCACAAGCCATTTTAGCCCATCTTTCACAATACTCGCATCAGTGAACAGAGTCCCTAAATTTTTTTTCTCTTGAAACAAGATGAATTTTGTAGTAATTTGATGGTGGACACTAATTTCACTTCCTTTATCCACAGTGAAGTGCATATAAATTTGCTTCTATTATGTTAACCTCTTCTTGTGCAAAGAAACAAATCTTTCGGATTATATAATTTGGAGTAATCTGGCAGCAGTCGCATAGTCTGGACAAAATTTTCTGTTATATGGACAAAAATGTTAAGCTTCTGAAGCGTTTAAGTAATTAGATTCACACATTTTCAGTCTTTCTAGGGCCACTGAAATTCCTTTTGCTGTGGGCTTGTTTTAACAATACCTGGTAAATAACATATATTATGTATTTAATGTATTTATAGTGTGTATATATATATATATATGACAATGAATGAGATTGCTGTAATTTCTGAACTACTTTATTCATCCTCCTACACAATGATCAAACTTCTGAAATCACACTGACATTGAGAAATCAGTGTTACTTTGTGGGACAATAAAGTAAAAATGAAATTCAAAGGAATCTGTGTTTGAGCTTTATTTCATTTGAAGTAGCGAAAGATACCACACGAATGACAGGAATAAGACTGCCCAGTTCTTCCGGAAGAGAGGTGCCTCTGCAGATAAAGAATACATTTCACCATTTTTGAATTTGCTATTCAGACAGCTGAGTTTGGTCCTGCAGTAGAATTTTAAAACAGATGATGGTAGGATCCTGGTGGTAATGATCTTGATACTGTTTCACCAGTTGTTCCCATTGTTCCCATTGGAACCAGTTGTTCCTATTCTAACATAGGAAGCCAGGGAAAGGATAGTTCATTCAGCCTGACCATTACACCTGTAGCCGTCTCGGCCAGTCTGCCAACTGGAAGTGTCACATCCAGTCTGCCATGACAAGTCTTAACAAGCATTTTTCTAGATCTGCTGGAAACTGAACTGAGATTGCTGGTAAAGTTCTGGCCTGCTTAAGCTCAGTAACAAAAAGCTTGTATGCCAGAATTTTATCCCTTTTGATGTAATTTACAACTATCAGTCACATATAACAGTCGCTCAGTTATCCTGGGGCAAGAGGGAGTAGTTGACTGGCAGCTGACGGTCTGCAATAGAATTTTTCTGCTACAGAGGAACAGTTACTCGTTTAAAAGCCAGTTGAAGGTGACAGTTTAGATATTTGTTAAAAGTACAGAAATCCTAGCTTGTGTGAGTTTTACTCAACTCAAATGATCTTTGGCTTACATTTTTTCTGCTGCTCTGGCCTAACTTTTTTTAAGGCATTTGAGCAATATCTATCCAGTTGCTTTTTTAGTCCTATCCAGGACGGTGTTGCAAAGGCTGTCACTTTTGAAGCTGATAAATTACTGGTTCTTCCAGAACAGATCACAGAGTATTTTAGATGCCGGCACTGTATTTATCTACAGGCTCACAATAAGCCAGTTTCTCATCTGAGTTTCAAATCTACCTTCGAGACACCCTGTCCCTCTAACAGCATCGATCTGCAGGCCTTTTCTGTTATTCTCTTGTCCTTCTGCAACTGTGAATGGCAAGGTGACATCTGGAAGGTGTCCAAGGTAGGAAGAGATCCAAAGAGTTACAGGGATGGAGGGCGCTGACGGACCTGAGCTTAGTGGTACTTGGCATTGTCATAAGTAGGATTGGTCCTGAAGTGTGAAGACAAAGAGGAAAAATAAGCAGAAAAGAACAATGTGTGCAAATTTTATCTTGATGCAAGATCTTCTTACTGAAATAAAATAGACAGGGAAGATTGGCTGGGGAAGATGTGAACTGCCAGATGCCTCGTGGAAAAGCTGCACTCAATTGTGTTGCAGATTCCCTTTGCTGATGTCATTTTAGTGCACTTCAATATATCCAGTCACTGAGATCACAAGCAATGTTTCTCAATGATTATGAGAAAGATGTTTAATGGGATTCTAACTTATACTGTGTGAAAATCAAGAAATTGAGAGGTGGGGCAAGAGCTGGTTTTAATAAGGATCTTCAGCTTTTTTTTGAAGGCTTATGACATTTGTACGGCTTCCTTACTGAGCATCTAAGATGGTCCTGGAGGAGATTCATTTCAGTTTGGTATAACACAGCACTTCCAGCAAGCTGTGCTCCCAGAAAAAGAAGTCGTCCTAACCGCGTTGGACTGAGGAAGCAGTGTCTCCTCGCCATCTCTTGCCCCAATCTCTGCCAGCGGGGCAGAAGTGGGATATTCAAAAACAGCAGCAAAGATGGAGATGTGAGCAGGACTAGAGAGGTCTGTGAGTCTGAGGAAAAGGAGAGAGTATGAAAGGGATCTTCTTCTTAGTCGTGCATTTGATATTTTTGCAAGGTCTTGCATCTAAGTTGAGTGTAATTTGCTGGAAGGACCTCAGATGCCTAGTGGTCCCTAACCACCATCAGGAAAAGGGGCAGGGCAGGCTCTGGGCCGTCTCAGAGCTATGGCTTTGCTGGTGGTCTGGCATGCCTCGCTTTCTTGCGGGTTTTGTGCTGTCTCGTATGGCTGAGTGGTGGCTGTAGAGCACAAGAGAGGGAAATTTTCAGAACATGCAGTGGTTTGGAGAGGGGGCATTAACCCAGCTCTTCTGCTTTTCAGCAGATTTTTATGATGTTCTTAAATGTTTAGTGCTTTCCAGGTGCCCTTTTTTTGTCAAACTGTATTTCTTCAAGGAGGTTAAATATTACTTGGAGAGGGGAAGAGAGGAAGACATAGAGACGATATAGGGACTGGAAAAACTTATTTTTTTCCAGGAATCAGGGCTCAGTGAAAATCACCTCTTTCTATAGCTGTTAGGTCGGGTATATGTGGACTCTGGGTTCAAGCATAGGCCTGAATTGTCCAATTTATCTAAATCTCAGGATCATACTAGAAATCTATTTACCATTACAGGACAAAACCATGTGTCTGTCAGATTTTAGGATCAGGTCAGTCACCTGCAAATTATTGAAAGTTCAGAGCTGCCCATGTTGTACCCTCTGTTAACAAGAGCAGGGTTTCTGTCTGTGAAGAAAAGCACGGCCACAAAGATGATCAGAGGGCTGGAGCACCTCTCCTACGAGGACAGGCTGAGGAAGATGGGGCTGTTCAGCCTGGAGAAGAGAAGGATCCGGGGTGACCTTAGAGCAGCATTCCAGTACCTGAAGGGGCTGACAGGAAGGATGGAGAGGGACTTTTCACAAGGGTGTGTAG
>Ga0181612_128562_pt1 | contig 11851 bp, 5 predicted proteins | sample HoacroProtozoa21_FD_119630 | JGI IMG/M metagenome (GOLD analysis project Ga0181612, IMG submission 119630) | Hoatzin crop microbial communities from Cojedes, Venezuel. Combined Assembly of Gp0051906, Gp0051904, Gp0051908 | reverse complement strand
CTGTTTGTCAGAGACGTGGCAGATGGTCTTCTCTGCCCCAGAAAATTTCCTGTAACATGGTAGGGATGGTCTAGGTACATCTGGAGAATGATTCAAGTGGTTACAATTGGGTAAATGGTTCCTTGCTCAATACCCTAAGTCATTATAACTGCTAGTTTTTGTGTTTTCTTTAAAAACCAACATAGCTGGTTTATCTCATGCAATGCCACAGCTCAAAAGGAAGTATCAGAAGAGAAAATATATGAATTTGGGAATGTCTCGTTTTGTGGAAAGGTGACTCTGTCACGTCTCATGCATCAAAGACTATCTCATGTCTCATGACTGACTGCTGTGAGAAGGGTGCATGAACCCTGGATGAGGAATTCCCATGGAAACCTCAAAAGTTCAGATAGACTTGTTCACTGCTCAGCTTCATCATCTCTCATCCTCATCAAAGTAAAAATATCATATAAAACAGGATATCGCTCAGCAAAGCTTCCTCTAAATTAACTCATACTGAAGGAATGAGAAATGAACAAGAAAAGGAGAAAGCTGAAAAAAGGCACAAGGAAATCTGCTGAGTGAAACGTGTCTGCTTCCAGGGTCAGGCAAATGAACAGTGGGTGTTTGAGATAACCTCTTGCAGCTGTAACTTGACCTGTCAAAGAGCAGTTCTGCCCTGCAGCCCTTCACTTTTTCTCCCCCTGAGAGGGTAACAGGAGATGTTTCTGTCATCCAGTGAAATTTCTCTTCTACCATGATGCTAACACCAGTAATTCGATATCTATCAGCCTCTCAAACTGGTACATATCGGGGGGCTGTGGAGGTTGAAATCCCTTCAAGCTTTTGATACTATTTTGGGGATTTGTTACGACAATCCCATGGGGCAGAAGACAGTGCTGAAATGCTCACAGCAACCCACAGACCCCCAGGGTCTGCAGCAAGCGGTCTCCTTTGCTGGGCCACCATTGTTCCAACCACGGATGGGAACTGGGGTGTACAGGGCTGACAAGCACAAGGCTGATCTCTCTGTTGGTGTCACGGGTTTTTTTGCAGATGCTGTAACTACAGAAATGGTTTGCTGAAGAAGCAGCTGAGCTCCAACTCCTCATGGTAGAGGAAATGTGACATGAATGAAGCTGGCAAAAAGCCTTGCGAAAGCACAGCCACTCGGGCAGTTATTGGGATGAATATTTTTGTCACCAAAAGGTGACAATTATTTCTTCACCCATGGGATCTCTGTCTTTTCTCCCTCCAGGCAACAGAGTGAACGTTTGTGTTTTGGTATTCCTCCAGAATGCATTATAATGGCCTGACAGAAACAAGAGAGATATCTTGGATTTGATTAACCCTCATATACTGAAGGCATGAAAAAATAAAGCCCAAGGAAAGCTGAAACTGAAGAGGAATTTCTTCAACATCTTCATCTCTCTAGAAGCAGTTTATCATTTTTGCTCAGAAGTGGTGAGCTGGCAAGCAGAAGTGTTCCTTGGTAGGATCACTACCTAAGTAACCAAACTGAATAAATACGCCTGACCTGCAGGCAATCACCCGGGGCACACCAGAGATCCAAACTGAGTCTTGAGGTCCGCTGTCAATGAATTCCTGTTATATCACGTTGCTGCACTATACACAGCGGGTAAGGCTGCACTCGCCCTCTATCATCGCATCTTTAATGCCACTACACACATATGAGTCTAAAGGCACTTTTGTCCCCCAGTAGGTTTAATCAATTCTTTCCTTAACAGAGGTTGATTTCCCTAGTTGTTCTCCTGCCTGCATAATGAAAAATACTGTAGTGAGTAAAAAAAGTCTGCAGCGGCTCCTGCTTCTAATGAAAACCACATTGTGGCAGAGCCCTAAGGACTGGCTGGGGGAGGTGGAGGCAAGGGGGCTCCCTGGCTCTGCTCACAAGTATGATTCAATAAGTCATTTCCAGGGTAAACACATAAATCTTGTCCTTCTTGAAAAGGATCCAAACAATCAGAAGTATCCCCCTTGCTTTATTCAAAACGTCTCTGCTGCTACTGAGGAAATAAAAAGAGTGGATAAAAACAAACACTCTTTGGTGGAAGTTGAGAAAGAAAACATTCAGTGTAAATACTCACATGGCCACTGAGTAACTTTGCTCAGATCCTGAAGTTCTGGCTGCTGCTGATGCTCCTGATAAGTATCCTACCTCACTGGTGGTGTCACGCGCGCACTGATGTTGTTGCTCAGAGTGTCAGGATTAGATGTTAGAATGGATGCCCTGGAGAAAAGAAAAAACAGATGGGAAAGAAGAAAAAACCCCCCCCACAATTCTTCCCCTGCAGCAAATATGGTTTAGCTAATTTGCAAGTCTGGATTTGTACAGAAAGCAGAACCTACTATCGCATCCTGTTTTCATCAGTGTGCCCTGCTGGGAAAGTTTAAGACTGGTTCAGTCAGATGGTGAAGATCGAGAAGAAAACTCTTTTCATGAGGGCCAAAACTGCTGTGTGATCTGCAGTGTCAAATTAAAAAAAAAATTCTGATAGATTTTTGCATTGCAAATGAAGGCTATTGAGCTGTCATAATGCAAGCTCTCCCACCCCCAAAATCTAGCCCTGTGTCTAATGCCATCGAAGAAGTCATCTGCTACAATGAGTGTCTGGTAAGGTGCCTTGCCCTGCTGTAAACCTGGTGTCTGTATAAGAAGACTTTCAGATCTAGTGTTGTTGTCTGCCATCTTGTTTAAAAAGTTGATCCTCATTGTTATCTTAAAGACCTTTTTCTGCAAAGGTAGTGATGATCTTAGAGAGCTGGTGTTATAGATAAACACCAGATGTTCAGAGGTGTTTTCCTCCGGACAGTGATTCAAACTGAGTATCTAAAAATGGTGATACTTGCAATCACCTCTCTAGCTGTGCTCCAGGATCCATTTCTGCTGCAGAATCCTAAAACTTCCCATTATTCCCTACTGAGAGGACACAAACAATTAACAATTCTAAGTCTTCTACTGTTGGTCTTCATTGGGAACACCATCAACAAACCACAATGTTCAGCTTTCACAGATTTTGCTATTGAATGCTTTTTCTTGCAGGCCTTTCCTTTAAATACGAGGCTGAATCTATGCTGCTAGTCTAGCCCAGCTACACTTATAGTTTGTCTCTTTAGACAGGTTTATAACCTGGCACAAGGAGGACTCAGAAGATGAGCCGGGTTACCCAAAGTATCGTTGTAGACAGCACAAAGCCAAACAAGTCATGGCCACTAGCAGTCAGGAAGATGCCACCAGACCGTTCATCTTCTCTGTGTAATCAGCTGGATTCTGCCCTGAGGATCTACAGGCAACTCTGCAACACAACTACAAGTAAAATTTTCCAGCAGACGCACATAGGAAACTGCATATTTCTGTGGTTCTTTTACAGATCTTTGGTACCTGCATACTTATCTTTCCATACTTATCTTCGAGACTGACAGTTTTAATGTAAATTGGTTAGCTAGAAGACAGATTGGACTTTTGGTAGGTCATTTTTTTCCATACCTCTTGCTTAGCTGACTCCACTCTTGAGCTTATATTTATTGTAGAAGACTATGAGATGTAATTCCCGACAGTGCAAGACTTGATGCTACAACTTCAGTGGGTCATTTCCATCTTGAATACAACCTCTTCCTGCGTTAGCTCAGTTGTATGTGTCACTAAAACACACATGATCCCATCACTTGACAGTGTTTCTACGCACAAGGGGAAAGTCAGACAGCAGAGTGAGTAGTTAGGAAGGAATTACATTTTTTCTGTCAGTCCTTTCACTAGAGAGCACGTTTAGAGACGTTATTGGCATGGTCATGTGAAGTGTTTTCCAGACTAGATTTCATCAAAAGACTTCAAAAAGAGTTAGGGACATAAATTTAATACTTTGATGATTTTGAGAGGAACAGATGAATTCAGCATTGCTTTAGAGCTGAAGTAACTCCTAGCAAGAGGAAAGCCCAACACATTTTGTACAGACAGATCCTCATTATCTGAACTCATACAGCTGATGCAGAGTGTGTCAGGGCAATACTCACTGGTGGGGACCAGAAAGCTGAATCTGTTCTGCTACCCTGAGAAGGGATAACGCAGACCACCCACACAAGGAAGAGCTGGAGGCACTACAGGAGGGCTTAGCTGGGAGGGGTGGGATATGGTGCGTACACGCGGGCGTCTGGGAGAGGCTTCACAGCTACTCTGGCAGAGGCAACTGCCTCTTCTGTCAGATACAGATATCAGGTCAGACAGACATAGTGGGCGGCTGCTTTAGCATCTGAACATCTTTCCTATCAGGTCATTCGTGGGTAGCTTTGATGTTTTGTTTCAGTTGGGTTTATTTCCCAGTTCCCCGAGGACATCCTTCCCTCCTTAACTGCTCTCTTCCCATGCATAATTTGAAAGCATGGCTACCGAGGGCTGAAAGTGCTGCTGCATTGCTTTTGGAGGCTCAGGACTTTAATTCCCAAGTTGCCTAGGCACAATGCATTACGATACCAGGCAAAGCAGTACCCAGGTATTTTTAATGACCCAGATTTAAATGACTCATCTACATTTATAGAAAAAAATCAGTGGTGGACCGTAAGATTTAAATAGGAACCACTAAAGCCCATTTAACCCCTGAACCATCTTCCCCTGGCCTAACTGGTGCTTTAGAGCTAAAGGAAAATGCCACAAGCTGAGTTCTAGGGTTCACCTTGGAGACACCTCTAAGTAGAAAGCAGACTTGATAGGTATTTCATGTCCCTTAAGGGGTACATTCTCCTTTCACAGCACTTTCTGAAGGTCAGGAAATCAGCTGCGTGGAGCCTGCTCTGAACATTTTGCAGACTGGGAGTTTCAGCATCTTGGCTAGTGGGATTGTGCTTCAGAGGGAAGTCACGGGGGGGGGAAGGGTATATTGCAAAACTAGGCTCGCCGGCTACATCCAGGCACACTTCTTGTCTGTTATGGCAAATTGCTGTTATATTTCCTGCAAGAGTAACTGCTGAAACACTGCATCCAGCTGCTAACAGCTGGGGTGCTGGGGAATATAATGCATATGCTAAGCCATTTTCATGGAAACTTTTTAGATATCTAAATACAGTCTGAAAAGGGAAATAATTTCCACTGAAGATACCTTCCTTTTGTTAGCTTCCTCTCCCAACGATGTTCTTCTGATGTCTCACTTTGTGGAAGGAAGCGGAAAGGCTTGTTGCAAACAGTTAGGATACTGCTTTACCACAAAAGATCTGGCAAAATGTGCTGTGGGTTTAGTTTCATTTTGAGCAGTACAGGATCAAAAGACCAGCTTCTTTCTTTTCCTGTGTCAAAATAAGGACAGCAGAGGAACCTAACTATTTCCATACACATAAGGCTAGAGATGAATGAAGGTAACAAAATCTTATCATCAAAGAGAAGAGATTAATTCACTCAGTTGCTATTAGCACGAGTAAGACCATTAATTGGCTGATTAGTGGAATGGTTGAATATTGATTTCTGGAAAGTTTATGATTCCTCGAAAAGTTTATGACTCATCAAAAAGTTATAAACAATATTTCATAAGAAAATTCACACAGGGAAAAACGTATTCTAATTCACTCTTTCTGTCAACTGGCAATGAATACACCGACAGAAAAGGGACAATACAGCTAATATTGCTGGACAGTTTATTTTGTATATCACTGTCCTATCGGCACCCTTAAAGCTTGGTTAGCTGAAGGCGGCTAATTTCTTTTTGAAAGAATCTCCATCTGTGTAACATGTTTTGTTAAACCTAAGCCAAATTTGGTAAAAAGGAATTATATTTTTGCATGCCAGAAAAGGATGTATTTCCTGTTAATTTTGCAGACATGCCTTTTAATTTTCTGCCCAGTGAATTGAGCTCAGATCCGTTATAAGACAGTCAGTTACTGAAACCTCCTCTAAGTTGTAACTGAAGTGAGAAACAAAAGCTACTTATTAGAGGTCATCTTTAACAGAAGGGAAACAACAACTGGATGTAGCTGGCTCAGGGGATACTTCTTAATTCTTTCTTTTGTCAAGAGGTTACCAAAGAAGGAAAAGTTTTTATTGCATTTTGGTAGTGTTTTACTAGGAATACATATCACAGGTCAGCAAGAACAGGTAAAGAGGAGAAGGATACTGGAATTGCTCCCTTATTTTCATTGGCTGCAATAAAAGCGTCCAATCTCCTCGCACATATGTTTTCTCGAGCGCCGAGTAACACAAAAATAGAGTAAGAATCACAAGGTAAGAAGAGTCAGAGCCTTCAGAAGCTAGATTTGTAGAGGGCAGGTCCTACCTGTCTAGATCATCTGGGAGACCTCTTGAATGGAAAACTGAAATATTTCATCACCTTTCGTTTTCAAGTGTGAGCTGAGAAGTGAGAGATGGGCTTGTGGTTGGGCCAGAGTCACAACAGGGGCTCCATGCTCAGCATCACGCACTGCCTCTGGCTTTCTTTGGGGCCTTTGGCAAGTCCTTTACCCCATAGGCAGCAATAAGAATATTTATTTATCACCACATTTATCTCCTCTGCAGATGCTTTGCCCTGTTACAACCAAATACGAATGTGGAGTTGTAGGTGCGATGAATAATCCCCCCTACCTGCATTTCTGCACATTAAAAGCCATACGCACAGATTTGAGATCACAGCCTATAAAAGAGCCCTTGCCCCAAACTACGAGGTATACATACCGCCTGCAGCATTATACGTCTGTGCTTTGAAACTTCTAGCAATAAAATCTTGCTTTCTTAAGAATTTTCCTAGCAGCTGATTGCCTATCTAAAGAAAACTAAGGAAAATGGACAGATATGAGTGTAATCAGACACACAGGTACTGGATGCAAATTATCAGTGGGCATAGGCTCCCCGAGGCCAACAGTTAGGCTTGGGTAAAGTAAGCAACCACCTGGCCAGGAGCTGATAAGAAGCAATAAAACCCAAGAAACCACCAGTCTGAACAAGAAAGGAAGAAATAGGCTCCAGCTTCATCCCCAACTCTTTTAACTCAAGGGATGACACACAGGATAACCCTGGGGGCCAGGTCCCACTACCTGCAAAGCAGAACCAGGAGGTTGGTGCAGCAGTGTATGTAGGCCACGGCTTGTCTTGAGCATTTCTGGGGGAGCTGCCCAATTTTCAGCCAGTTTACAGAACTGTTTCAAAAGAAGAGCCTGATTAATGCAACATTCATAAACATAACTCCTGCTTCCAAAAGCTCAGGTCTCATCCTAACTCCTTAAGTTATCGCTGTGGAAAATGGAGCGAAGGTACCTAAAGCAGCTGGGTGTATGGCTTTTTCCTTGAAAAGCTCATAGTCTCCACCTGTGAATTAACTCAGCTGCTCTCAGCTGGTGAAGATCAGGTGAATTACTCTGTTGTGTGGCTGAACTTCTCTTACTCGTGGGTGACCTTTGGCTATATTAAAGGGCTGTAGTCTTTACATCCCCCCTTTCCTCAGATTGTGTCAGACTGGTTATGCCTATGAAGGAGAAGTAGTTTTTTTGGGGTTTTTTGGTGGGTTTTTTTGGTGGTTGTTGTTTTTGTTTTTTTTTTTTTTTTTACAGTTAGATTCATCAATTTTAAGGACAAGGAGGAAGCTTAAGTTGGTTCAGTATTAGCAGCCAAATGGGGACCTACAAGGCTCAAGGCAATGAATGAACTGTGGTTTACACCATTACCAGAGTAGAGAGAGGAAGACTAGGATTGGCGTTTGGATTTTGTTAGTCTGTAAAAGAATTGAAATAATATTTATTCCTGTTCATGGAAATTCATAGCAGCTCTGTTCCTAGGATGAAACGTGCTTTATTCTGAGTTGTGTTTTTTCCAAGCCTATCTGGAAAAAATATCTTCAGGTGGGCTGTAACAATTGAAGTACAGCCTATTTATGTGTTGCTGGGTGTTTATGACTTGAAATATTTGACAGGCTCTATGTTAAATATGTGGTCTTAGTTTCTAAATATCTGTCTCAAAGCATCTCTTTCCACTGTGCGTTATTAAAGGAACGGCTGGAAGAAAGGAAGTGAGGAAACTTGAAAGTTAAAAACATCCTAGGGGTTTGCCCAGAGAACAGAGGAGGGAGGATGTTGGAAGCCTTCCACAGTGCGTCAGCTTGCCTTGCCCTCTTATTAGTGCATTGAAATTGCTATATCAATTTTATTGATTAATTAGTTTGTGTTTCTTCAAAAATTGTAAATGCATCTAGAACTTTTTAAGGAAGAAGTTGCCCTTAGGGATAAAGTTCTCAAAGATACCAGAATCAGACTTCGCTACAACTTTATTTGCATTGCAATATTTGCCTCCACAGTCGATGAGGATGTGTTTACTGGGCTGCAGGTAAGAAGCAATCACTTCAACTGTATGTGTCCGAAGAAAGTTTACTTACAAACCACCTTCCAGAGGCCAAAGATAAAAGCCCTGTCCTGTTCAAGAAGAGCATCAGGCTGCCTGGTACGATCTGCGATGGGACATCGTGTGTTACTGACAGCAGGCTGATGGAGGCTGGTGCCGTTGCTCTTGCAGCTCAGTGATGACGCCCTTGCCTTGAAACAACGCCCAACGTGTGAGCAGGGACCCTGTGCTGCTGGGGATGGTGTCTGCAGGTAAGGCATAGAGAGGTGGTCCTGATCCTCTCAAAGTCACTGGAGGTCCTGTACTATTTTTCAGAAGAGGAAAGGGTTTAGTGCTAGTGCTTTCATCAGGTTCTTTGCACCAAATGAGTGCGACGGGGGCTGATGGCTGCTGCTCTTACAGAAGTTGCTTCACGGTGTCAGCAGCACATTCATGTGAGAAAACCAAGCTATTGCCTTTATCCTGCACAGTGACAGTCATTAGCAAACGTGTAGATGGATGTCACTGACAGCCTCAGAGCTGGACAAAAGAATTTGTCTGGTTGTTTGCAATGCTAATGGTTTGGTTTGAGAGCCACCATAAGCTCGATGCACGCTGTCTCCTTGAGAGCTGCTGGGCTGCCCAGGTACAACAGGAGAGACTCTGAGCTCTTTAACATCATTAATGTGCAGGATCCCAACTCCTGCCTCCCAGGTCGGATGATAAAATCCCTGGTAGTGGGCTTTGCTGTCCACTGGCTCTTTCTTATAAGATTGTGCAAAACCAATGAAGACGGGCCACCTCTGTTACCCCTCTGCCCAACGTGATCAGGGCAGTATTGCTGGTTTTTGCAAAGGTAGTGACAAAGCCTTGCACTGAACCTAGTGGCTTTCTCTGATGTACTTCAATAAGCCTGCAGATTTGGGGGTGTAGAAACACAAGTAACTCTATAAAATTTTGTTGCCCTTCATACAGCTGTGCTCAGTTGTTGACAACATGACTTGGGAGAAAGCAGATGGTTTTGCAGTCCAGAAGTCTGGAATTCATTAGTGGAAATTTTCAGACGTGGGTTGGTGGTGTGTGTTTCTTTTTTTTTATTCCTTGGCTTAGCTACAAGAAGCCAAAGCAAACAGAGCTGAAAATTCAGTAAGGGGTGTGAAAGACTTTCTTTGCTCTCTTTCACCAAAGAAGTGACTGGACAGAAAAATCAAACACTTGTGAATTTCTTTTTCCTGGTTTGCTTTATCTGTGAGAGCAAACCTTTACTAAGAAGAGGAGCTTGTAAGAGCTTCTCTGAAACTCAGGTTTACTTGGAGAACACCAATACTTGCTGCTAAAGACTGCAGTTGTGCTAACCTTGTAAAGGAAAGGGGAGGAGACAGGAGAAGGGATGTTAATTTATTCACTGAAGTGTTCAAACTCTGTCGTTTTCCCTACAAGGATCTTTTTCTTCTACCAAAAACCACACAGAAAACCTGCACAGAAATAAAAACTGCGTGGCGGATGTTAACCTGTGACATTCTGACTCAAGACAGGAGCAAAGCTCTTTGATAAAGTGTCCTGGCACATGGTGCCATGTCTGGGAAAGGTGGAGTTTTGTGCTTGCACTTTCTATTGGATGAGTTTGTTTTCTAGGCACTTAGAGAGAGCAGACTGCAGCATTTCAACAATGCGACTGCCTGGAAGAAGTCAGAGGTGGAATTATTCTGGGGGGAGTGAAAAAATGCTTGCGTGAGTAAAAGTAGAGGAGTGCTGCAGCCCTCCTGAGCTGGGCACCAGCCCTACTGCTGGCCTGCTGCCCTGGCACAGAGCTCCTAGCCATGTTCTGCTTTGAGCTCCTCCTTCTCAGGGTCTCATACCTATATCTTCCTCTTTGTAGGTTTTTCATCCATTCCCCACCATCTAGATTTGTTGCTCCAGGCTCCCCCTATTGCCCCACTGGGGGGCAATGGCATTGTCCCAGCTCCTGGCAACTCATTTCTAGAGCATTTTCCTTGAGGTCCTGTGCCCCAAGCCTGTCCCAGGAGCCACCCTTCCCTGCCATGTTATTTCCCAGTATCCTTTAGACGACAAATATTTCCTATCTTGTTATACTCCCCCGATGCTAAGCCACAGGAGAGGCTGGGCTCTGGTCCAGGGCCAGCAGCTCTGACAAGCACAAGCGACACAGCAACAAAGAATAAGGCTTTGGAGAGCCGCCCCTTCAGTAAGGGAAGGGGGGAGGTGAAGAGAGAAAACATGCATGTGAAACCTCTCTTGCTAAAATCTTTCAGCACACACTGTGGATCTGCCACAAAGGGTATTTCAACATGAGCTTCTGGAAGCTGTATTGCTTGTGAATGACGAGGTGGTTTACACGTACCTACAGTCTGGGAAATCCTTTAAGCCTTATGTAAACACAGGCTAACAAAACTACTTTGCCTGGGACTTTAAAAGTGTCAGGTAAATTTCTTTGGGATTGGGGACCTAGTTTCTTGGAAAAAAAGCCCTGTTTCTGCTTCTCATTCTTAGTCCTCTTGGACTCCAAGCTGAGTTAGGTGTGCCCCTCCTATGCAGATGTGGGGGGAGCAGATTCAACGTGTCACAGCAGCCTCGAAGCAGAAGTCATGCCGTAAGAAAGCTTTGCCCATATCCAGACAGGACGATGACTCTTGAGAGTTGGAGCTAAGGACTAGCTAACCCTTGGCAGCCCCCCTCTCTAATCTATAGTGCAGAGAAGGTGCTGCAGCTTATTACTTAACATCTGTGCTCCTCGCTCTGAGGCTGCCAGTAAACAATGTGACTCAGAGAAAATGAAATTGGATTTTTCATTTTTTTGCTGTAAACTGGAGTGTGTAATTACAGCAGATGATAATCCTCCATTTCTTGGAAAAAGCAAAGACTCAGCTGGAATTTCCTTAGCATGACCCAGTTCAAAAAGCAAATGACACTTCATAGAAATCCCTGCAAAGCTAGAGTAGCAAATTGTGGGTCCTCAGCACCCAGGGTGCTGGTGCTTGCTTGGTGAACTGACAGTCTTCCCTAAAGAGCGTTTCCTTCGGTGCCCAGTGTGGAAATTCTTGTTCCAACTCCAGTGGCAGATGCAAGACACGCTGTGAAGCTCTTCTGTCTGCCACCTTTTAATGTTGCTCGTTGTAAATGAACTCAGAAGATATGTGATACAAAATAGAATGGTTCCTTATTTGAAAATTTCTCATGAATTTATGGTGGTTTTAGCACATACAAGTTAAAACTGCATTCATTTAGTTTGCTTAGAAGTCATTTCAATTTTTCATGCCAGGTGGATTTATAAATGCACATGCTCCTGTTAAATGTTGGCTGTTTCATGCCTTTAATCCAACACCTATCTGTGCTTGAGTTAATGTAATTAAACTGTATTATAAGAACATATCTGAGGCCAAGCTCTGAACCTGAATTGACTGTATTGCGCTCAGATGCTCTCCTAGGCTGTGGCAGTGCCATGTGTGTAGCTGTACAAGCACCGGTCAAAACACCGCAATGGTTAGAAGACTTGAGTACTACTTCCCTCAAAAACACGGGCAGGACTTCTGTAGCTTGTAAAGCCAG
>Ga0181612_142136_pt1 | contig 11853 bp, 11 predicted proteins | sample HoacroProtozoa21_FD_119630 | JGI IMG/M metagenome (GOLD analysis project Ga0181612, IMG submission 119630) | Hoatzin crop microbial communities from Cojedes, Venezuel. Combined Assembly of Gp0051906, Gp0051904, Gp0051908 | reverse complement strand
AGTCGCCGGAAAAATTCATTACCTGCCGATTTATATGCTGATGTTCCTCAAAGAACCGGAGCTTGAAATCAAATCCCCCTGATTTGATTTCAGCGACGTAATTGCGCCCCGATGATTCTATGCAATTCCGTTTCACTCATATCTCAGCCTCAGAAGAAGGGTACATTGTTTGACGACACTTTTCGCTGAAATTGCCGTCTTCTACCTGCTCTCTGTCGCCATTGCTCTTACACATGTATTTCTACACTACAGCAGATCGCTGATTTTTTGCAAACAGATATCTGCATGCCCATACCCAGCAGCCTCGCCGATACCCACCGCTGTCATTCCGGCCGCCTTAGCTGCATCAATTCCGGCCGCAGCATCTTCAATCACAATACAGTTTGAAGACTCCTCCCCGAGCATCTGTGCTGCCTTGAGAAATACCTCCGGATGAGGTTTGCTGTGCGTGATGTTCGTCCCATCGGAAATGGCATCGAATAAAGTTGTAAGCTCGGTCTGTTCCAGAATAAATTTTGTATTGCGGCTGGATGATCCCACCGCCAGCTTATGGCCGCGGCTCTTCAGCGTTATAAGCGTGCTTCTCACTTCAGAATCAACACTCGCCGGTGTCAGGTTTGTAAGCATGTCCCGGTAAAGCGTATTTTTCTCTTCTGTCAGTCTCTCTTTATCCTCTTGGGTGAGCATCGGTCCGCGATAATTCTCAAGCAGGATATCCAGGCAGGCCCTTCGGCTCACGCCGCGCAAACGGTTATTGATGCCCTGGTCAAAATAAATACCCAGTTCATCCGCAATCCTCTTCCATGCCTTGTAATGATACTGATCCGTTGATATAAGTACGCCGTCAAGGTCAAAGATCAGGGCTTTCACAATTCTCCCTCCCGAAGTCTGAAATGCTCCATAAAATATACGGGTGTGCAACTCCAGGCATGGCAGTAGCTGTTAATAATGCAGGATCCATACGGAGAGGTATCCGGATCGGACGGATCAAACAGTTCATAGAACGTGTCAGCGCCGTCTCGAATCATACTGCCCCAGTAAGATATCATCAGCTGATACGCTTCACGCCTCATCCCGCACAGAAGCATCGCATCAATCAGTGTATGATAAGCGTATGGTGTAACCGGCTGCAGTGCATTCCCGTCTTCCAGTATTCGCCGCAGCGTCTTTGCTCCGTCAGCCGGATCTATGACACCTCCCAATACGCACCAGGCCTGCGACATCACGGAAATCTGCCGTTCCGGTCCGCTTGTAAATAACCTGCTGAACGGATCATAAAATGTATCGGCCGCCGCCTCTCTTCTGCGAGCCAGTCTTCGTTCCACTTCATCCCGCAGCATAGTCCATCCACGGCCATCCATTACGTCTTCCAGTTGCTGCATATACGCATCGGTATCCTCATCTGCAGCCTGCACCTCGCCCCGCGTACATCCTGCTTTTGCATCATCGGCAAACAGCAGGTGTCCCAGCCGGAGCAGTTCCCTGCAGCAAAACAGATAGATCCCCTGTGCCGCTGCTGTCTTATCCAGATCCAGATTCCAGTCCACAAAACACCAGCCGATCTCCCGGCCCGGCTGCACGATATTATTCTCGAAGAAGTCCTCGGCCAGTTCCCACTGCTGCACAGCCCTCTTCCAGAGATCCTTACCGCTCTTCTTATCTCCTGTCACCTCCACATAATGTTTCAGCACGGATATAAAGAAGAGGGAGTAATCAAACATATAGGTATCATCACCCTCAATCGCCGGCCGCAGGAAAAGGCAGGCCGGTATCCTTCCTTTCTCATCCGCGACAGCCGCGAACAGGTACAGGCACTTACGCACCAGTGCATCATTACGATACGATACACTGTTTGCCAGAGCCTGCAGCCTGAAATCGCCTAGCCACAGCCTTCGATCCCGTTTCGGACCGTCTTCAAAAACCTCCTGCATACAGTTTCGAAGTGTCCGGCAGCTGACGCGAGCCAGATCCTGTTCCATTTGTGTTCCTTCGAAAGCCGGAAGGTGCGCGTCATCGGCTGAAGTAACGGTGTCAGCATGGATATCGTCGATAACAATTCCGAATTTTGAGGAAGTATCGATAACATCGACTTTCACGAAACGAAAGGCATACCGCCGTCCTGTGCAGACCGTGCCCGGAAGCACATCCAGATGAAGTATCTCTTCCTGTATCCAACCCTTACTGATCCAACCCTCATACGATTCCGAATCCTGCTCCAGCTCCCGCCGGTTCTCACAGTACCGGATCCGGATGAGCGCCGGTGCATCCTGATGACTTCCTGCGGACCGAATGTCCAGCGTTACCGATCCCACGTAATGATTTCCAAAGTCAAATGTAACGCTGCTGCCGGCTCTCAAATCACCGGTCGGCACGCCGCTGTGTGCATATACTTTTTCATGATAGAGCTCAATATGGCAGGTCTTTGCTTCCCGCATATAATATTCTCTGTCTGTCAAAACTTCAGTTCCTCTCTCCCACAGAACGGATCGACCGGACTAATGCCGTAAAACGCACTTTCACCGGTGAGTTTCTGTACCACACTCTCAATCACGTAATTATTATTCGAGTACGCGTTGATATAGGTATGCAGCATGGGCACGTCCAGCAGATGATACGGATTCGCCAGGCTCACAAACACGACCGGCACTTCACAGGCAAACCATGGCAGATTGTTGCCGGCGCCCCAGAACGTGTACCAGTTGATCCGGTTCGTGGTACGGTTGCTTGCATTTTCGACATTTCCCACATACAGCACCATGTCATACTTTGCATGAAACTGTGCCACGTTATCCACTCCGGTGCTGAAATCTTCCGGCTCATACAGTGTCACTTCGAATCCTCTCCCGGTCAGTTCCCGGATAAATGTCTTCGCAACCCGCTCATTTGACAGAAAGTCACCGAGAATTTCCAGAAGAAGCCTGGGCGTTTTTGATGCGCTGATCGGCAGAAAGCCGCCCGTGTCTTTTACCAGCGTCACCGACCTGTCCGCAAGTTCCCGGCACCAGCGGATATGCTTCTCACAGCCAAGAATTGCCAGTTCCTTCTCATCCGGCACAAGCTTTCCCGACGCCTTCTTCTCCGGCAGCAGTAGTGCTGCCTTCATGGCCAGGATCCGGGTTACCGCGTCATCAAGCCTTCTCTCCGATAGAAGCCCTTCTTTCAGGCCCTCCATCATGAAGGCATAATCCTCCTTAAGATCCTTGTTAAACAGGAACATATCACATCCGCTCTCGATGGAAAGCGGCACTGCCCTGCGCCGTTCCATGGCAGATGTAAATCCGGCCATCGGTGTCGCATCCGTTATGATCAGACCGTTGAACCCCAGTTCCTCCCGCAGCAATTTTTGCAACAGGCATTTGCTGAGCGATGCCGGGATAATCTGCCTCGCATTCTCCGGGTCGCCATATTCCTGTTCATATGCAGGGAATGCAATGTGACCGACCATCACAGAAAGCGTCCCGTCTTCAATCATGCTTCGATATATCCTGCCATAGGCCGCACGCCAGGAAGCAACATCCAGGGTATTCACACTGGTCAAGAGATGCTGATCCCGTTCATCCACACCGTCTCCCGGAAAATGCTTAACCGCAGTTGCCACACCGCATTCTCCGGCCGCCTTCAGATATTCCAGTGCATACTGCTCCACCGTGTCCGGATCATTTCCGTACGTTCGAACATTGGTAATCGGGTTGCGATAATTCATGTCGATATCGACAACCGGTGCAAATGCCCAATTGATGCCGAGGGAAGCAGCTTCGCTGCAGGCAGCTTTTCCGAGCCTGTAGGCATACTTCTTATCCCCGGCCGCCGCGCAGGCCATCTGCTTGCCGTACGGTGTCCCGTCGGTAGCTGCGCCATCTCCGCCGGCTTCAATATTGGACGGTACCAAAAGCGGAATACGTGATTTACTCTGCGCATAGGCAAATGTATCCCGCATTTCTGTCCCGACGCCGTCACGAAAGAATAGGCCGCCCACCTTCCAGCGAAGGATCTCATTATCAAGATAATTCCGGTCCGTGGAATATCCGATTGGTACAAAGAGCTGCCCGATTTTTTCCTCCACGGTCATCTGCGCAAGTACTGCATTCACCCATTCAGTCTGCCTGTCTGTCAGGCAGAACGGCTTCGCCTTGATGTTGATCATGCTCTCACCTTCAGGATTTTTTCTTCATTATTCAGGTAGATCAGGAAGGCCACCAGCACCAGCGCCGTCACAATCTGCTGCACGCTGGAATCCATCTGCAGTCTCGCGTACGCCAGCGACAGAAATGCCGTCGACACCGCTCCCAGAACAAACCCAATCTTGTCTGTCACGAACCTGCCGATAAATCCGCCGATAAACATGGGCAGGAATGCTGTAAACATGGCAGTAATCGAACCAAAGTTCAACGCCAGCTGGATGCTTCCGGTGTTGGTTGCCGAAATGAATCCCACAATACCCATCAGAGCTCCGGCAAGCGTATAGCAGGCAAGCGTATTCGGGATTTCACGAATGCCTGTATTTACTGCGATCTCCTGGCCGCTTTTCAGCGCACTGTATTCATAGCCGAACCTCGTATGGTCAAACACAATAATCATGAAGACCAGTACTGCCAGCGTCAGTAACGCATAATTCCCCGGCGACTTGAAAGTCAACAATCGAATATTAGTGACAAACGAAACGCCTTTGCCGTTAGTAAAAGCAAACGCCGCTCCTTCATACAGAAGTGTGACGCCCAGCGACACAATAATGGCCGGAAGCCGCAGGAAAACGTACAATAATCCGCTGGCAAGTCCGAGCAGTGCCGCCACTGCAATGCTGATGGGCAGCATAGCCTGCCATCCCAGTCCATGACCTACGCAGATGGTGGAACTGACCACAGATGAAAGCAGCGAGATGGCGCCGATTGAGAAATCAAACCGCCCGGAATTCAGGTTGATGGACAATGCAAATGTCGTCATTGTCACACCGGCTACAGCCCGGAAGAAAGCCGTCCAGTTATCCTTCGATGCGAACAGCACAATCCCTCTCGCGCTGCACAGGATCATCGTAGCCACCATGAAAATCAGCGGTATTGCGGCTGTTCCGGCCATTCTCTTTACAATCTTCATCGTCCGTCTTCCTCTTTTCATGCGCCTCTGTGCTCTATACCCGCACCGTTTCTTGTCGACAGCTTTTCTGCAATGCCTGCCCGATGCAGCACCGGGCAGACATTCCTGCATTTAACCTGCAATGCTTTCAAAATCGTATGCTGCCACGAATTCGGCAAAGACCGCATAATCTGCAGTGAGCAGCGGATCCAGGTCATCCTTGCTGTAAGCCGGATTCTCCTCGTCACTGTCTGCGCTCGCACACTCGATAAACTGATCATAATCTGTTGCAATCCAGTAGCCCTGCCCAAGAGCCAGCGCATTGCCCTCGTCATCCCTGATGGGGCTGCCGAGTACGGCTCTGTATGTGGCTATAAAGATCGGTCCGATACTGGCCGAGAACTTACCCGCCAGATAATTGAGAACGCCTGATTCCATGGCTTCCCCATAGGCATCCACAAACGCATCCACAGACGCAAGCTGCACCTCCGAGCCGATCAGCGATGCCCCGAAGAAATCCGCACCGTTTCCGACGCAAAGCAGAGCGTCAAGCCCATCGATGGCAGCCATCTCAGAGCACTTTGCCCAGAATGCATCATCCATATCGTAACCGCCGAGATATCCTGCCAGCTCCACACTGCCAATGCTGCCCGTTACTACATCGCCGTCTGTATACAGCTGGCCGATAATCTCTTCTGCGGTCGTTAATCCGTTGTAAGATGCACCTTCTCCGCCTGCTTCTATCATGGCTGTCAGCATTCCGGCCACGCGGTACACATGCATATCCATACGATAGGCAACCGCTCCGCCGAAAATGGCAAACTTCGTCATTCCCTGATCGAGATAATATTTCGCCATATCATAACCAGTCTGATATTCGATATCGAGAGACGGTCCAATCGCGCCGATATAGTGCTCATAACCTTTGTATGTCTCATACTCATCCGCCGTCAGCGTACCGGTCGCGACCGCATAGTATACGCCTGCCGACTCACACTGGTCGATCTGCGCCGCACGGTCAAAGGATGAAAACGATATAATCGCTTTGCAGTTGTTGGAAATCATCGTGTCGATCGCTGATTTTTCACCGGCGGCATCTGCCAGCTCATCCGAATAAACAAATTCGACATTATACTGATTCTGGATATAGTTTTCATAGTAGCTGCGGAAGCCAAGCGCCTCTGCTCCGGTAGCATCCGCTACAAGTACGCCGATTTTAACGGTTTCACTCATATCGAGTTCATCCGCTGCTGCTGTGTAAGACATCAGTCCCATGCAGAGCATTACAGCGCACAGCATTGCCGCCAACACCTCTTTACTGAATTTCTTCATGTCGCCCTCCTTGCATTTGTCAATCGCTACTTACTATGGTTACTTACGGCTTTACCGCATTTTGTCACCGTCAGGCAGGCCCACCTGAAGATGATTCGGAACGCACCTCGCGTTCCTATGCTGAATCGCCGGCCGCTCAGCAGCCGATGCGAAGCAGTTTCACTACATTACCGAACCAGCACTCTCTTAGTCCTCGTTCCGGCCGCCACATATACCACCAGCAGGAATATGACTGCCTTCACCATCTGTCCCCGGCCCGAATCCATGCTCAGCATGGTCATAATCTGTCCGAGAAACGTCATGGAAAAGGCACCAATCACCGCGGAATAGATCCGGCTCTTCGCACCGCCGGAAACCGGCATGCCGCCGAAAACAATGGCAATGATGACATCCATACCCACGCTGGAAGCTGTGCTGCGGGTGAGTGTCGGTGCATATACGATGCTGAGAAAAGCCCCGAGTCCCACACCGACTCCGCAGAGGACAAAAGCGATAATGGAATAGCGGCTCACCGATATGCCGGTCAGCTTTGCACAAAGTGCGTTGCCTCCGATAAACTTTTCCCTGCGTCCGACCGGGGTGAAATCAAAGAAAAACAGGCAGAACACGAAGTACGCAATCAGAACCAGAGCCTTGAAGCCAATCGTATCCAGGCCGCTTACAGCACCTGCGGGAACCTTGATCTCGGATCCTGTCCCGTTGATCCCGATCAGCAGCAGTACCAGCGCATTCAATACACTCAGCATGGCAATCGTCGTGACAAACACCGGCAGATGAAACACACTGGCAAGCATGGAATTCGTCAGCGCCACCGCGATGGCCACGCCGATGCATGTCAGGAACATGAGCACCAGGCTTTCCGTCCGCAGATACACCATTCCGGCCAGCAGTGCGCTCACGGCCGCCGAAGCGCCGAGGCTGATATCAAAGGCCCCCAGCGTATAGATGAAAACCGCCCCGGTCGCCACAACAGCTACCACGATCGACTGATTGACAATCGTCCGGATACCGTAAGGCAGATTGATGCCTTTGTTTTTACCGATCAGGATATACGCTGCGATCAGGATCAGCAGTCCCAGGATCGGTGCAAATCTCATAGCAAAGTTTTTCACTTTCATAGCTGCCTCCCAGATACAAGCGAACACCTGTAATCCGCTTTGCTCCTTACTCGTGCAGGTTCAGATCATGTACCCGATAATGTCTGCTTCCTGCGGCCGGTCATGTCTTGCAAGTTCCCCGCTTTTGCGTCCATCCTTCATAATGATGATCCGGTCCGCCATACCGATCAGCTCCGCCATCTCCTCAGAGATAATGATCAGCGCTTTTCCCTCAAGTTTCAGTTTCGTCATAAGGTGGTACATGGCCTGTTTCACACCAATGTCGATACCTCTGGTCGGACAGTCGAGAATCAGGATGTCGCTGTCACGACCGATCCACTTGCCAAAAACGACCTTCTGCTTGTTTCCTCCGGATAAGGTATTGACATACTGGTTCCGGCTCCGGCATTTGATCTGAAGCGTTTCAATCTGCCGGTCCACATAGGCCTTCTCCCTGCCGGGCAGAATCAGGTTTTTGCCAACCGCAAATTTATCGAGCCCTCCGACGGAAATGTTGTCCCCGATCGGTGCATCCAGGACAAGTGACTCTGTATCGCGGTTCTTTGATACATAAGCGATGCCCCTGCTCATGGCATCCGCCTCATCCTTAATGCGCCCGCCGGCCGCCGTCACACTGCCTCCCTGTGCCTTCACTGCACCGAACATGGCCTTGCCAAGTGTATGCATACCGCACTGCGATAAGCCGCCGATGCCCACAATTTCACCCCTGTGCACTTCCAGGCTGAAATCATGCACCGGTTCCATGCCGCCGGCTTCCAGATTCTCTATGCGGATGGCTACCTCCGGAAGGCAGCTGTCCTCATAGTCATTGCGGTAGTAATCACCTTCCAGCTTCCGCCCGATCATACATGCCTTAATTTCGTCCTCGTTGTATTCGTTTCTTTCAAACGAGCGGATAATCTCTCCATCGCGCAGGACAGTCAGCCGGTCGCAGACACGTAAGATTTCTTCCATGTCATGGGAAATAAAGATCACCGACTTGCCTTCATCCCGCATGCGGTTCACAATTCCGTACAGAATGTCACGGCCTTCATGCGACAGCGCCGTGGTGGTCTCGTCCACAAAAAGAACCGCCGGCTCTTTCCTCATTACGCGTGCGATCTCAATCAGCTTGCGGCTCTGGATGTCATAGCGCTGCGTCATGTCTTCCGCATGTACATTTCGGATGCCGATCTTCTCAAGCACCACCTGTGCGGCTCGGATCATGGCCTTTCTGTCAATGAGGAATCCTCTTTTGAATCCGTCGGTGTCCGCCAGAAAAATATTCTCTGCCACACTGATTCCGGGAATGGTTCCGCTTTCCTGAACAATCATACCGATCCCGTTTTCCAGTGCTTCGATCATGGAAGCGGGCTGCCATGCCCGGCCAAGGTAAGTCACTTCCCCGGCATCGCATTTCTGCATCCCGGCGACGATGGAAGTAATCGTGGATTTTCCCGATCCGTTCTCGCCAATCAGCCCGAGTACTTCTCCCGCCCGCAGATCCAGGGATACGCCGCGAAGTGCTTTTGTTTCTCCGAAACTTTTGTACATATCGCGAACGGCAAGTACCGTCTTCATCTCATTGTTCCCGTCCATGACATTCCCTCTCTCTCCCGGATTACCTGCGCCTCAAAGCCAAAAGGGTGCATCCTGCTCCGATGCCAGCAGCTTCCTGTCCGTCCTGCTATGCTCATTCTATTGGGAACAGTTTCCTTTTCCAATTGTCCGGATAGACCAATTTCTTTGATTTATTCAGATCTGTATGTTATATTAAATCATATTACTTGCTTATATCTGATATTCGTGAGGTTCGGCGCATGGAATATAATTCTCTGAAACTGCATCTGTATGATATGAATGAAGATGAGCTGTTTTATAAGCGCTACTACTACGCCCGGCAGCAGAAGTATTCCCTGGAAGAGTTTTTAGCATCGCTGGATATGGACGAGGTGCACCGCAGAAATCTGCTGATCACCGAACTGCCTGAAACAATCCCACCTGAGTTCCTTGACTCGTACTTCTTTGATATGAGCAACCCGGCCAGCATCGTTGTACAGAAACATAACCGCTACGCTCCGGCACTGACGCACCATCACACATTCTTTGAAATGGCCTATATCTATGACGGCACATGCGTGCACCGGATCAATGACAAGGATCTTGTTTTAAGCACCGGCGACCTGATCGTCATTCCCCCGGACACCGATCACTCTGTGTCTGCCTTCAGTGATGATACGATCATGTTTAATGTCATGCTCCGCAAAGATACACTGAGGGTCATTCTCTACAACTTCATGAACACCCGGAATGTCCTGTCGTCTTTCTTCATGGACAATATCTACGCCCGCCACGCAAATGATTACATCCTGTTTCAGACCGGCCAGGATCTGCCGATGCAGGAAGCTTTCATCCGGATGTACTGGGAAAGCATCAACAAGGAAAAATACTACTACCAGGCCATCACGCACACACTGACACTCTGCCTGTTCCTGCTGATCCGCAATTATGAACGATCTGTCATCATGCCGCGTTTCGCTTCACGCACGGACTCGCAGGGCTATGGCATCATACAGTTCATCCGCCGGAATTACAAAAATATAAGCCTGAAGAAGGTCTCGGAGAAATTCAACTATTCTCCGGAACACATCTCCAGGCTTATCAAAAGTTCCACCGGGATGACCTATTCACAGCTTCTTACGAAGATTCGGATGGACGAAGCATGCAACCTGCTCTCCGCGACAAATATGACGGTGTCGGCCATTTCCGCCTCGTTGGGTTTCCTGAATCAGGAACACTTTATACGTCAGTTCAAAAAATATGCCAATATGACACCTACCGCCTACCGTAAGCTTCATCCGACCATGGAACAGGCTCCGGCTGCGTTGACATGATACAATGCGTAAATACATCTCTCGCGGCGATAAGTGCACGCATCACATCAAACTCTGCTCTGGTCGCCTCGTACTCTTCACGAAAAGCCGGATCCTGCATCTGCTTTTCAATATATGCTTTCAGACCGTACGCTTCTTCTGCATCAGTCTTCATCGTCCCTCCTCAATAATATCCAGCATCTCCCTTGGTGTTACGATATAAGTCCTCATCGGAAAGTGTTTCATATTTCCGGTGACAAGGTAAGCGTCTTCCTCTTTTCGTTTTTCCATCAGCACAGCGTAGAACACAACGTCTTTCGGATCCGGCAATTCATCCTCGATCAAGCCATAATCGGAATAGACCGCACGTTTCTTAAGTTCATCCAGAAATACTTTCACAGCCCTTTTATCAAAGCGGAATTTCGGCCGGTTCAGCACATCCTCATACTCAGCGATGATTTCATCATTAAGCACGGGGATGATATCTCCATATAAAGCTTCCGCTGCCACCTGACCGGGCACCGAGCCGTTGCGAAGCATAGCGGAAACAATCACATTCGTATCGAGCACTGCGTAATATTTCATCAGCCTGACACCTTGCGTTTCTTTCTGGAAGCCTCAATCTCGGCATTGATTTCATCCAGTGTCATATCGGCAGTTCCGTTCTTCTCGGCTTCTTCTCCAATCTCAACCATGGCCCTGTACCCGCGTTCCGCACTATAGGGTGTCTTCGGCAGCGTCATCCTGAACGGTATGCCGTTTTCCATCACTGCACGCTTTAAGAACATTCGAACAGCCGTTGAAGTATCGATGCCAAGCCGTTCAAAAACCTGCGATGCTTCGTCCTTCAGAGAATCATCTACCCTGACTTGTAATAACGATGTCGACATGATAAGCCCCCTTTCTTGATGTAATACAATTATAGTACATTGTCATTATGAAATCAATGGGCATATGCGTCCATTGCGCCGTCCTCTTTAAAGCGCAAAGAAGCAGCCACGTTCACCTGACGCAGCCGCTCCGCACGATTATTTTTACACCAATTTTACACCAAATCCGTGTCGTCTGACGCCCTCAGACACCCTCAGACAGATTCTCCCGGATCCCGGAATCCCTTGAAATATAAGGCGTCAGCGTCTGATAAAGCAAGACAGAAACCACATGCCGTTGTCAAGAGGTGAGTGCTAAATTTCGCGAAGCTTTTGAGCCACGCAGCGACGGTGGCAGACGGGCGATGCAAGCTCGCTTGCACTCGCACGTATGACAGCGGCGGTATGCGGCGAATGCCGCGAACGAGGGAATGCATAGCATTCCCGAGTCTGCGTGCCTCAAACAAATATTGCGGAGCCCTTATTTTATAAGGCTCCGCGGGTGTTTCTCTCGCCAATCTGTCCAGAAACGCCCTTTCTGTACGATTTCTGCTTTCTGGCCTTAATAGGACCGGATACCTGGTAGCAAGATGTCCGCCTTCTGTACATTGT
>Ga0181612_172521_pt1 | contig 11854 bp, 6 predicted proteins | sample HoacroProtozoa21_FD_119630 | JGI IMG/M metagenome (GOLD analysis project Ga0181612, IMG submission 119630) | Hoatzin crop microbial communities from Cojedes, Venezuel. Combined Assembly of Gp0051906, Gp0051904, Gp0051908 | reverse complement strand
TCTCCAGTAGCTCCTCATCTGTCTTGAACTGGGGAGCCGAGAACAGGATGCCATCGACCAAAATCTCTTGGCTTTAGGTATGAATAAACCCCACACAGTTTGTGCAACCATCTCATTCATTTAAGGCTCCTTTCACAGGTGGGAAGAAACCCCCAGATTAAGTTCTGAGATGGATGATGGGGCAAATGGAGCAAAGCATGGGGTGAAGGTCACTGAGCCATTGCTGCCACCAGCACATGTTCTCAAGGATGGTTCCAAAAGGAGCAGCATTTCCCACAGTGACGGTGGTCTTTCTAGAAGAAATAGGAAAGGGGAAACATTGCTGGCCTTGACATAACCCACCCCTCAGAGCCAATCTGCCTCTCAGTGGTAGTTACAGACACTAATTACTGTAAAGTATGGATACTTTCCAGTCTTTAACACATTTATCCTCACACTCTTTTGAGATAGGGAACTGCAGCTAGGAGTGATCTTGTGTCACTTTAGCATCCAAGATTTTAGCAGCCAGGGATTTAGGCTAAATGACCAACCATAGTTTCAGCCATAGACGAAATGGAAAAAAGGCCCTTTCAGAGGGCGATTCACCCTTCCTGTCTTAGACCTTCTTCCTTGGAGAACTTTGAGGCCCTGGCCCTCAAGCATGCTTACTTATGCACCTAAAAATGTCTGAGTCTGATATGATGGTACAAAATCCTGCTGAAAGCAGCACAGAAATTGAACCTAAAGCTCTGCATCTCCCATTAATTCCCCAGCCAGCTCCTGGAGCACCCACATCTAAAGTCGTCACAGAGAAATCCTTTCCTAAGCCAGGCTCTTCAGTTTCTGTAAAACAGTTTATAAAGTTGGTAGTTGGTACCTTTATTTGCACAACCTTTGGTTTGCTTGGCATCGTGACTCTGCTCCAACATGGAGGTGACACCTGAAGCATCAGCAGAAGGAAGATCAGAAAGAGCTGCAGCTGTGTATAGCCCTGGAGATGTCTTTTCACGGCATAGCGGAATGTACAGTTCACCGTGGAAAGGCTTAAACGATGGTGAGTTCCAGATGTATTTTTAAGGGAATGGTGTGAAGTGGGAAGCAAATGTGATGGGAACTCTGCTGAGACATTCCTGGGAAGAAGCCATGATGAATGTGAATGTGACTTAGGTCTTGGGCAACAATTATACAATATTTTAGAAATACCAAGTATAGTAAACAAAGCACGCATGCGTCTCTTCATGCTTTCAATGTACGAACTTTTCTGAAGCTAGCCAAATGCCACAGTTTGTGCCTTCCAGGATCACAATATGAAACTTGGTATAAATGTGGAGTATTTCCAACAGCAAAGTGGGGCTTGTTAGCAATTGTAACCTTCAAATATATCAAGTTCACTTCCAAATCTCCAGTATTATATTAAAATTATTATTTTTTTGTTGATGGTGTCACAGGCTTATAACTGACGAATGCAAATAACTAACAAAATTGAATCTTTTCAGCATTCCCATGGCTGCTTTTTATTTATTTATTTTATTTTAATATATGATGGTGGGAAACCATCTTAAATTAAATTATGGGTAGCGAAACACAGCCTAGCTCTCAAAGCAGCATCTCACTGGTAGAGAGAACTCATTAATGTCATTCAAATAAATTGGTGTGAAATATGATCATCCCAAGCAGTACATTTATTTACACTTGCAAATCAGAAATAATACAGTTAAGATATACGAGGCAACAATTAAGGAATATGTCTGCAGGTATTCAAGGAAAGATTATTCAGCTTCTGCTGCAAAGAAATGAATATTTTATTGCCAGTGTATCTGTCTAATTGAATAATGAGGATACTAACGCTCTTTTACAGGTACAGAAGCAATGGAAATTTCAACTAAATATAGAACTAATTCCCCTGAATTAGACCTGGTAGAATAAGAGGTTTTGTGTCCTCTCCATACAGAAGCTTTCTTCTACTTTAATTGCAAAGCCCTGGTGATGCCCAATGCACTGCTCTGGTGAATGCCCTATTCCATAGGGAGTGCACCCCAACAGAGCAGAACTTCCAAAATGTGGTGCTTGCAATGTCCAAGGTGGAGGAGGAGGCAGTGATGGCAGCGAGTGTGGGCAGGACAGGAGGCGACCGGTCTTGCAGTGGTTGGTATACCAGCTGTTTTGGAGACACAAGGTTATTCCTTCCAATTTGCAGATGATATTTTAACAAGGGGAGACCAGAAAGAAAATTGCCTTGGAGAAGACTGGTCTAACCCAGAGCTTTTCAGAGTGATCTAAGGTAGATCTTTTCACGCATATGCCACCCTAACTCTTCTGTTTATCTGCCCCTCAGGGCAAAGAACAAGGGAGAGCCCAGGGTAGGACAGATACCTCCACCCTCCCAGGAAGCACCACCTCCAAAGCCATCACCCACTGATGTCCAGAGGACCATTTCAGTTAACTTCATCCTTGAATTGGGGCCATTCAGAGCAAGTGGAGCAAGAGGGTGACAGGTCTGTTCTGTCCAAAGAGGCTGAGCACAGTGACTTCTTCCGCTCCCGCCCCACCTTCATGCTGTGCTCTGGCTTTACAACAGTTCTTCAGCACACACACAGAGTTTGGAAAGAGCAACTGGGACTTCTCCGGTTTGCTGAGGCCTCCAGGCCATATAACAATGTACTCCAGCAGCGCTCTCATCTCCCTTCAAAAGTAAATGGCTTTGCCCAGCATATACCTACCAGTGGTGAAGGCTGCTACTGGTGCAGGGCCTTACTCTATTAACATAAATGCTCAATTATACTGTAAAGCCCTGTGGCAAAAAATGGCAATACTTTGAACATCAATACCCACTAGTGTAGTTTCACCGTACAGTGTAGTGTGAGTCTACTGTGTTGAAAAAAGAAAAAAAAAAAAAGCTTTTAGCAAGTTTAAAATCAGTACAATGCCGTAAAATTTTTTTAAGTTCCTGGGATCAGCTGAAGCACCATGATGAGGACTACATCTGGGGGATAAAAAAGTACAACTGCATTAGGAGGTTATGATTACTATACATGTCGTTGTCATATCAGTCATTTAGCAGTCATATCCTAATAAACTGCTGTGAAATTTGTCATTTCAAAGTCAGATTAATTCAGATTCATATAATAAAGTCATCACATCACACAGCGAAGTAATTATGTTCAAGCTTTGTCACTGCAATGAATGTCTGTGTTCCTAAGTACTGAGGGTGAGTTTTTTGGCTGCTGTTTTCTTATTGATGAATTAGCCAAATAAGCTCTGTAATAACTTTCCTCTGGAAAGGTATTTTAATAAGAATACAGAAAGACAGAGGGGGAAAAAATCACCTTATTTGAATAATGTAAGAACTACTGGATTCTCCATGCTGTTCTTTGGGAACCTGCGGATTCATGGCACTCATTACAGATCAAAAAACTTAATTCATCTGTATATCCTTGTTTGTGCACAGCAATACAGAAGAAGTTAGAGAGTCAGCATATGTTAGAGTGAGCAGCAATCTGTTATGGTAGTAATTTCACTGCTTGCTGTACTGCAGAGGGTTGTGCTATAACATGGCTCATTATAATGGATGTACTTTATTTTGTTCAACCAGTCATGGCAAAAATATTTGGCTAATGTTTTCATTGCCTGCCATCTGTGTGGTCAGTAAGGTTGTCCAACAACATCCGAAATGTCACTGCTTCAAACAAGGGCTTAATTGAAATTTAATCAGAGAGATCTTTTTTATTAATTGAATACCAGATGATTAATGGAATGTATTTTGATATGAAATAACTGTGGTTCAGATTCGGCTGTGCTTGTGCACAGTGAGAGTTGCTCGCTCTCCCCAAGGGCGGTTGCTGACTTCAGTGCTGCTCAGCTGGTATGAGCAGCGGTGTGAAGACTGACTCTGTCCCCAAAAAGCCATTTAAATGCTGCCAAGTCAGATATCAGAAAACGCCACAGTGACGTTTGCACTCACAGTCCGGATCCAGCCCTTCTGCTGTTTCTGTTGGGATCACACGTGCGTTTGCTTTCCCTCTGGCCCTGCTCAGCTTTTGGGGGAAGTGTTGCAGTGTTTCCTGGCACTGCCATCGCACACCTCGTGCTGCCGCTCGCCCTTGCTCCAAACCTGTGTAGCTTCACAGATTTATCTTTGCCCTTTGAGGCTTTTGTAGAAGATCTCCCGGTGATGTCTGAGCTTTTTTATGTATGTTTAGGGATTTGCAACCCTGCTCCAAGATGAGGAGGTAGTATGCTTTCCCTCCTATAAACTAAATCATAAGGCACATCACAGTAAGGCCATGTGGGGGAGTGCCCACTGAATTCTTTTAATCCTAAATCTGCAATAAAAAGGGAGTGATTTATCAAAATACTACGCTGTTTAGATCTGTCTTCATAGCCTACGGGTGATAGGATCTCATGTTTTAGGCAGACATTAGCTCACTATTTATCGGCTCATTTTTCTCAGCATCCTAATGCATGCTTTGTCATCTATTTCAAGCCATCTCATGAAGTTGTGATGCTAGTCAAGTCAGTGACCCAAATGTGAATAAACTTGACCAGTAGGCTTCTACTGTAGCTGCTACAGAGCCTTTAATTAGTCTGTGACAGCACCACTCTGAGTTTTTCAACACTGTTTTTAAGACCCCAAATGTTCAATCCATGGTTAGTGGGAGTCCTGTCCTTCCTTTCACTCAGAAATTGTGTGTTGAACATATTTGTTTTCTTGTGCGAAGCAGGTATGGGAAAAAGGCAGGTGGACAGCCAACACTTCTCCCACTTGGGGTCAGAATGGGACCAGGAAGTACAATCAGACATGGGAACACAGAAGTATGTGTGGCTTCTGCAGTTTAGGTACAGACCGAAGTATTGCCCCCAAATCACAAGTCCTGACACAGGAGCTGACCATTTAAAAAAGGTCTGAAGTCCCACTGCAGATTCGCATTTTATTTTATGAACATCATCAAGGGGGAAAGAAACATTTTCACAAGATGGAAAGACAAAGAGTTTTAATAAATAGCATCATTAGGGCAAAAGAAATCCTGCTACAAGTTTCTCGGCCACCTCCTGAAAAATGAAAGGCATTCTGATGGAATCAGGCCGCCCTTCTGATTAGTGTCTTTCTCAAAACATTTGAAAGTTGGGAAATGCACCAGTAACCAGCAGCAATATTCCCAGGGCTGCCCTAAGGTTGACATTGAAGAACTAGGTGCCAGGATGGTATCATCAATCTAAAACAGTAATTTACATTTGTCATGAGAAATAAACCCTGGAAACAAATGGCAGCTTGAAACAATAATTCACCCAACTGATATAAACCTAAGGAGTTCACCTAGCAATTAACTGTTACCAATCAAATTGCTAAAATCGCTACGAAAAAGAGTGAAGTAAAAGGAGCATCAGGCTGTAGCAGTCCTATGGCTTTCTTTGAAACATTCATTGTGTATTTTCACTCAAACCTGCCAAAGAAAAATCAAGCCATTAATAAAAAATAGTAGCCCATGAGCAATTCTTTAACCTACCAGACCCTTGATAAAATCCAGATCCTAGTACTACCACAGCACTGCGATGTTGTGCATGCGAGGACAAAAGGTGTAATTGATATTTGGGTTCATTCCTTCAAGAGTTCACTGCAACAGCCTCAAGTAAGAAATGAATTTCAATACAGTTTTCTAAACGCTGTGTGCAGCAGGGAGCAGGAAGCACCTCACCAGAACAGGCAGATGTTCGAGAGCACCTGCAAACATAAAGCTAACAAGGCCCTCTCTGACGTGAATCTCTCCTAACCTACAGTTGTGCACTGACCACTTGCGTGTTGCTGACTGTGTAACAGTATTACTGCCCCTTAGATCTGCCTTCCTAATTGCCCTTGGCCTTAATTTAGGGCAGTCATTTTAATCTGCATCTGGAGCCATTACAAACATTCAATTAAAGTGATTCTTTTTTCCTCTAAGATTTTTTTATTTCCAAGAGCATTGACACTTCCAAAGTATTACTTCCTACCTGGAGGTCCCCTTTCTTAAAAGGTCCCTATAAGAGGCCTCTGAAGTCATGGAAAGGGGCATCCAGAAGTAATTGCCATTCATCCTCAGTTTTAATTGGCCTGATTCTGCTGACAAGGCTTCGTACTCAGAGGTTGCATTGGTCTGTACTCAATCAGCAGCCCAGCCCATCAGCTAAGAGGAAGGCAACGTTGCTGCTTGGATCGCCATCACCACTACTGCCTCTCCCTGGGTGCTAAGGCATCTGCAGACCCTTCCGTGACCCTTGGCCAAGGGCTGTCCATATGTTCTCCTGCCTTTGCAATGCTTCTTTGAGACAATCCCCACTAAACAAGCAATAGAGGCATGCTCCTCCAGCAGCCCTATGTTAGGATGAGAGGGAACCCAAGATCATTTGGGGTTGGATCAGAGCCACATCTACCCCAGCATCCTGTTCTTGACCTGGCCAGTAATGAATTTTTAGGGTAAGATCAGGACAGTGTGAGCTTTCCAGCTCCCTGGATGCAGCAGGTTGATGACTCTGCTGGGGGCTGTATCCTCACTGGGGCCAGTAAATGCAGCATCTGCACATGTCCCAACTCTTTTTCCACCCACTAATGCTTTTTCACCTCCTTCACATCCTTCAGCTACTAAAAGACTTAGTGTATTATCTCCATAAAGTCAGTGGCAGGAGCCCTGCAGCCAGCATCTGATGCCAGGCACCTGCTGAATTATATGAGCTGTACATTGGGAAGTAAGCAAATGTCCTAGTGAGTGTGCAACACGCTGGGCGAGGAGAGACGTTGCAGAGGAGTGAGCGGATCATTACCCGTCTTACAGCATTAGGAACACAGACTTTATGTCTTGACCCAGGTCACAGGAAGCTACAGCAGAGCAAGGAACATAAACGCATCTCCTAAATCTCAGTATTGTTCCTTTTCAGAAATTCTTTTTGGCTTACGACATTTAATAAAATAAGTCATTTTGTCACAATATTTTTGGAGGCCAACTGCCTCTTCTGATCGTATTTCTCCATGTTTCTAATTAAGTTACTGTGAATTCCATCAGATTTCAAAGAGAGGGATCAAGAACCATTGCTTTCATGATCTAGTTAATACCTGTAAATATCAGCTGTCGCCCAGTTCCCACTATGAAATACTAGGTGGAAAGAGGCAGACACCATAAAACACTTTTTACTTAAAGGCATGAAGCAATAAATGATCTCTATGTCCCTTGAAACCTGAGTGGCTTTTCCTAAGGCTACACATTTCTATTTAGGACCCAGCAGATGAACCCATTTTATCAGTTCATAATTTTTTTTTTTTTTTAGTGCTGGGTTTTGAGGTTTTTTTGTATGTCTGTGGTCCTTGGACCTCTTCATGCTTGCAGAGCAGGTCTGCCTGCGTGGTGAAAAGGTCCTGAAAGTCTTTCCTCTGTCATCTCCAGGCAAGGAAGCCCAAAGGACATTCCACAGTGCACGATGCTGACTCCGGGCACACCGGAGCTCTGCGAAATGCGCTTACTGGCCCCAGCACTGCTGAGAGCAGTCTTTGGAGCAAACTGATCTAAAGTTTTTTGTATAAGGGAGGCCTTTCAACAGAAAGTAACTAAACTAACTTTTTAAGAGATAGAAGGAGAAGACTTTGAAGTCTAATGAAGGAGTTTATTTTCTCAGGAACTAAGAACGTACCTGAAAATACGTTTATATGCCAACACTTGCAAGCCTATCAGCTCATCAGGAATGGCATGATAGGTAAAATTAAAACGTTAGGTAACCCAGTTCAGACATAACTATTGACACCGACAGGGATGTAAATATTTACACCATCCAAAAATTAGATCTACTTTTTTTTTCTTCAGATTAATTAGTAACGATGAACCATCTCTGTTACATATCACCCTAATTAATTTCCCCAATGGTTTACTCACCATATGTGAGCTATTTGTGAAAGGAACCTGCACTTCTGCAGATTATCTCCAGAGTTATTGCATGGTTCAATCTGATGGGAAAAAACCCACATGACCTGGTCTGTTCAGTGCAGGGAGATGTACAGAAAATGGAAGTGGATGGATAGAAAAGAGAAAGGGCTTCTGTGGCTCATACACTCAAATTGTTGCTCAAAGGGCATCAGGATCAGATTTAGAAAACAGGATGATAACTTCAGGAATTCAGAAGAACTTCTTGATTGTTTTCCTGTGTTTGTTTAAACTTTGTTAGTGTATGAAGATGTGAAGTGGAATCAGCATCTCTGGAAATGTTCTGCCCCCAGTGAAATACAGCAAATACACTCAGCTCTGTGTGTAATTTGGCCTCAATCATCAGGCAGACGCTGCCTAGCCAGGCAGGTACAAGACCTGCACCTTCAGAGCACCCTGAGGAGTTTCTTGTCTCCAAGTAATTTGCTGCTTTCACCCTGAGATGCTGTGTTATCGCACCAGTGTTGCAGCTCCGGAAGATTCCTACCCAGGTCCAGTGTCCCTGCTTTCTCTGTTTGGGGAAAAAACAAAACCGTACCCTCATTCTTTCCATTGGGAAAATCCCTGGACAGTGCAGAAGTCCCTGAGACTCCGGGCTAAATTAGTATCCTGAAACATAACTGGTGAGGTTTTGTATTAAGCTCATTTTCAGAGATTTTATATTGCTTTTTTTGTGAAAAAAAATCTTTGCTCCAGATTGCTTTGTGAATCAGAAGTGGTAGATACTTCTGAAAGAAGAGAATTCAGATCCATCATTGTTTTCTGTGCTGAGCACCAAAGTACTATTTTGTAATACTTTTCATGAGTTTGATACTTATAACTACCATTTTTATACCTAAGTGGGAGGAGTGCCCTCGTCCTTTTCATCATTAGTAGAGTAGTTATGAAGTACACCCACCAGCCTGATAAGTGTTCCTAGTACATAAATGAGTCAGCCTGGACCAGCTGAGGATCATCTTAACAGCAGAAGAGATGGGAATGAACAACATAACTCAAGCCAGTAGCACCAGGACTCCTTTGCCTTTCTCCCAGGGAGTCTGAGATGTGTTGGTTAAATCAACAAATATTAACAATTTGAAACAGAAAACATCCTGTATTTCAACAGCAGGGATTTCGACTGAAATGAAGGACAATCCCATATGATGTTAGCAATCCATTTGTCTCATCGTGAGATGCCTCTTGTGTTCTGAGTTACGTGGTATAAAATGTAACACAAGTTGTGTTTCTTTCCAGCTTTAAATGACATATAAATGCAGTGTAACAGTCACAGAGTTCTTGAAAACAATCCTGCTTTTTGAATAAATGACAAATATTATAACCATGCCTGCAAAAAGGATTTACAAAATGGAAAAGTCCAGGGCACAAAATGTTTCCTCATTTTCTGGTAGAATATTCTGCTGCTTTTATAACATTGACAAGGAAGCAGAGTAATACCTTAAATGTATGTAAACTGATTAATACACAGGAGCTGAGAGCCATCCCATCGTGGCAGATGAATAATACGGATTTCCCCAACCTCTGTCATGCATCGATCTTGAGACTCTGGATAGTATTAAAATTGCTGTATGCTTAATGCCTAAATAAAGATAGCCAAAACGGGCAAAATGCATGCTAAAATGCATTTTGGAAATCCGTTTCAATGAAAATTGCTTTGAGCTCTTGACAAGATGAAATTGTTATATGTGCAGGAAATGAGGAATAACATCAAGTATTCCTTCTTTCCTCACCTGGACACACCGAGAGCCGTCTGCTGCCCTAGACTCGTCTTGCTTGTCTGATACAAACTGCAGCAAAACAGCTAGTTACGAGAATTAGGCATGATATACAGGAATACAAAAAGCTTAAGGATATTCTTATTTAGTCTTGCGCTTAAGGAAGACTATCTGAACTGATTTTATGCAGTGCTTTATCTTCCTTTTGCACAAAACCTCTTATTTATCCTTGTTTGTTAACTTGAAGAACTTTGCAGAGACAGTTGTGAACTGGTGGGGATAAACCTGGAAAGGAGCATTTCTGTAGGAGCCTTGCAGCCAAGTGACCCGATGGCTGGGCAGAAGCTGCCTGAAGGCAGTACTCGTATTCCAAATGCGTTGTTGGGACAATTGCCCTGTATCTATATTGACTGAAATAAAAATAAAAAGCTGGAGACAGAAGCTCACAGAACAACATTAGTCCATAAGGGCTAATCAGCTTGCTTTATGTAAGTAATACCTTAAAGCCATTAAAAGCATTAAGAGGTGACCAGATGAAGGAGCACTAGCCTGGCTAGGACAGCCTCCACACAGAGGTGGTTAATGGCTCTGCAAAGCCAGGTGAGGAGGGGAGTGTTGCTATGGGGGGAAAATCTAATTTCTCGTTTCCTGAAGCTTCCTTGAGGTTGCCTCCAGTTTGACTGGAGATGTGGGAAGTGCTGTGAGCAACTGAGGCAGCAACAGCTATAGATGCCAGAGTTTTCACTTCTGGACCTCATCAGCTGCATTAGGTCATTGTCATAGAACGATGCTGATGCTGAAAATGAAACACAGCCTAAACGACCATAGCCAGCCTGTGAAAATCTGGAGCACCCCACGTCTTCATCACTGTAAGAACAATATCACACAAGTGAAGGGAGACTGGTTTTGAAGCAGCTGGAGCTGTGTGGTTATACACCCAGGCACTAGGCAGATCGCCCAAAGCTGACAATCACAGCCACAATATTGACCACCGCCATAGGGCAGGTAGCAGACTAAGTGTTGATATCTTGGTTTAACATGGCGATTCTTCTCCATAACCTTCCTTAATGCAAGTTTTCTATGTGGTGTGGCAGCAAGGCCATTACAATCTCTCCAGCATAACTTGGAGCAGGAAAGGAACCCTCCCCCTCAATACAACTCTGACTTCATGACACGAAGCACCTGGGTTCCATTTCTGCACAATGTGTTGCCTGAGAAATGTTAATTGAGTGTAAGCGCAGCAGAGAACAAGAATGAAGAGAAAAGGAACAGAAATCGAGATCATGTTGCTGGATCAAAAGAAAAAGATTGATATAGCTTTGGTGGTATAGTTTGAACAAAGTTCTCCTACAGGAAGGGGATGATGGGCTGTGGGTGTCGCTTGAGTGCACCATGACCATGAGGGTTATTTCACTGGTGTCTTGTGGTAGAACCAGGAGCAATGAGATTAAATGAAGGAAGTATTTAACAAAATACTGGGAATAAAATCGTTGTAGCAACAAGAATTAACATAGTGATCACCCAGTTTCTGTTATGTTATGGATTACCATTTGAGTTTGGGTCCATGTGACCTGATTCACCTGTGAGTACTTTTGTTTCAGTTGCGACACAGGTGCATTATTCTCGGGCAGGAAGAATTGCTCTGTACCAGACAGAGCTGCATGCTCCGGACTGTGAACAGGCGAGTTTCACCTCCCGGAACTTTATCAAGAATTAAATCAAATTAGTTTGTGAGCTACTGATGTGATACGAGATCAGCCAGAAAAAACATTGTGTATGCAAACTCCCATTGCCTTTCCTGTCAGTTCTTCAGCTCTTCAGTTTTTATTTAGAATCTACATGAAGGAACCAGAAAAGCAAAGATCTGTCTTGGGAATGCTAGTGGAAATGGAAGTGCATGCCTTTGCTTAAGCTATATTATCTTTTATTTTAATCCAATAACTTGCTATGAAGAGCCTCATTCACTATGAAATCAGTACTTGTATTCATTAAATAAAATTAAACCCCTTCGACATTAGTTTTTGCCTTCTAAACCTAATAGCATGAGCAGACTCTGCAATTATGGGAAACCAAAGATCTTTGGGAAATCACCTGCTAATCATGTCACTGCTCCCTGCAGGTCAGAGTTGTCAGTTCTGGGGACAAAAGCAATCTTTCAATCTCCATGAGGATGATTCAGTGAGAGGATGGCCTTGCTGGGAAGATGCCTCTGCAGAGAGCAGC
>Ga0181612_150737_pt1 | contig 11854 bp, 11 predicted proteins | sample HoacroProtozoa21_FD_119630 | JGI IMG/M metagenome (GOLD analysis project Ga0181612, IMG submission 119630) | Hoatzin crop microbial communities from Cojedes, Venezuel. Combined Assembly of Gp0051906, Gp0051904, Gp0051908 | reverse complement strand
ACCTATTAGCTTCCAATCTGCAGCAGAAGCATTTCAGGATGGTGGTGGTGCAACCTTCACTTGATATCGCTTGCTTATCAGAGTATTTGTGAATGCTTTCTTGTATTCATCTAAATACTAAATCCATCCTGAGCTTTCTGAAGGTGCATCTCCAGTTGTGTAACAACACAAAGGTTGCATGAATTTAAATTCATACAGTATTGGTTATATGCTGTAGAATCTGTAATGTATTGATAGCTAATCTCATGTATATTTAGGTAACTGAAAAGTTAGAGAAATGGGGTACAAAAGCCAACTTTTGCTGTATAGAGGCAGCAATTGCATGCCTAGCCCTGATGCTACCTTGGGGTTCCCTTTTTTGTTTCTGGAATGGTATGAGTTGTGGTCTTTATTTGCTGTTATGAACTCAAACTGAACACTCCTGTCTGCCCAATTGGTTTACCTGCTGCTTACATGTAGAAATCTCCACAGACTTTCAGTTCTGTCCTTGTTAATTGGGTGCTGAGACCCTGCATATAAACTTGCCTCGGTATTTGAAAGCTGGTAAAGATCCTGATATTCGTTGTTGGCTGGTGTTAAGCAGGGTCTTTGAGATGTTAGCTGTTACTCAGAATAAAGGAACTTTAAACTATAATGCTTTTATTCAGGAAATAGATTTTATGAGACTGGCTGTAGGCAAGAAATGAACTGTGCAGAGGAGTCTGTATGAATTTAGGTTCATGTTTTGTATGACCTGAGAAGTATTTCTTGCGCTCATTAACACACAGCGTAATTGTCCTTAGTATGTAAAGCCCTATAAAAGAGCTTTTTAATGCTTCAGGAGTTTAAAAACCAGCTCAGTGCCCATATTAGAGTGGAAAATAATGTAATATGATTTAGCAGATTGCAAGTTATTATTCCCACTCCATACAACTGTTTTCTATTTGTCAAAATGAGCACTGGACAGTTAGATCCTCTGAAAAATGAGATAAAGATTCTTCTGTAACAAAATTCATGTGAATATAGGAAAATCAAGCTTGATGCTCTTGCGTGAAGATACTCTTTTCAGAACTTGTTGGTCTTGTATTCTGGCCTGCCCTGCTTTCATGCCATTATGATAAAGGCTGTAAGATCCCTTTTTGGGCCTCTAGCAGTTGGGATTCTGCCAAACTGCTGTCAAGCTATTTTTGTAGGAGTACGTGTGCATTCCCCATGTAAACATTGTTTGAGAAGTTGGCATTTCCCTGGTTTCAAGAACTAGTGGAAAATTCCCCTCAGCAGTTGCTGAAATACCTGAACATTCATATTGTCTCCCCCCAGACTGTTCCTTTGCAGTGTGAAAGAAAAAAATGCTGTCGTGCTGGGTGGTGTGTGCTTCTGTAGATTTCTGTACTTATTTCACTTAAATGTCTTTGGCATTGGAGGGAGAACACCCCCTCCCAACCAGAAAATGCACGCAGTCCCTCTGCATCTTCAGTGTATGTTTTCTTATCTTCTCATTCACTTAGTCTTCAGTTCTCTAGCTTCCTTTTCCTCTTTGTCTCTGCCCACATTTTTTCTTATTCTTCAATGCATTAGTCTTTTCTAACTTCCTTATTGGTCTTCTCAAATGTACATTCCCTTGTGTTTTGCTGGCTGATACAAAAGGTTTTAAGTAACAGCTAAAATGAAAATGATAAATTTACTCTTTCTATTAGAAAGAACTTTTATGAGAAGACCATGTCAGCAGTGCCTGCTAGAGAAATGAAGCTTTTTGAGCCACAACTCTGCAGAAAGAGGAGGCTTTTTACTGACGTGCTGTTCCTGGATATCACTTGGAAGGTTGCATGTTTGATAGTGGCCTCTGGCAGACAAGTGTGTTTTCCAGTTAAAGGGATGGTTCCTTCTGCCCACCTTAGACCTTTTCTTGTGTCTTTAGATTCCCTGTCAGTAAAAGGTCAGAAAACTGCTTCGCATTTTTCCTTGTTTATCAAGCAAAATACTATTGAAGTATTATAAAATAGTGGTAATGAGAGGGATGCTGATACAATTCATGTTATTTGAGTGATCAACAGTCTTTTGAGAATTTCAGTGCTGGAGCATTTGATTATACCATTTAATGATAATGGATACTAATCAGTCTGTTAATATCACTAAGAAACTCTAGGGGCAGTTGTGATCCAGATTGGGGCTTTTATTGTGATGTTGACTTGCTGATTCTTTTATTTATGTGTTTGAAAATATCACAGAAGTAATGATTTTTATATATTTTTACTTGCAGACCTGGTCTGTGCCCCCAGCCCCCTGGGTCCTTCATAAGGATCTTTTGCGGATCCCCCCGTGTCCCCTCTCAGGTTGAGGTATAGCATGCCTGAGATCTTAAACTAAGTAATGTTAAGAAGTTGATACTCTGCGGGGCCTGACTCTGCAGTTCTTACTCGCATGAAGTATTCTGTTGAATTGCAGTTCTGAATAAAAAATTTGCAGCCCAGAGTCATGAAAGAGGAAAGGTAAACGAGGGTGAGCCTTTGAAAGCCGTTGTGTGCAAGTGCTTGTGTTGCACGGAGCCATGCGTTCCCCGTTTGGTTGGACTCGCTGCCATGACGGAGGTGACGTGCTGCGTGCTGGAAGCCGATTCGGCCTCTGCTGCCTAACAGACAGGCCAGACCTTTGCTATATTTGCCCAATATTCTAACGGGATACTTTTTCAGCTTAGTTACCAAACTGATGGTGAGATGCTTTCTCCTAATTTCAGCTGTGGATTCAGAGCAACTGCTGACCTTTATAAATGGAGATCACAGGATCAGCGTAAATGGCAAGCAGCTGCAGAGCAGCATATGACTATGGTCATTGTCCTCCCTGAATTACCACATTTCTTATTTTAACAACTTCGCTAGTACAAAACAGACCCATCATACAGTCTCTCCTCTCCTACACAAGGAAATCCATTGTTGTTTCGGTAATTTGGGAAAATTCATCTGTTGATAGCACGTTATGGTAACATAACTTCTGTGTTTAGATGCATTGCAAAACGGTTTCCGTAGGCTCTGTATCTTTTGTTCCAGTTTGATTTTGCAAAGAAAGGGGTGGAGATATTTCTGCTAAAATTGTTCTTAAAATTCAGGAACTTTGGAATGAATTTTGGTGTTTCTTGGATAACCTTCTCAAAAATGGTTTTTATGCTAGATGAAACCAAGTTTTACAAAAATTGCCGAAGTGAGAAGGCAAGTGGTGTCATTTCCTCCTTTAACACTGTTAGATACTGGGGGGGGGGGGGCGTAATTCCTGCATCTGGCACACATGTTCAGATTCATTAGTAGAGTGAAGAATCATCATTTGGTGAAGTACTGATATTTCAGTCTCAGCCATGCAATGTTTTTTCTATGTTACAAAATAACATGAAAATTGAGTGCGAAAAGGAGACAGCGCATCCTGAGAAATTAGGAAACTAAGGATTTATGTAGAAGGAGGGTTTGTAGTAACACAGTATGGTATCTCTTTCATCCTGACTGTTGCCTAGGTACTTTCCAAAAATAAAACCCCAAATATTTGAATTTAAACGTCTGTATCTTTTGGGTTTGGGCTACGCCTCAAATTCATAGGGCAGCCAATCTCTTCCTTATGTGGAAATTGCTATGCAGGCTGCTGTTTCAGGTGGTAAATGTACTGATCTAGTAAATGTCAGTTCTAGATTTTGAACATTCAGTACCTTAGACAACCAGAAATCATTGTTAAAAGTCTTGGACAGGTTCTTCAGTTGCTGGTATGCTGATGGCTGTGCTATGAGAAGCAGCGTTTGCGCTCCTGTTGGGTTTGTTCCATACAGTGAACAGGGGAACTGGCAGTATGGGCCTTGAGAACTGTGTGTTTGGCAGATTATATAGCTAATCCATTTGTTTGTGGTGGAAAGCCTAAGCACGTGGTGGGGATCAGAAGAGCAGGTGGGACTTTGCAAGGCTCCAGAATGCTGGAAGAGAAGCCGGAATATACAAACTGAGGAAACAGAGATTCTGGTTTGTTTATTTTTACCCTTTAAAGCCAATGTGTCTTGCTGCTGCTGAGAAGAAGGTGGCAATCTTCAAAAGGGCTGCTCCTGTGTTGTTTGGTTGCGTAGGGTGAGGAAGTCTTATGGCACAAAGGCTGGTGCTGGCACTGTTACAGAAGCAACTGGATAGGAAAGGTGCTGGCCTAGTGGATGACATTCCAGATGGATTCAGACCCCTGTTCACTGGACTTGGTTAAGTCATTGGACTTGGTTAAGTCAATTAACGTAGGCTGGGCCTTGCACCTTTTTATCATGGATGTGGCTATGGCATCTCTGTATGTGCCGGAGGGGTAAAATTAAACATGACTGTAAGGGTGTTGGGTAACAGTTGTATAGCTGCTGAGAAGATGTAGCAACATTTGTGTATCTGATGTGTGTCCCAAGGTGTTCATGACATCTCAACACCCAGCTTTTCATCTTTGAAGCTGTGTTCATGGATTTTTACTTCTTACTGTGGTACGTGGCAGTCAGGAAAGTTATGTGTAAATCACGTCTTGTTTTCGTTGCTACGTGTCCTCTGCTCAGCTCAAGTGCTGGTGTCAGAAAACTCCAGCTGGTTCCATCTCGAGGAGGATGTTAAGGAAAACTTCAAGTGTGCTCTGGCTTTTCTTCTTGGGTAGCACACATACCCAGAGGTTTCCAGCCTTCCTGCTGAACATAACAGATTACTACAGTTTTAAGAAGGGCTCATGTGGCTAAGCTTCATATAAAGATCCACTTTCCAAGTATCCCTTTCCCTTTCTGCCAGCTTGTGTGGTCTTCGCCTGAACCGCCTTGCAGGAGAAGGCGAGAAACTTTAGAGGCAGCAAATTTTGGTCAGTACTTTTGCCTGGCTGCAGACTCCGGTGTCTGAGCTAGAAATAGGTCAGAGATTTGATCTGAGGGACAGGTGGGAGTCTTTTTAGACATCTGTGGGCCATATGGATATTCCAGTTCTGCACAGAGTGAATGGCTCACGGTGGCTTTAGGCGACTCATGTGATGTCCTTGTGCTTCACCAAGTCCTGCTGGAGTTCTGGCTGAATATTAATTGCTGTCTGCTCAAAGATGTCTTGGCTTGATAATTTCTAGGAAGGAAATGGGATGTGCTCAAACATACATCAGCCCTGCTGTGCAGAACCTTGATGGTTTCTAGAAAACTCTTCCACAAGCATTGCATTTCCTGTATGGTAGTTGTATGTAACCTGGTGTAAGTAAAAAAACCCAAACACAAAACTTCTTCAAAGAGCATGTGTTAGTATAGGTATTTTTGTTAATGGAAGAGGTAGTCTGCTTTGGAGCTGAGCAAAGATGAATGACTTAATCTTTCCTGGATATAAAAGAAATGCTAATTTATCTAGTTTTTTTAGGGTTTATAGTGAAATTGGAGCTAGATGTTAGAGTAGGCAAAACACAGATATCACTGTTACTATGGCAACTAAGAAAGTGTATGCTGTCTATTTTGAGAAATTATATGGCACTGAAGTAAATGAGCATTAAAACAAATTTTACATTTCTATGTATGGGTGGAGACTTCTTTAAGTTAAAATTTTGCATAAGGTAGTTACAACGTTTTTGTTTTGAAGAATACTAGGGATGCTTGTTCAGCTCTGCCCACTTCCCAGCAGTAGATGCTCTCCCCCCTGCTATACTCGCCTATGGATTTATTTACAATGATGCAATTTTACTTTATGCTCTAGGGTATGCTTGTTTAAGTCTATCTCCTTTGCTTTCTATTGACATTAATCAGTATTGAGTATGCCAAATTAAGGTTTTGATGTGCAGGTAGAAGTAATTATCAAAGTATGTTGTAGGGCAGGTTAAGAGAAGGATAACTTGTCCTCTTTGCATGAGTATTCTGGCTTGTCTTCTGCCCCATTTATCATCTTTCATTTTCTGTAAGCAGGTGTTAGAGAAGAGGAGTAACATCACCCCCATGGTTAGAGTCAGCGCTTACGGGCTTGTTACAGCAGGGGTGGTTTGTTTGTTTTCTGCACAGAAACGAATGAAATTTAATGCCCACTGTGTGATGCCTGTGTAACCGGGCAGTCACACAACATGTTTAATGGTATTAAACAGTGATGGTGTGTCAAAACAAACTCCGTTGTGGTCTTCCACTCAAGCCTTAATTGTTGGTGATTAAAATGTCAGTGCTGTCTGTAAGCAGACGGGCTGTTTGCTCTGCCTTGGCCGTTGGTGACTGCAGTGTCTGCTTGCGGCGAGCTGGCGGGCTGCTCCCAGCGTGCCCATCCCGGCTGCCTTGGGGCTTTCCCCATCAAGCCCGCATCCGCAGGTCTCGCAGCGTTTCGTGAAGATGAGGTGCAAGGATACTGCATGTACAAAATGATATACTCAGAAAAACAAATTGTGTGCTTGGGATATAGGCCTCATCTTGTGCTCTGTCAGTTTGGTGCTACCTCATTTAGAGCATCTGCTACTTTGTTGTATTTGTACAGTAAGTGACATAACTTTAGCAAAAGCTGGGATAATTATTTAAAACTTTGATGTACATGCTGTACTTGGTTTTCCATCAGCTTAAAAGCCTGTTAACAAGTGTTTTCTTCTCTAGGGATGGATGAATGAAATTTATAATTATGATCCAGAAACATACCATGCCACATTGACTCACTCTGTCTATGTGCGACTCGAAGGAAGCACCTTGAGACTTTCGAAACCCAATAAAAACATTTCTAGAAGGGCTGTGTACAATGAGCCAAAGCCTGATGTCACGTATGTCAGCCAGAAGATTTATGAACTTACAGAGAGCAAGGTGAGTGTGCCTTACTTGTGTCTGGTTTTAACAAAGAAACTTTTTTTTTGAAATTTTGGAATTTTTTTTGCTCCTCTAGTGTCATGTGCTGTCATTATGTAAACAAAAACTGTTGTCATGACTAACTTGCAAAAGATTGTGCTGGAGAGGAAGATTGAGCAGGATTTAGAAAAAATTACATATTTACACAGTAAAGGAAAAGCATGATTTTCCCCTGTCAGTTCAAAGCAGAAGTTAACACGTGGGAGTTTAGAGAATTGTTCCCCATACATTAGATTACTGCATGAGTGTTGGGACGCTTACCCCAAAATGCACAATCTTTGATGGTTGCCTCTATCCCAAGGCAGTTCAGACAACATTTGCATTTCACTTGAAGGCGGAATGTACATGGATGTAAAAGAGGAGAGCAAGAGGTGGCTTCTGCTGCCTGGGGAAAGAGATTGGGATTGTCGCAGTTAGAAAAGCGCACCAAGAATAACGCTGGGACAGTTTTCCTACGTGTTATTTGCCTCCCTCAAATCTGTGAAGAGTTGCCACATGAAGTTGATTCCATTGGCATTATATTAAGCGATACATCAATACCTCATTATTAAAATAATGGATTTTCTTAGTGTGCTGCATCAATAGAGGGCCTTGGCAGTATGGATGTAGGAGGAAACAGTGCTTCAACTGGCGGTGGGAGTTAGAGGGCGAGAGGGACCAAGGTGACAGGGAGGAAAACCGCCCTTTGATTCCCTGAATTGGTATGGAAAAGGAGCCTGCTGTCAGCTCAGCTTTCCATTAAAGGAAGACGGTGAAAAAGATAAAGCAAAAACTTAGATTCCTGCCTACTGCAGATCTGTTTTCTCGTAATGAAGATAAGCAAAGCTATCACATGCTACGACAGCGCTTGACTGACAACTGTTCCCCATGGTATCTTAGAAAAATTTCCAGCACTTCCCCAAGTCCCCCACCCCCAACTGGTTGTAAAAGTGCTGGGTGCCCTGAACATAATAAGCAAATTATGGCTATTCTCCAAGGTATTTACCCACAGTTTTTGGAGAATGCGGGTAAGTTCAGCCCCTAGATTAGACTTTTTAAGTCTTACCACTCTTCTCATCACTTGCATTGTCTCGATTCTCTCCGAATATGCTGAATTTATAATATAATGATCTGCAGATCAGTTTTATACCTTGATTCTTACATACCTGATGTGACTATTGCCAACTTCAAACACTCAGTTTCATCAGGTGGGCCTGAAAAGTTGAGCTTTAAAACTCAGTTTGGATTCTTGTTACCTGCCCCGTGGTCACAGAAATAAGGTTCTTGGTTTTTCTATTTTTTCTGCATAACTATGAGACTAAGATCTTTTAAACAAAAACTGAGTTTCTCCACATGATTGTAGAAGTCTAAGCTACTCAGATGGTCCTTGTTTTAATTCCAAGGCTGTGGCTCACCGAAGACCAAGTGACAGCAGCGGATTCAACATCAACCAACTATAAGTTAAGACTCAGTTAAACCCAGCAGATCCAGTGTAGCATCTGTATCTCTCACATTCTTATGTTCTTTATGTGACTATAGAAACATAGAAGATACAACTGAAAAATAAGCTAATTTAACCCTTTCGCTTATCCTTCAGATTTCCCTGGTTCCTAAGAGTCTGGCACGAAAACGCATTTGGAATAAGAAGTACCCTATTTGCATTGAACTCGCTAGACAGGATGACTTTATGGCTAAGGCCCAGACTGATAAAGAGAATACGGAGGAAAAGTTATCTGCTGAAAAAGTGGACTCGAACAATGAAGACTCTAGGAAACCTCAGGATGGAGCAAAGAACACTAGCCAAAAGGATCAAGTGCTTTATCTCTTTGGCAGGACAGGTAGGGAGAAGGAGGAATGGTTCAGAAGATTCCTTCTTGCATCCAAGCTGAAGTCTGAAGCAAAGAAGCCATCTAGTTTATGTGGGATCAAGCCAGGTATTCAAATTTTGTGTTCTAGTAGAAGTGTCTATTGAGAGAAACAAACCAAAGTTGTGTTTTCCCAGTGGTAGTTATAGCAACTGTAGAGCAATAGTGATCTTTACAGACAAATAATACCAAAGACATTCCTCTGCTCTTTAGCTTGGCATCTCATTCCCACCTTCCCACCCTGCCTTTTCCTCTTGGCTATATGCTTGTCTATATGCCCTCAACTATTCTTACTATTTTTAGACTGTTTTATGTGAATACACTATTTTTCAGTGATTATAACAACTCCTATAATTTTTGTTGGGATGAATTGTTCAATCCTTTTTTTTTTCCCCTCTCTGTACTGTTGGAACTGATGTCAATATTTGCAGTATTAGACTCAGTCCTCTCATTACTCATTCTTCCTCCTCCATCCTTCCTTCCATTCCAGCCTCCTGTAAAGACAAAAGAGCTTTCTCATGAGTTAATGTCACAAGCATACACATTTTTGTGTTTAAATAAAAAGTCTTCTGCTAATACATATCTGAACCAACAAACTTATTAGTCTACAGTATTGATCAAATATTTGAAATATTAATTTAGAGCCATCCTATGATATGATTTTAAATCTGAATGACTCATGCTTTTGTGTCTTTATCTATTCTCTGAGAAGCTTTTCAAAAACTGGTTAACATCATTATTTCTGGCACGTAACTTCTTGAAATGCAAATGCATTAATGACTAATTAAAATTCTACTAGTTACATGCTTTTGACAGTCCTTTTAATTATAGCAGCCTATAATTAAATTTAAAAAAAAAGTTTGGTTATAGGTACATTTTAATCACCTGACTTTTATTTTAGGCATTCCCCAGCAGGGCTTTTGGGAATTCTGACATATGTTAGACGTATGTGAATGTCTATATTTAAATATGCTATTGATCAGCTGAGTTTTGCAGTCCCACATCCTGCTGAGTGCTGAATCGTACCAAAGATTGACTAATTTGGGTTTAGGACCACCTGAGCACACAGTAGTGGAATTTAGTTTTACTCTTCAAAATGAGAACACACTACTCCGAATGGTCTTTTTTCAGAATAAATTGTATCTGCACTAATTTTGTTCCTTTGATTGTTTGATCATACACTCTGCTATTTGACTGTCAGGTTCCTTTTCTGCTAAACAGGTATTATTCCTTTTAATTTAGGGATCTTGCCAACACACAGCAGAAGCGATAGTCAAGCTGGAGTTCTCACACACAGCCGAAGCAGCAGCAAGGGAAGTACAGAAGAAATTGCATCCCAGCCGAAGCACAAGGATCTGGCTGGCAACGTGCGGCAGAAGATGCTTCTGGACTACAGTATTTATATGGCAAAGTGTGTTCCACATGACAAGAAAAGCCCTTCAGGTAGTCCAGTCCTCAGTGCAGATAGCAGCCCTACAGCTGTGAAAAAGGTAATACTTTTCCCCCAAAAGATGAATCGAAGGTGGTGATATATTTTATCTTGTTAGCTGCTACTTTAAAAATCAGTTATGTAAAAAGAAAAATTTATTTCTTTAACTACAGGTTGGACCTAAACTTTTTATGAAGTCAGCGTGGTAGTAAAACTAATTTTCACTTTCTGCTGATTGTGGGGAGCCAAACATACCATTGGGTACACGGATTGGGGGGAGCTAAATGTACCATTCCTGAGTGCGTCTGAGCACCTGATTGAGACAGAATTGTCACATAACACAAGTATAAGTTGGATGCTGTTTGCAGCAGTTTTTCAGTGCAGATATTGTACTACAGAACCCATTTTCAGCCCCACAGCTGGCTTCGCTCGTGCACTCTGGATCATGTGAAGCAGTGGTTTTTGTGCTGGACCTGAGAACTGTTTTTCTGCTGCATGTTCCAGAAAGTGCTTAACCTCTTCAGTTCCTCTGCTCAAGAATGATGTCCTGGCCATGACAGGGTTAGGAGTTTGCCTGTAGTGTGTCCGATGGTCCTCTGGCTGTGGCTTTGATGACAATGGGACGGTTTTACTGCAGTATACCTGCTGCTTGGGTTGACTGGGGGACAAAGATGGAATTGGCTCTTGTAGAGATTACAGCTTGATTTGGACAGTCTTGCTCAAAAACACACAAGGCGTGGATGGGTGGGTGGATTGTATGGCTTCCATTTTTCGCATGTCTTGTAAAGCAACACTAGGTGGCTGGTGTGTTAGTATTGTGTGGTAGGTGGCAGCGTGATAGTGAACAATGTCTGTAGCTCTGACTAATCCTTTGGCCTCTTGGACTGCATTTGAATCGCTCTTAATAAACAGAACCTTAATATTAAGTACGATGCTCTTAATAAATGGATCCTTAAAGTTAAGCACGCTCACCGTGCACTTAAAAGATGTAATTCCTGTCATTCATCTTTGTTGTCAGACTTTCATATGATGTCCAGGAAGGAGCAGGAGGGAATGGTATAGCATACAAATAAACATCTTATGTCCCCCCAGGAAAAAAACTATTCTAGCCCCCAACAACCCCTGAAGCAGTGATGAATTTGCTGCTGAATCTGGCACGTATCAGAAATCATTCTATAAATAGATCAGCAGTGCTGGCAGGAAACTTGTGTCACAGCAGAAGCAACTAAGCTGGCAATTCTGCCTGCGTGAGGCTGCAGCCATGGGGAGCAGTCATTGCCAAGAAGTGATGTGCAGAACTGAGAATCTACCTGACTCCTCTTAGAAAGCACTGCTTTTCTCCTGGCTTCAGGGTTTCTGCCTGTAAGAATGAAAAGCAAATTCTCCTTTCACTGCAGGCAGTTGAGAGGCATTAAGTGTGTTGTCTTTCCTTCATGGAAACCTCCTGGTTTTAATGAAATGCATAATAGCATGTATACACCCAAAATTAGTTCATCTGCAGTTGCTTTTATGTCTATAGTCAGTGATGCAACATCTGAACATATATCTCCAAGTGTTTTGAGACCAAGTCATAATCCTCTTAGGCTGTAAACAAAACCTTTAATGCAGCAGAAGGAACAGTGCGGTTTCCTGAATCCTATGTACAAACACTGGAAGGAGTAATTTGTTTCCCTGTACTGCATGTGTTTATCATCTGTTTGTGATGCTTCTGAACTGGGTTTAAGGGTGTAAGATTGGGTCTTCCGTTCCTGTTTTTTTGTGAAACAAAAGAAGAGTGAAGTAGCTGTT
>Ga0181612_130814_pt1 | contig 11854 bp, 3 predicted proteins | sample HoacroProtozoa21_FD_119630 | JGI IMG/M metagenome (GOLD analysis project Ga0181612, IMG submission 119630) | Hoatzin crop microbial communities from Cojedes, Venezuel. Combined Assembly of Gp0051906, Gp0051904, Gp0051908 | reverse complement strand
ATGAGAGTCCATGTCTGTAAAGGGTGAGTAGGCAAGCATTCATCTCCCTGACCTTGGCTATCTACCAGGTGCGTGTCTGATCTGACCCCCTTGTCCAAGCTCCCTCTGTACTTGGTGGAGAGGGTGATAAATCCCTCCAGTTTCAGACACCTCTCTCAGGCTGGGATTAATCATCTCAGCAGATAATATTTCTCTGTTGGGTGTAGTGGAAGCTGATGTGACTAACGTGGATTGTATAGCTACATTTTAGATTACTGATTTCCTTATCCCATTACGTTTGGTAGACTGAGACCTTCTTGTCTGTACAGGTGGGAAAGAAATGGACAAAGCCATCAATTCATGATGCATGGTGCCAAGTCGTGTGACTGTCAAATACCCGCACTTATTTTCATTTCTTGTACACCCAGCTTGGGAGCAGGAATAAGAAATTTGATTATGATTCTTGCTCTCCTGTCATTTCCTCAAGTAGCAGATTGATAAGTCAACACAAAATAGATATTCACCTATAACAGATATATAATCAATCCATTATATAACAAACTATAATGAATGGACTATTTTGATTGGGGTTTTCTTACGCCTATGCAGCAAATAAATATATTATGTCTGGTTGTAATTGTCAAGGCTAAAGAAATACATAGCCGCTGATTTGCCTTTTAATTGGACTGAAAATCTTCTAACAGCACTGTAATATTACCACTTCCTTCTGACCCTCTGGAAGAATAATCAGAAAAGCGGCAATACTCAGAAGCCCAAGGTGAGATTATCTGTCTTTCCCCTCGGCAGCAGGAGCTGCTCAGAATGTTAATCAATGCTGTTTGCAAGCTTGAAGCAATCTACTTCCAGCAGCAAACACTTAAACTATTCAGTCCTTAATCAAGTTGTCCCAATGGCACATCTTTCCTTCACACTCCACTTCTTGTACCCCTGCACTGCCCAGATGTAACTGTCAAGGGCTTTCTAGCCCCTCTTCGCTCCTATCCTTTTCATGAGCAGTTAGTTATCCTGCTCAAAAGCGACAAAATCGAAATGAAAAATTAGGAAAGGTCATTCTGTTTTCTGGCTGGGAATATCATACTGTGTGTAGATATTGGGTTGGATGCCTCCATGCTGCAAAGTCCAGGTACTTGGTGTTAAAGATTCTGCCACGTTATAGGTGGTGTGAGGCCATATTCCCCGTAAAAAAAAGGTAAAAAGGTTAGACTGAGATCTGCACCCTGCAAACAGGAAAAGCTTGTCAAATTTGGTACCATCCTGTGGAATCTGATACTGGCCAGCGTCTGAGTTGGTCCTTTCCTGCATGCTGTGTTCAGAACCATTAGCAGCTATAATGCTTCCCATACCTCTGTTGTCAGATTTTATCATTCCTGTCGTAGGATCTGCTGCACTACTGCACTGGAAGAGCACAGAGTGCCTCCCCCTTCCCAAAAAGCTCCCCCCAAATGGGGAAGAGCATGGCAGGAGACCAGCAGCTCTCTACCCATTCTATGCAAGGAACAAGGGTTTGAAAACAGGAGCTGTCAGACTGATTTATTTTGGTAACACAGCATTTAAAGGAGGGATTTGACGATGAACCACATCATTTGCAGGCAAGGACCAACATACAACATTTTTCTTGGCTTTTAGATTTAAAGCCTGATTTAAAAAGCTTTAAGGAGCATTAAATTAGAGACACTTCTCTAGTATGAAACGATGCAGCTTCTCAGTGACTGATGGAAACAAATCTGTTTCCATCACCTATGAATGAAATCAAGCAGCAGGACCATGGAAAACCAGCATGACAACAGCCCCAAACAGAATTTTTTGAATATAATTATATATTTTATGAAAACATAACTGCTTTTTTTGGGGGGACTGCAATAAGAATTTGCATATTCTGCTTATAAACAGTCCTCTGGGCACCTTAGCTCTGTTTACAAATCATAGTTTCCTCCTAAATATTTGCTGTGTTTGTTAAACGCATGATAAACACAGGTTAGATGGCATCAAGAGTCTCACATTGCATGTGTTGTTTGCCTTTTTTCCCTTCCTCTTTGTTTTGTTTGCTTTGATTTTTTTGACCTCCTAATGTCTTTGCTCTCTGACCCGGAACACCAAGAAACAAATCAAACCTCCACAGGGGAAAGATGCTCGTTTAAAACTTGTTTTTGTTTACAGTGCAGCAGCATCACAAAGTGAGAGCATTTTTGACACAAATAACCTCAGTCTTTAACCTGCAGCATTGCTTTACACAACATTCAGTAGCCTTGCCAACACATCAGGGAAAAAAATATGCTCCTAGATTTTTCTTCTTTGGGCAAATAAGAAAGCACTTGTCAAGGAAAAATATTTTAAGGTCAGAGTTATGGGTTTTCTCTCTCCTCTTCTAGTTCAGCTACTTTAGGAAGATGCTTCATTTGAAGTGTTGGAATTTGAAAACAGAGTATTTTAAAATTATTATTTTTTTTTTAATGGATATCAATAGCTGGGAAACAGTTCCTGGGGTACATTTGCAATGTGTATGAGTCCTATTGATCCTCTATTAAAGACGAATTTATGAACATCATCTTTTGGCATCTGCCATAATACTTCTTTCCATCAAGACAGAAGCTGCTCTTGCAGCAACCTGGGATCGGGGCTTGGGAGGAACCAGCATTGTGCTGAGTCTGGGGGATGTAACCTGCCTGTCACCTATCCCCTATGTGGCCTTGGACAAGTCATTTGAGAATGATCCAAAGCCAGGGAATTTCACAGGTTTGTAAATCTGCAGAGAGACTGTGCCAATCAGTTAGTGTTTCCTGCTCCTGTAGGATTTTCCTGATTGAATTTCTGTTTAAGCTTAGCTATGTCTTTAAGTAAAAATCATGTAAACCTGTCTTAACTTTAACATGCCCAGCAACACTACAGCTCTTGGTAATCATTCCCATGGCTAATTACTATTCATATCAAAGAGACCATGGTGTTCTTGAGGAAGCACAAAGCCTGGAGTTTACATATTTATTTTCCCTCTATAGTATCATTACATAAAGAATACAACAGGGGAAACAGGATTTAATTTCTGACTCACAATTGCATCTACCTCAGCAATACAGAAGTACCTGAGCTACTTGGATGGGAGAGAGTCCAGATCCCAATGCAGTTTAATAGGATATGCTGATTATTAGCTCAGGCACAGATCTAGGTTGAGGCAGTTTATTTTTGTGCAGCCTAAGTGGTGAGTCAGAGCAGAGCTGTGCTGAACCAGTGGCACTGACCAGCTTGTGGCTTCACCATCCCAGAAGCCAAGGCACCACTTCGCAGTTCCTGTTAGTTCATGCAATGCTCACAAGGCAGGACTCTTTGGGCAGGACAAGGTCTTAAGCAGGGCTCAAGGTTTGCTTGCACAGGTCTGGAAGCCCTGTTGAATAATAGTGCTGTACTGACTCTCAGACCAGGCTTCCAGTGTCTGATGAGGTCCAGCATGTGCCTAGCTTTTAGGTGCTGAGCTCTCATTTCCCCTGTGTGAGACAGACTTTCACAAAGGCACACTGACATCAGAGATGCTGCAACATGGGCAGATAAACAGTGTTGTGACAGCCCAATTCTCTGCACAGTTTGAGCAGGATTAAGGTGCCTAAACATAAGCACCTAGGGGACCCCACCAGGTCTCCAACTGGTGTTTTAAAAGAGTGTTTCTGTTCATGCAGCACAGCCGGCAGCCCTGCTTGGAAGTGTCAGATGCCCAAGGGCATCGGAAACAGTGCTAGATTCCAATGTACGGATATTTCAATCACAGCACCAATAATGGAAGAAAACCCCCTGAATCTACTTGGGTTTGATTAAGAAATATAGTTCACAAACTTCTGTGATCCATTAAAGCATCTGCTTCACAAAGCTGGCTCCTGAAACCCAAACTAACCCAGCCTAAACTTCGGCATTTAAGACAGGGTTAAGAACCTTTGTACCACTAATTCCTTCTGTAGTCAGTAAACAGAGAGGTATGCTTATGAGTTTATCTAAAATCTAGCACATTCTACATGGGATTGTTCCAGGGTTTGACAGCTATCTAATTGTTGGCCAGGGACTTTCTTCCTTCATGCTTATTTTGATCCACATTGGATGTACATTTGCCTTGTGGCAGCAGTTTCCTGAAAGAGAAGTTCTGGATGAGCCCAGTCTTGTGGATGAGTCCAGGCTTGTGAGTAACTCCCCTGCAGCCAGCAGAGCTACATCGGCCTTTGAAACCGTGTGAGAGTAAAAGCAGGTTCTCCCACTGTGTTCAGAGAAACAATCTGGGTATTCGATAGCATCCAGCATTAGTCTACCTGAAAGTCCCTGCCGCAGCTGATGAAATGTACATTCTAGTTAAATCTTGTTACCCTTTTGTCATATAGATCAGGGCTATCTAGATTCAGAACAGCTCTGTTAGTGAAAGGGAGAGGGCGGGGGAGAAGAGGAAACCTAGCAATGCGTGAAATGATATTTCAATGAGAAGTTTGCCATTCAGCTGACAGCTGAAATCTAAATTTCAGGAAGATGAGGAATGTGGAGTCATGTGGGCAGACCTTACATACTGCAGTCTACGATTCTTTCCTTCCTTCATTCAAAACCTTTTCCCTCCTCACTCTTTCTTTAAAACGATCTGGATTAAAAGAGGTCAGACAGAACTTTTCTGCTTTGCACTGCCTTAGGACAGGAGAAAGCTTCAAGCAGTGCCCCTGAGACTCGTTTGTGGTGAGTTGGTGTGCTCAAATTCACCATCCTGCTGTCACTAACACACTAGTCATTTACATGCAAGCAGCAATCTGGCTCTCATTTAAAATCCTTTGAAGAAGTTTCTAAGCTTCAGTTGCTGTAAAACATAAACTCTTTTCTCTCACCACCCCTTTTGACTTTAGCTGGCTGGTAGACTACTGTTTACTTGTCTTTAACCATGACATGAACTATGTCAGCAAAAATATACATATGTATTACTTAAATCCCATTTGCATTAAGTTAACACCAAAGTGTTGAAAACATTAAGGAGGCAGAGAAACAGAGAGAGAGAACTTTGAAAATATAATCTCCCATCACAATGCAATTAACCTGCTGCTCACTTTCTCCTCTATGGACTGTTGGAAGGAAACTTTGGTGTATTTATGTCATGAGAACATAAGTCTTTTTTCCTTCTTCCTTGTCGTATATCAACATCCAAACAGATTCCCAGTGATACTCAGCTGCTGAGTTCACTCTTGTTTTAAAAAATACCAGGCCTGCAGATCACTGGAAATTAGAAGAGTATTCCAAGGAAATATCACAACAGGCTTGGGCTAATTCTGTATTTGTCCCTCGAGGTTTGCTGTTGGGAAAGGATACTGTGGTAGAAACACTGTTAGGTTGACACTGCCCAGCTGCTGCTGCGTTCCTGTGGATTAGGGGGGCTTTCACTGAAAGGACCGGAGCATGCTGGTTTTGCTTTACGTGAGTGTCCGCATCTCCTGGCAGTGGCTGGCAGCAGGACTGGGCCCATGAGTCTTGATTTCTAATAGAGGGGGCACATTATGGCTAGATGCCAAGTAAGTGGTTCTGCAGGATCAAAATCCTGCCTTTTTGACTCGGTGGTGTGGAAGGACTGCCAAATATGGACACATGTTCTTTTTTTAATTCAAATGCTGAGACTGCGGAAGGGTAGCTGAAGAGAGCATAGGAGCTAAAGGCTGGTCTTCCTACTGAGAAATCACTTGGGTATATGCATTCATTTTTCTTACTCCACTGTTTCTGATCCCTTCCAAGTTTTTAAAAGTGTAAACACTGAAGATAGGTAAAAAAAAATAAACTCATAATAAACTGAAGTTTCCTGGGATTTTGTATGACATTATTTCCTAGGTCCATGTGAAGTCAAACATGGAACAGGAAGCTTGCCTGTTTTCCTAAGGGCCTCCAATGTAAATATAAGAAAGGACAACATAGACAAATGCAGTAATAGGAAAATACAGAGGAAAAGCATGACAGATTTGAGCAGTGAGTTCAGAAACTCAGAATAACAACACTTTTTATTTTTTAATTATTTTGCAAAGCAGTGTTCTCTAAAAATGTACGCACACAGAGGAAAAGTAATTTTCAAGATTGTTTTTTATAATAAATCTGTCATATGTCATCTCACAAAACCTCAGAAATCTCAGCTAGCTCTACTATTGATGAGTCTATGAGGCTGCGCAAATCACTTGGCTCCTTTTGCCTCCATTTCAGCTTGCGCCAGTGGTCTGTTCTGGATGATTCTGGTATTTGCCTCTTGGTCAAAGTCCATCTTGTCTATCTCCTTCTATGTTATGTCTGCGCAGCACATAGAATGACTGTGTCCCAGTCCTTTGCTGTCATTGTAATGCTAATAATAATGAATCATATTAAGAACAACTGGTAGCAAAAATAAGATGGAATTTTTGTAAGCCATAATACCACTTTCTGGGCTACTGATACTAAACTGGATTTTGACAGACAGAAATCAAAATAATGCTATTGGTTACAACAAAACTGCACCAGTTTACATAATATGTAAGCTTACTAAAAAAGTCTTGAGCACACCGCTTTTGCAACTATGAGTTTTTTTCTCATTTTTCCCCAAAGAAGTGGAAGAAAACTTACTGTCTGCCAAGAGGAGATCTAACATATTAAATTAGATCATGGACCAAATATATTAGATCAACATCTGTGCTCCCAGAAGAGGCAATAATACAATCCGACAGCTTTAGGATCAATCATCTTATTAAAATTTTCTTCTGTCTCTTTTTCCACTCTCTCTCTCATTCTTTGAAGGAGCTTGGCAAAGTTTATTTGTGTGTTTGTTTGTTTGTTTCATCTACTTCAGAATTTCTCTCACTAATACTTCCACAAGAAATAGATTTGCCTCAAGTAGCTTACATTAAGCTGAGACACAATAATGAATAAATATTTGGAATAAATAATGCACAATGTCTAAGTCTGATAATTATACTAATGATGACTGACATCCTCCTCTCACATTCCAGCTCCAAATCTGAAGACACTTAATTGACTGACTACAGATTTGGTGGCTGGGGGGAGGAGATGGGGAAAGATCCTGAGCTGCAGTAAGCTGTCAAATCTTCTCTGATGTTGCTTAAGCCTCTTCACCATGCATGAAGTCTGCTTTTGTTTATAGGACCCTCACTACTAGCTATAAAATAGGATGCTTTTTAGTATAAAAATGGCTCCCTGAAAATATTTTTTGTGTTGGTGGCTTACTGGGCAAGGAGATGTAAAAAGTCAATACTTGAGAGAGCTAGCTGGATGGTAGGAGGGTGCACCACCTCTTGGAGAAGTCTATGCCATGGTGATCCCCATTTGCTGCAGGGACTGAGGCAGGTAGGGCACTAACAGAGAGCAGCCCAGGGAAGCTGTTGCCGAGGTGTGGGATAGTGCCCCATTATATCCACCCCACTTTGCTTCTGTGCTGAAGAACAGTGGGTGGCCAACAAAAAGCAAATGCCTTGGATAAGGACCAGCAAATGAGACTTACAGGATACAGTTGAGCTCTCAGGGTTGAGTGGAAGGGATGGCAGGCTCCTGGAGTGCCCCTTAGCTTTGGCGTGTTAATGAAGAGGTGTTGCACTGTTCCACCTTGTGCTCCTTCACAAACAGGGAGCATTTCTTGCCATTGATAACAATGGTCATGGGAGACAGGATTAATACCTGGGTCTTTTCTAATCAGCTTCCCCTGGACTTGATGTTCTCCAGATCCAAACTGAAGGTGAGGGAAAGAGGAGTGAAGGAGTTGCAAACTCAGGCATGACCCAGAAGATGCAATTTCATAAAAGCCAGCATTGGAAAGAAGCTGCTGGCTTTTGGTCAATACGCCTAGGGTGATTTGGAGGACATTTCCAAAAGCAGTGGTTCATCTTCCTGCCAGTATCACTTTGAGCTCTGGCAGATAGGGAAGAGCTGCTTCACTTTCCCTTTGAGGAATGATTGCCTCCAGGCCACTTCACTCCAAAATTTACATATACCACCCCACCACCAGAGAATTCAGAGTACCAGAACCTCTGGGTTCCCCCTCTTGATGTAAAGATCCTTCATTGTGGGCTTTTTGGTTTGGTTTTTTTTTTTCTTTCCCTTCTGCTGGCCGCTCTCATACATTCTGTATAAAGATGGAAGATGTTATAGTGGTTAGTGGTCAGAGTAACACCTGGACATCCCTTTCACAGTGGCCTGTTCAGGGCTATAAATTTTGTGGACTTTTTACAAGTACCATGGAAAGGATTGTGCCTTCGGTGTCAGGGATGTGACAACCATTTTAAAAGTTGGCTTTGTCCCTGATTGAATTCTAATGGAAATTTAAAAGCTCCCGGTTATTACAGGGCTGACTCTGAACCTGTGTGTTCTGGAGCAGATCTATATAAGAGAAGCACAGCAGGACTTCTTCAGGGCGGTATATAGATTTACCTGCAGGGTCATAGTCTTTGGTGAGCCATACACATCCTCCATTTCATAAATGCTTCAGGGGGACTATTCACAAGAGGGAAGATAATACAATGGTTTGCCTATACAAGCATGGCAGACAGAAACACAATGTGCAGCTGGAGAGCGATAAGGGAAATTTATTTCTTTTTCCTATTCCTTTTTACTTTATTTCTGCTGGATGGCAGTGGCAGTTCTCTTCATCAATACATTGCCTCCTCCTATACAGGGGCAAATTTTTCAACAAGCTTGAGCCTGCTGCAGGTAGATATTTTGAATGATCTGCCTCTTTAAAAGAACAGACTTTGAATGAAAACTGCTTCATGTTGGTCAAGTTACTGGAGTATTTTCCATTTTTCTGTATACTCTTCACCAAGCTACAGGACTAAGAACATTGTTCTGACTGTCATGCAGCTGTCCTAATCAGCTGGTGATTTGGAGAGATATGTGTCACCTGAACCACATTTTTTTCTGCTGGCTCTTATTGCTGTGCTAGATATAGTATTAAACACTTAACCACCCACAAGATTTCTGTGCAGTCTCTGCTTGTGTTTAGGCTGCAGATGAAGCAACGTCAACACAAGCATGATAAATTGGAGGTTTCTTCAGCAGAGCGCTTGCACACATACAAACAAACACTTCATTAGCAAGACGATAAACAAAACAAAGCCCACAGCAGTCCCCACAAATGTGTCAGTAAATTGCTTCAGGATGAGAAAACACCCCCCACACCAGCTTCGGGATATCAGGGAGAGTGGAAAGGTGCTGCTGGGCTGGAAGCATCTCCCGAGCTGCCTGTTGCCTCTTCGAGAGGAGCCTGCGGAGTGGAAATCCTTCCCTCGCCCACAGGGCAGGTCCTGCTGGCCCCTGTCTAGCTGCTGCTGGGCTCCTGCTTGATTCGGTGCTTTGCCTGAAAACCCATCCTGTGAAATGGTTCCAGACGAAGCAGTTGGAGTTAATGCACTCTGCTACACGTGGGCGCGCTCCGAGGACTGCCTGAGTCCCCCTCCAATTTAACAGCAAGTTTTGAAATTCTGCTCCAGGGACCAGTGCCCCTTAGGGAGCAGGGAAACATTCAGGTTCTCTTGGACGTAAGAAACAGTTGCAGGTAACAGTTCCAATGCTGTTCATCTTTCTGCAATCAATTTGGAGAGAAGGGCTTAGCAAACACACACAAACAAATTCCGTTAGGAAGTATGGGGTTTTCCCTATGATCTTTTTCTTCTGATTTTTGACTATAATTGAAAATGTTAACATTTAGTCGTTTGCACCCCTCCCACAATTTTTGCTATTGAGCACAACAGAAAGAGTGATACCAATGGGATACAGCTGTGTTCTTTTTGTTTCCTCCACTTACGTATTTATTCAGCTGCCTTAAATTTGTAAAGAGTAAGGCAAAGTAATTTTCTCTTTTTTTTGCTTTGTGCTAAGATGTATTTTGATTTTTTTGAATAAGTATTTTTACATTAGTTTTGTCTGAGAGTGTAGCTGTATTGATTTCAAAGGTTGTAAGTCTAAAGAAAAGGAAATACAAGAAAAGACAGGGTAAAAAACATCAGCTATGAGGCTCATTCATAAAGCAGAATTTGGAGGCTGAAAGTGGTGGAGGGTAAAATATTGAGAAAGTATTTAAAAAGGAAAAGCAAATGATATGTTAACACTCATGAGAAAAATAATTCAGTATTGGGAGGTTTTAAGTATATTTCTTTTAGAGACATTTTTGAATGATTGAGGTTGGACTGTTTGATGAATAATTTTCTCTGTGGCTTATCAGATAACTTTCATATGCTAACTTTAGACAGTATAATGTTCATAACCTCTAGAATCAAGGAAGTCTAGGCTGTCTTCACTCACCCTTATCACTTGCTGATTTGAATTATTTTATTAGAACATTTCAATGAAACTAAAAAAAGGTACACTTCTTTCCAAAGAAAATTTTTCTTCATAAGAACTTGAATAAATCTGCCACTGCTAACAAGTTTAAATGTTTTATGCTACACATTATTTCTGAACCAATATAGCAAGGTAGGAACACTGCATTTTCTGGAAAGATCATTCACATACATTTGTTGTCTTATAGAAACTTTTTTTCATCCCCCCTGCTGCACACCGGGGCGAAGCTGGCTCTTTAAATAGGTAGAGAGTTACAGTTTTGGTTTTTGTTTTGGTAGTAGCTGTGTCACCGTGACCTGTTGCTGTCTGCAGGCTTCTCCCTAGTGAGTACTCTGTTTTGTTTTATATTTGGGTCTTTTTCTTCATGGTTCTTGAGTGTTTCTTAGCATATTGTCCCAAACTGCATGCATATCTCACTGAATTTGTTGTCTGATGAAATAAGTAACTGTTTGAAGTATACTACTTTACATAAGAAGCCCGAATCATTTAAAGTGAGAAAAGATTTTGTTTGTTTGTTTTACCGTTGAAGGCAGCTAGTACTTAAATATCTTGTGTAGTATGGTTTTTTTAAACAAAGGCATGGATTCAGGAAAATGTGTGTTGGGCTTGTAAAACAATCCTGCAAAAATATGTTGAAATGTTTGTCTTGATAGGTATGTTTCAGACATACCTGTGTCTCTTGGGTAGTTTTTTATATGAATGTATATGGTTTCAAACACTTCCTCTGTATTTTTAATCTTCAGATGCTTTGAAGATGTTTTTCATACTATGCAATCCTACATTTTTGGTACTGCCCCTTCAATCTTTCCTCAACTAGATCTTCCTTCTTTTTGCACTTCTTTTTGCCTGTCTTTAATTCAGATTCACAAAAGTTCATGTTTTTTGCTTCTTATTGCTCAAATCTCTTTCTATTTTTTTTTAAGTTTATATATATATAATTCTGCATCATGGGTGGGACTCAACTGATGTGCAGCCTGAAAATCTAAGTTCTTAGTTATAAATAGTCTTACTTTTCCAGCAGTTTTTCTTTCTTTCATTCCTCTCTTCTAAATGGGATCAAGTATGACTGGGAAGTGTTCTTACTTTTCTGTCCTGTAAAAATATTCGAGAGGGTTACATGGGCTTCTCAGAAGTTAATAAATTACATCACTGGAATGAATTGCAAAAAACAAAGAAGTGATCACATCAAAAGTGGCTACAGTTGTAACCTCATACTGGAGATGTTCAGTACTTTGTACCACATCTTCTTGTTTACTGTAATATTAAATCTAATGATTTTCAGGCATACAAGTAGTCTCTGCATGTGAGAAAATTACTGTTTCTTCAGTTCTATATTTTAAAATAAATACCACCAAGACTCATTGTTGTCTCAGAACTAACTCTGTCCATGGAAGTGTGATGCTTTCTGACTCTTACTGCTGTTAGTGAGGGTTTAGAAATAGCTATCTATGCCAGATGAATCAATTTCACAATGCTTTATGTTCCCTATGTGAGTCATCTTTCAGCGTCATTCTTTTTCAGTTTTTGTCAAGCATTACATTTTGTGTTTGCT
>Ga0181612_119606_pt1 | contig 11854 bp, 9 predicted proteins | sample HoacroProtozoa21_FD_119630 | JGI IMG/M metagenome (GOLD analysis project Ga0181612, IMG submission 119630) | Hoatzin crop microbial communities from Cojedes, Venezuel. Combined Assembly of Gp0051906, Gp0051904, Gp0051908 | reverse complement strand
TTCACAAGTCTCTTCCCTGCCCCTAGGCAGAGACCAGCAAGCGATGTCGAAGCCTACTGGTGATCTGGCTTGTCATTCTGCCTGGGAAGGGAGCAGCAGACCGGAGAAGAAGCACTGAGGAAGTGAAGCTGCGATGCCGCGGTGAAGCAGCCCTTCAGCTAAAGCCAGTTACTCCCCCAGCCACCTAGAGATTACAAGGAAGAGCACTGTGAGGTGAAACGAAGGAGCGATGAGGAGGACGGCAATGAAAAGGCTTTGGCTGTTCATTTTCAGTTCAAGTGAGTACTAGTTTGGTTGTGTCCTCAAGGGTTGGGTAGAAGGAAACAGCACTACAAAGTCCGAGTGTTCCAATGGACTTTCTGTGTTCTTTTTTTGTTTAGTAGAAGTTCCTCCATGTTTATGATCAGGCAGGTGTGTTTACCATCTCTGTGCTGAATGTCCAGACTCACAGGCATCTCCTAAAGCTGCAAGACAGTGTTAGGAACAGGAAAAGAACGCTATTCTTCATGAGGCTGGAAAATATATTTTAAAGACAGTTTTAAATGGCTTCTGTTAAATACAACATTTATCTCTGAAGAAGGAACTTCCTCAGCTGGAAGTGGAAAAAGTCCTTGGGTTTTATTCTTTTATACATAAATCTGCACGTAGCGTATATCTCTGTCAGTCTAAATCCTACTGCTTCTATGTACTCTGATACAACTTGTGATCTCTATGTATTATTCATGTCAAGGGGATGCACAACGATCCCTACTAACGCATATAAATCAGCCATCTTGCCCTTGGCCTTCATCACAGACTTGCCCTTTCTCATCCCTCCTTGCAGAGCTCGCAGCCTCCATTCCACTGCTTTTTGACCTGTCTCGTCTTCTCACACCAATGCTCCTACACCTTCTTCCAGGCTTCAGACAAAGCTATGCACATGCGAATCGCTTGGGTTTTGTACCAAAAATCCTGAAAACCTCACTTCAACAATAAGATCCACAAGAAGGAAATTCACAAAGTTTAATGTAATTAGAAAAAGTGGATGTGCCCCACATGCAACAAATGTGACTTGGGTCATGATCTGATGCTCATTATGTAAATTGTGTAATGCCATTGGTATTCGCTCTCCTTCTTCATCATTCTCACCATTCATGCTATCCAAATTCTAAATGGGAAACTTTTCAGAGCAGAAGTATGTTTGCTGGGGGAAGCTCTTCCTCCTTGTTTGGGCGGGACTCCAATGGCAATAATTCAGCTTTAAAATACTGGCCTGTGAAAAACTTTTGGAGAAGGTATAGTAGGTTCCTGCACTGCACCAGAGTGGAGAAACCGCACAGCACATGGCAGTGCAGTGCTGGGGTGCCAGAGCTGCCCTGAACGAGCTGCATCAGGATCTCGGCACAGGCTGACTTCTGCTGTACAGCCTTTCACTGCAGTTGTGTGAATAACTGGTATTGTGAAATTCTTGCTGAAGGAAAAGCCCCAAACAGTCACTCTGAATCAAACAAAATATTTACTTTTATGGCAAATTGCACATTTAAGAGCTTTCCCCTCTCCCATGTGGAATTAAATTGCAGCTAAATTCTGAGGTAAAGTATTGAGGAATTAAAAGTTGGAGCATTTCCTTGTAAAAGCGAAGTAAAACATTTCCACTTTTCCTACTTTTCTCGCTAGACAAATCTAACAGGACAAATCAGCAATAATCATTTTGCTTGATCAGAATCTCAGTTTTTTTCAGCAAACAAAATACTCCTTTAACTGTTTCCAGCTCTATTAATTGCCCTTCATTCTGTTTTGATTAACACTTACTCAGTAAGGAATGTGAAAGGAGACACGTCACTTGAATTTTCTTCTTCCTTTGTACAAGTAGAAATGTTTAAGTTGAGCAGAGGGAGATAAAACCTTTCTCAATTACTTAAAATGTTATAAACATACCAATTGATAACACACAGAATAGTAATTCTAAGGCTTAAATCTAGGTGATGCCATCCCTCTAGTACTATACAGGCTAATCGTCCTCTCTCCTTTTCTGAAATTCTTTCAGAATTGGCCCTCCCCTCCTTTCCACTGTACTTTGAATAGCTTCTGTTTTCTCTCAGAATAAAAACCCATCCCCTGAAGAATAAAACTCAATTTTTAGACACACTGACCGTGACTAGCTGGCTGTTGGTGACCTTGTGAAGAGGTGAAATGTGGTGAGAAGGAGGAAGGGGGAAATCGGTGTGAGTAAATGCCGCCTCAGAATGAAACCACGCAGCTTCCCGGAGAGCCAGAAGGAGCCCTAACAAGGGAGGAGTGGGAGCGAGAAAGAGATCTTGTGGGTGAAAAACAGGGGAGCATCAGAAGAACTCGGGCATTAGGGTCACAGCAACAGATGAATAAGCAGTCTCACTTGTTACAGGCTGTGTCTCTTGCAAGTGGTGTTTGGTTCAGGTGGAAAAAACCAAACACAGATCTCATTTATTCTAGGATTTAAGTCATCCAACTGGAAGAAGGAAAAGGGCTTGGGAGGGGAAGCCGTAGGGTTGGGCAGTCTCTTCTCTGCCGAAGGGCTGAGTTAATGACCTGTCAGTAAAACCCAGCCTGGTGGAACCAGTTTCTGAGTGACAAAAGGATCAGGAAGTGGGCTTTGCTCCACCTCCTGCTACAGGTGGTGGTGCTCTTCACCCAAATGCAGGAAAGAAAGTCTCTATCCAGTCGCAACAGGCAACGAGAAAGCTTTCATCGGTGGCATGATGAAAAATGCAGTCAAAAAGAGCCCTGGGGCTATGCAAACATGGCCCTTGCACTGGGTGCTCCAGAGCAGGGAAAGACCTGGGAGTGGCTGCAATAAAACCATGCTAGAAATACTTTGCCCTGCTGGTTCCCTTCTCATAGCTGTCAGTAGCTGTAAATGAATTAATCCACAAGAGAACTGAAACCACTACCACCTTGTCACAGAGGAAGAGACCAGAACGCACGCTTAACTAATTAACTGTGCAAGACCACAGAACAACTCGGCTATGGGATGGGGAATGCAGAAAGATCGGAACTTCAGCTAGAAGCCTCCTGCTCTGGTTGCTCGGATGCCTTTTCTTACCAGGATGCTAACAGGCACAGAAGGCAGTCTTTGCACTCCTGCTGAAAATGCCTGAAGCTGCTTCTGAAGACAGCTGTGGAAGGAAGGGTATCCCTGCCCAGCAGCAAGGAAGGAGGGGTGCAGGGGAGGGAAAGGTTTGGCTGCCGTGAAAATTACCATCAAACTCCTCTCTGGAGAGGGAAGAAGCAGCAGTTCTGGAAGTATAGGCCACTTCTACGAAGACACTTGAAGGACCGTTTGCTATGGAGAACAGACTAGATCCAGGAGGTTGTTACAGAAGCTTCTGCCTCTCCCAGGGCGAGCAGATCCCCATGCCACCTGTCACATGTTACCCTGTGCAAGTACCTGAACTGCTACCAGCGCAGTGACAACAAAACCTTTTGGGTCCCTATTCTGTTATTTTCTAAGGGTCACCATTGTTCACTGCTGCTGTGGCCAAGGATCTGGTAGTGCTCAACTTGCCAATGGCTTACTCTTACTGACGTAATGCATGCGTCTGGTTTTTTCCTGTCTAAAAAAGCATGTATTCACAATCAGTTTGCAACTCCAGGTGGAATCTAGACATCCTTTGCTCTCTCGCTTACACATTACACTTCCGTATGGATCTAATCTGGACAGAGATACGGCAGAATGAGGACCCAAAGCTTGCTAGACAGCAACTTTTCAGTCAAACCCTCTCTGGGGAATACTGACTGGGCCTAGTTCTTCTGGAAGCAAACCTTTACCACCACATACAGCGTGCCCCTCTGGGGGAGAGCATACATCTCTGCCCTCCTCCACTTTCCTCCTTACTGGACCATGTTCCTCTTTGCCATGGGAGTGCCTCTGGGCAGCACTCCTTTTCCTGCCTCCTTGCATTCTCTCTAACCAGTTTCAAACTTAGATTTTTTCAAATTACTCAGTTTGGTGCCATAAAAAAACAGCCAAAACCCCACACAAACTGTAAGGAGAAAGGTGTTTTTAAACATGGGTTCCCACAGGCATGGAGGTCATCTGTGGCAGGGCAGAGGCAAACCTCCAGCCCAATTCTGAGAATAACTAAGACCTGCCACTAGCTAGCGCTTGGTTATGATGAATTAAGCATCAAGTCGAATGGAATACAGTGTACAAGAAACATCTAACCTGAGCTCTGCATGCTTCACCAGTACACAGAGGGATTTCTGTTCCATTCAACCCTCAGCTATTGCTGTGCTCCACAGGCAGGAGCTACAGTTCTTCGAGAAAGGTGACTACTACCCTACTCATTTTTAAAAATTAATAGCTATTCTTCTCTTGTTTCTTCCAAGCTCTTTTTGCTTTTCTAGGTTTTTCTCTTTTCAGGGCATTACATGAACAGGTTTTGATTCCCTGGCACAAAATGTCACTTCCGTATGGACTTTGATTGAGGCAAGTTATTTGACAGTTTTCGTGATCCCTGAAATTTGACAATATCAATTTGTTAATTTAGCCCGAATCCTTAAGTCTGCTGATGCATTTGTATTATCTGTTTATCTGTCTCCCTCTGTACATTTAGAACTGCCAAAGGATGTCAGTCACACTGAAAAGAGGGCTCAGAAAAAAAATACCTCTTTATAAATTCCATGGCAATGTATGTCCAGGTAAAGAAGAGGGAAGCAAGAAAAAGAAAGCAGAGTTCAGCTCTTAGCCATCCTCTGCAGCAGCTTCCTATAGTCAATCAGCCCCAGCACACGTCGCCTCTTCCTCAGTGGGGAATGTCATGGATGACAGAGGGGATGTGGGGTTGTTGTTGCGTGTAAGAAAGCCAAAGAGACAAAACGTGGAATCCAGATGTCGTTAATTTTGCTGACTGCAGATTTGATTCTCTTCCTAGTTCTGGTGACTGCTCATGCCCTCACTGTGGAAGCACCTGCCAAGGAAACACAAGTGGCACGAGGCAATGATGTTACTCTCCGCTGTCATTTTAAAACGGACGCTTCTGTCACTTCAGGAGACATTGTTGTCTGGAAGAAGATCAATAGCGTGGTAAATCAAATTGCATAAAGAAACATATGATAGGGCATCCAAGAGAGGGGTGGGAGGAGAGATGGAAGCAGGACTGTGGGTGGGAACATGTGTTGGAAGAAAAAGATTCCTTCAAGACTTTCTTTAATCTCAGAACTATGCAAACAGAAGCTCTGATTCTAGATGCAATTTATCCCAAATCTATTGCATGATATTAAGCAAGCCCCCACCCTTCTCTTTCCTCTCTTTTATCTTGCAGCTGTGTACTGAGGATACATCACTGTATGTACTGTGTGTTTACATCTATTAAAATATGCGAAATACTCGCTTTATAAAAAGATGTATATTTTAATGTATTATACATCTATATTTTTATATCTACATATCTTGGATACTATGTAACTAGTTTTAAGTTGATGGTAATAGTACATGGAGACATTCTTGAGGTCTCCTACATTCATATGGGGTATTTGAAGGTAAAGACATCTCTAAAGTTCTCCTTGACTTCCAGGAAATTAGAGAGGGGAAGCAGCCTTTGGAGATCTCATTGCAGTGACTGCCAAGGGCTTCTTCTCTGAAGATCCTTGCTGGAAGAAAGCAAGGGAGTTTGTTTAATCACAGGGGAATTTGATTGACATATGGATCTCAGACAAGTCTCACAGTGTCCTGTCATGGAGAGGAAAGATGAATAATCCCCAGCAAAAGAAATTAGTTGTCTCTGACTTCAGATAAAGTGGGAGAAGGGGATTCCAGACAGAAACCCATACCCTTTTGAATTTTTATGTTTTTCTTGGCTTTTTGGCAAACCGGGGCAGTTTAAGGCCCTCTTTTCCAAGCTGCTTTTCTCTTGAGAGTGGGCTAATCCGTCGAGTTAGGTTGTAGACTCACACAGAAGAAACTAAGATTGATCATTTTCCCTCCCTCTCTATCAGGATGATGCTGTCACTAGGTATTTTGATGGACTTGTACAGTATGGCAAGGGCTATGAAAACCGCATACAATTTAGTGGTGATGTAAACACGGGGGACATCAGTATCACCATGAATGCAGTGACCATGGAAGACAACGGAACATATGCATGCAGCGTTCGTCTACGGAATGACCCCCCCAGGCAGACCGCAATCATGGATCTTTTTGTCCTTGGTAAGCATGATGGAGGCAATACCAGATCCATTAGATAGAACACTGTACTTCCTCTCAGACAACAGATTTTCTAACAGAAAAAAACTTTCCCAGGAATTCATCATCCAAGATTCCATCTTTGGTCTTTTCCTACTACTATGGAAGTAGGTTGGAAGGCTTAGAGCACCCAACGCCCTTAGATACCTGGCTGTAGAAAATAGTCTTTAGAGTTGTATAGTTCACTTTCCTAATAACCGTTGCCTCATTACAGGGCATTCCTCATTCCCCCTGTGGCTTGTCATACTCCAGTTATCAAAGCATGAGTTACCCAACACTTCTAGACATATCCCAAAAAGCATCTTACAATTAATTCTTGGCTGACCAGTACCAAGAAGGCAGAAAAAAATTAGAGAGAAGTTCACTCCAGTTCCTTTGAGAAGAAGGTGGCAGATGCAAGACCAGCCTCTGTTTAGCAAGAATAAAAACCATAGGTGCAGGAGATGGATTGAAACAAAAAATTACTTCTATTTAATAAAATTCCTTCCTTTTTTCTTCCTTCAGTTGCACCATCCAAGCCAGAATGCAAGATTTTGGGGACAGCAGAATATGGACAGACAATCAATCTGACCTGCATTTCTCATGAGGGCTCCCCAAAGCCCAGATATACCTGGCAAAGCTTCAATGTACAAAATGAGCCCCGTGTACTGCAAACGACGGAAGGTATGGGGAATTGAAAGACATAAAGTCTTTGAGCTCTCTGTAAATCAGGGTTGGAAAGATTTTGAAAGGCAAATACAAAAACACACTTAAGACTTTTTCTAGGAAGTTCTCTGACCAGGATTTTGAAAAGTTGTCCTTTTGATACAAGACACACTTATGAGTAACTTAGCAGAGGGAAAAGGACTGTTACCTGAAGTAACAATGGTCAGTAAGATTTTTTTCTTCAGCTCTCACCTGGCAAGAAAGCTGGCTTGCTCTGGAAGCAGCCAGAAATAATAATTACTTCTCCATTGCTTGGCGTAAGGAGGGGCATAACATGAGGAATAACATGAGTTTCCTAACTGGTGTGTCTTTATATCCCAGCTTGCTTGACAATGACCAGGTCACTTTCTGGGGTGAAGGCAAACAAAAGGTGGCTCTGGAAGCTACTTTCCTTTCTGAGGTGAATCCTCTCACCTAGAGGAAGGTGGTATGAGAAAACAGTAACGCCATTCCTGCTTTGAGCATATAAGAGGCTTCTGGTTCTTTAGGACTGTCACCACCCAGGTCCCAGTATTTTATTTTCATTTTAAGTCAGTATCGGGGAAAAAAAGGACCTGAATGTCCCCAACAGGACCTTTGGTAGAAATGAGGGTTTAATGCTCTTTGCAGTGTAGAAGCGACAGAGGACTCAAACTGATTCCTTTAAACAACTTTGTTTCTTCCTGGTACCTTCAGCTCCGGAAAGAGTGAGTAGCTGAACCTACCCTTCCTGGTGTAACTTACTGTCGCACCACTATGGGGGTGAACTAAATACAGTCAGACTCGACACGATAGTCAACGCTTGCTAGCCGATTCTCGCATAAATTACACCAAGTAATATCAAAATATGACGAAATATGACACAGAGCCCTTATTCATTGGACTGGCCGCTAAGTGGTGCCAGCACATCAGGCACAGGCCTGAGCAGACTGGGATTCGCCCTCTGGCAGCAGCAGCAGCTGTCTGCCTGCTCCTGCCAGCACCCTGCTCTTGCCCCGTCCATCGGCACCCCATTTCTGTTGTCAGCCGAGCACGGATGCCCAGGCAGCGTGCCGCCTGTCCCCTTCTGCCCCACGCCGGCTGGACGCCCTGCTGTCGCTACGAGCGGTTTCTTTCTGTGCTAAGCAAGTCCCAGTGCTGCAGAGCATGCAGAATCCCCTGAGGAGCCACTCCAAAACTGATAGTATCTGACCCGCATTTTTCCCAGTTTGACTCACCAGTCAATTATTTTGATTTAGTATAGGAGGATTTACAGCCCAGTTATAGACCACAACTCTGAGAGCTATAAACATCACACTGGAAAAAAAAAAAGAGAGAGAAGTGCAGAGAGTACGTAGAGACTTAAAAAAAATAAATCAAGCATGCAGTCTGTTATTTCTTGGTTTGTATGCTCTTTTACTATCGGGCGCTAGGCGCCAGCAGAGACTGAACAGAATCCCAGCCCCACGAGTGGGCTGGAAAGAAGTGAGACCACAGGGAAAGTGAAACAGGAAAGTCGCTGAAAAGTGTTCAGAGACTTTTGCTTCTAAGAGCAGGAATCTGGACCTTTATCAGCAGATCACAAGCAAAAAGCATGGACTACGCGTACAAATGTCAGCTGGAGATGTAACAAACAACAACTGGCTGCTTGAGCAGACAAAGCTGAGCTTTAGCACACTGCTCTGAGCCTTGTTAGGTTGGACAGAAAACACCAGTACCACAGCAACCCCATGTCACTGCATTTCCTTTCCTTCCATTATTTTCACAGCCTGCATGACTTCGCCCAGACTAGAAAACTATTCCCCCCCACTGCTAAATAATTCAGATCTGAAATCCTAAGAGGTGGAGGACTGCAGAACTTTTTGTTGTTTTACAAGTTAATTCATCAGGTGGCCAGTTCTCAAAGCCAGATACCGGTCTGGGCCATCTTATATTTCTCAGCAAAACCCAATGCAAAAAAGCTTTCACTCAGCGCACATACTTCCCTACCCTCCACCTACAATTTTCTTTCGAGAAGGAATGTTCAAATGCCACCTGTTCCCTGTAACCAAAACAGTACACTTCCGTTTGTCTTCCCACAAATGACACCAAAACCTAGGGACTAGCATGGCAGCTCCCAGGCAAGATAGAGCCATCCATCAGATTTAATAACCTCTCATCTCTCCCACCACCCTGGGCTGCAACTGAAGGGTTACTGTCCCTGCTTCCTTCCCTGCTTTAATTATTTTCTTTTTTGGACTGGGTTTGTGTTTTCCAACAGGGGAACAAATAACTCTGAAGAACATCTCGGCGGATACCTCTGGCTTTTACATCTGCACTTCAACAAACATTGTGGGAACGGAGTTTTGCAACATGACAGTCAGCGTGGTGCCACGTAAGAGACAGGGCTGCTTACTGGAAGAGTAGTACCAGAGAAAATACCCTAGCTAACTGGCAAAGGATCAACAGAGGCAATGCAGACAGATGTATAAAATTCTGCTGTCTCTCCAAGAGAACTTCCTTTTACCTTTAAGACAGATTCTCTGCATCGATTTACACGCTCATAGAGCACTCACTAACTCATAGGGTTAGTTCACAGATGACAAAAAAAATGTGTGAGCCCCCCCTTGAGTCTGAATCTAAACTTTATTGATAAAGTGCAGCAGTTGTTCAGATCCAGGGGCTCCTCCCTCTCACCAGCTAACTGATCGCTCCTGCAGACTTATGAGCTACCCAGTACCAAATTAATTCCAGTTGCTGTAGTCAAATAAATGTGGCTTCCACTCAGGCTGGATCTGGTAGTGAGATCTGACATCTGGTGGTGGCATTTGAAGCCCAGTGATTGTGCTGATTGCATTTGGTGTCACTCTCGCTGCAAAGGACTAAATCTTTTCTTCCTGTGTAGCATCCATGAACATAGCTCTGTACGCTGGCGTCATTGGTGGAGCTGTTGCTGCAATTGTAATTATTGGTGTTTTAGCCTATTGCTGCTGCTGTCGGGCGGACAAGGGCAAGGACTATGAGATGGCGTAAGTACCTTTCTCTAGAAAAGTGAACAGAATGTATGAAGGGTTCACATTCTCCCTCCAGCATCAACATATGGAGTGGAAAGCATAGGAGAAAAAAGAAATCAAGAAAAGTGTGCACTGCTTTCTCCTTTCAGTTTCTACCCTAGTGCCTCCCATCTCTTCTGATGGAATATGCCCAGTGTAATACCTAACCAGACACCGTTGTGGTCTCTGGGGTAGAACCCAAACACTGGAAACTTGGAACTGACTTAGCAAGCCCAAGTCAGTCAAGCAGGCACAGCTACTTGATAAGCAAAGCCCAGATTGTTTCCCATTTCTCTGAGTCGCTGTAGCTCTTTCTGTCCTTCCTAGCCTAAATCACCACGAGGCTCTGTATCCAGAATTATCACTCCAAGATAGAAACCTTTTGTTTATTCTCATGATGGGAACAGATCACTGGAAGAAAAGTGGGATGAGAAAAGCTACACCAGTCACCCTTCCTCTACATACATGCTATGGAAAAAACCCCGTAGCTCGCGCACTTCTTGCCTTGCCAGCAAGACTTCATTTACAGATTTCAGTTTGGTACACTTCCAGGTCAGCTTAGAGCAGTCTAAAACCATTGTAACACAAAATCTCTTCCGTAAAATTTCTAGCTAGCTGATTTTAATTAACATCTCTACTCCTGAACAATGTTTTAGGGAGAGAGAAGAGAGAAATGAACCCTCCGGGGAGATGCCTACAAGGAATGAGAGAGCAGAGGATGCTGGTGAAGATGCATGAAGAAGCAGGAGGCCAATGCCATCTTCAGGATTTGCTGAGGCACAGACACCACTGTAGAAAAGAAATCAATCCCTCTTTCTTACTGCAAGAAGGCTTTCTGGAATAACAGAATGAAAGCTAATGGTTCTGCCTTGAAGTTCTGGGACAGAATATCCTTGTCTTCCTGGAAAGAAGTGCCTAACGTACAATGAGTACTAATGTATAACCTCCCAGCAGAAAAATGCATGTGAAGCACCGTTTCACACAGTCATCCAAAAATAAGCAGTCTTCAAGACTTCCCACCTTCTGAAAAAAGAAGCCTGTCAGGTCTATTTGGAGAACAGAGTTGCTGCTGTATCCCCAGATTTACAGAAGGTTTTGAGGTTACCAATTGCAAGTCATCAAGGAAGGGTGGTCTTGATTACAGTGTTTTGCAAATGACACAGCTTACAGCATTGTCCAGTATAGAAATATTTTATGCAGACGGAAGCAAGCTGATTTTAAAGGACATTTTATTAAATGTGTTCTTTGTATATATTATACATGCACATATAAATAAAAACACGGAAAAAAACCCACAGATGACCAATGAACGTCTCCCCTTTGGAACAAGAATGCAGACTAATGGAATGGGTAAGGTAAGAAGTTAGATGGATTTGTAACTGGCAGCTGATAAGATCTAGAAACAGTCTAGTAGCCTACATACTGTCAGATTCCTGAACTTAGGAGTTACAGCTCAGAGAGTTCCTAAATACTAATTTTCATTACATTATTCCTTCCTCCTGACTATTGCATGGGCAGGTCAGAAATAGTCCATTGCTCCTACTGCTGTGACAGTGTGAGAGCATGTACATGGCAAGTGCATCTTCAATAAAAGGAAAAAAAAAAGGGAGAAAAGGAGGAAAAGTACCTTTTTATTCAAAATTGTAACACTTAATTTAATCAGGAGTCCTGTATGTGCAAAATGTATGCAAATGTGGAGAACTGCCATCACTAGTATCTTATCTTTGGAAGAGAATGGAGTGTCTGTCCAAAAGACTGTCAATATGGTATTAAAGCTAATTAAGAGCTGGGGGTTTGCAGGGTTTGTTGTTTGTTGTTTTTTGGTTTTTTTTTTTTTTTTTTTTTTTTTTTAAAAAAAAGGATGATTCCAAAAACACACTTAACTAAAACTTTATCTTTTTCAAATGTTTTTACTTCTCAACTTTTTCAGTCTCTAAAAATAAACGATTTTCCTCCC
>Ga0181612_128982_pt1 | contig 11855 bp, 9 predicted proteins | sample HoacroProtozoa21_FD_119630 | JGI IMG/M metagenome (GOLD analysis project Ga0181612, IMG submission 119630) | Hoatzin crop microbial communities from Cojedes, Venezuel. Combined Assembly of Gp0051906, Gp0051904, Gp0051908 | reverse complement strand
TCTTGAAGGTGTATCTGGCCTACAAGATGTTGTTATATCACTGTGACTTGTCATCACATCACACTGAGATAGGGCGCATTTTATGGTAAGAAATAAATGTTTGCAAAAGCAGTCCTGAGTGAGGACTGAGCAACAGGTATTCATAACTTCTGAGAAGACATGTTCAAGCATAAATATTTTCCTTTTAGACAGCTTATCAAAATATAAACCATGATTTCAACCATGTCAGACAGAGACAAGAAAGCTACACTGCGCAGCACTCCATACTTAATGACAGGAAAAAACAACTGCACAGTAGCTTTACATAACAATAATAATTTTTTAAACACTAATGAAACTAATATACATACTTGTTCTTTCCAAATCCAGTGTCATTTTGTAACTCCAGCAAACTCTCTGTATTTTTTTTGCTTACTCTTCACAACACTACTGGGTCACAGCACCTACAGAAGCTTATTAAAATGAACAGCTGCTCTCCTTTTTTCACACAAGTTATACAAAATGCCTCACGTAAGGAATTAGTCTTAGCCATCTCTGGAATACTATTTCGGGTATTTTACCTATGCAAAAACCACTTCCAAATTAATCATTCTGCAAGTTAGAAAGGAGTCGTATCCTGCACCCTTGCTAGCAAATGATTACTCTTCTAAGACAGACAGGTATGAACATTTCCAAAAATTACCTCTTTGCCTATAAGTTGTTCCTCCTTTGCCAACAGGACCATCATATACAGCAAACAGACAATCATGTTGTGAGTCTGAGGATGTGGGTTGGGATTCCAGGCATCAGAGAGGACACTGACCCAGTTTATTTCACACAAAACGTAACCCAAGAATAAGAAACAACTCTTGGGGCTGCCTCTTTCAATCTAGGAAGGAGAAAGGAGAAAAGACAGGCACATAAAACAACGTAAGATACAAATACTTTCATATTTTTCAACTCCTTAGCCAGCTACAGACCCACAGCAGCGTTTTAGGTCAGAGGAGCAGACAGATGCCACTTCTCCATCATTTTGCCCCCCACAGAAGAGTTGCAGACAACTTTTTAAGCCTCTCAAACTAGTACAGAATACCAAGCTACCGCAGATCAGAAAGTAATAATCTATTACAGACTCTTCGCTGCATGATTGCATCCATTTCTCATCACTCTAAGAGAAACTGAGAAACTCTAAGCCTGTTCAGAACTGCATGAAGAGCTCATCCCAAACAGGTAAGTGGTAAATCCTGGAGCATTTCCATACCTATCTGCAGGTTTACATGATCTCAGACAACTTGGAAGTGAGAATGACATTGCAATAGTAAAATATTTTAACTCTAACTAAATACATATTAAATATGTAATAAACGAGATATTTAGATAGAGCACTGACAGATTACAAAGACTGCCTGTTTTATAGCTCCCCACAACATCATCTAAAACTCATCAGCACTCCTCCACAGAAAAATCAATCACAAAATGAGCACCTGTGAATGCTACCAAAAACTTCAAAAGCTTCTTTGCTAAAACAACTGTCTCCAGCTATCCAGTTACTTTCAAGGGCGACACTGATTATAAACTTAATTCAACAGATGCCACGTACTCACTTTAAAGAACTCTTCCATAAGCATCTGGTCTGGATGCATGTCCTTCCATGGAAGCCTTCTGAACTCAGTATGCAACGTATAGAGAATAAACTCTGGCATTCTGGGGGCTGTGCAACATCCACAGTAATGCATTAGATGTAACCAGAGAGCCCCATGGTGGCTTGGCAACAGCTTATCTAGATTCAAAGAAAATCGCCGAATTAACAACAGAACAAAAATTCAAGGGACTCTTCATTACAGAAGGAAGTTGAATTTCAAAGACAAAAAAACATGAGTGCAAGTTACAGTAAAATACATTCGTCAAAGAAAAAAAAAAATTGTACATTACGCTTTTAGAATTTTTTTCCTCCAAATTAACAAGTGGGAAATGTATCATTTCACACCCTTCCTCGATCTTTTGCAGAGTTTCTGGACAATAATCTGAAGTTATAAAATACTCCTTCCACACAGAACTTCATTGCTTTTATTTTGGGTTGGTTTGGGTTTTTTTTACAAAGATCTTATGTATCCCGAATTTTATAAAATACACAATAATACGTTATTTTTAATTATTTATTTTCACAAGATAAGTTTGAATCTGATTCATCCCTAAAAGTTGTTAAGAGGTATTGTGCAATTAATTTTTTCCACTCCTATGTCTAACTACACATTCGGCACGACAAGCAGTGCTATATAGGAGCTCGAAATGGTTAGTTCTGGAGACGAAATTACCCTGAGGCTCGCTGCTGAGACACTCGCATTGGTCACTGTGACATGCTACCGCGTGTGTGGTATGGGAACAACACGCAGCCTTGGAATGAAGTCATGCACTTCTCATGACAGCTCAGATTGTTTTGCTTTCCTTCACATCAACTTTGTCATCTGACAGATCTGCATCTATCAATTATCTTATCTACTCTTACCAAGGAAAACAGCTGTCTTTTAAGGATGAAATAAAGAAAAGCTCCTGGTACCACCCCAGTGGTCATAGCTTGGCTAAAAGTTCGTAACAAACAAAAACCCCTCATCCCATCTGTCAAAAATCTTTTTTGGTCTGATTGAACAGAAAGTGTCACTGCATTAAAACAGAGTGGACCCACCTTTAAAGCTCTCGTGCAAAAGCTTGATGCAATCTGTAAACAATCTGACCACAGTGGAAGACACCGGAGAGTCACTCTCTAACCAAGGGTAGCAGGGCTGGTTTCTTAAAAGATGAAGAGAAACAACACAAATTCCAGTGCCGATTTACCCAACCATAAACAGAACATAAACACTTAAAACAATTTAAATATTCTAAAGCATAGTAAATCAATATAGTAGGTAGCACACAGTAAATGAATATAGTAGGTATCAGCAGTTCTTTCATTCAAACTCAACCCTTTAGGACAGCCTGTTTCTTCCTTAGAAAAGGTACATATTTTAACTTCACACTGAAGATTCATGATAACATTGAGTAAGCAGAGATTACTTGTGTGATCATTTACAACCGAATTAAATACCGTAACACAGGAATTTCTGAATGACAGCATATACCAGCTGCAGGCAGCCTTCTGATTGTATGCTGGAGATGTGCTCAGAGCTCAGAAAGCTTTTGGCTTCAGAAGTCAAATTTGAGTGTATAACATTACAAATATCTCTCCAAGTGAAGACAGAGATACACAAGACCATCATATGACTGATGTGGTCCAAGGTTTCTTTACATACCACTGGCATTTGGGGTTCTATTTATTTGGATCTTTTGTTTTAAACTAAAGAGTAATCAGCATTATGGAAGCTGAAAAAAGGAACCTCAAATATAAATTTGAGTGATTCCAGAACTAAGCGCAATCCACATTTTTCTCATCTCTGCTTCCTGACCAGAGCTTGGTTATATTTCTTGTATCTAAAACAATTACTCAATCCGAGTCTCGGAAAATTTGGCTTAAGGAACTCATGAATTAGTTCCGTAGTTAAGGATATGACAAAAGTCACAGCTATTTAATGGAAGGTCACAACACAATCATGAATGAGAAAAAAAAATATCAAAAAACAATGAAAGCCATTCTTCTAGGGTTAAAGTCCTTACTTTCGCAAAAACTCATTCAATTTTGGAATGCATTATATACCTTGCATCTTCCTTATCCAAGACGAGTATCCACGGTTTAAAGAGTCCAGCAATGACTGAATACAAGGACTGCAACGCTAGAAGAAAATAAAAGATGCATGGTGCTTTTTTCCTCCCTCAAACTAGCAACAGTGAACATATTACAGCTTTCCAAACCTGAGTAAAATGTCCTTTGCTTATTCCAACAGTAAATCAGTTCTTCCTGGTCAAATAAAAATTTTAAGTACAAAATGCTTATAAGTAGCTCTGGTTAACAATATGCTTGTTTTAACAACAGTCACAAGCATTTTGCATTGCTTAGATGGGGGTAATGATGATTCACACTTTAAAGCTGCATATACTGATATAAAAGTATTTTGGGGATTTTCTCCAAATCAAAATCAGATCACATCATGCTGAAATTCAGTAGCCCCTCACTCCTAAACCTCTGTTCAGTGAGTTAGGGTTAGGGTCTTCTCTTTGAAGAAAGAATGATCTCTTGATAAAATAATCTTAAAGCAAGCTGAAATGTAAACAAGCTTCCTCCAGCAAGCATAAAGATAAAGCATAAAGTTCCACATGGCTGCTAAGTAGCATCAACATATCCCGCCTGTATTTTAATGTTGTCACCACTGTACAAACGCAGAGTAAGAGGATTTTAGTGTATATTTAAAAGGTCTTTAACAGAGGAAATTAAACTAAGTGTCTTCTTCAGTAATTTGCTTTTAAGACACATTACCCGCTAGAATTCTGCTACTGCCAACAGGCTCTTGGGCTAAATTGGCAACTTCAGTGTCAATAAGTCGTTTAGTAAGATACTCTAGAAATCTATTCACTTCAGCCATGTAAGGACTCCACTTTGAAAACAGGCCAAAAGTCCTGAAGTCCATCGAAGTCAGACGGAGTTTGCAGAAAGATGTGGAAAGCCATTCCATTGTCTCTCTGACCTGTAAAAAGAAGGAAACTATTAATCAGCTACAGAAAGACTGCACAGTAGTGTTGTTCATCACTAGTGGGCATCTGTTTCAGCCGCAAAACATAATAAATCAACCGGAGAGGCACGCACCTGTTCTTCAGACAGGAGAATTTTTGCAGTGTCCCGCAGTACGGGACTTTCAGTAGTATCGCTTTTCTTGAAGCTTCCCTGTTCAGTCGCTGATGATCCACATCCCAAAGCTTTAAGTGATGCCTTCCAACAGTCAGGGCTTAGAAGCTGCTCTGAAGAGCCTGAGGAGAAAGAGAAGGGAATTGATTTGTGAAAATCAGGAGAAGCATATTAATCTCTATCTCAGCAAGAGTCAGAGAAGGTTGATATCAGAGCTCCCTGATACATAAAACAAAATTCGACAAGGTTTGAGTTTGAAAGCCCCACGTTTAATGGTGAGCAATATCTCCATTTCCCCAGTGTAAGTAATGTAACATTCCCTTTCGGCACCAACATGCTCTATTCTTGGAGAGTTTCCCAGGCATTCAGTACAATCCTGGCTACATATGCATATCAAGAGACAGCTGCTGCCTCTGCACACATGATTTGACAGAAAGAAAGTACTTTTGTTCTCATTTGAGACGCATAGCAGATTACAGGCAGAATCTAATGTCAACCACGACGTTTTCAGCAGATTTCAGTGTTAGTCCCAGGTCTCCGTAATTCCAGTTCTCAGCTTGACATTGAGGGGTGCTCAATAACAAGGATGCTGCATTACAGACAGTGGCATAATTATCAATTAATAAGTGCTTCCGTTAATAGAAACCTCTCCTCCCTCCTTCTCCTGTAATATGGGCTCAAAATCTGTTGTCATCAATATGTGTACTCTGATCTGCAGAAGAGTGTTTCTTTCTAGCAGAGGTAAAATATGTCTAACAAAATCATATCACATAGCATGCACATAACAGTGGATATAGAAACTTAAGGAAGTTTATATCATTATGTATTTGTTGCAATTTAACTCTACTGCATGCAGTTCACATCTTTAACCCAGAAGAATTCTGTATGAAAGGCTTAGTATGCATCGATTCAGATACTCACTTTGCACGAACAATCTTAGGAAATCATTATAGTGATCAGGGAACTGATACTGGAGAAGGTTAGTCCAGTGCTTGCAGAAGATATTAAATGGCATCAGAATCTCCTCCTCAGGTTCAAGGCCACATGCATTGAGAGCCAAGTGAATAGACTCCAGAAGCTTGGTACGTTCAGACAGAGGTGGCTTAGCAACATTTAGCCATTGCGTAAGGTCAAACTAGAACAGAGGACAGGAAGTATTTAAGTAGAAGTTTTAACAGCCACAAGACATTTAGGAGAAAGGAAAAAACGTCGGGGGGGGAATCCTGGAGATTTTATATATTTAATAAAGACCTAATGAATTTGCACCTCATTAGCCCTAACTCAAAACCTAGGTAATGCTCTGCAAAGTTTACAATAAAGCATGTTGCAGAAGTCCCCAAATTTATGAAAAAACGCTCAGCAGGGGCTCTCAGATTCAAAAGATGTGCATGAAATCCCATGCTTCAGTACCACCGCCAAACACTTACAAGCATTAGGCTGGGCTAATTTCTGTAGTCCATAACATTTCAGGTGGAGCTGCAAAGGTTTTGTAGCCTCTAGGCCATCTGTTCAGAGCTGGGTCAGCAGGGACAACGCTGAACACTGCTACTAAGCACAGCTCAGAGTTACACCCAAAACAGACTGCCCTGCTATCCACAGCTGTCAAACCCTCTCTCTGAGTAACTAATAAGGAGAATCAGAGCAATATCAAAGCCTAAGTACAACAGCAATCTCTTCACTGACACCACACGCAGACAGTATCACGCAGCCCTGAAACAAGAGGTGTGGAAATCACTTGCTCTTACCCAACTCTATTTTTTAAGATAGGCAGGAAGGACATGGGAGCCACAGACAGAAGATTCATATACTGTCCCACATTTTTTGCTTGTTTGTATTTTTAAGACACCTGGGATTCACTGGCCGTTCTGATTAAGGCCTCTGCAGAGATATCAGGAGAAGAATCCACCGAGAGCCTCCTTTAATTTCAGGAGTAACAGTACACTAAGAGTAAGCCCTAGGAAGCACACACTGATACTATCCAGGCTAGGAAAAGGTAGTTTAAGCTTCCTATTTGCAGTTGCATCCAGTCCGTCTTGAGCTTAAATACAACACATACCACTCGGGATGAGAACACAGATCCTATGGGACCTGTCAATGTTATTTTAAAGTACCAGATTTGCACCTCTTTCTTCCTTAGCCTAAAGTCAGTCTTTAGGGAAAGAACACCCACAAAAGCAACCCACAAACCAAGACGCAGTATTCATGAGTACTTTACCTTTGTCAGCAGCATGAAGACAACATCACTGTTTTCCTCACTCAGAAAGGCTACGACTTTTTCATATAAAGTCACAAACTCACTGGGAGAGGCAACAGGAGTGAAGTAAGGAGAAAGGAGAGTACAGAGCCTTCGATTCTGCAGGATCGTCTGGAGGAGACGTTTGCACTCTGACTTGGTCCCACTGATGAACACCTGAGGAAATTGGGAATGGTGAGAAAAATTGCCCAGTATCAATCTTTCGGAAACTATACCTCTTAAGAGCTTTTTGTCAAGACAAGCACAATTTTGGTCCTTTTTTAACAAAGGAAAGTTTTCTCAAGAACAACAGACTGTATGAGACCAACATCAACTAAATACTGCTGTTCCATGAGATACAACGTAAAATAATCATGTTTCCCTAGCACACTTAAGAACAGCACTTGTGACCACTCACGTTGTCTAAAAATACCTAGAAATACAGTTTTTCTGATGGAATAGCAAAAGAAAACAAATTCTGATTTCAGCAGCCTGCCTGCTATTAGGAAAAAATTAAACAGAACTACAGCCACGAAGAGCTTTTCAGCACTTCAGCTGTTTGAGGTGCTTAATGACTGCCTCACATGGAAACAAATTGCATCAAAAAAACAAAAAAAAAAAAAAAAAACCTGGACCCAAAGCAGAGGCTAATGCTGTCTCAGAGCAACCACATAATGATTGCTGTGGGGAACACATTACCACCACCAATAAGCACTTATGTTCTCTGCCAGCAAAATTCTGCCCAAAAATCCAGTCTACCTTAGCATTTAACTAACACAGTGAGCATTTACTAGTACGACGCAGGCACATCCAAGCAACAGTTTTTATTTTTCTTATATGCAAGCTGAAACTCCCCTAAAGACTCTGTATATTATACAACTAGTCCAAAGGAAAATGGGATAGAAGGTTAGAAGTCAATTTTCAGGCTTCTGAATGTTTTAGACCCCCAATATCAGCAGGCAATTTGGAATAAGCATTAGGCATCCAAAAATCAGAGAAAAAACTCACTTGGCCTAGAATCTCAATGCAGGACGTGAAGAACTGCCTTGTGGGAGGACTGCGTTGAGTTTCATCACACACATATTCCACCAGTGTAAAAAACAGACTAATTCCAACTTTCTTAATGGCAGGCATAGGCTGCACCTGGTAGATATTTATTAAGGCCCTGCAAAAAAAAAAAAAAGTAGACTAAATTTATGTATGAAAAAAAAATCTGTTTCTTACCAATATATAGGCATGAGATAGGTATTTGTGGTTAACATGATAATCAAGCATGGGTTCACTGAATCACAGCATGGTTGAGGTTGGAAGGGCCCAGTGGAGGTCATCTGGACCAACCCCTCTGCTGCAGCATGGCCACCTACAGCTCGTTGCCCAGGACTATGTCCAGATGGCTTTTAAGTATCTCCAAGATTGGCAACTCCACAACCTCTCTGGGCAGCCTGTGTCATGCCTCACAGTAAAAAACTGTTTTCTGATGTTCAGAGGGAACCTCCTGTGTCTCATTTTGTGCCCACTGCCTCCTGTCATGTCACTGGGAACACCTGAGAAGAGCCTGGCTCCATCTTTCTTTGCACCCTCCCTTCACATATTTCCATACATTGATAAGAACCCCCTTAAGCCTTCTGATATCCAGGCTGAACAGTCCCAGGTTTAGCTCAAGTACTTTTGCTGCCTGAAATGGGTACCTCCAAACCTTAGAAAGCCTCCATAATCGGAGTCAGAAAGTGATCATCAAAATATTTTTAACAGCATAGTTCAAACAGATTATTTCTCCCTGAAATAATGTGTTCATCATGTTCTTAGGCCATCTCAACTATATTTGTACTGCAACAAAATTTACCTCATTTTACGTAACAGGCTCAGCAATAAAAATTCAAACAGAATAGATCTTTTCTTGTGTATTGCCAACTAAATGCCATCTTGAGCTCAAACCTCCACCTTCACTGAGTCTGAATTAAAACAACTGAAGGGCATGCAACTCCACAAGATGTAAATCCCACAGCTCATCCACGGAATTGTTCAGATTAATGATCAAGAATGAAGATGTAGAAATAGTAACCAAATATTTCCACTTGCACAGTGAATACACTCTGTAGGAAACCAACTACACTCAAACAAACCCAGCAGAAATCTAGAAGATTTAGAAGCATGGTGTTGCAAAACTGGACCTCTGGGATGAACTCTAAAAGGTCTTTAAGAGGAAGAGGGTCTTGGACTAATCCATTTAATCATCCTGCCCAAAATAGTGGTATTATACAGTCCTCTTCCACTGCACAACTTTCTTTTTTCCCACACATTGAAAAGCTATTTCAAATTTTCACTCGCTATTAAAGAACCATGCCCTGCACTAGAACAGGGGAAAACATACAGAGAGATACTAAAAACATCTAGTTTAGCCTGTGGCTGAGACAGCAGTGGTACAAGTTTGCCACTTCCTAAAGTTTAACGCAGCATCCCTGTCATCACTCAGCGTGCTTTTGCAGGGTTAGAAGGGCTATTCTAATACACAGTACAATAAATTGAAGTAGAAAACAATACTGTGTGCCTAGTGGGGGCTGAATGACCAGTAATTAGCTCTTCAGACAATACACAGAGTTATTCCTTCAGAAGTCTGTGTCACAAAGATACAGGTCTCTGGATTCCAGCTCTGTTATTGACCCAAGCTGATAGGCATTACGAAAACCACACAAACAGGTTCCACATTTTAACCCCAATATACAGAAAAAGAAATACGAAGCATCACTATCTAAAACATTGTCTGAACAACCTACGTTATAAAATTTTCCACATGTACTGCTGCTTCCACAACACCCAGAGAAGGTGGCTTCGTAGCTTCTGCCTGCAGTTGTCTCACGTCTTTACGCAAAGCATGAAGCTGCTGGCTCACTGCTTCATTTTTATGTTTCCCTTCAAACTAAATGACAAAGAGACACATATTCATTTCACAATAATATTTTTTGCTAAAATTCTTCAATGTTACACCTCTTTGTAAAAATGAAGCAGAGCCCAGTAGGAGAACTCTGAATATAGATGGTTTTCCCCTGAGAGTTTCGATCAGATTTAGTACATCGTGTCTAAGCACATATCCTTGGTCATGTTCCTATTTAATTATCCCACGCTAACATAATTCACGTCTTATGTAAGACTTTCAATCCACAGTTACTGAAACTTAGAGGGGATCAAGAAAATCATACACTAAGCAACATGAGAATATTTCTATAAACATTTTCATACTTCTATTCCTATCAGTGAGCATATTCCCACACTCACACATCGCAAAGTAGTTTAGAACAGACACTATGAGTAAAACAAATTTTATGCAACAACTTATTCTTCAGCTGTTGATTTGCATCGCCTTTTGAGTATTACATATTAGGTATTTCAGATAACTATAATGTGTGTATGGATTTCTCTGGTCAGCTGCTACCACTCCTGTACCCATTCAGTCATTTCACATTCATTATCCATGTCCAACAGCCCCAAAGCAGAAGTGATGCCATATCTCTAACCTGGACTGTTAGAAGAGCTGCTCCCTGGCAGCCTTTATTGGAAGTTCCCCGGCACTCCAAACGAAGAGTGATCTGCTCTTCCCGATTGACGTAGAGCTTAGGTACTGTGTCCAATATTTCACTATTGAGAGCAACATGCTGAGACTCCCAGAGAGCTGCAGTTCTGAAAAGTATTTTATTAATAAAGTCACCAAAATCTTTACTGAAAACAGTAATGCTAACAATTTATAAGCAAGAGAAAAGAGTCTTCCTGTGCTGTACAAAGACTGGTGACACTTTCCTGGAAAATGTAAAACATTGTTAAACGAAATTGAGTTAAAACTTCAAAGTAACAGCACTTCAAAGTAATAAAAAAAACAGGTTCCTAAGAACAAAGCTACTCAAGTCTGCACAATTGCTTTTTAATTATTCACCATTACAACCTGGAGGGAGATGAAATACATCAACCTCCGTAGGAAATGCAATTTTCCACCAGAAAAAAAAGCTGGACTGTGGGATGCTTCAGTCAACAAATAAAACAACGACCTAAAATAGCTGCTGGAATTTACTTTAGATACATCCTCTCATGGGCTTAGCAAGTTTTGTTTTGGTTTATAATACTGTTATTGAATTACATTGGTTGAGAACAGCTATAGATTCATCAGCTGAGTTGGAAAAATCATTCAGCTGGGTTCTCTTAGTAAGAACATTAAAAACAGAAAGGCTCTTTCACTCACAAATCTAAATAGTCCCAGAAACCAGACTCCTCTCTTGGGTGTTCCAATGATTCACACTGTAGCTACTACGTTAGTGCAAAAGGGTTAACTTCTTGTCAACAAATCTAGGCTAAAGCGAGGCTTTATTTTAAGCAGTATGCCAAATGAGAAAAGAAACTGTAGCTGTCAGTTGATGTAATCTCAGACATTGGATAAGACTTGTGTAGTCTTAGCTCAGTTAAAGGAGTGGAATAACAACATGATAGCCAAGAAAAAAAAACAAAACACTGAGACAAGAAGCAGAAGTCAAGCACTGACAGTCTTGTGCTAACACCACAAATTAGGCTGCTGTAAAGGGCACCTGAAGCCACTGCTAGACACACTAGTGAGGCAGAAGGAAAACAGCTACATCTTACTTGGCATGTCGCTGCAAGATGTTAAGGTCCACGCGCATGAGCTGAATTGCTTCTTTCTGACTTATTAGACTGGCAGAGGAAATCACTGGCACAGGAGCTTTCACCATCTGGAGTGGAAGAGGGGGCTTGGGAGTATCAAACTTCTTCAAATTATTTATTATCCTCTCTTTGGCTAGAAAAGAAAGCAGAAGCAAGTTATATTAACAAGAAAAGTTTAGGAGGAACTGAACAAAAAAATTTTTTTTTTTT
>Ga0181612_119659_pt1 | contig 11855 bp, 9 predicted proteins | sample HoacroProtozoa21_FD_119630 | JGI IMG/M metagenome (GOLD analysis project Ga0181612, IMG submission 119630) | Hoatzin crop microbial communities from Cojedes, Venezuel. Combined Assembly of Gp0051906, Gp0051904, Gp0051908 | reverse complement strand
GTGAAACACTGGCACAGGTTGCCCAGAGAGGTGGTAGGTGCCCCATCCCTGCAAACATTCAAGGTCAGGTTGTATGGGGCTCTGAGCAACCTGATCTAGTTGAAGATGTCCCCACTCACTGCAAGGGAGTTGGACTACGTAACCTTCAAAGGTCCCTTCCAACCAAATTTATTTTATGATTCTATGAATGGGAAGTAGATATTAATTACTGGCACTGAACCATGGGTTTGAGCACACAGTCTTATTCATCCCATCTCCTAGAAAAGATCTGCATTTACCTGGTGTTGAGTGAGGGCTGGCAGGAGAGACATGCACCAGATTCTTTTCCTTCCTTCCTTTCTGTCCTGTAGATACCTGTTCCAGATTTACAGCCTTTGAAAGAGGACTATGGCAGGAACTGGCACTGTGAAACTTCATATGCTACTCCACAAAGCTTATGTCATACTTTTCTTTACATTAGCCCACACCAATCACCATTTTTTTTCTGGGAGGCCATAGTACTAACACAATCAGGAATGAGGCAGTACTATCATCAGGGTTATCTAAACCTTTTACAGCCTTCCCTCTTCACCTATGCTAAACACATCTGTATTTTAACTTGGTAAACCACTTCCCATATTCCTGGTTCATGGGTCATTGTTGTTCTTCACATAGGTGAGACCTGAGTGAAACAAGAGTGATCACTGCATTGTTTGAACCATTCTTTGACTGTCTATCTATCTGCTGAATGTGTCTTGATATTCAGGTTAAAAACTGAAGAGCTCTGCGCCAGAATAGTACTTTGGAGAAATACCTCTGGGGTATTTATTCAACCATTAGAAATCAGAAAATCTGATTCCTAAGGCAGCTCCCAACACATAGGTATCCCTTTACACATCGAAGATCTTGATATAGGGAACCAATATATGCATGAAAGTTACCTCATTTTCCTTTTTTCTTCAAAAGGGGTTTCAAAGGACGTGTCTTTGCAAAGTCCCTTTTTCCTCTCTTTCTCTTTAATCAATAGAAATAGAGTATATTAATGATAGAGTGAGCTGAAGTAAGAAAGGAAGATGTGGCAAATGCTCCTGAGCTTCTTCAGGGATTTTTCCCTCTACATTTTTCTCCACCTCTGTTTTATCAAGTGAAAGAAGATGTTGTCATTACTTTTCTCCCGCAATGTAAGTGAGGTAAGGAATTTTCTCCTCAGTTCTGCCCTGCCCCCCTGCTTAAAGGATTGATCACTAATTGGACTTTTCCTTAAATGGTTTAGCAGACATTTTGAAAACTTTCCTATATTTTGAGTCTGCGTATATTATATGAAGCCCTTCTTTTGATAACCCTGTGGCTTCTGTTAAATTGTCAGTTTACTGTACTCATGCCAAACCGCATCATACCAAGCGCATGGAGGGTTCATAGGCTTGTGATATCTAAAAGTCAGTAACATCAGACATGGCAGTGAAATTTAGAAACAGGGCTGTAACTTTCATGGCAGAGACAGTAATCCTTCCACACTGCTCAGCCCGAAACAACTGCTGGGTAAGAACTAAAGAGAAAGGAGAGAGTCCAGAGGACAGTAACGGCAAACAAAAAATGTGGAAAAATTTTTCCCTTGAAAAAATCTGTATAACATTGGGGTGGTTTAAATGTGAGAAACCTGTGAAGGGGGCACTGCAGGAGTGTTTTAGCAAAAATATTGTTTAAGTCCCTTCTGGATTGGTTGCGAAGAAAATTATGTATTTAAATAACTTCCTGGTGAAGATAGTCAGGCTCTGAATGCACTGCCTTGCAAGATCATGAAATAGCCATCGTTAATCCCACCTGTCAACAGGAAATGAATGGGATTATAAAAACTAGTTCTTCCCTTGGCTAGTTCTTTGCTCAGTTTATAATCCTTGACTTATTCACTGTTTTCTCCAACCGAATTATATTTTCTCTTGCAATTTAAATATACCAGCTTTCACACACTCATCTACTAAAGCCACTTTTTTAAAAAATGGGATACCATCTGGGTGAATATTTCCCAGTTTATCTTTGGTGCAACCATGCAACTCAGCCCAGAGTAGAGTAAAGACCAGTTCTATAGCAGCAAACACCACAGATCACCTCTCCCCTCAGTGGTATTACTGGAGGCATTTCTTGCAAGATGAAGAGTACCAGCAGTAGTTCTTAAGTAGTAAAGGAGAAAGGATTTTTCCCTGTCAACAGGAGGTGTGATTATTAAGTGGTTCAGAACAGATACCAGTAAGCCAAGCCCCGAAGCTGCAGCATATGCTATTCAGCCATTAACCAGTTGTCTTCCCATCTGGCTGATTCTGCCTGCAGACCTCAGAAACCTGCCACCCAAACCCCTGCTGTCTAACTTACCAAATTTATCTGAAGGATGAGCAACTGAGGAGAAACCTGTCAGCTTGAGGCAGTCTGGGTAGGAGGTTGGCTGTCCTTAGAAAGGCTATGAATGATGATGGAGCTAAATCTGGAGAGGTAAATTCTTCTGATGTGACAAGTAATCATGCGTGAGGTATGTATTGTTGGCTCTCAACTGAGAATGAAAACAAAATGTAGTGGGAGTGTTGTGATTAGAGATGCACTGAGCCAGGTGCCTGAAAACTCCACCATGTCAGCTGGATTAGAGTCAGTCCTCCACAGGCAAAGCGGTGGTTTTCATTCTTTGCATACAGGAGGCTTCTAGCTCTTTTTTGTCTCATCGTCAGCATCACCAAGGTTGCAAGAGAGATACTCAGAAGACAGGAGACAGTGGCCAGTTGCCTTTAGCCCTGCGGTGTGAGAGTCTTTCATTTACGACCATCTATTGTTGCCATGATGACTTGCAGTCTTCCTCTTGCCTTAACATTTATAGGGTAAGACTCATTTGCCTTGATGCTCATACAACAGTAAATTGAGATTTTCATAGTTTGGCACAATTTCTCACACTTCTCAGAAGTCCCAGAGATGTTTAGCAAGTGAAAATTTTGAAAAATGCATAAAACAGAGAATTTGTCCCATTACTTTATATTCCTTCCACACCTCAATTCGAGTGCAACACAGCTAAGCATCACTCCATACCCTCAAACACCTTCTGCTAACATTCCTGAACAGTACTGGCATGCACTGCTGGCTTGTTGGCAGTGCACACTTGCGACAGCTTCTAAAAACCCCTTCACAGAGTCATGATCCAACAATTCAATTAGGTCTTTGTTGACATCTATCAGAGTACTGTGCTGCTTAGGTGCATGTTCCACACGGTACAATCCCATGCCTCTCTAGGCAAGCACACGCCTCTTTGAGGGATCATATGCTGCCACTGTGTTATGCCTTAGTATCTTTCTTTCTTCTGAGGCTTCGGGAGTTAAAACATCTTCTCTTTTGCTTGCACAGCATGCAGTTCTTCCAGTTTTACTCTCCACATAACACACCTACATCTGGCTACCTTGAACAAATTCTGAGGGTTACGTGTGCTTCAATGTAAGGTGGTTTAATATGTTCTGCTCAGCTCTTCTCATCCTTAGAGATTCCTGTTCTGCTACTTTAATTCTCTCTCAGCACCTCTATCTCTTCCTTTGCTTTTATTTACTTAAAAATACAGTCTGTACAGCGTGACCCAGTTCAGGCTAGCTACTAGCATCAGTTTTTGGACATCCTGTGAAAAATCCAGCCCTAATAAGTCCTCTAAATTCATGATACGGCTGCCTTGTATATCATGATGTTGTTTTCTAGCCTTTCTGGGGGAAACGTCCTGTCCTTGTGAATTATGGCTAGTTCCTTTAGAAAACAAAACAATTCCCCAAATTTTCCTTTATAATGCTTTACACCCTTCTCCTGTTCAAGCAAAAAGGATTTGACCATTTTTTTCTGTCTCCTTTCCAAGAAGTGCAAGCAAGCAAATACTTATTATCTAATAAAGGGCCAGTTTACCCTTCTCAGCTAGGATAATAGGAAGGTCTGTCTCCAGATATTAAATTTCACTAAAATTGTAGGGATTTAGATTTTACCCTTTTATTATATTCAGCTAATATTCACCATCAATTCTAAAAATTAATAGGGAGACAGTTCTATCCACACACAGAGATCTCATTTCCTTAGGAAACCAGGCTAAGTACACAGTTCCCGCCCCAAGAGCGGAGCTGATGAAAGAGAAGATGAGTAGGAAATTAAGTAATGGGGAGGAGACCACAGCCATAACATTAAATTGTTTGAGGGATTATTATTTTCTGCATTTCCCTTGGTTAGTTGATCTTTTTCCCCTTTATTACCGACTTGCCATAAATGAGAGGTGATGCCACCTTTTCTGTGTTACGAGCAGCAATCCCAGCACACAAACTCTGTGACAGGTAGATCTTAAGAGTAGACAGACTGCCACAGAAAACTAAGACATTTTGATAACCATTTTCTTCCCCCAAAGTTGACCCTTAGAAGAAAACCCTTGGCACTTTTGACCTACAATGGCACAAGTTCTCAACAGGGAGACCAAACAAGCTACAGTATCTTTCAGGAGAGCAAGAACTGCTTCCCACTATGGAAAGACCAAGAGTCCCACATCAAACTTGCCTTCCACTCCTTCCAGTGTACTCAGGGAACCACCCCTGCCCGAACACTTCCCATATGTGCCATCCCTAGTCCTTCATCCCCATAGGTACCTACAGAGCCTGCTTGAGCCCCACTTCTTGGCAAGACCTGTCACATTCTAGCCAGCACAACCTCTCTGGCACAGCACTAATGCATGACACAGCAAGAAACTTTCTATGTGCTAACTGCCTTCACTCCTCTCCGCTCCTCTCCTCCCTTCTTTAATTCTTCACCAAAATACCTTCAGGCCCCTCAGCCCCTTAACAATCATCTAAAAAAGAGAGTAGTTAAAGGTTTTGCAGTGAAAACTGGCAAAATGTAATTAAGCAGCTGCCAGTGATGCCTGCTTCCTATACTCCCAGCAGCTGCATCACGCTTCCTCGTTTTTCTCCCTCTGTCCTTCCTTTGATGCCCTATAATCTGCTGTGATCAGGCTGAAAATTGTGGTCATCATTCCTCATAAAGGCAGAGCCTGTTGGCTGTATGCTTAAGTGTTGCTGAACCCACTCAAACTGTCCCCGTGAACATGTAGTGTGTGGCTCTCTTTCGGGTCCCACACACAGGGGAAGGTCAAGCCTCCTGTCCTATTACACCGCAGTACACCTGTAGCTAGCTGACTAAGTCAGGTGGTATAAAGGTATGGGTTTTTTTTTTAAGCATCACAGATTTTACCTTTTTTCTTCATGTGTTAACAGGTATTCTTTTGTCTCTAAGGTTATCATTAATTTGTAATTTCAATATTATATTGTGTTCCTTGTTCATCTAATTGGATTCATCTTGTTTAGCTGTCTTCTCTCTGCTTCTAATAGTAACTTGTTATTTTTAACATTAGAGCAGCCTTTCCTACAGCCAAATTGCCCACTTCACATAATCTCTACTCTTCTTTTTCCACTGTTATCTGTTGCACCTTAATTATGATGGTTGAAGAGAACATATCATATAATTACATCAAATATGGGTTATCTCAACAAGGTGTTGTTCTAATTGTGGTCTTTGAACTATGCAGAGTCCATCAGATATTGTACTGGGTATTTGCCTAAGCCTTTCTCTGTGTTGACAAAGTAAAGTTACAACATTGCAGTGCACAAAGCACTGCTCTATACCACAGCATCATATTATAAAGCACAGATAGTAAATTGAAGAAAACTCTAAGAAAGCCTTCTCTTGTGCCGTAGGGTGTGCTGATATTTATTGACTTCTTAATTCTGTAGTTCAACAAAGCATTAGGGAATCCAAGCACCACAGAGCATTTATGTGTTTTTCTTTCATTAGTTGACTACAAAAAAAAAAATGCTTGGTTTACATAAAACTGTAGATACAAAAACTTCAGACGTCTATAATTATCCCCACAGCTATTTTCAGTTGAGGTAAACAACTGATGAACTGCAAAATCTAAAGAGCTCCTACATATTCTAATCTTTGCTTTGAGAAAGTGGATAAATCTGCTCAGAATCCAGGGTTGGAGTACTCAGGTTGGAAAGGGAGAGATTTAGATTTGGGTCTTCCATCTTATATTCTTCTCATGTCATTGAAGAACTTAGTGCCAAAGGATGGTTTCCTCTTTGTGTAAGGGGGACTGTTAATTTCCACCATGGAAATGACCATGATACAAAATTTGTTCCTTTCTGAGCACAGTCAGAGGAATATCAGAGGTTCACAGAGTTTGTTAAAAGAAGAGGCAAAAAACATGTAACTTCAGATTATCTTGGTCCTTGCAACCCTGAATACAATGGGGACAGACATGCTAATAGCCTCATTAGTTGTCATGCATTTCCCTTCTGAGCAGCTGTATACAGCAGAAAGCATGAAGTTATCCATCTTCCTCTCAAAGCTCTGATTTACTTGGATCCCATTCTACTCTCTGCTTTCTTCCACCTCAAATAGTTCTTGCTGCTCCACTCCATGGGTAACTGTCTTGTTGAGATGAGATTAATGCATTGCATTTTGGCTTCGAACTTTTTTTTTTTCTCAACCCATTTCTGCAGTCAACACTAATGACACTCCCTTAGGTGCCAGCTGCGATTGTTTCTACTCATTTCACCTGTCCTGAAAGGTGATTCTTCCAGGGAAAGATTTCATATGACCAGAAGATGAGTATGGAATTGGCAGTGACAATCACTCCTTATCAAAATCTACATCTCCTCCCTCTCCTCCTAAAATTGTAGCTGACTTTCATACGATCCGCATGTGATGCTTGAAGCCCAGTGCCTCAAATCACCACAAACAATGGGCTTCAGAGATGCTCTGAGACTTTTGTTCAGAAATCACAAACTTGGTTAGATGTTCTGTGGAGTTGTTTCTGTCAAACCCCAAAGTACCCCAAGGCACAGCAGCAACTGCCTGGTTGACTGCGTGTGTTAAAGTATGCTATGACTTTCAGGAAGGTAAATCCAGCAACACACCATCCAGACTGAAAAGTGCTTTAGGGTGGGTTGCCCAGGTTTACAGTACCTGCCAGGCAGCCACCTGCATGTTTAGTCACACTAGTACTTGACAGGCAGGTTGTCATCCTGTTACTTCTATTGAAACAGTCCTAAGTTTCCCATTCACTTGATAATTCTGAGACTGAGTAAAAGGAAGACATTGCCATGGGTTACAGTCACAGACAAGCACACAAGTTAAAAAAGGGGACTTAGGAGAATGGCATGCTGTCCACTGTCCTTATCCCTCAGTACCATTGCATTTTAATGGAGATCTACAGCTGAAGGAAATCAGATTAAGATGGACATACCTGTTATGAAATCCATGAGAGATGAGGTAGAACCATGGCTATAGGTACTACAAAGGCAAGGCAGTCCCCCGCACTTGAGAGCCTGCAGTATATATGAGATACGAACAAAAAACTGAACAGCAAACCATCAAAAGCTGTTGCTGATAACTGACCCTCTTTTCTGAGGAGTCATGGGTATGACTGTAGATTTAGAATATAAGCCTATTGCTTTCTATTTTATCTTTTTCAGACCAGAGATTAAGCATGTAATATCTGACCATTAGAACTGATTTCACACTAGGGTTATAACATATATAAACAATAACATTACAATCCCAGACGACTCATTGTCCTCTGTTTTGTGCTCTGAAGAATAACAGCCAGATAATGGCTTCTCGTATCTCTTTCTACAGCGAAAGACTCTCTGAATAAGCAGGCTGCTGGAAAATGTAAAATCAAGCAGCTGCATACTAAATACCAACAGCTGCAGAAGCACCCTGCTGAGCCATTGGTAGTACGTGCCACTCATGTTATGTAGACTTGCTTGGGAAGGAGATTTGTTAGACAGGCAGGCTACGAACAGAAAGAGAAACACTTTCCTTCCTGGTGCTGTTTTTAAATCCCCTCTTCCCCATCCTTTCATGGCTCAATTTGCTTTTTCATGTTAAACAATGGCAGAAATTTATATGATAATACTACTGACATAAAATCTATAGACATAGTTTCTCAAGTCATCCCTTGTCTGGAAAATCCCTCTCTCCTCAAAAGCAGAAATATATAGAGTTTCATCTTTTGATACAGTCTCTCTGTGACAGTGGTGGCTGTCCTGCATATAAGGATTTGTCAGGGCCAGCAGAAACTCTTCCCCCATGGCTGGTGGGGAGGACATGCAGGGGCCACCTGCAAAGGACAGGATTGTCCATGCAAAGTCCAGGTACAGTCCAGGGTTCCAAATAGCAGCAGCTCAAAAGTGGTGAACAGGACTTACCATTGCTGAAATGGAATATGAGAAACAGCAGTTGTTTCAGGCCCCACTGCTTTATTGTCCATCAAAGAACTCCCTGACTAATAGCAACCACTGGAGGACTCTGAGAGACCTGCTACTTACACAGAATCACATCTTTTGGATATTTGCAATGATCTGGGGATCTGAGCCCTTGCTAATATTTCCCAATCTCAAGAGTATAGGGAATGTCAAACCTGTTATAGGTGAGTTATCTTGAATCATCTTCAACTCGAGGTAGGTTATGAAACAAGGACTTCCCGAATTCAAAACAGGACAATGTAAGACAAAAAGGATGACAGAGACACAGGCACACAGAATCAAAAAGAAATAAGTTTCTGAAGGTTTAGATCAGATTTAAGGGAATGTCTTGCCTTGGGTGGTTCAGGTAACAAGCTGACAGGCTCCTCATAATCTTCCCAGCTCAAGATTTCTCACACGACTTGCATTCTTTTTGTTGAAGGGATTCAGCATCTGAGAAAACCACTGGCTAAACTGCTGTTCAAACTTTGAGAAGATCTTCTCCATATACCAGTCCTCACATTTTATAAAAACCTGTCAAGTGTCTACCTGACTTTAGATGCTGGCATGCCCTCCAGCACCAAAGAAGACACTCTGCTACACAAATTTTATATGATAACGTATTAATCCAAATCAGGAAGGTGGGAGTGATGAACTCACTGAATCCCGCAGACCCCAAGCAAAGGTAATGCCAGATTTGGTCCTTTTGTTCCTTAGGTTTTCAGTGAAGTAGGCTCTTGCCAGATCTGTCAGAAGGCCACTTCCTCTCTGTGCCATAGAAGTGCTCCTAACTGGTTCATGGTGGAAGGACTGGGAAGCTGGTACTACAATGTCCAGAGTGCCACAGTGGAGAACACCGCTGCAGCTGTGTGCTAGCCCGGGCTAAGGTGAGCGCACCGGATGACTGATGAACTGTGCTGAACTCAGATTATTAACAGATTAAAAACTCTCTAATTCCCAGACCATCCAAATCAAATTCTTATGACTGGAAAGCATAATGTGAGTCCAAAGTATGGTACACATCTACTGATCCAGACCTGGTGAATGATTTCCACAGTGTCGTGCTCTTATCTGGCCAAAGTGGAAGAGATGCATAAGTAGGAGAGAGAGATACAATACCAGGGAGTAACAGGAAAAAATTTGTTGAAGGTATCAATTTGCCTCCCCAGTTTACCAGACATCATGCTTTGCCCTAGAACAAGAAGATGCAATCAAGACAGTTTTGCCTGATATATTTGTCCAAACATCTTCTGAAGTGATGACACTGAACTCCTCTACCCAACTAGCCTTAACAAATAGGCCTTTAAAATGAACGAAGCATTTTGTTCTTGAGCTCCTGAGAGGGATTAAACATGACAGACATATTTAATAAGAAGAAGTCTAATAGGTTTATTCCTGTAATACAGAAATCTCTGCTAATTTCTGTGTACTTTCCCAAGGAGAGTAAAAAGATACATATTGAAAAAATCCACTGGTATAATCAGAGATACAGAAGTAGAGAATTTGGCTTAATATTTCCCACACAAGGATTGATTCTTGAGAACCTTTGACAGCCTCAATACTCCCACCTGAACTCTCAGGGTGGATCATCCCCAGACCCTTGGTTCTGGCATACAGTGAAAGCCCACTTAGAAGACTTTATTTAAGTGAAATGAGCACTAAGTAATAAACGTAAAGAGGAAATTCAGGTGGTACAAGTGCTTTAAAAGACATCTGTAAAAGAACAAAACTGGATGTGTTTGCCTCTAAACTTCCGCCTCACAATAAACTTTCTCCCTCACAATGTGTACCAATATCTGTCTTCTATACTGGTATATAAATGGAATTGATTTTGGTACACCACAGCGTAATGAAATCATATTACAAGAATGTACACTCCAAGAACTCAAGGTTATTAAAGACTGACATTTCTAACATAGGCAACCTGGCTATCCTTTAAGGAAAAGCCAGAGTGCCATTTTTAATCCAGAAGTTTCCTGCCTGTCGTCAGTAATATTGCTACTAGCAGGAAATCTAATCTTCTAACAATTTTTACAATTCTTCCAAATATTTCTTGTCCATTAATCCACCTTATACAATCTAAAAATGTCACACTCTTTCGGGGCCTTGCTAGTGTTCATCTTCATTAGTGCCTTATTTGCAATATTCTTCATTCGGATAAATAGTTATATTCCAAAAAGAGTTTGAAAAAATCATCTCAGCATGCAAATAGGAAGTCTGACCACTGTTTCTGTCAAGAAAGACTCCAATTACCTGGTTGCTGTACCAGATTAAAGAATACCATTTTTAATCTTAGATTTTAGTCTTCTGCCAACCAAAGAAGAGGAAATGTTCTGGATTTATAGAAGTACAAATCTGATCAAAACCAGGCCCTTCTGTCTATTCATACTCCATTTACTCTCCACAGTTGTACCACATCCAAGCCAAGCTCTACCTACAGTCATTTCAAGACTGTAAACTGACAAGCAGCAAGCAGTTTGCGCTGTTATGCTTTTCCCCGTATCCTAAAGTGGAGTTTCTGTGCAATATTAATTCCAGAGTTTTACTGCAATTAAGTAAAACCTGCTATGCTAAGGAGAATGGCAGGGACGAAATGTTCATAGATAGAGACAGATGTAATCTGAGCTTCACAATCGTGTCAAGCTGAATTATAGCATTTACCTGACAGTGATGTCTGCTGAGTAGTAACAGACAATAGTGTAAGTCTGCCAAAAAGGACCCCATTAAATGGGCTCCTCCCCAAGTTCTGTTTGCTCCACGATCTCTCTTTCTGCTTGTCAAGTCTTGTAAATGTCACATTTGTTAACTTAAGAAGGTATAGAAATCATATAACATTCAGCTATGAAAGCAATAATGAAAATAATGGTATTACTTGATAATGCCCAGAAGAAAAGGCTCAGGTAAAATGCAATGATTCAGGGAAGAGTATGAGCTGGAGCCAGATATTCACTATAATTCAATGTTCAATGAATAAACAAATGGTATTCCTACCACAGTCATCACCTGAGGAGTAGCAACACAGAGACTGTTCAAGAGACTTGCCTTACCCAAGCGTTACCATGCCCTTTTCAGGATCTTTTGTCCTCCACCTATGAATAAAAAGAAGCATTTCATTGTGCTGCTTTAATCTTCTCCTGGAAGTTCTCATCACCAGGGGAACTGAATAAGTATGTGTAACCTAAGGTTGACTTTAAACCATCATATACATCACCTGAAGTTTTGACAAGGCGTCGTCAAACTGATCTAGTGGAGTATCCTCCCCCCAACCCCATCCCATTGCTGACCAGACGGACAAAGAGCTTTTTCCTGAATATGGAGACAAACACTAAATCTCTGCACTCTACACTACACTATAAAAATGAAAAGATAAAATTCACCTGCAAAGGTGCATTAGCCTTGTCTACTTCCAGAAAACACATTAACTATCCCCAGCCAATTCTTCCTTCTCTGATCAGAGGCACATGTGCACTTTCTGCTTCGGTCTGGCTCATTAAGGCCATCTCTTTTTCCTCCTTCTTTTTCCCAAATGCTGTGAAATTTAGAAATTTGTAAACTTCTGTCCAATTAGAGTGTAAG
>Ga0181612_102190_pt1 | contig 11855 bp, 8 predicted proteins | sample HoacroProtozoa21_FD_119630 | JGI IMG/M metagenome (GOLD analysis project Ga0181612, IMG submission 119630) | Hoatzin crop microbial communities from Cojedes, Venezuel. Combined Assembly of Gp0051906, Gp0051904, Gp0051908 | reverse complement strand
AAAATTCCTTTTTTTATTCCTTTAGGTTGAGATTCCCACCGTCACGCAGAGCTCGGCTGCCGAGGCGGTTGGTTTCCAGCGCGTGCATCAAACTGGACATGCGGTCTTTAGACCTGGCTTAGTTTACGCGGCGAGGTTGGCCGGGCAGTCTGCTCCCAAACATCTGTCGGGAGCGGTTTGGATCTGACTCGGGGGAAAAAACTGAGTTGGCACCTCAGGGTCTGTTCTCGCCGCATCCTTTCATTCATTCCTCGGTGGTCTGTGCTCGGTTTGAGCAAGGGGAGAGCGTTGTTGGGGAGCTGATTCGGTGTTCCGGTCTGTATAGTTCTTGGCTTCTTTGCCGTGGAGTCTGGGAATGCCAGGCTGGGTTGGTTTTAATGGTGTTTTGTCAAGTGGAAATGCAGTCAGGTAAAACCCGTGCCCGGTTCTCATCGGTTAGCGCAGAGACAGCAGATGGCAGTGACTTAATGGTTACCCTCATCAAGGGGAGCCTTGAACCGGCAACTGGCAGTGGTTACTTTCCAGCTTAGGATCCAAAAATAATTTAGATTTGTATCTAACTACATGTTTTAGTTTTGGGCAGGTAGTTTAAGGTGATACTCACGGCAGACTTTTTAAATGAGTTCTGATGCAACATCTCTCACAGTTATAAAATGCTCTGATATTTGCTTTGTGAAGAACTTGTTCCTTGCTCTTTCTTTCACTGGTCTGGGGCCTTTTGGACCCCCTGTTAGGGCAGCACCCTCTCCAAGACGACCTCAGAAGCTGCGCTTGCAGGCAGTGGCTCGCAAGCTGCCAGCCTGCCAAAAAGGCAAGCTCTCCTTGTTCCTTTCTTTCCAGTTGTGTGGCCCCTCCCTTCTCTTCCTCTGGTTCCAGCGCTTGCTGGTTTTCTGCCGTTTTAGTGAGGTGGACCTTTTTATCATCCAGTTCATCAGCTTTCTGCTGGAATAGTTTTTCATTTCACTGAGTTAGGCGAGTGTGCAGAGGGGGGTGAGCACAGGGGCAGGGCACAGGCGTGTGCAGGGAGAAGCAAAAGGTGAAGGGATGCCTCACATCACGGTTTCTTTTCAGCAAGTACAAGCCTTGACTTTGGTTCTGAGTATCTCATGAAAACTACACTCCCTTTTGAATGTTGTGTCTGCCTTGCGGTTTTCCTTTTCCCCTTTCAAAGCCTGCCTTGTTGTCAGTAGCTTGCTGGCTGTTGGTCTCATCTAGCTGTAATGCTGTCTGTTACCCAGTGCCGAAGGTGAATCTTTTCCCGAGGTGACATCCCAGGCATCGGTGGGACATCTTGGGGTCCTTTTGGATTGAGTTTTCTCTCCGAAGGTGCTTGCCTGCGGCTCAGTCCTTATTTGTCCGTCAGCCTGTGAAGAGCCCTGCCAGCCGGCCTTAGACTCAGCAGTTCCCCTGCCGTAACGCAGATGTGATGGGCTGTGTGCTGGCATAAAAATGACTTCCCAGAGTGCTGCTCTGAAAAATTAATTAACTGGCTTCCGAGCCTTCCTCCTGTTTAACTCTTGATATTTAGGCACTGAGTAAAAGTCATGAGTTATAAACATGGGGGGGCATGTCGGGTGGTAGGGAGCGGGGTCGGTTGTTGTCTCGGATGTTTCCTTTGCGTTGGAGGTAACAGCAGAGGAAGTAAGTGAGGTGTTAGCTGTTACTCTTGTTGATATAACTTTTAATTTTGACCCTAGAGCATCTGACAGCTTGTTTGGACAGTAGCAGCAAAGTGACAATGATGTTGTCAAATGGGTGGGGAACTAGTCTGAAGTGATACAAGCCTGTTTAAAGAAGTCGGGCTGTAGTAAATGGAAGATTTGGGGGTGCTGCTGTGTGTGTGATAGCGTCAGTGAGGACAGTGCTTGGACAGTGCTTTGCTGCAAGTAGCAGGTAACGTTTTTAGATGCAGTTAGGCTACAGAAGCAGCCTTTTTTGCATAGGTGATTTTATTTTTCTCGTAAGAAACGTTCCTCTAAAGTGGGCAAACTTTCAGTTTCAAACCAGGAGCCTTACTAAGAGCTGTTAAGATTATCAGTTGGTTTTTCTTCTTAGTGTGATAAAGAAAAGCTAGGACACTTTTAAATTGGAACAATCGAGGGAAGCCACTGCTTGAAAGCTTTCCTTTGAGTCCATGATCTATAGAGGAATGAAAAGTTGTGTTTGTTTGTTAGCCACTGTGAATACAGTCACATTGTTTCAGTAATTGCTGATTTGTAACCGTGAAACTTAACTTACTTTAAAGTAAGTCCTCCCTTGTTTTTGCTGCGTAGTTCTCCTGAATCTGAGGAACAGGAGTGTTGAGTCTCTGGTTGACTGGTTGGTACAAGATAGGCCTGTCTTGTCAGGTGAATACTGAGAGAAGCTGTTTAACACAATATTCATCAAAGAATAGTTTGAAACAAGAGAAAACAGTTAACCCCCCCCTGAAATAACCAAATCCCAAAATGGTAAATTTTAAAGTATTGATTTTGAGAGGTTACTTGTAGAGGGTCAATTTACAGTATTATCAACATAGATAGTTAAGCACTGTGCATTTTTAGAATTCTTTTTTAAAAAAAAATCAGACCCCCCTGACTGATTTCGAATACTTTACCACTGATTTTTCCATCAAGTCAATAAAATGCTTAATTGCCATAGTGCAGAGTCTGCTTCTGCGGATGCAGAACTCTTCTGCATTTCGGGTTGTTCAACCATTTGAAAGACAGAAATCAAGGTACAGTCATAGTTTTCTGCTTCCCTCTTAGCAGAAGAGTGGGAAGGATGCTCCTTAGTTGGAGGAGGTAGTGGTCAGAGCTAGTCAGCTTAAACGCCTTTGACTATAGTCAGAAAATAGAATCAAAAGCATGTTTTAATGCGTTTTCCAGAGGAATTAATTTCCTTCTAGTTAAAATTATTTGTGCACCGGGCATGTTACTGTTTTGAGTCAGTTACATTTTGTCATCGATGTTTTAATTGTTATCCGAATAACTTTATGCCAAGATATAAGAAAAGTAGAATGGGGTGGTATATAAATTCTGCTTTTCAAAAATGTGTTTGAAAGTGCTTTTTTCAGAAACAGTTCTGGTTGCTAGCCTGCTTCTAGAGACACTGAAGAGCTTGCGTTTCACTCAGCGTAGAGTGTGGCCTTTAAGCACTTTTTAATGGACTGCTTATTAAACTAATTTTCATGGTGGTTATAGTATAAATAAACCCATGAAATATTAACGTATTTGCTAGGTAAAAATTTTGCATGATTAATGATGATTTGCATTTAAAGCATGACTGAGTTGTTGAATTTGAGGTAGGAGACATTAGCAGGTATGAAAATATCTTAACCAGTGTAGCTCTCTTCTGGCTTATTAGTGAGCGTAAGTTTAGTGTTAAAACATACCTTAGGTCTGATTAATCGGTGAGTGAACTCGATGTCAATTGTTGAGCTTTACTTGCATTGCGCTTGTAAAGATCCATTATTTAAAGCATTCTGTCCATCTGTGTAACGCTAATGCAGTAGAGGCTGAATGATTTTTCTAAGATCAAACGGCTGTGGTTAAGTTGGGATTAGAGATCAAAGTTTTGGCCTCCTGGGTTAAGAACAAAACAAGTTAATCTTGAAAGCTGTGTATTTTAAGAGTAGTATTTTTCCTGTTATTTCAGATGCGTAGTCAGTGTGAAAGGCCAGAAAATTCATTTAATGTGACTTACAGACTGGGAAGGGTGTAACATTTGGTGGGTTGGGAACTGGCACATTTCTTCCGTATAAATGTTTTGTTCCTCACTCTGTATGTACCTGAGCTCCTTAAGGGGTGTGAGAAAGTAGCACCAGTGAAATTACCCAAGTTTTAAAATTATAGATGGAAAAGAGAAACCGGACAATAATGTGTGCTTGGAGCCTTCATCTCGTTAGGCAGTGCTGTAGTTGTAGGAAAATTTGTGTGCGCTCGGTCCCTGTGCTTGTTCTCTAGTTTTTCTACTTTCTTGGTAAAAGGACAGGAAATGTGAAGGCCTCCCTGGAGCTTTTCGGTTGCGCTGAGGTGGAGAAGTGTGACCTCGTCACAGTAGCTCAATTTATTTTAATTTTTTTCCCTTTTATCTCCATAATTTATTGAGTTGAAGGGGGAAGGTTTTGTTTTGACTCATCAGGAGACATTATCTCATATTTGAGCACATACTCATGTTATTTCTGCCTCTTACAGCTTTCCCGTGCACACATGGAGGCTGGCATTTAAAGTACTTTTTTGGAGATGTCTGGGCTGTGGCAGCAAATGACTGTTTACCTGTCCAGAGCTGTAAGTAATTGAGGGCTGTGGATTAAACATAGCGCGGGAGTGGGCTAGTTTCTAGGAAACGCAAATAGCGAGGACTTGCTGTTTATGGAGCTGGCCATCTCCTTCAGTGCTCAGAGTTTGTTTTTGTCCCTTGAAACCTCCAGGCATTCTCCCTGGCTTTCAGGTGAGCTCCTTTGGGTGGGAGCCGCCTGTTTCTCAGGGCGGTAAGTGTGTAGCTGTGGGATGGAGGCTGTTCTGGTTCTCTGGTCATTACTATTGCAAAGGAGTAGGCCGTTAGTATTCCAGTGGTGCTCTTACGGTGCCTGCAGCATTATCGTCTGGTTCAGATATCAACGCACAAAGGGTGGTGTTTTTTTTAAAGGCAATGATCAGAAACCTGGAAAATGTACCTTGAGCCTTGCCAAGGGCTTCGCTTGCACCTTCCTTGTTTTCTAAGGGGTATTGACCAGGTGATGATTCAAAGCCGTCTGCACAGGGCAAGGGAGATTAGGAACTCTCACATCCTTAAGAAAAAAAAAAGAGGTGAATTCTTATCTGTAGTTGAAGTTGAGCTAACTTAAAGTAAGAATGTGTTACAATTTTAAGAGATTGAGTTTGTTATTGGGCTGTAACTGGATGCTAGACCCTCTAGGAGTTGGAGACTCTGCATCTGTATTACAAATCGCCAGGTACCGTTCTTTCTCACACTGAATTTAAGGAGGAATTCACAGTGGTGTGTTGCAGATGCAAATTAATTTGGATGGTCAGGACTGGTCCCGCCTGCTTCTAAAATTCATAAAGTGGGAGATGAATCCACCAAAGTCGACGGAAGGGAAAGGCTGGACCTAGGAGGAAGGTATTGAGAAGATTAAGGTTTGAAAAAACCATAAGAGCTACAACAAAAGAAAATGATGGCGAGAAGACTGGAACACTCTCTGAAGCTTTTTCTACTGAGACTTGGCTTGTTAACCAAGATTAGCCACATTTTTGTTCTGAAGATTTTCCTTGCGTTCAGACAGTGTAAACCCAGTTTCCTCCTGACTTTTGTAGTTAAGTCTTCAAGTAAAATTCTAAATACACTTTAAAAGCCTGATTTGTGTTTGGGTTACTTACTTTGGCATCAGCCTTTGGCTTCGTCTCAGGATGTAGCAATATTTCAGAGTACCCTTTTCATCTGGCTAAAGCCACGTGTGAGCTGACTGGAGGGTAAGATGGTCTCTCTCCTGCTAGGTCCAGGACTTGCTGCCTTGTGAACCTGAGTGTTAAACTCAGGTTCTTAGTTCTCCTTATCCTTAGCGGTCTTAACAGTTGCTGAACTTCTGCTGGTCCGAGCGAGTTATTTTTATGGTTTTTTTCGGTGGAGGTGAGTTGTGGGTGGTGTTTGTTTGTTTGTTTTGTGCTGTTGTTGGCATGCTGATACTTGTGGTAGCTGGTTATGCCTCAGTTTGGCCTGGGATGTTTCGCTAAATAAAAAGGATTATTTTATGCATCTGCTTCCACTGGTGAGCTGGCACTGCTGGCCTGCTGCAGCTCTGGATACAGGGGAGAAGAGGAGGGGAAATACAGGATTTGAAATAAAGTTTGATGCAGGCTGTGGAGCCTGAGCATGGCTCACGATGAACTGAGAAAGCCGTGTTATGCAGAGGTCCGGTTACGGGGAAGCGATTTACTGAGCCAAATAGCTGAATGTTTCGAAAACGAATGTTCTGGTCAGCTATGACAGTACAGACAGGTACAACTAGATTGTGCTTTCCCCACTTGCATCCTCCCCTTCCTCCTGCTGCAGGATAGGAGATCTCTCTGGGTCTGGTGCTGCTTTGGGTTGTCATGGTCGGAACGGAATGGTTTGAGGAAAAATTATTCTAGGTGAATTATGTGCTGCCTTTATTTTCTAGTAAAGAGATAATGCATAGATGTGCTTTATACTGTAGCTTTCCTGCGTGTGAGCACCACTCTCGGTGGACTCTGCTTGTTTTGGTTGTTGGGAAACATACACTTACTTTTGAAAAAGCTTTGCAGTTATTCTTAATAATAACCCCCAAAGAGCTGGAGGAATAAAAGGTATAGGTAATTGCCTTTTTACTTGAAATCTTGTTTCTTTTGGGTCTTCTGATGAATTTAGCTTTAAGGTCTGTGAAGTTGGTTGCTATGATACTAAAAAATAAAAGTGAATTCTGCTAGTTGATTATTTTTTTGTCATCGTGGGATGGTTTCGTTTTCCGGATGTTCAGTTTATCAGTACCAGTAGCAGTGTGTTAGGTGAGGAGCCAAGATCCTGCCTTCCCCAGGTGCCAGCTTGTAGCAGAATTGCAACCTCTGTTCATGAATACAGTGGATGAAAACCCATACTGTTCCACTCCTGGGCAGCGGTGGCATTCATTAAAGCTGTGTCCTGGCACGCTGGTGTCTGAACGCCTGCAGTTCAGAGCTGAGGAATTTCCTTCAGTAGCTGGGAGTCTGTTTTCTCAACGCTGTCTTTTTGAGGATGTACTGTCTGAATTAATTTTACTTTCTCCTTTGGATATGTGTATGTTGTAGCTCTTTCAGCTTTGTGACGAATGGTACACATCTAATATCTCTTTTTCCAGGTAACAACATAGGGACAACTTCTTGTAGTTTCCTTATTCTCAGGAGTTTTGAGTCTCTGCTGGAGAATGCAGCTGGTTGTGTTGATATAATTAAGTACTTATATGTAACAGGATAGGTTAATAACAAATAGCTGTTCCAGCCCTGCCATGCAAAATCATTCAGGCAAATGTGCTGTCTTTTGTTTAAAAAATAATGCCTAACTTAATCTGGTGGCGAGTTTGCTGTCTAGATCTCTTGAATCATAATGGGAGGCTCACCAGCCTTCATCATGCTCAGTAGTTTGCTAATTGAGACTTTCTTTTTAGAGTGTCCTGTTAGTGTGGGGTAAAATACTTTCCACCAAGTTAATTGCAAAACAAACTCAGCAGAGCATACATTCTTTTAACTGTTGAAGTAATTGCCCTACAAAAAGTTTTTATAGAATTAAAACAAAACTGCTTGGCTTGTAGGCTTTCTGTAACAGTCCAGGCTTGACTTGGGCTGAGTCAACTTCTGTTACACTGTTCTCAGCTGAGTTGCAATGAGGTCTGGAAGAAGCTTACAGTAAGCTCTTTCATTATCAAATTGATTTTTGGCTTGTGTCAGTGTCTGTGTGGCCTATCTACATATGTAATAAAATCAGAAAAACTAACCACCATCAAGTAAAATCACTGCCACGCCGCAGTTGTCATAATTTACAACGTGAATTGTTCATGAGGCAATTATTTAACCAAGGGCAAGGTGATTTAAATGAATCTCTGTTAATGTTATCCTCTTACTGTTGAATTCAGACAGGCTAGTCAAAATCTGGCCAATTGATACAAGGTCCTGTGTAACTGCAGGTGGAGAGAACGGTTGACCGTGGGTTTTATTTGCCAAGCATTGTACGTTGCTGTTCACGTATGATGTTGTTGACCCTGCTGCTGTTTTCATTATTACTTTTGAACTGATGCTGTGAGCGTGTGGTTTTGGTGCTGCAGTACTCGAGATGCGTGAGTTGCTGTGCTGTGCGAGAGACCAAGCTATTCAGACTTGTGATGACATCTGTCTTACCTTACTGAAGTCTGTAGAGTTGGCTCGACTCTGCGTAAGCATCAGGTATGGTGATACTGTCTTTCTTCCTGCCAGTATTCAGACCAAAGGTTCAGTCTGCTTTGCAGTGACGTACGTGCGCTGTGGGTGACATCATTAAAGAAGTGTGGAAGAGTCTTTGAGTTGCGTGTTGTAGTTTGCAACCGGAACTGCATTCTAAATGAGAAGTGTAGAGCAACATGCAGGAAAATCTTTTTAGGCAGCATGGAACTGGAGAAGCTCAGTGTGCTGTAAGGTGTGGTTTGAATGGGAGATTGCGTATGGCAACCTTCACAATCCCATTTTCTTCTGCTTAAAACGGTGAGGTGAATTCTCTGCAACTGTCTGCTTCTCAGGCAAGGATTCAGCAGGGTATGGGGTCAGTGCTTACTGGAGGGGAGTACAGGTGAGTTAACAGCATTTGCTGCCAGAAAACAGGGAGCTGTTTGAGTCACTGTCTGCAGCAGAAGTCAGAGATCTGGTGAAAGTGGTAACATTGCGTACTTTTTCAACTGAAGGCTTCTGGGCAGCCATCAGCAGCTATCTTCACTTACTTTGTTTCTGATTAGTCATCTGAAGCGGCATTATTTTTTAAAGCCGAAAAGGCTGTAACACTAGTTTATGGTGGATGTCTTCCCTGCATTTTTATTAAACTGGGTGCTGGAATGGACTGCTGTGGTGAATGCTTGTCCTGCCTCTGGGAATCCCAAGAACAGCATCATCTGGGAAGGTATGGTACGAGGGAACATACTTCTCCCTCAACTGAATCACGGCTCTAAAGGTGTATACTCATTCTGATGTTATTGTTAATAGCCTTAATTAGAAGTATACATGCAAAATAGTAGCTGTAGGAGGAATGTGGTTCTGCACTTCGGTCACAGAACACAAAGCCTTGCTGTGTTTCCTATTTTTGCTTCATGACCCTTTACCTGTGCTTTAGCAGACACTGAACATACGGTGAACCATCACTGACAGCACTCTTATCTCTTGACTGGAGGCATGGCAGCAGTGTGTAGGACAGACTTTTCTGGAACAACGTAGAGTTTGTTGTAGCTCAGGTACTTGGGCGGTGTGGCTTGAGCTTGTCCACATCAAACGGCTTCCATGTGCTCTGAGGATACGTTGGCTTCCTTTCTATGGGCAGCTCATGGGTAAGACCTACACAAAGGGGAAGAGCATACAACAAGCCACAAACTACAGGGTGTTTTGTTTCCCTCCCCTCCTCCAGGCATTTGTGAACTCTTCCAGCCTCCTCTTGTATAAAACCCTAGTCTAAACTTGTTCTGCCAAGAAAAGTGCTGACGGACTTTAAGTTCTTCTCTTTGTGTGTCAGCTCTTCCCAAAGTAATTTCCCCAAATACTTTCCTCCCTTGAGACGTTCTAGTGAAATCCATCATGACTTTGTGATGCCCTTGAGGATTGTTTAATAAATGTTGTGTTATAATGTCTGTTTTGCTCACTAGGCTTCACAGTATCTTAAACTTGGGATACTCGCAAAAGGCATTTTCTGAAAACTGTTTAAGAATACTGGAGAGCTCAGGTAGGCTGTGTGGTGTTGGCGTACAGCTGGGAGTAGAAATGCACCTGCATTTCTCTGTTGTGTTGTTGAAAGAGAAGGTGAGAATCAGCGCTCCAGTCACTTTACCGGCTGATTGTTGGCCCACCACAACTGTGTTATCGAGTGTGTGGGCTGAAGTGGCTTAGGGCAAACGGAACTAGGCAAAAACTTTCCTAAGGCTTAGAGTTCTACACCACAAATAACTTTAAATAACACGGCCGCGTATTGTTGCTATCTTGAAGTGATACTTGGTTTGTTGGGAGATGGAGCTTGATCTCTGACTGTAATCACTTCTGCACTACCTAGTGGGCCCACTAATTTGTAATTGGGATTCTGTTTAGGAGATTAAAGATTTGACTTAAAAAATAAAAGCCCCTCTCTGAACCTAATATTGAGCCATTCAAGCAGAATGTAAAAAAGGAAGACATTAGAAGCAAGGTAGCAGAGTAGCTTATAGTCTGTTCGATATAAAAATGTTTGAGGACCTCTGTGTATCTTCAAAACTTTGCCGCAAGTTTAATGCGGAGTATTATTTGACATACCTTGATTGTTCTGGTCTTAAATTGGGCCGGAAGAGTCTTTCCCAGCTGAACATCCATGCTCAGGAACCACTTAAAATAAACTCGTGGAGGCCGGCTGGTGCTACAGTTCACTGCATTGGGAACCACCTTGCTGAGAGTACTTCTGAGCAACCCTTTGGGCGTTTGGCGTGGTTTTCGTTAAGTTCTTTGTATGTTGCATGCTTTTTGTGGTGTTAAAAGCCATAAAATAAAGTGAATCAAGATCATCTTTGCAAGGTATCCAGTAATGCCTCAGAGCTGTCGAAACATCTCATATGATCAGAATTTGGGCAGTGTGAGTACAGTGCTGTTTGCTTCCGTACTTACAGGGCTTGTTGTTTTGTTTTGCACTCTGTAATAAGTTGGTCACCTATCCCTTGGTGGCACTGTTTTGGGTATGCTTTAACTGCGTGTTCAGACCTGAATCCAGGACTTCAGCGGCGAGCTTCCTTCTGTGTGTGTGCTGGTGAATCTCGAGCCGACCTGGAGAGGTGAGCCCAGCTGATGGAGCTGCATGGGTTGTCAGTAGATCTGCGTCCTTCTAGGAAGAGATGGAGGTGGATGGGGAATTGAACAGCACAGACACTTTCTGGGTCCTGAAGCCCCCTGGAAACAAAGGGAATAAGAACCACATCGGGGTTATTCTTTTCTCTGCGGCAGGCGAGAGGGTCCAGTCGCAGGTTGGCGGTGCGCTTTGCCACTGTTTCCCAGCTGGGACTCTTCGTTCTCGGGGAAAATTGAGCGGTAGGCTTGTGTTGAGCATCTGGGCATGTAGCCCAGGTGTGAAGGTGGACAGTCTTCTTTTTTGCCTTTTCGAACATGGAATTTTTCATATTGGTTATTATTCAAATATCAAACCAAAGCTATGCTAGCCAAATTGTCTTAATTAAGTCTTTCCAGGTGAAGGTACAGGAGCTGTTGTTCTAGCTTGCTCTTATGTGGAAAGTACTTGTTGTCCTAGAAACAGGGTAAAATTCCGTGATACTGATAAAATCACAGAATTGGCCTGATGACAGTGAGTACAGTAGCTATGTAATCAAATGATTGATTTCATAGAGAAGCAAATAAGAGATTTTGGTTAGAATCCCTTCTTGGATCGCATGGCATACTGCTGGGATTTTGGCCATGGAAGTATTTATCTTGAAGTTTTGATGGTTTTGGTTGGATGCAATAACAGTAGAAAGATTCTACCTTTCCCCAGAAAAGGTACACGATCAGGTGAATCCTCCAGAATAATAGTGACTTGGAAAGGATGGAAATCCTTTCTATCCTGGTGTTCCAGGTAGCGGTAGTTGTTAGCGGCCGCCTTAGTAAAGCACATCTCGCATCCTGTTCTGAGGACGGCTGCGGCTCTGGTGCAAGGGGGAGAACAACTTCTTCCGTATAAGTTGCCGTTCCTGTAGAGTTACCCCCATGGATGCGCTCTTAATTTGCAGCCTTGACTGTATTTTGTCTTACTGGGTTGCTCACATCTGTTGTTTTCTGGGTCTGGCTGTCCAAGCTGAAAAAGGTTCTGTAAATCCGACAGGTAGCTGAGGTTGGTGACATTTTGCGCTGGACCCGGATGAGAACCTTTGTTATGGTGCTGCGTCACTTTGGGAGCTGCTGGTTAAAATAACTTTGCTTTGGTTTCCTCAGCCACAGAACTTGGCAACAGTAGAACAGTATGCAGGCTGAAAGCGTGGGCCAAACAGCGAGTCTGTCTCGGTGCCGTGAACAGAGCTGAGGGGTGGGCTGGGGCTTTTTTTGCGTTTCAGCATTACGCATTCCATAACAGTTGAGCTTTGCCTGTGTGATCTTGGGAATGAGTGGCATCTCTCAATGGCGAGCAAATTGCTTTTTTTTTTTTTT
>Ga0181612_117123_pt1 | contig 11856 bp, 5 predicted proteins | sample HoacroProtozoa21_FD_119630 | JGI IMG/M metagenome (GOLD analysis project Ga0181612, IMG submission 119630) | Hoatzin crop microbial communities from Cojedes, Venezuel. Combined Assembly of Gp0051906, Gp0051904, Gp0051908 | reverse complement strand
GTACTGCAGATGGGGCCTCACCAGGGCAGAGTAGAGGGAGAGGAGAACCTCCCTCGACCTGCTGGCCACAAATCACTTGAGATTTTTCTTCCCAAAACTTAGGATCTGGATCCCTTGCCTTTTCATTAGCTCCCGTGGGAAAACATCTGCAGTGAAGCAGAATGAAGCACAATAGAACGAGCTGTGTCTGGACTTCCGCCAGACAATGCACCGCACTTTGGATAGATACGAAGGAGGCTGTAAATGAAGAAGGGATAGTACAGAAAAAAGCAGTCTTCAGCAGTGGTAGCAAATAATCTGTTTGCAGTGCAAGAAGTGAGAGTTCAGCTTGATGAGCTTGAGAGACTCTTCAGGGGAGGAACAACATCTTTTGTGAGTTGCTAAACAGGAGGTTTCTTAACTGCAGAAGTCTGAATCCCAGGGGAACTTTGATGTGTTGCTGGAAAAGGGATTTGTTAGAAAGTGTGCATGTGATAAACACCTACATAGTGAAGGAGGCCTGACTGGGTTATAATAGAGCTGAGGATATAAAAGCGATTCAATATAACCTGTGTTTTGATTCAAGAACCTTCTCATGGAATGAGCTGAAGTAACAAAACTTCACAAAGCATTACAGCCTTCGTTGTGTCTTGGTACCTTTCATCACACAAAATGATAATCAGCCAAGAACTAAAACATTACATCACAGGATATGAAATGAAAAATAAGAAGCAGAAAACATGACTTCTGACTAAATGAATTGGCTGTAAAAACTGGGGTGAAAATGTGGTATAAAATTATCAAAGCTCTCTTTGCAACTTTTGCAGCACTTTCTCAGCCACAAATATGCTTTCCCACATAAGACAGTAACTGTGTTTCTTTGTAGAGCTATCATTAAGTACAGCAGAATGCCAACTGAATATCAAAGCTTTGAATGCAAACTATTAGTGTTTTCTTTGTTCCTTCCTTACTTTGGAAAAAATCGAGAGGTTTATTTCAATTACGCATTTTAAACAGATTCAGATTATAAAAATAATGTATTCTACACACATACAAAAATGAAGATGTTGAGAATTGCTTTCAATAAGATCTTTCTAAAAGATCTGTTCTTCCCTGTGGAAGGTGTATATGAGACCTTTGGAAAAACAAAGAATATTTCTAGCATACAGAGAGCAGTCTGCTTTCTAATTCCACTTTGCCTGACTGGCCTGACTGAACATTCTTACTGACCAGTAGTGACAGAATCGTTCATGAAAGTGTACTAAAGCACAGTGCAGAAGCAACAGTAGTTGGCTGAGAAGAAGTATTAAACTGTACATCTGGGGTGCGTTTCAGTCTGTGATTTTGGAGCCCTGTTAAGTTTCTTCTTTGTAATTAGATTGTTGCGAGCAGCAGGGTTGATGAAATGTAATCGTCACAACTCCATCTAGGACTGAGGTTGCATTACAAGAAATGTGAGTTATGTCTGCATGACACAATGCAGCATTGTGTAGCTACAGCAAGCTAGCTCTGAGGATCAAAAGTATAGCCCTGGGAGCTGCAAATACACCCCCTAGTGCCGGGGTGGCAGAGGAAGCTCGGGAATGCAGGCTGGTGGCAAGGTAGCCACAGGCAGGCATTCCAAGAAGTCTGTGTAGCCGTGACCCCCTCCTACTATGCTGTTGGCCTGCACTGTTTGCTTAGTTGTTTGCAACTGGAGAAAATGGCGGATATACATATGTTCTTTTCGCACTGAATGTAGACTCCAATGCTGGGGATGTACTGGAAGGAGTTATTCAAAAAGGTTGTACGATATAGTGCTCAAGAGGATTCTCTGGATCCATGGCCTATGTTCAAGGTTACTGTGTGCAGCCCTGGCCTCTAGGAATTGGTCTGCCAGTTACCTCTTAAATCAGCTACAAAGTTCTGTAAAACATGATGTGTTGCAAACAGTGTCTGCTTCTGTCTTACCTTTAGGAAACATATAAGTTCAAACATCTTTCCTTTATCTTTCATTAATGTACTGTTCTAATGGAGCTGAAAAATCTAGCTGCTTTATTTACTGACCCGTCTGCGGTTTCATCCAGTTGTACAATGAACTGCCTTGCTGGAGAGTAACCATTTGAGGTGGGGTTTTTTCTGTGTGTCAGCTCTCATCTGGAATATTTTAGAAGAGGATTAATCACTTCCCAGTTTTGTTGAACCTGAAACAAAACTTTCTGACTAAAATGCACGTAACTTAATTTTCCTGTGGCTGGCTATAAAAACCACCAAGATATCATGCCATCCAGTGAGGAAACTTTAATTTGGTTTGGTTTTAGAGAGAAAGAGACTCAGTTTGGCAAAGAGTCATGGGATAGTGGAAATATTCATACAAAAATAACAGACAGCCATTTTTTCTTCTATACCCTACACCCCTGACGCAGTAAGCTTGTTTTCACTTGCAGAAATATGGAGTCTCTCGCAGGGCTTTCATTGTTCTGAGAGAAGGTAGAACCAGTTGGCAGCAATCAGAATCTTGCTTTTTCAGTTTCATATTGCTTGCAAGGGGAGCAAAGGCAACAACACAGATTCAGCACTGGAGTGAAGTAAGTTATTAGATTAAGAAAATTAGGTATAGAACAGAGAAAATTATTGTCTGCATTTGAGAGTAGAACATGCGTAACATGTCAAAATGCTCTGGGCAGAAGGACATTTTTCCACAGATTAGTTGCTGGAGCCTGTCCTATTGCGTCTTCACTGCAGTCATTATCAGTAGATGAGGAAAATTAGAGCTAGCCTCAATATGCTGTTAGTTGCTGTAATCCATCTCCAGTGCAACTGCTTTACCCTGGACCTCCGCTATGGAGGTGCGTTAGCACACATGTTAAGTCACACACATCGAGAGGCAGATTAACAAGTCGCCCCCCACCTCACACTTTCGTGTCATTAGGATGTGTTTTTCTTGCAGGGACGCAGTGCAGAGCCACAGCCTTTTCTATGAGGGGTAGCCATGGGCAAAGCACAGGTGGCCAGCAGACCACTGAAACCCACCATCCCATGTGTGTTGCACGTAGTGCCATGGAGCAGGAGGGAGGCTGCAAAGCTAGCTAATGTCTGAGGCTGGAGCCGAGTATCGGACTCCGTACTCAAAGTGTATTTGCCAGTACCATCTAATACATTGACGTCTTCTCTATTACATAAACTAATGTGTCAGATGCTGTAATCAGCTCAACAGGACATGGCACCGTCTTGTGTTAGAAAAGAATTCACCTTCTTTCTAAAGAGGAATTGGAAATTTGCTCTTCTTAAGAGCCATCTTCAGTTCTGCAGGTAAATAGTCTTATCAATTTATTCCAGAGCTCCTCTTGTCCCACTGCTCTTGGGATGCAATGAGGAAAACCATATCAGAGACATTGAAACAATCTCTCACTGCTGAAATGCTCAATTTGAGGTGGAAAATAACTGCTGAAATGTGCTGAGATACTCTTTATGCCGTAAAGCACACTACAAACCACTGACAGCTCCCAGACAGCAAATTCTTCACCAATAAAAGGCCAAGAAGCTTCTAAGAGCAGAGCTGGCCAAGAGTTCCCTGACAAAAAATTTTGCAACCTAGCATGGACTAAGTTTTACCAAAGAGATGTGGTTTTAAGAAAAAAAAGAATCCAGGTGTTTCTAGAACAAGTGAGTACATAATATCACAACCTTTTCACAGGAAAAAAAAGGGAAATAAACTGGGGGTTTTGGTTTCCCCCCCAAAATAGCAGTGAAAATCATGAGAAAACTGTTTCTTCAAGTAACATGAAAGATATTTTCCATATTTGAGCTTTTCCTGTTTCCTGTTCTGAGAACAAGCCTTTATTTCATCATAAATATCATCAACAGCCACTTGTATGATAACCAAAGTGGTTTACAAGCAAATAATAAATAATTTGCATATCTGGACAATATCTTATTCACAAAACAGCATTTTCAAAATGAAACTTTAATTGAGCACTTTTCCATAATGTAGCTACTTCCATAAAACGCCAATAACACATCAGTAACTCAGTTTCCATTTCTTAAACTGCTGGAACATCTGTGTTTTAGCGTTAATATCTTTATGGACGTAGAATTCTGACTCAAGCAAAGTGTCACGTTAAAGGATCTATGCATTTAGTGTAGTGTCAAGTGCAAATATTGGCATTTAAACTTAGTATTTTCCAGGACTGCCAGCCAAATGTGTGTTTAGGATGTCTGGCTGTAGTCACATAAATGGCTGGGGTTTTCCTTCTGTTGTCACAGATTGCTTTCTGTGACTGACTATTCAGCTTGTTATGTCAGTGTGAACATTGCTTTTTAAAATTCGAATATTTTAAATAATTTCCTTGTTTTATCCAAGTTGGAATTTCGATAGTTGAAATAGATGGGTTCACAGTATGATGTATATGGTGTGGTTCTGAGTGTCATGAGATTTATGCCTAATTTGAAGTGCTTGAAGAAACTTAAACCAATTTAAAACGTTTCAGATAAGCCACCACAAAACTGAAACACTAAAATCACTTCATACACTTCCCATGTAAAACTTTGCCTTGATCTGCTATGACTTAACCTTTGAAGCCCAACTGAAATGAAAAGATAAAAGCTGTGCTCTTTACCCAATGCAGTAAGTAGTGACAGCCAAAGAGCACTTCGCAAACATGAATGAACTCCTGTTGCTCAGGATAATCATGGCTGAAACAGGGACATTTAAAGAGAGCACATCATGAGAAGTGAGCCCAAAATACACAAACGTGTTAAAAACTGTATGTATATGTATGCATGTATGTATGTAGAGTTTATCACTTGTAAATGTTATTCTTCATGTGTGTTCCATCAGTGATGAGGGCTTTGCTAGCCTTCACAGTGATGATCCCTTTCCAAAAGTCCTGAATGTGAAGAGGAGGAGTGTCTTGTGAATGTACGTGTGCTGAGCACCGCGTCAGTATCAACTCAAATTCCTGCTTTTCATGTATTTGGTGTGCAGGGATGATAGCACCTTCAAACAATCCAAGCAGATCATGATCCTAAAATAAGATGCGTTTCTAGAGCTCGCTTTCCTGGATCAATGCAGTGTATTCTCAGTGGTCATATGGCCTCCGTACTTGGGGAAGTCCCATCAGAGTCCCATTTACCCTCTGACTTTGCACAGATTATTTGAGGTGCAGATATACATGTGAAAGTATGGTAAATATTATTTTTAATTAGATGAAAAATCATACTTCTACATAGAAATAAGAATATAAATTTCTGTGGGACATACCTCATGCTTGCTATGTTTCTGCCCAAGTCTCTGGACAAGGTTGACTGCATTTCAGGGATGCAATAGATAATATTTGGGAAAAAATGGTTATAGCATTTTTAGTACCCAAGGGTCTCAGCGCAACATGTGAATGCAAGTATACAGCACTTTGCTTGTTCAATGCACTTTTTCCAAAGTGCTGTAAGAACTGTTCTTTTGATAAATATAACATCAGTTTTATTGCAGATAGAAACCGACATTTCAGAAGAGGATTGTTTATCTTATTATGTGACATGTAATGAACATAATTCTCAAATGCATTGATGTAGAGCCTTAGTGTGTGACCTGCTTACTGTGTTAAGACAAAATCTGTGCATTTCTAATCACATTGCAAAGATGAGCAGGAGAGGAGAGTACTGTGTAGCTGCCTGGTCACCTAAAGGGTGATAATTACAGCCACTGTGGAGGTGAGGCGTCTCTGCCATGTTCTCTGCTGCAATAGCAGAAGCACAAATTTGCTCATCAAATTCCTTCTGCAGTTGGTCCCTCAGGGAGATGTGTGGTCACCTCCCAAGTTTGCTAGTTCTGACACATCTGCTTTGAGAGTGGCAAATTAAAACATCTGCATGGAGTGAAGACCGCTGCTGCCAGGGCACATGGCCTGCATGTGAAGCTGTGGTCTTCTTGGGATCTCAGAGCATTCTTCACAGGGCACCAGCATGGGCCAGCCCTCTTTAGGACTGATGCAAGCAGGAGTTTCCATTCCCTGCCAGACAGTTAAAAGTCTGCAGAAAAGTAAAAACTTCTGTGGGTTCCTGGAAATTTTTCTGTGTTGCCCCTAGCTGGTCTGACAGACCTCCAATCACTGCCTGGGAGGAATGGCAATGTTCTCCTAGTATCCAATCTGCCTCAGGGTTTGTAAACTTGTGCTAGAGCCATTAGCTGAATATGAGGCCTCTAGAAAGTGCCAAAAACCATGATAAAAGAAATACATTTGCTGCAAATACTGCAGCCTCCTGCTGGAAGGCATGGGACACTTGTGATATCGATTCAGTGATACGAAAGTACTTCAACACCTAGCAAACACCTCTGTCTATTCCTTGCTGGAAATGTGTTTAGCGTCAAATTAAATGTTCATGACAGTTCACCACAAGTTATTATATGTTATTTGCTGCCACTGCCACATTGCAAAAGCCTCGCTCACTGGTGGCAGAGTGACATGAATTCATAGCATTTGATACAAAGAGTCTTTCAGAAGAAAGATACGCGAAGACCTTTAGCTTTAAATTATTTCATTCCTGTCATTCCCTTAAACAGATATGTGAGATGAATTAATCCATCATCCCTCATCAAAGCGTTTCTCGCTACTCAGCTGTGGAATTTTAGGATATTAAGAAGCTTTTGACACAGGGGTGTTGATTGCCAAGTCAGCGGAAACTTTAGAATTCTGTGTCAAAACTAAGCTTGTTTGACATGCGGGAACAAAATATTTTCAGTTGTATAATGATGAGGAGGCTTTGGCCTTTGTTTTTGGTTTGCTTTTTAGTAGTTTGGGATAGCAGTTGATGTCCTGTTTCGTGAAGCGCTAATATTAGAGGGCGCTTTGATGTGGAGAGGAAACTGCACCGTTTCTTGAGCTGAAACACTAGAAGTTGTTGCTTCATGATGATGAACAAAAAGTAATGAAAACTGTAGCAATCAGGCTGCTGGGATGGAGGTCTCAGACATATATGGTTCACAAATGAGCATCTACTGCTTTGAACTGTAGATACCACATTGTCTGTTATCGTATGTGCACTGTGTGTCTGTGACTCGCACATTCCCGTGTTTGCATGGCTGTCCTCTGGTGGGTGGAAGATAGGGCTCGCTGAAGTATGTGCTGGTTCCTTGGATAATTGTCTAGCCTGGAGATTTTTAATAAGCAGCATGCAGGTCTTTTTCAGTGCTAAGCCAGGAGGATGCTTAGTGACTGAGATGTCACCAGGAAGGCTTGAAGCTAGTCTGGCAGTGGCACAAGAAACTCTGATTTTGGAAATTTTGGCCTGCTTTGTTCAATTTTAAAATGAGTGCTTCTTATTCATTGTAAGCTGTTGAGAACTTAAATATCGTAGTAACTACTACTGTATGTGTTCCAGCACTACCTGTGACAGCAATACAGACCTGACACTTATTCCAGGTGACTCACGTATTCCCAGGGAAAGATGTTCTGGGAAAAGAAAATGAGTAGTGGTGGTTGTTAACCCTGTCTGTTTTCACTTTTTCACACAATGCTATCTTTAGATATATCATTAGTAGTATTGTGCTGCTCTTTTTATTTTCTGCAGCAATCTCCCCTCCCTCCCACCTCCTGATGAGCCTGGTCTTGGTGAGAGACTCGCATGAGGATATAGGCAAATCTATACAGAGCATTTGTTCCCCTGGGCAGCAGTCAGCTGTCAGTCCAGGGAAGCCACAGTCTCCTGCAGGGCTCTGGCCGATGGCGCTAGGAACAGAGGATCCTGCGTACCGTCTTTCAAACACCAGTCACAGATCTGTGGATTCTTTGGGCTGAGCCATGTGCTGTTCTGGAGAGGGGTAAACCCCATTGCTGCTGGCATCAAACTGATTAAAACTCTGCAAAATAACATGACAGAAAGGTCCCCAGAAATGGTATTTCAGCCACCAGAAAATATATAGTCTTAAATAAGCACTTTGGTTAGTTTGAATAAAGATAACAAGTCTTGCTGGCTTAACTGCTTCCCATCACTTAAACAGAAGAAAAGCTTTGTAGTTCAATTGCTGAGCTGGGACTTGGGAGATCTTTGTTCATTTTGTTCTGCTGCAGAATTCCTAGGTGACCTGGACAAATTATTTAATCTCTGTTCCCATCTAAAAAGGCACAGTGTTAAGACTTTTTATTTATCTTAAGTTTTTAAATTATGAAGTTTGACAGCAGGGATTGTCTCTTCCCACAGGGATACAAGGTACTCAGTAGGAGGGAACCTCATTTCAGCTGAGCCTTGCAGTCTTCTTTTGTTGTTACACAGCTAAGAACAGTACCTGTGAAGTACAACTGTCCTATTATTCAAGTTTGAGACTAAAGGAAAAAGTTACACACTGACTCCAAGGCTTTTCATGTTGCCAGGGGATTTCTTACACCTCCTAGAAACCTGTATTGTTACAGAGTTGGCTGGAGACAGACACTGAGCATCTGGAGCTGCCCAATAGGGAAAGGAGGAGCAAGGACTCTGGTATTGAAACAAATCCCATGGGTGCTCATCTTGTCTGTGGGAGACATGCCACACACGCCAGAGCTGGTGGGTTACTGAATTTGGTGCACAAAGAGCAAAGATACTGCTGGGACACAAGCAGGCTTCCTTTCATGTTTTAGGTGGTAAAGGCAGCCGTGATTTGAGAGTCACTGAGTGGCTTTTGAATGAATACAAAGGGGCAGACGGTTCCACTTAGTTCTGAAATGAGATGAAATCATATCTCATGTTTGGTTTCACAGTGGACAAAAGTGTTCAAGACCCCATTGCAGCCTCGCCAGGAAGGCTGTTCGCTGTTAGCAGTCCTGTGGTGATGGGGAAGAGGTAAAAAAGAGGGTGGCCAGGGCAGGAGACTGGAGAGTTTGCTCTGGTACATCAACATCTCCTGCCTGAGGGACGACAGAGAAGGAGTTGGAGGGGAGAGAGCATGGAACTATGGGTTTGAAAGGATGTCTGCAGGAGTGGCTCCTTACCCTGGGTCTGAAAAAAGGTGTAAGATACTAAATCTGAGCTTGCAGAGCTTGGGGATTGATTAGTCTGCGTACCTGCCATGGCCAAATAAAACCACCCTGTTGCTGCGAAACTGACTTCCCTGTGCTGCCGTGATGGGAATCACCTCCCCGGGAGTCACCAATGGCATTCCTTGGAGGCCACAGATGATGTTTGGGCCAAGGTTTGCCTGCTTCACTGTGTTCACCATCAAAGCAGTAAACTGCAGATCCACTTTTCTCCAGGAATCTTTTCCTATCAGAAAACTGCTTTCCTGCAATTCTATAAACAGTTCCTGCTTATAAAGGAAGACATAAGGAATAATAAGTTAATGAGAAAGACCTGTTCTTGACTGGAATCAAGGATGTTAAATGAAGATGTTTCAGAAAGGAAGATTTGTGTGGGACATGACAGAAATGCGGTCTCCTAGAAGGGATTCTAAAGGCTATGCCAGACACTAAGAGAGCCTTTGGCAGTGGGATGCTCACTGCAGATCAGACAACCGCACTGTAATTCTCTGGTCAAGTGTTTTCTTATTGTTTCTAAATTGCTGATTGGGATGACTAACAGGCAGCGGCTTCACTATTGTGACTTTCTTCCTTTCTTCCTTTTTTCCTTTTCTTGAATGTTGACATGCATTTTTAGTGTGTTCTTGCAGTCCTGCTTTAAGCTGTTGTGACGGTGTGGGGCTCTGATGCTGTAAGTGAAAGTGGGCAGCATCAGGCTAGCTGTGTTGGATGAGCTTTTGGTATGCTTTTCACTCAGGTCAGAGGAAGGGTCTGTGGCAAAACCCTGTACAACTCTCTGAAGATGCAGTGTTGGCTGCTGGTAGGAAAGCTGGGGAAGAGCAGGTGGTGTTTTTTACAGCTGACAGCATGCAGCTTTATGGCTGTTGGTGTGCACTAATGCAGCAGTGCACACTTGTGCACAGTTGTGTCAGGCCAGTCCATAGTACTGTTGTGGAGCAGTCAGTGCTGCAGATGCTTGAGTAGCACCCTGGTGTGGAGAAGCTGCCAACTGGGAGGGACGCGCGCTTCTGCCGCTGAGTATTCTTCTGTAACAAGACAAGCAACTATTTTATCTGTTTAACTACACAATGCAAATACCTCTTGCCAAGAGCCTGTCTTGGCTTTTAGCTTAAAGATGTGTTAACTGGGTAACAGACAATATTTGTCGCAAGGGAGCCTTTTGTCTCAGGGATGTCTGCCACTGGATCACAAGTTCTGCAGAGCAGTATTTTTTTAAGAAGCACATCCCTGCTGCACGGTGTGGGTTCTGCTGTGGCTATTCTTCCAGACAGGACTAGCTGTAACCCCTAGAACAGATCAGCAGTGTGAGCTTTGTTTTGTTATTGTGGTAACCCTCGTAACCTAAGGAGTCAATAGCTGACTTGTTTAGTTTAATTTATCTTATAACACAGAAATGGCAGTGTGCTTCTGGTAAGAAAAGCCAGTTCTGTTTATTTTTTCCAATCCATCAAGAAACATTGTGTTCACCAGATCTTGCTGCTCCAGTAATTTTGAGACTACAGTTTTGAGATTATGCCCCTCAAAAGCCCATGAAGGATTGCTCTGTCAGAATGTTCTCAGGAACTGGTGATCTCAAGGTAATTACTGGATGGTTTTAGTGCCTGTCTCCATCTCCTCTCTAGGATATCGTGTTACTAATTCTTGAAGAACTTTTGGAAATCAGATTGCAAAAGACTGTCTTGAGATGTCTTAAGCAAGCTTGCCTCTCTGATGGTGGATGCTAGAACTTACCAAAATCAGTCTCCTTTCAGATATATCAGATCAGATACTCAAAATCACTAGTTGGCTTTGAAAGCTAGAGACCCTCATTGAGTGCTTTTCCACGACGTATCATGTTGAAATAGTACTGTCTTCTAGAGCTTATAATAATTTAAGACACCTAGAATTATATGAGCTACAGTTCGTAAAAAATGTATTTTAAAAAGTTGGATTGAAGTTAAAATCAGACTACTCCTGCTTCTAGGATGCATTTTAAAAGTATTGTACCAGGTTTGTACCAGCAATGACTCAGTTGATTTTGATGTTAACTTCCTGTCTGCTGTCTGGAAACAATGAGGTGTGTTTACTACTCACATTACAGCACACCTTGACTGGCCCCGGTAGCAAACTCCTCAAAAGTCAGTAGATCACTAAAACAAATTGGACATGGAGGCACAGTTCTGGGGACCTGTGAAGAGACAGAATGCAAAATGTCAGAATTGTGTAGGCTTTGCCTACAGCAGGAGGGTCTTGCTCAAACTTCACAGCTGTTGTCACTTGCATTCATGAAAAAGCTTGTGGGGCAAAGTCCCTGTTACTGACAGTGCAGTAATAATTTTAATAATTTTTACCTTGAGTAAAGTTTGATGATAAGAAACTTAAAATAGAGTCACATTGCTGGAGACAGTGAAGGCAAACTCCTTCAGTTAAAATCCAGACTTGCTTGCACATGGCTGATTCTGAAACTGGTTTGTTTTTACATAGCTTTGGGTTTACTTTTTAAGACACACTTATTGGGGAAAAATGAAAAACAATCCATTAAGAACAGTGAAGTAGACAATGGAAGAAGGAGAGCGTAGTGAGAAGGTAACAGTGTGGAGATAATGGAGCAGAGAAGAGCCAGAACAGGAAAACTGGTGTAGGAAAAGGAGCAAGCATGAAGGGTAGTCCCTAATAGATATTGTCTTAGAGGGTATAAGGTACTCTCATTTCTGCTTTCGTGGTGTCTCTAATAGAGGAAAGTTTTGATGTGGGTGTTTAAATGTGTTTTTTAAGGAGGGAAAAAGCCTGCAGTACATGGCTTTTAAAACACAGTAAAGAAAATCACACTGCCATGTTTGAATACCATGCCAGTGGCATCCTGGGGTGCATTAAGAAGAGTGTGGCAAGCAGGTCGAGGGAGGTTCTCCTT
>Ga0181612_113723_pt1 | contig 11856 bp, 6 predicted proteins | sample HoacroProtozoa21_FD_119630 | JGI IMG/M metagenome (GOLD analysis project Ga0181612, IMG submission 119630) | Hoatzin crop microbial communities from Cojedes, Venezuel. Combined Assembly of Gp0051906, Gp0051904, Gp0051908 | reverse complement strand
CAAATATTCCATTGTTTTCATTTACCCTTAATAGATTATCTTCTGAGTACAGTTGCTGAAGTAGATTATTATATTTTGCTTTCCTTTCAAAAGCTGGGTTAAAACCTGCTTAGTTTCTGTGAGAAATGGGTTTTGCAATATTAGGTCAGTTGCAGCTAAAGTTCATACATAAAATTTGTTCCCTTCATACAAAAAAGCCCCAAAGAATTCAATTAGAGCAGAGCAGATATCTGAAGAACAGGAGGCTGCTGATCTCATAAGACAGACATATTGTACTTGATTCTAAAACTATTCAGCCATTCTAATACATTAGTTTTACTTCAATAGGCAGAACGACCCCCAGTCCTAGGCATATCCAGACTTGATTATGCTGCTTTATATAAACATGGAGAAAAAAACCTGTCCTTGTCCCAGAGAACTTGCAGTCCAAGTACACATTTTAATAGTGTTAGCATACAACTAGTTGTACTCTACCTTACTATCTCTAAATGCATATTTGTATATATAAAAATACCAGTTTGCACACATACTTCTTTTCTTTCCTATGCTTAATGTTCTTGTTCAAGGCCCATGAAAACCAGTGGGAATGTAAATTATTACATTGAGTTTTCTTAGACTTTGTGTCTGGCTAGGACTCCACTCTCCTGATTTCTGGTGACTACAAGATTGCCATCTATAGTTGAGCTAGAGGTTTTAGCTCCTGTTTCTAAAACACAAAAGAGTTCGCAGGCAGTGGGTGTAGGGTGCCACTCATCTGATCAAATATCAGTGTGTACTGTGGGATGAGACTAATTGCTCTCTAGGCTCCACAGGCCATGTTGATTGGATCTCCATGCTGGGACATCCTTCCTGCAGAAGCCTAAAGCTCAGGGTGCTGAAACCCACCCAAGGTATTTAAGGAATCCAAGGGCTGAACGGGTTGGTTTTCCTTTTATTTTTACATATACGCACAAGGTAACACAGATTTTCGGTTACAAAACTTGCATATTTGCATGGGCAAGGATTTGCTGAAAAGGTGAAGGGAAGGGTCCTGCCACCTCCCATCAGGCTCCCTCTCAAGCAGCAAACACAGCAGCTTGCAAACCTCCAGCCTACAGAAGTGCCAAACTTTTCCCCAGCCTTTCTTGCTGAAGAAATAAGCTGTGGTGGTCTGAAGCAACTGGCAGACACGTCACTACTTCCTATCTCAGCTTCTTATCCAGCTTGGTGCAGAGATATGTGAGAAGCAGAATCGTATCGTCCCCACTCCCCTCTAATTTAGGATTGTTCATTTATGTGTGTGCACACACACCCTTATGCACACATGCGGGCACGCAAACTCATCCATCTCCACTTTTACATAAGATCCTGTTTGCTGAAGAAAGATAGAGGAAGAGTTCCAAGCCTTTATTTATTCAGAAGACAGTTTTGCAACAGTTACATGTGTAATTCGTCATGGGTGATGGGGTTGCAACATCAGGCATGAAGCAGCCAATCTATAGAGAGCTGGCTTGAAGCAATTCATGTACTGCAATACCCCTGGCTGAAGATGAACGGACTGCCAAGATTTTGTTGTTAATTTTGTGGGAGGAGAAAGTGAAGTACATCAGTTCTCTGACATCATATCTGTACCTAGGCTGAATCTTACGGATGTAGGCTTTGATACTCTGCTGATAACAGTTATGCCCAGGTAATACAGGGATGGGCGTACACCAAATGCCTAGGCTGCACTGATACTACATGGACTTTTTTATATGTCAGTTTAAAGCTACCATTAGGGGTGTTTTTTTCATTGTTTATAAACGTGCATTTCCACAACAACACTCAAAGCAAAAAAGAAAAAAAGACCCATTCCAAACCCCACGTGGTCTCGTGATAGATACGGGATGGCTCAAGCTGCAAACCCAGCTCTGGTCATCATCTGGGAGCCATAATTCTCATTTGTTGTGTCCGACTGTTTAAATCCTAGGATTTAAATCCTACACATTTCAATATACCATCACGACACTTTTTTCATCTTTGCTTTGCAGACTAAAATATTAGTGTTAGATCCTCGGCAAAACTATAACACCAAATAAGTATTATGTAAGGGCAGTACATAAATAGGTTATAGAAGGGCAGAATAACATCATAAAGGGAAAGTATTTGTGACTCATTTATAAGTGAGTTTTCCTAATGTGCAGTGTACAGCCGAAATAGATGGAAACTTTAAGAAATATTCTGCATAAGGCAGATTCCAAAAATGCAGAAGGTTATGCAAGGCTAACTGTAAAAATAAGCAGATGAATCCTCTAAAATAATATTGCAACATTTTTTGGCTTCCATTTATTGGTTGCCATCGGATTTTTACTCAGTGAGCAACTGCTAAACACAAGGCTGCCTCATACCATAGCTTGGCTTTTAAGAGAAGAAAAACATTAACATTGTTTAATGAACACACTTGTCTGGAGAAGTATTAGCAAATGCTAGGAACTTATTTTCCTACTGCCTAAAACCAGAGCGATTTGCAAGTGGCGTGTTTATTGTGCTGTGCCTGATTTGAATCTTCCTCTCTGACAACATGCAGATTTCTCTCCCAAATAAAAAGTGACTTGTTCTTGTGGGAAGCTGCGGGGGGAGAAAGTCTAAGAGCAAACAGGTTAAAGTGCCATGTACACAACAGCAAGGATCACAAGGCACCTTTAATGCACTATTTGAGTTACACCAGCTGCTTCTGGAGTCAGAGAGCACATCCTCTGGTGGACACTAAAGGCAAGAAATGGGAAATGGTTTTCTAACGCATTTAATTTCTCCACTTCACAGGTGGTAGTTTTTGATTTCACTAGGTGTACATCCTACATGGAGGTGTAACAAGAGGCCCATAAAACAGTGGCATGCTATAAAAAGTAAATAAATGCATTTGCTCTTCGTCTTTTATTCCATCTCCCAGTATATCTTAATACATCAACATTCATCATTACTATTTTTTATTACGATGATTTATGCTCTCTCTGCAGTTGGGTTTATTTCTGAGTTTTGTCCAGCAAGTACTTGATGTAAAAGGCTTAAAGCAGCCCATGTATGCCCGTGGCTGAGTCCTTACTCACATATTACATACGGGTCAGGCCTCCTCTGGCCTGAAACCCTTCTGGGCCAACAACATTTGCAAGCTTGTTTCACAAGCGGCCATTTCTGAAGAGGGAAGGAGAGCATTTTCCCACATAAATCACACGCGTTTACATTTTTGAAGGTACCCAAGTGTTGGCACCCAAGTTTTGACACTCTCGAGCTAACAACAGACTAGCATTCGGAACATTAGGTTTTCAAAAGTTAAGGTCTTCTGGACCACCCTACATGGATGTCCATACAGACATGCCCACCCGCTGCCATCTGAGATGCGTGAGGGCACCCTACCACATCTCCAGCTGTTTCTTCACAAGAAGTCCTTCTTCCATAGCTCCTGTGTCACATCTGTAAGCCTTGTGTAGACGACCTGGATGCCTTGTGTAGACTTGGATACCTGGTGTATCTCAAAAGGAACGAGGCATTTCTGTGTATGCAAATGAATTGGGCTCTGGCAAGCAGCGAGGATTAATCCCATCTAACTTTAGACATCTATGCCTGAGCCAGTCACAACGAGCTCCTTTTATAGTCAGCAGAGAGAAATATAGTTGTCAACATTTAGCTGGACAAATTCCACCCCCAAATTCCACTTGCGTAAGCCATAACTCACAGCTTCCGTAGCATTAGATGGTCTGAATCTTGTCCATGTCCTCTCTACACATGTAAAGCTGGCAGTGGGTTTCTCTGCCCCTCTGCAAGTAACTTGATTTAAGAGATGAGAGGTCGAACAAAGCTTGAGCTTGTCTATTGTGACTCCAGAAGTGCAGTCAGCCTCCCCTGCTGTGCTCTGACAGCGTAACCTTTTGTTGTGAAAACAGTCTTGGAACAAGTTTTGAAATTGCCTTAAATATCACACTCTTCCTCTAGTTCTGCAGCAAAAAGCACAATGATTTCACCTCAGATAATGAAGCCTACAGCCTGCCTACTAACCTCCTGGAAATGGGTCTTTCCTGGGTTTCTAGGGGTTATATCTGTTATTGATTCAGCTAACTGGAACTCACAGTAAATTGATGGTGTCAAGAAGTTGTGAAGAAATATTGAAAGATTTAGTTTAAACACTTTTTTGCCACTTCACTGAACAATTGGTATCCAGTGTTAGAAACATTACTTATGGATGGGAGCAGCAATATTCAGAGTTCTTAATCCCACCTACCATTAGAAAGAAAACGAGAAGCCTTCTACCCTTTAGAAAAGTCTGATGCTTCTGAGATAGATAGCCTTCGGAAACAAAACATGCATTTCTCCCTTACTTTCACAGTGTGCTCACCATGGTAGCCTCCGAATGCACTCTGAGTGACTTAGCAGCACAAACCCCAAGGTAGCAAGTGTCACTTACAATTGCAGTTGTCCTAGAAAAAAGCAAAGTGTATTGGCAGAGTGGAAGAAGTCAGACCATAAAACTGTTTAAACACAATGACTAAGGGATTTTGGTCTTTGTTCTGCAATTTAGGAAAACAGATTGCAGAAAGTCTATGATTGCTTACATAAAATACCCTGTATCTGCTACGTCTGTTATCTTTGTGACTTCTTTATAGGCAAGACTATCTGAAACCTAAAAACTTAATTTCTCTAATTATTACTACCTACAGAAAATGGTGATTATGTTGTTGAAGAACTGTAGAGGCAGCAAATCATAGGGGGTATGTTACCAATAGATTTCAAGGCATTTTGCAAAATCAGTTGTACAATCCCAGCTTACTTGACGGAAAAAACAAGGCACGGGCTTCCCCTTGCTCAACTGGCAAATAAGTAGAACTCAAAATACCAATTGCCCCTTAAGAGGTCACCATGCAGAGTCATTCTGGAACAGTTCAGCAGTGTTTCTCCTACACAAGGGGCAAAGGGCATTATGTTTCTTACATTTACCTATGCAGACAGACTACTCTGAAAGGAAGAAAAAAGAGAGGAAGAGCACAAGCACCCTGCTTCTCCTGTAATCTGAGGACATAAATGCAACCTTGACATTGTCCTGTCTTCCTATGCACAGCTAAATTTATCCTGGAAAAATTTCACCCTGCAGTAAAATGTGAGTTATATTCATGGCCTGATCAATCAGCGGGGATGAAATCAGATGATTTTGACTGCTCTGGTTTTACCAGCTGCAGTCAACAGCAAAATGTCAGTGGATTTCTCTGAATCATGCATTTCATACTGCCTGATGTTCTTTTTTTAAATTAAAGACAGCAAATTGCTAACTTTCTGACAAATCTCACTGCTGTCCTGAGGTTACATGAGATCACTGGTTATTCATGTTAGCAGCTCCTCACGCACAGCAAAGACTTGACATTCTACACAGTACCAAGAAAACGGATTTGACAACATTTCTCATCATGTTGAAAAGAAAACAAAACCATGTTTTTTTCTTTCTCTGCCATAAAGTCTCTGTTGCAATCATGCTATTGGTCTTCTAAGATATGTTCCTTTGACTGAATTACAGAGTTTGCAAAAAGTAACAGCTGGCAAAATATGCATGTATTTACTCACCTTGAGCATGTTGATTTGATTGGCCTTGATTTGAGCTAGCAAGGAGAGCAGGCACGTTATGTGATTTTTGAAGCAAGGTTTATTCTCAAAAAAAAGTTTGTATATATATATGTAAAATCTTTTTACCCTAATGTAGCTGGAGCCCCGTCAGAAACTCAGTACCCAGAAGAGCTGCAATTTTTACTCACAGATACACTCCATCTTACAGCTACTCTAAAGGCTGTTCACATGTATCATACACATTTTTTGCTAATGTGAAAACTAAAATGCTCAATTACCAATTACAAACACTTAGAAATTACAAATAATCTGCAGTTATGGTGATTACACATAGGAGGGAGTAGAATACAACAAAATGTGAAGTAATGAAATGCCCACTGGTGACCAGTAAGCATGAACTCCCCTCTTCCAGCAGGCTGATACTGAGCTTTTAAAATTAAACCACAACTGCATGAAATTGAACTTTTTTTTCTGAGTCAAACACATGCCCAAATTTTACCCTTATTTCAAGTGACTGAATTAGATCAAATTTTAACCATAAACTGTTATTAGAGAAACATGAACTAACTTGGAAGAAAAAAAGACCGCAACTGAAATAAAGACTGGATTGCATCAGACAAGTGGTCACTAGTTGGGACCAGTGGCCCCTAGGGAACAATGAGACTCCTCTTGAGGAATCACACACAAACGTCCAAGACAGGTACTCAGAGCAAATGCTTCAACTGTCCTTTTAAGGGTAAGCACAGACTGTAAGTGTATACTTGGCAACATCTTTCTATAGCACAACACATGTGGGTTGTTGAGTCAGGCCTCAGTATGAACAGAAATTAGACACTTACCCACCTCTGCCCCACACCTTGAAGAACTTGGCTGGACCCATAGAGCACACTGTTCCCAGATGTCCTGGTAGTTCAGGTATTCACAGTTACAGCTGGAAATGGCTGTTTTTAAGGGTGCATTTGGTCACAGCTGAAGGGAGGAAGGCATCTGTTTGCTGTTGTGGCCCTCCACAGCTCCAGCATGCTCCTGCAGACGGGGGAAGCAGAGGCAGGGTAACTGACTTGTCGTTGGCAGCAGGCAGGGCAACAGGCAGGGACAGCAGGCAACAGGCAGGCTCCTGCCCTGCTACCTGCCGGCCGGTGGCAGCTCTCCCACATACCTTGCTGACCGGTTGCACACACTTAGCTGAGCAAGCAGAAGCAAAGAGCAGCGTCTGCACTGCCGTGTCACGAAGCACCTCTTCACTTTGTCACTTTGATTGGCTTTGCGGAGGCCAAAAGTTCAGAGCTGGGCTTTGCTGCGAGGAGGGGCTGCCCAGCGCCCGCTTCAAACAAGCTGTGCGCTTGACACTGGCGTTTGGAGATTAACGTGGGAAAAAGTCAAGCCCGATGATAGCGCCACAGATTTTTACAGGGGCCTTATCAAGCACGAGGTGTTTCAGTCTTTCCAGGACCGACTCCAGTGTCGGAGGGCGAGTGGGAAGCACGGACAAACACACCGTTTCCTTCCCTCCGGGCTGGCTTTGCAGTACGCGTTTTGCTAACCTAATCAGATGAAGATAAACACCTTGCAATATAGTGTCTGAGCGACGTCAGCTTTTTGTGTGCTTGGAATGATGTCAGCACCAGCTTTGCAACTACGCTTTAATCCCTTGAGCAGCAATAAATGCAGCAGCTAACCTATTACTTTCCACAGGCTGCCACACGAAGATTATTTTATTTTTCCCCTGCAGGCTATGGATGTTGTGCGAAGGAGGGAGGACAACCAAAACAATGCGATCCACTCCCATGCCGAGCCTTTTTTCGTGAGGAGTCTAAACGACTTTAAATTGAATAATGACTAGAATAAATGACACCTCTCAGCACACAAGTCAGGCTCATTTAGGCCCTTAAGAAATAGATTTCACTCATTTACATCAGTGCAAATACCAGATTAATTTCTCAGGATTTACACTACTATCACTGCAAGTACATTTTTTCCCCACATTTACATACACTCACCAATACACTTAAAGCTTTCCAAGCCAAATATGGCCTAGAGTTTCAAACTTGTATAGAGGCCTCTGGGGAGGCGTCTCAGAAGAATCAAAATTTCATGCAAACAGCCTAAATTGGCTTAATTCAGAAATCAAAAAAGCAGAAATGAAGGCACGGAAACTGGTACCAAGAAGGTAACTATCAAGGACATCGGGAAAAGCAAAAATCAGTGCCAGAATTGGCCTGATTCAAGGTTCGTTCTTCTTTTTTTGAAATAAATTTTCCTCATTTTTCATGTTCCAGTGGAATTACACCAGATTACAGGTCATTTATACCTCGCTTTACTTACACTTTGATTTCAATTTGTCTCTTCGTGTTACCAATTTTCAACATTTGCTTCTACTGAAAGAATAGGAAAGTTACAAGCTAGTTAAGTTGTTAGCTATACTGTCACTTATTAAATTAGCAAGTTTTTCATAGAAACTTTAGACAAAACTTTAAGAATAAAGAACCGATCATTACTAATTCTTTTGGTATTCATTATGCTATTAGTCACAGAGCTCACTCATACATTTCCAAATTTCAACATAATCATTTCAGGATGAGGAGTATTATTTTTTCCCCTTCCCAATAATTTTTCCTTGGCATCACATTTCATACCCTTCCTCTCTGACTGCCAGGAAAGTGTGGTTTGGGGTTTTAGGGGCTTGGGTTGGGCTTTTTATTTTTTTCTTTTCAGAAACACAGGTTTACCGAGGTTATTTCACATCTAAGAGAACGCATTTTTAATTGACTTGTTTATCACCGTAACACGTGCACACCCCAGTAAGGCTAAGGGATCGGGTTATATGACATCATGGTGCCAAAGGAATAATTGTCTCTTGTTTGCGCAGTCCTGAAGAAAAGCCTGTAGCTTGAAGTCACACACAGTGCTCCACTGACAAAATAAATACTGTGGTAAATAATAACATTTTTTAAATTCCGATTTTTTTTTTTAATTGGGAGGAGTAGAGGAGACAGAGCGGCTGGGGGAAGACCCTCTGCTTCCAAAGTCTGCCATAAGGTCCTGTCCTGTGAAATTATTTTGCTTGTAGACATGGCTTTTCGCCCTGCACAGTTGTGAGAACATCATCCCTTTCCCCAAGACCAGGAGGCAGCTGAGCCCATCTGACAGCCTCCGTTCAGCAAAATCTTGCATCCCACTGCAGCAGCTACCCATCGAGGGTCAAGCAGTGCTAATTAAGCTGTTGAGGCATTTCTGCAGCATGCAGTCCGATACCCGTCCTCCACTAACAGTGCCCATGAAGCAGGAATAAAAGAAGAGCCAAAAATCACCTGTTTGAATAGCAAATCCCCCTCTCACGTTTCACTTCAAGCACAAGAAGCTCTGAAAACAAGGCACCCCTTCAGGATCTGATAAAGCTGACTTCAGCTGCCAGAGGATTCCTCCGCAGGAACACCAAAAAACTTTTGCCTCGAATAAAAAAAATTCACTGCAAACGAGCAATCATTAGTCAGCCACGTTTTTCATATAATTACTGGCAGTGAAAAAGCAAGCATGCAGGTTGCTGTAAAATAAGGTCTAACTACTTCCACCCAAACAGAACAGAAGCCGTTCACAGAAGTTTTAGTGGGGGAGAGGGAAACCCTCAGCGGCCTCCCCTCCCCTTCTCTCTGTGAATGATTACAATCTGTTTTTTTCTATAAAGCACATTTATTGTGGGAGTTTGATTTGAAAGAGTTTCAAGTAATTTAAACTTTGGCTGAAGGCACACAGATCATTTAAAAATTGATCTTCAAGTGTTTCTACATGTTAGCAACATTTCTGGTCGGTGCTATAATCAATGGTTTTAATTCTCAACCTACCAACTGAAATGCTCAACGCATGCCAGGAATTACCTAGGATGAAATCATGTAGTACGAAGTTAGCCAGCCTGACCATGATCCTTGCGCTAGCAGTTTTGGTGCAATACTCTTATTCTGAATTGGAGAGGGTTTGGTGCTGGGGGGTTTCTTTAGGGGTGATCATCAGCCAACTACAGCTTTTTCAAACTACAGAACTGCTGAAAACAGACTGCGCCCTTGTTCTAATCAAACCCCAGCTCAAATGGTCTTTTTTTAATGGACCAGGACTCATCTGCTCCTGCCTTGTGCTCACAAGGCACCTTATTACTCCACTTGAACTTCTACGTGACCTCACTACCTGCACTTATTATCATCTAAGATGAACAACAGAAACTGAATCTGGCCTTAAATAAAAGACAGTAAATTAGGAGGTGCTATTTCAGGTTCATCCTTTCTGGAATTGAGGTGCAAATGCCACATGCACATTTCTCTAGGACTTTGGAAAGTGCAAGTGCCAGCTTGTTCCATTTTGGTATCTCTCTTCATCAGCCAAAGGGCCTCCCATCACCAAAACCACATAGTTCTCACTGCATTTCAGTACCCTCCTTGAAAAAGGTAATTGGGCTTGATAGGTGGAAGGCACAAGCCAAAAGAAAACAAACAAAATAAAAGCCAGTTTCATTCATAACAAACAAAAATTTTTGATGAAAAGGCTTACAGTGTTGCCTTGTAAACAGAGGTGTTAAGCTTTCTCAGCTCACAGGTCTGGCAAGACCTTGTTAGCAGCACAAAAAATACTAGCCAAGTGATCCTAATGGAGCAAACTCCTGCCACACCTCAGACACTCAGCAAGAATACCGTTCACCACTGAAGTTTAGTTAAATATGCACAATTTTATTTATTGAAGAGATTAGGACAAAAACATTAAACCAAATACATGACAAAGCACCAGAGGCAGTAAAACCCCACCATGCACATCACCAGTCTTTCCTCCTATAAGGTACTTAGAAAATAAAAAAGAAAAAAAAAAGTCCTTCTTGACACAGCACCATCTTCAGAGTGTAAAAACATTACTCCTTTATATTCTTAGTTACCAAAATAGAACCAAGGCAGGTCAGCTGCAGCTAGCTTTGTCTCTTGATAAAGAACTGTGAAACATCCTCTTGAGAGTGGGACCATAACTTTCCTGCAAGGCAGGCAAATAGCATCCATACGTCAAATGCCAAGTAGCTGTACGCACATGCCACATACTATAATTAAGCACAAATTCAAGTAACATTTACATACTACAGAGTCCACATGTACCTACCCAAAAAACATGACCACTTCACAAAACGTATACAGGCAGTAATATCAGAACAACTGAGGTACTGGAAACACAAATATTTATATGCCAAGAGATTTCAATATCATACAGCAATATAAAAGCAGTAATAAAAACATTTGCCAGTCTAAATCAAATAAAGCTATCTAGAAAAAGAAGCTAAATAAAAAGTTATTTAGGGACAGAAATACCTGAACAGAAAAGAAGTGTGTTAACTACAGCATGTAACATGTCATCCCAAGTCAACCCGTAATTGAAGTACTGGCTTAATACATCACTACTGTGACATTTTCTTCAATAAATAGAATAAGTCTTGACAATACAAAAGGTGCATATTACTGTGTATGTTTCAAGAGGAATATCTGTAATATAAATGTTCAGCTTATTAATACCCTCTTATTTCTTATTCTGGACATAAACAAAAATCAAACCCAAACAATTCTTTTCGCAAGTTGAAAGGAATTCAAAGAAAAAAAACCCCACAATACTCTTCTTCAATAATAAAAAGCCCTCTATTTACACATGGGCAAGTCAGTTAAAGAAGAGATCGTTTCTCAGATAAAGACACAATTAAGGGCTTTCTGCCCTCTCTAGTCATACACGTGCAGCATGGCAGATATGGAAGCCAGTATCTCGTATCTTAAAAAAAAAATTATACAGTTTTCTCCTTTTTTTCCCCCCCTACTATAGCAGTAATGCATCTGGAAGTTTGAGTTATAATAGCTTCCTGCAACAAACCATTTGACACAAAACAGAACAGCTTGTTAAATGACAGTTACTTCCCCTTAAGGGAACAAAGCATTAAAATTTCATTTCCTGACAAGAATATTAAGTAGTTTATTTAGAAGAAATGAGCTGAAAATAGCTATCAAGAGACATGAACTGAAATTTTGTTTGTTTTTAGCACCCACTTTTCATGTCCGTCTTTGTGCACCTAATTTTTTTCTTAAATTATTCCCATTAATAATTAGACATCTGATTAAAAAAAAAGTTAGCCAATTGTACTTTCCCTGAATAATGGCTGAAGTTAAATATCTAACAGTGCGATGCCAAGATGTGAGCTGAGGCAAAAAAGTTTCTATTTGTCGTGAGTTACCACTATTTTTAATGGAACAGAAACAGGAGTGATACAGCTGCACCAGAATT